>OLQT01001713.1_pt1 | contig 13021 bp, 9 predicted proteins | sample 1672651 | NCBI WGS metagenome assembly OLQT01 (sample SAMEA3136709, study PRJEB25190) | human gut metagenome | biome: human gut; feature: human-associated habitat; material: faeces | place: Austria | collected 2013 | reverse complement strand
GCAATTGTTTGCATCATTGGCTATTCGTAAGAAACTTGCCGAGGGAATAAAATCAGGAGTTGTTTGGCATACACAAGGTAGTGGAAAGACAGCTTTGTCTTATTATCTGACCTATATTCTCAATGACTTCTATTCTAATCAGAACAAGGTCGCCAAATTCTATTTCATTGTTGACCGCCTTGATTTGTTGGAGCAAGCCACACAGGAATTTGAAGCCCGTGGACTGGTGGTTTCAACTGCTAACACAAGGACGGAACTGATGGAGCAGTTCCGCAGCAACCAAGCACAACAAGGAACAAGCGGCCAAGCTGAAATTACAGTCGTGAATATACAACGCTTTGCAGAGGATAAGGAAAAAGTACGCATCAATGACTATGCTACAAATCTGCAACGTATCTTCATTCTCGATGAAGCACACCATAGTCCAGCGAATACCTATCAGAAAGTAATGAACTATTTTGAACCACAGTTATTTTTAGGTATGACAGCTACGCCGGATAAACGGGATGATCATATAGAAGGGCGAAATGTCTATGAACTTTTCCATCATCAAATAGCACATGAAATTCGATTACAGAAAGCAATGGAAGAGCACTTGCTGTGTCCATTTCATTATTTTGGAATCAGTGATATTGCATTGATAGATGATAAAACATCTAAAGGAAAGAACCTTACAGAAAAAGATTTTAATCTTCTTACAAGTGAAGAACGCGTAGACCATATCATTGAGCAGGCGCAATATTATAGCTATAGCGGAGAACGTGTGAAGGGATTGATTTTCTGTAGCAATATTAAGGAAACAGAGGAATTATCTGCAAAGTTTAATGAAATGATTAACCCATCAACAGGAAAAAAATTTAGAACAATTGCCCTCAATGGTAGTGCCTCGGAACAGGAGAGGCAGAATGTATTTGAAAGGCTTGCTATGAATGAAGAAGATGCAACAATTGAGAATCAACCATTAGATTATATTTTCTCGGTTGAAATCTTGAACGAAGGTGTTGATATCGTTGAGGTTAATCAGGTTATTATGCTAAGACCAACACAGTCACCGGTTGTTTTTATTCAGCAGCTTGGGCGAGGACTTAGAAAAGCAAATGGAAAAGAGTATGTAGTCATTTTGGATTTCATTGGGAATTACAATAACAATTTCATGATTCCAATTGCATTATCAGGGGATAGAACTTACAACAAGGACAATATTCGTAGATATATTATGGAAGGCGGAAGAGTGATTCCCGGAGCTTCCACGGTTCATTTTGATGAGATTAGTAGAAAAAGAATTTTTACATCTGTAGATAATGCAAATTTTAGTGACATTAAACTTATCAAAGAAAATTACACAAATCTAAAGAATAAACTTGGGCGTATTCCTCGTTTACGTGATTTTGATGATTACGGTGAGATGGATGTTATTCGAATATTTGATAACAATAGCCTCGGATCATATTATAAGTTTCTGGTGAAATATGAGAAAGAATATAAGATCCGCTTATCTGGGGATGAAGAAAAAGTAATTGAATTTGTTTCGAAAAAATTGGCTAATGGAAAACGTATTCAGGAACTTCAGATACTAAAGAGAATACTTACATACGCTCATGGTTTATCAAAAATTGGTTTATTTGCGGGTTTATCAGAGGATATGAGAGAGTATGGAAAAAATATCAGTCAGGATCAGAAGGAGAATATTGTAAATGTTATGACAAACAAATTTCCTGCTGGAGCAAGTAAAAAGACATATTCGCAATGCGTATTTATGGAGCAAGAAGGAAATGATTATAAACCAACAAAATTATTTATGCAGATGTTGGCAAATGATGAGTTTTATGGTGTGCTTCAGGAACTTGTTGACTTTGGAATAAGTCGATATGAAAGAGATTACAAGAACACTTATGATCAGACAGATTTGGTTTTATATCAGAAATATACATATGAGGATGTTTGCCGACTTTTGAACTGGGAGCAAAACGAAGTACCATTAAATATTGGTGGTTATAAGTTTGATAAAAAGACGAAAACATTTCCTGTTTTCATTAATTATGATAAAGCAGAGGATATCAGTGATACCACAAAATATGAAGATCATTTTATACCAGGATTTAGAGATCGTTTGATTGCTATTTCAAAATCTGGAAGAAATTTACAGTCGGAGGATGTTCAAAATTTTTTGAAAGCAAAGGAACGAGGTATTCAAGTAGAACTTTTTGTAAGAAAAAACAAGGATGACAAGGTTTCGAAGGAGTTCTATTATCTTGGTCATATGACAGCAAGTGGAAATACCAAAGAATTTACAATGACAAATACCGAGAAAACAGCAGTGGAAATAGAGTGGATACTTGACGTTCCGGTGCGAGAAGATATTTATGAGTACATTGTGAATTCTTAATGGGAGGATATATGAAGACAGTAAAAGTAGTTGCTGCGATTATAAAAGCAGTTAACGAGAATGGAGAAACAATCATTTTTGCAACACAGCGTGGATATGGTGATTTCAAAGGCGGTTGGGAGTTTCCGGGTGGAAAAATTGAATCAGGAGAAACACCTCAGGAAGCGTTGAAGCGTGAAATTATAGAAGAACTTGATACGGAGGTATCTGTTGGAGAATTGATGGATACAGTTGAGTACGACTATCCACAGTTTCATCTTTCTATGGATTGTTTTTGGTGTCAAATTGTAAGAGGAAATCTTGTGCTAAAAGAGCATGAGGCAGCAAGATGGTTAACAAAGGATGAATTGAATAATGTAGAGTGGTTGCCGGCGGATATTACATTGATTGAGAAAATTAGGAACTTACTTTCAATGACAAGATAATTAAGATGGATAGAGGTAATAATGCAGATATTAGTAGATGCAGATGCTTGTCCGGTGGTGGGCATTGTTGAATCATTGGCAGAAAAATATAATATTCCGACAACATTGCTTTGTGATACGAACCATGTGCTATATTCAGATTATAGCAATGTGATTATTGTCGGAGCAGGAACTGATGCAGTAGATTACAAGCTGATTAGCATTTGTCATAAGGGTGATATTGTGGTATCTCAAGATTATGGGGTAGCTGCTATGGCACTTGGGAAAGGTGCATATGCCATTCACCAATCCGGCAAGTGGTATACGAATGAGAATATTGACCAGATGCTGATGGAGAGACATCTTAATAAGAAAGCAAGACGGGGTTCTCATAAAAATCATATAAAAGGACCGAGAAAACGTATAGAAGAAGATGATGTGCGCTTTGCTCAATCTTTTGAAAAATGATACAGACAATCATACAGGTAAGATAGCAGAAGGAATGCTGATAAAGAGTCCGGCATAAGGGGGATTTTGATGAATACAGAAATAAAAAATATGTGGAGAAAAAAATCATGGTCCATTCCAGATTTATTAGGAAGTAAAAGTGAATATACAAAGATTGTTATAGGATTGATCCAGCAGATTGCATCTGGTAATGCAAACGGTATGGATGATTTCCCTAAATTGGAAGGTGTCTTTGAGCCTAGAACATGGAGAGAATATGTCCCTTTTCTGAAAGGAATTGGAATCGTTGGAAATCATAACGGAAGTTTGTGTTTATCAGAAACAGGCGAATGGTTACATAGAAATTTGTCATTTTATAATATTGCAAGTGTGATGCAAGAGAGGTTTCGTATATTTGGAGAGATTTTATATGTGTTAGATTCTGAACCAAGCACCGTGCAGGAAGTTGATGAAAAAATTTGTGATTTATATAAATTGAAGTGGAAAAATTGTTCTAATACAAGAAAAAGAATGGATTGGCTAGAAGTATTAGGGCTTATTGATATTATTGGAAATCGAAAATGGGTAGTAACTGAAAGTGGGAAAAGAGCATTGAAAGAATGGATTCTAGTTACTCCAGAAATGCTGGATTCATTCGAAGATGCTGAAGTTTCTTACAAGATTAGCGAGGCTCCGACAGAAATATCAAATATGATACAGGAATTATATGATAACAATTTATTACAGAAAGAGCGTTGTACATATAATTTGTGGTCTCCAAGTCCAAATAAAATTGAAAATTTAAGAAAAATATTAGAGTATTCGTGTGAAAAGGTAACAAGGATAGAGCTGTTTAAATATATTGGTGATGAGTTTAATTTGAAGGTAAGCAGTATAGAGTCAATGATGCCATTTCTGAAGGCTTCTGGGTTACTGGAAGAAGTTGGAAGAAATATATATATTACCAGTTCGGTTGCCAAGGAATGGTGTGAAACAGGAGTGGATATAGACTTTATAAGGATTTTGCATTGCCATTATCGTTTTGTCGGAGAAATGATTCTTTTTGCAGAAAACGATGTTACAAGGAATGAAATTTATCAAGAAGCAAAGGAATATGGTCTTAATAATGAAAAGGCAAGATGGATAGCTGGTTTTTTGGTTGAAGCTGGATTATTAGAAGAACCACAGTACTTGCATTTAAAGGCAACAACCTTTGGCATGGAATTTGCGAATACGCTTCCATTGACAGATAAAAATGTATATATGGAGGAAATAAATAGTAAGGAAAATATAGTTGCCGAAACAAAAAAGAATCCATCTGAAAATGATTTGTTTGAGAGATTAAGTGCAGCAGCATTAGATCCATTAGCAGAGGGAAAAGCTTCAGGAGTAGCTTTTGAAGAAGAGATTGCAAAAGTATTTAGATATATGGGTTTTGAAGCGAAAAGAGTAGGTGGACCAGGAAATACTGATGTAGTAGTACGTTGGATAGATGATGAAGGAAAAAAAGTAACGGCTATCGTTGACGCAAAGTCAAAATCAAGTGGTCAGGTTTCACATAATGATGTGAGCGATGTGGCAATCGATGCTCATAAAGAGAAGAATAATGCTGATTATGTTGCAATTGTAGGTGCTGGATTTAGTGGTGATACAATAAAGAACTTTGCATCAAGGAAAAAAGTTGCCTTAATAACGGATCAGGAATTGATTGATATAGCAAAAAAAGCAGAAGAACTGGGATTAAATTTGCAGGAGATTGCGATAATATTTCAATCTCCTGATGGAAAATCAAGATTACAAGAGTTGATTTCAACAAAGCAAAGAGAACAGAATTTAATTGAACTAATCGTTGCTACTTTTAGAAAAGAGCAAGAGATGTTGGAAAGTATTTCTGCAAGAGATATGTTTTTGTTATTAAGAATGACGGATAATTCTCCTTCTCTTGAAGAAATTTTAAATGTTTTTTCTCTTCTTTCAACGGATGAGATAGATGTTTTAGAGATGAATAAACAAGCATCTGCAAAGGAAAATACAACATACACGATGAAAAATGCTAAAGCAACAGTAAATAGATTGAAGATGATTGCAAATGCAATAGAAAAAGGGATAGAGAAATAAACATAACATAAAACAAACACAATTTTAGTTAGGATGACACATGAAATTATTATCAAAAGATATCAATACTTCGGACGCGGAAACAAAAGATACATGTAATAATGACAAATACCATACCCCCGAACAGGCATTAAAAATTTTGTTTGGATATGATTCATTCAGGGCGGGACAGAAATCTGTGATCGACAGTATCCTGGCGGGGAGAGATGCTTTTGCAGTCATGCCGACAGGTGCAGGAAAATCCGTGTGTTATCAGATCCCGGCGGTGCTTCTGCCGGGAATCACCTTGGTGGTTTCGCCGCTTATTTCACTTATGCAGGATCAGGTCAAAGCATTAAATGAGGCAGGAGTGCCGGCGGCATTTATCAATAGCTCACTTTGTGAAAAAGATTATAATGAGACAATCAGGAAAGCAAGACAGGGCACATACAAAATTATTTATATAGCACCGGAGCGGCTCGTCACAGAGGGCTTTCTCGCTCTCGCAAAAAGCGTACCTGTTTCAATGGTGACAGTGGACGAAGCACACTGTATCTCACAGTGGGGGCAGGATTTCCGCCCAAGCTATATGAAAATTGTTGAATTTGTCAAAACACTGGAAAAACGTCCGATTATCAGTGCATTTACAGCTACGGCAACAGAAACCGTCCGCGAAGACATTGTTTGCACGTTAGGACTGCAGAATCCTTTTACATTGGTAAATGGATTTGACAGGGAAAATTTGTTTTTTCAGGTGGAAAAGCCAAAGAATAAAGAACAGTACATTTTGAAATATATTTCCGAGCATAGCGGCGACAGTGGAATTATCTATTGTGCGACAAGGAAAAACGTTGATAATATATACGAACTGCTTAAGAGCAAGGGCATTTCTGTGGGAAAATATCATGCAGGAATGAGTGCTGTGGAGCGGAAAAAAATGCAGGATGATTTCGTATTCGACTACACAAGTATTGTCGTTGCAACAAATGCGTTCGGTATGGGAATTGATAAATCGAATGTCCGTTTTGTCATTCATTATAATATGCCGCAGAGTATGGAAAACTATTATCAGGAGGCAGGAAGAGCCGGTCGTGACGGGCTTGACGCCAAGTGCATTCTTTTATTTTCACCGCAGGATATTGTGATCAACCGGTTTTTATTGGATCATAAGGAAATGCAGGATCTCGATCCGGCGGACAGGGAGACGGTCAGGGAAAGGGATGTCCGGCGGCTGCAGGTGATGGAGCGATACTGCTATACAACAGAATGTCTGCGCAATTATATTTTAAAGTATTTCGGGGAAAATCCGAAAAAACCGTGTCAGGACTGCGGCAATTGCCTGCGGGAATTTGAAACTCTGGATATGACAGAAGCAGCCAAAAAAGTGATCAACTGCGTATACGAAGCGAAGGGAAGATATGGAAGGCAGATCATCATTGACACTGTTGCCGGAGCTAAGACGGCGAGGCTGGAGGAAATAGGAGCTGTTCGCTACAAGTCATACGGCGTTCTGGCAGGAACGAACAAGAATCTGTTAAGACGTTTGATCGAACAGTTGGTATTAGAGGGATATCTTCGCGTGGGGGATTATCAGGTTCTCAAACTGGGTGATATCAGTGGCCTGAAAAATCCAGAGGCTTCTGTTTTCGTTAAGATCACAGATGAAGACAAACAGCCGGAAAAGACAGCCAAAACGAAGAAGAAAGCAAAAAGTGTGGAAACACTTACATCTTCCGGCTACAAGCTGTTTGAACGACTTAAGAAACTCCGCCTTGAAATTGCACGTGAGGAAAGTATGCCGCCGTATATTATTTTCAGTGACAAGACCCTGATCGATATGGCAGCAAAAATGCCGGCTTCCAAGCCTGAAATGCTGGACGTTTCAGGTGTGGGCGAAAATAAATTTGCGAAGTATGGAGAGCGGTTTCTTGAGGTAATTGAGGAGTATAGGCGGGAAGTGGGATAGGAATCTATAGATTTATAAAATAGCATGGTAGTTATAGGAATGTACTTATAGTAATTCCTAATTGCAGAGCATCGCACAACATACTCAGAAAAACCGGCTAATCAAGGAGAAAACAAAATTATGATAAAAATCCTATTCATCTGCCACGGCAGTCTAGAATAAAATTGAGAAAAGCTAGTAAAAATGAGCTTTTGAACATTTTGTGATTAAGTTTTTACCTATGATTTACTTATTTTGAGTTTATATTTAAGTTGAACAGAGAAAAGGAGTTTGTAATATGGGAGCGAAAGAAATTGCAAAGAAAATAAGAAAACATACAATATATAAAACAATTATTGTTGTAGCATTAATAGTAGATTTATGCTTGTTTTTAGTTGGATTTATTTTTGAAAAGAATTCAACTTTTACAATTATAACATATTTCTTGATGATAGGGATTACGATAATTGCGTATTTATTTCCATTGAACGCTACATTATCAAAAAATATATCAGTAAACGATTATTCGGATATACTGGAGTATATGAGTAACATATCTAATGAAATGAGTAAACAACAGTATTTTGATGGACTTATAATGATAAGAAATTCATTGGATGAAATTGTACATTACAAAATGAATGATGCAGAGCAGTATATCAAAGACAATATTTGGTATTTGCAAGGACAATTTCATAAGGGAGAAACGATAAACACAATTCCTTCGGATTTATATAATCGAACATATACATCCGATCTATGTACCAAATTAATTGAGCAAATGAAGAATCACACATTTAATGCAACTGAGTTGGAGAATATTAGATGTTCAGATGAACCGAAGATTAATTTTAAGAAAAGAATTGAGTTACAGTATATATGTAACGTTATTCTTGCAGGATTGGTAATTTATAAAGTATATGTTTCTTTGAATACAAGTGCTTATGATGCGATGAATAATGATGTGGTTAAAAGACTTGTTTATAATGTGGGGGCGGATATTATTGCAGTTGTAGTAATCGTGATTAACTATTTAAGAACAAAGGAAAAATAGTGGTAATCATTATTTTTACAATACAATTATGAATAATGACATTTAGCATATATCATACATATAAGAAAGCTTGTTTGTAAGTATGGGATGGTTGGTATCCTTTACTTTAACCGGAATTGAAATTGCTGTTATAAAAAAATATTTATAACGGAGGTTCGGTTACATGGAAAACAACATTGTAAATGTATATGGCTACATAAGGGTGTCAACAGAAGGGCAGGTCAAACAGGGATATTCCTTAGCGGAGCAACGTGCGGAAATTGAAAAATATTGCAGTTCCAAAAGTTACAACTTGATAGAGATTTTTAAGGACGAGGGTATCAGCGGAGCGAAAGCCAACGAGGACGAAATGAGTATTGAGCGTGATGGTCTGCTTGATATGCTTGCTGCATTGAAAGAAAATAAAATTCAATATATCATTGTGCTGTCAACAAACCGTCTGTGGCGGTCAGACTTGGTGAAAGTTCTGTTACATAGGGAACTTAAAAAGAACAATGTAGATATCAGTGTAAGTTATCGAATAACCTGCAATAATGGGAACCAACGAACCCTTATAAACCCTTAAAGTCCCTTACACGGTGAGAAATCCCGTGAATAGGGGCTTTTTTAGGCTTATAGATCCTTTTTACCCCTTAAAATTTTAATGGGAACCAGAATTCACATTGAAAAACGAAAAATCATAGAAATGCCTGAAAATGGAGGGAAAAAAGCTCAATAAAAAGCGGGGGTTTAAAGCCTTTTAAAATTTTTAAAATTAAAATGCGGAAACGGGAGAAAGTATTGATAATTCAAGGGTTTTCGGCATTTGAAAGGTTTTAAAAGACCGTTTAAAACAATAAAATTTAAAAGCAATTATAAAAGTGAAAAATGAGAACTTAATGGGAACCAGTTAATGGGAACCAAAAAAGAGCCGGTCAGTTAATTGACGCGGCCCTTTTTTTATTGCTGGTAGGCAGTCCAGCAAGGTGGTAAATGCACTAAAAATATATCATAATATGAAAAAATGGTCAATGATACTCAAATGAGGACTATCAATCCTCGGAAAAAGATTTCAGATAAAATTCAGCAGCTTTTCCCAGAACAATATTTTTTTCCACTTCAGAAAGTGAAGAAAAGTATTTCAGGAGTTGCTGAGTAGATGTGTCATTAAGTTCAAGATCTGCCTGATTGCATTCATCTTTCCCGGTAAGCAAAAAGTCAGATGTGATCCCAAAGTATGCTGCGATAGTAGGAATCAGCGATGCTGGCGGATCAGTTTTTCTATTTTTCCAACCGCTGACGGTTTGCTTCGGAATGCCCGTTGCTTCGCAAAAATCTTTCTGGGAAACCTTTTTCTCATCTAATAATTTAAAAAAGCGCTCATTTATAGTCATAGCCCCTCCAATAATCCTCACATGAATATATAAAATCCTCAATTTTAATTGACAAATCCTCAAATGAGGATTATTATAATAATGTATCAATCATACAAGACCGATTATAGCACAGAATCCGATAACGGAATAGGTTATTTTGTATCGCTGATACAGAATTTTATAACGGAATACGTTAGGAGGGCAGGCAGAATGAAGAACAGAAAAGTGCGAAATTTCGCTGAGTTTGCCTTATGGACAAAAACCAGGATGCTGGAAAGAGGCATCAGCCAGAGAGAACTGGCCGCAGGAATGGGAACACACCAGGCCAGGATCAGCGAGGCTATCACAGGGAAGCCATCAGGAAAGAAGTTTATCATTCCGCTGATCCAGGAACTGGGCGGAAACATGGATGATTTTAAAGACTTTTTAAACACCGTTTAAAAGAGTCGAAACCGGCAGAGGCCGGTCATGCAGGGATAGCCTCCTGCATCTGATGAGGACAGGCTGAAAAGGTGGTGGAAATGTATGGCGCAGATGCTGACAGCGAAACAGGTTGCAGAGGTAAAAGGCTGTAGTCCACGTTATATTAAGAAAATTATACAAGATGGGAAATTAAAGGCGGTAGAGACTGTTAATAACAAAAACCGGAAAACTTACCTGGTACCGCTGGATGCGTTGGATGAGGAACTGCAGCACAAGTATTATCAACTGATTGCAGAAAACCCTCCGGAAGAGGTAGAACGGCCAGAGCCGGAAGTAGAGAAAGTTGCGATTGATGAGTTTACCGAGGATGAACGAAAGGAAATTGATTTCTGGATCGACCTCACCAAGCGCTGGCAGTCATATAGAAAGATGCCAGGAGTTACTTCCCTGGCTGAAGTAGATAAAAAGTTCGTAACGCTCTGCAGCCTGGAATATCCAGAGCGGAGCATATCAGTAGATACGCTTTACAGAAAATGGAATGCCGTGAAGGCTGATGATATGAAGGCGCTGGTTGATAAGCGGAACAAATGGAAGAAAGGGACAAGCTCCATAGATGAAACGATATGGCAGGCTTTCCTGTATTACTATCTGGACGAAGCCCAGCATCCGGTAACCAAGTGCCTGGAGTACACAAAGATGTGGGCGCAGGAAAAGCGTCCGGATCTGTATACGCAGATCCCGGCCTATCCTTCTTTTTACCGGAGACTGAAAAGTGTTCCGGAGGGAGTAAAGGTTCTGGGCCGTGAAGGTCACAAGGCATTCAATGACCGCTGCGCTCCATACATCAAACGTATTTATGATGAGATGCAGAGCAATGAGTGGTGGATCGCTGATAACCATACCTTCGATGTAATGGTGAGGGATAAGTCAGGCAAGCTGCACAGGCCATATCTGACAGCCTTCCTGGATGCAAGAAGCGGAATCTTTACAGGGTACTACATTACATATAACCCAGGTTCAGAGGCAACGCTGATCGCGCTCCGGAAGGGAATCCTGGAATATGGCATCCCGGATAACATCTACGTGGATAACGGTCGAGAGTTCCTGACCTTCGATATTGGCGGCCTTGGCCACCGGAAGAAGAAGCCAAAGAATGGCGAGGAAACCTTTGAACCGCCGGGCGTATTCAAACGCCTGGGAATCAATATGACAAATGCTATCGTCCGAAATGCGAAGGCGAAGATCATTGAGCGCCGGTTCAATGATGTGAAGAACGGCCTTTCCAGACTGTTCAATACTTACACGGGCGGCAGCGTGGTGGAAAAGCCAGAGCGTTTGAAATATGTCCTGAAGAAAGATGCCATTTACACAGACGATGAGTTCCAGGAGTATGTGGATGCAATTCTGAAGTATTACTTCAACATGATGGAATACGATGGCCCGGTGGCAGAAGACAAAGGAAAGCTCAAAATGGATGTGTTTAATGAGCATCTGATTAAGCGCCGGGTGGCAGCCGCAGAAGAATTGAACCTGATGCTCATGAGAAGCAGCCGTCCACAGGCCGTGGGCCGCCGGGGAGTGCATCTGGATATCAATGGAGGCCGCCTGGAATATTGGAACGATGAACTGTTGATGAGACATTTCGGTGAGAAGGTATACTTCCGGTACAATCCGAATGACCTGAAGGAAGTCCGGATCTACAACCTGGAAGACAAATATCTGATGACGGTTCCGGTAGATAATACGGCGGTTCTTACATATGGCGCAACCAAGGATGATGTGAAGGCCGGAATGGCAGTGACCAGGAAGCTGGAGAAGATCGCGAATGAATATAAAAAGAACGTGGTCATCGCAGAAGCCGACCGGGTTACCGCGCTGGATCTGGTACTTCGCCAGGCACAACGCAACAAAGAAAGCTACACAGGCAAAGCAGACCCGAAGGTACTGGAGGTTCAGCGGGCAGATGAAACACCGGTATATCAGAAAGTGGTCGGCGGAGTCGATCTTGACACAATGATTGAAAATGCAGCCAAAAGGCAGGGAGGTAAATGATGGGAAAACAGTATAATACAGAACTTCAGGCGAAAGTTGAAACGTACATGAAGGAAACGGGAATCAGCCAGGCAAAGCTGGCCCCGATGATGAACCTGAGCGGAGCAGTATTAAGCCAGTACCGCCGCAGCGTTTATGACAAGGGTGATGTAGGTGATGTAGAGCGTAAGATCCGTGAGTTCTTCCAGATCAAGGAGGAGCAGGCTGAAAACGCCAAGAAGACCGAGTCTTTCAATGCGGTACGGGGATATGTGGCAACCTCTATTTCAGAGAGCATTTACAAGATGATCCGTTACTGCCAGCTTGAAAAGGGGATCGTAGTTATTGACGGAGATGCCGGAATCGGGAAGACCAAAGCGGCTACCAAGTTCCTGCGGGACAATCCGGCAACGGCGATCTATATCAGCACCACACCGAGTACCAGCTCTGTAAGAAGCCTTTTAAGGATGATTGCAAGGGCGTTGAAGATTTCGGAAAACCAGAGAACAGAAGACCTTTCCATTTCAATCCGTGAACGGCTGAGAAGTTCTGATAATGTCCTGATTATTGATGAAGCCCAGAACCTGAAGTTCATGGCCCTGGAAGAAATCAGAGGCTGGGTGGATGAAGACCCGATCACCGGGAAGCCTGGCATCGGAATCGCACTGATCGGAAACGATGAGGTCTACAACAAGATGCTTGGAAGACAGGAAGCGATCTTCTCACAGCAGTTTAACCGGACGAAGCTCCACGGGCGGTACCGGGCTACGAATGTAACCAAAGAAGATGTTGAGAAGTTATTCCCTTCCCTGGTGGAGAAAGGAATGACACCGGAGCTGACATACCTCTACAATGTCGGCCACAGCAAGTGGGGAGTGC
>OLQT01001699.1_pt1 | contig 13108 bp, 14 predicted proteins | sample 1672651 | NCBI WGS metagenome assembly OLQT01 (sample SAMEA3136709, study PRJEB25190) | human gut metagenome | biome: human gut; feature: human-associated habitat; material: faeces | place: Austria | collected 2013 | reverse complement strand
CGGTAAAACCCCGGCCAAGCCGCATGTCCCCCGAGCACCCTGCGCGCCCACGGCGCGCAGTCCGGGGTAAGGGGTACTACCCCTTAGTCGAAGGGCATGTCGGAGGTGAGGGCGTCTTGCAGATCGTCGAAATCGACGTTGACGTAGTCGCCCCGCTTGCGCTTGTGCTGGTATTGCAGCTCCTTCGTGTGAACGTAGGCCTTGGTCTGACGGTCGGCGGGCTGAATGGTCAGCCGCATGCCCTTCTGGCCGTCGGGCAGGAGCGCGAAACGGGCCTGCACAAAGAGCGGGCCGTGATGCGCGCACTCGGCCAGGGCCACAAAACGGCCCGTGGCCTGCGGAATCAGCTCCGTCTTAAGCTGGGCGGGCTGCTGGCAGGTGGGACAGCGGGGCGCGGTCAGCTTTTCGCTGGCAAGGGCCTCCTTCACGGAAGGCACCATTTCGGAAAAGCGCACCCGGGAGCGGCGCTCGCTGTGACCCAGCTTTCGGGCGTGTTCCTCGTATTGCAGCACCTTCTCGGGATGGGGCAGCTTTTGCCAGACCAGAGCGGTGTAATAAGCGTCGTCTTTGGCGTTGTGGAAGCTACGGTCCTCGTCCGGGTCAATGCCCAGCGCCTCCATGGCCGCTTTCAGGGCAACCTGACCCTTTCGGCCGCTTTCGGCGGCGTAGAGCCGCTGCAGGTCGTACATCCGGGGCAGGGGCCGCCCAAATTTGAAGAAATCCGCATTCTGCTGTAAAACGCTGATGTCGTCGCCGCCCCAGGTCAGACATACGCAGTCGTCCCCGCACCAGTCCATGAATTGCTCCATGCCCTCGTTGAAGGCGGGTGCGTCGCAAAGAATTTCCTGCGTCAGCCCGGTCATGCGCTTGACCCGGGGATGGATGGTCAGATAGTGGGTGGGACAGATGGGAATGGAAATGGAATCGACGATCTGCATGGCCTCGTTCACCTTGGCCGCGCCGATCTGGATGACTTCGAATAGGAGCTTGCTGCCCACCTTTCGGTAGGCGGCGGATGCGTAGCTGACGGGCTGATTCCATTCCAGATCCAATACAATGTAGTTCATGAGGGCTCAAACTCCAATTCTGTGGGTGTAGGGCAGCGCAGGTCAAAGGGCGTCCGGTTCTGCGGCGGAACGCCCGGCCAGGTGGCCGGTGGAAAAGGCGATTTGCAGGTTGAAGCCACCGGTCAGGGCGTCCACGTCCAAAAGCTCGCCTGCGATGTATAAACCGTGAATTTTCTTGCTTTCCATGGTGGCGGGGTTGATCTCCTTCACGCTGACGCCGCCCCGGGTGACCACCGCCTCGCTCAGGGGCCGGGTTCCGTCCACGGGAAGGGGCAGCTCCTTGCCAGCCTGCACCAGCCGGGTGCGCTGCTCTCGGGTGATCTCGCAGGCGGGCGTGTGAGCGGGAATGCCGCAGAGCGCGGGCATTTCTTCCGCCAGACTGGCCGGATACAGCGTGGTCAGAAGGGTGCGCAGCTGCCGCTTGCCGGAAGCGTCCAGCTCCCGCAGAAGCCGCGCGTCCAGCTGCTCGGCGGTCAGACCGGGCTTCAGATCCAATAGAAGCTGCACGTCCTCCGGGGCCAGCTCCGCCATGTGGGCGGACGCGGACAGCACCAGCGGCCCGGAAATGCCGAAATGGGTGAAAAGCATCTCGCCCACATCGCTGTAAAGCACCTTTTTGCCCCGCTTCAGGGTCAGGCGAACGTTTTTCAGGCTCAAGCCCTGTAAGGCGGAAACCCACGCCGCGCCGCAGGTCAGCGCGATCAGGGAGGGCAGCGGCGGATAGACCGTGTGGCCCAGCTCCGCCATCCAGCGGAAGCCGTCGCCCGTGGAGCCGGTGGAAGGATAGCTCTGCCCGCCGGTGGCCACGATGACCCGGTTTGCGTCCAGCCGCGTTCCGTCTTCCAGCTCTGCGCCGCAGACGGCTTCGTTTTCCACCAGAATGCGGGAAACCTTCGTGTTCAGCCGGATGGACACGCCCAGCCGCCGCAGTTCCTTTTCCAGCGCCCGGGTCACGTCGCTGGCCTTTTCGCTGACCGGGAACACCCGGTCGCCCCGCTCTACCTTCACCGGGCAGCCCAGCCGCTCCAGCAGGGCCATCATTTCCTCCGGCCCGAAGGCGTTCAGGGCGCTGAAAAGAAAGCGGGGGTTCTTGACCACCTTGTTCAGAAAGGCGGCAGGATCGCAGGCGTTGGTTACGTTGCAGCGGCCCTTGCCGGTGATGTAAATTTTCTTGCCCAGTTTTTCATTGCCTTCCAGCAGCGTGACGGAAGCTCCCGCCTCCGCTGCGCTCAGGGCCGCCGTCAGTCCCGCAGCGCCGCCGCCGATCACGATCACTTTATTCATGCAGCTTGTCGATATAGACGCTGTGCGCGTTCCATATTCCCTCCAGACGCTTGAAATGTTCGCTGAGCTCCGTGCGGCGGCTCATGCCCAGAGACACGATCAGCGCGTTGATCAGTGAAAGCGGCGCGGCCAGACTGTCCACAAAGCCGGACATGTCCGTATGGGCGCACAGGCAGATATCCGATTCCTCCCGCAGGGGGCTCATCACGCCGTCGGTCATGCCGATGACCTGCGCGCCGTGCTGGCGGGCGAAGCGCATGCATTCCAGCGTCCGGGCGGAATACCGGGGGAAGCTGATGCCGAACAGCACGTCGCGCTTCTGGATCCGGTCGATCTCTTCAAATACATCGCCGGTCAGGTTCTGCACCAGCACGACTTCATCAAAGATCTGATGCAGATAATGGTACAGAAACATGGCCAGCGGCGCGGAAGACCGCAGGCCCATGATATACAGCCGCCGGGCGGACAGAATGCATTCCACCGCCATATCGAAATCCTGCGGACGCAGCTCGTCCATGGTCTTGCGCAGGTTTTGCAGGTCGTTTTTCAGCACGGTGCTGACCACTTCCCGGCGGTCGGTCTCTTCCATCAGCCCTACCCGCTGCTCCGCCGTCAGCCGCTGGCGAACCATGGAGCGGAGCTTCTCCTGCATTTCCGGGTAGCCCTCGTAGCCCAGCGCCATGGCGAAGCGCACCACCGTGCTTTCGCTGACGCCGCACTGCTTGCCCAGCATCACGGCGGTCATGGACACCGCCTTTTCATAATGGCAGGAAATATATTCCGCAATGCGCTTCTGCCCCTTGCTCAGGGGCTTGCCGCTCATATTGAGCCGGGTGATCCATTCCTGTGGGTCGTGCACTTGATCTTCTCCTTCTGCGTGGTCAGGTCAGCCCAGCAGACCCAGCCGGTCGAAATCCGCCTCGGGCTCGCTGCCCATGCCGCTCAGAAGCGTCAGGGTGGGGCGGCCCTGGTTCAGATACCATTCGTCGCAGCCCTCGGCGGGGGGATCCATCTCACAGCCCGCCTGAAGCCAGAAATAGGTGCCAGGCCGGTCAGCATAGCAGCGCTCGTAGCCGTCCCGGATCGTCGCCCGGGACAGGGGCGCATACACCGGCGCTCCCCAGCGGGCGCGGGGCAGATCAGGCACGTTGATGTTCAGCACCCGGAAGCCGTCCTGCGGCGCTTGGCAGTACTTTTCCGCCACGGCCAGCACCAGCTCCGCCGCATCCTGCACATGCGCGGGATCGGCCTTGTAATCAATGGAGGCCGCAATGGCCGGATAGCCCAGCAGCGCGCCTTCCCGGGCCGCGCCCACGGTGCCGCTGTAGTACGTGGCCAGTCCGGCGTTATAGCCGTTGTTGATGCCCGAGATCACGCCGTCCACCGACTCGGCGACCAGCCCGCCCAGAAACGCCAGACGGACGCAGTCCGCCGGGGTGCCGGTGATGGCGAAGCCCTCCGCGTTTTCCCGATTCAGGGGATAATCCTTCACATACAGCGGGTCGGAAAGGGTGATGCGGTGGCTGGCGGCGCTCATCTGACCGCTGGGCGCGCACATACTGACCCGGTGGCCCCGCTTCAGCGCCGCTTCCATCAGCGCCATGATCCCTACCGAACCGATTCCGTCATCATTGACCAATAAAAAATGCATGATTTTCCTCCTCAGCGTCAGCGCCGCGCGCCGCCGCTCAATGCGTCGATGGCCATCCGGGCGGCGTTAATCACCGCCGCCACGGCCAGCGCCCACCAGAAGCTCTGAAACTGAACACTGTTTTCCAAAAGAGCCGCCGCCGTCCATACCAGCCATGCGTCCACCGCTACATACAAAAGGCCCAGCGTACAGAAATTGACGACCTTCAAAAGCAGCCTCAGCAGGGGGCGGAGCAGCGTGTAAATCAATGCCAGCAGAAGTCCCAGCACAACGGCGTTGCTCATATCCACCGCCCGCACGCCGTCCATCAGCTCGGCGCACACGGGCACAGCCGCCGCCGTGACCAGAAAACGCAGGATTCCGCAGAGCAATCCCATCCCTCCCTTTCTGCAGGCAGAACCAACCAATTTTCATTATAACACATTTCCCGCTTTCTGCATACCCGGCGGAAGGGATCCGGCAGAAAACGTCCGGATTCGAAAAGGCCGCGCTGCCAAAGCAGAGCGGCCCCATGGGTACAACAAAAAGGAGGAGCCGAAGCTCCCCCTTTGGTTTAGCGCAGCGATTATTCGTAGATGATGGTCACGTTTTCCAGACCAGCGTTCACGACTTCGTCGTTGTTCAGCGCGGCGTTGTCGATCACAACGGTGCCGTCCTTGATGGAGGCCAGCAGCGCTTCGTACTCTTCCACGGTGAACTTGGTCAGGGACCAGGTCTCGGTGGGCAGGCCCACAGCGTCGTTGTTGGCGCCCAGGGTGGTAGCCACATCGCCGACTTCGGCCCAGCTGTCAGAGTAGAACTTGTCGATAGCCCATTCGGTGGCGGAAACCAGGCCCTTCAGAGCGGAGGTCACGACGGTGTCGCTCTCGTAGCTCTGGTCAACGTCAACGCCGATCACGCTGGCATCGTTGGCGGAAGCAGCAGCAACGATGGAGGCGAACATGGAGCCGCCGCAGGCGAAGATGATCTCGGTGCCGTTCTCGTACCAGCCGCTGGCCATGGTCTGCAGTTCAGCAGAGGCCTGGAAGGAAGCGCCGTACTGCCAGGAGTACTTCAGCTCCACGGTGACGCCCATTTCCTTGGCAGCAGCGTTCACGCCCTGCGCGAAGCCGTAGCCGTAACGGCAGCAGGCAGGATTGGTGCCGCCGCCGCCGCCCATGAAGCCCAGCTTGGTGTAGCCTTCCTTCACCACGGCGTAGCCGGCCAGATAACCGGACTGCTCCTCAGCGAAGGCGATAGGCGCAACGTTCTCCAGACCCAGCTGCCAGCCGTCGATGAAGACGAACTTCACATCGGTGAACTCAGCAGCGGCCTTGGCCAGAGCGGTGCCCTGCATGAAGCCGGCGCACACAACCACTTTGGCGCCGCCCTCGGCAGCAGCCTTCATGGCGTCGTAACGGTCGTCATCAGTGGCCTGATCGCCGTTGGCGGGCTGATAATACTTGTAGGACAGGCCGTGAGCGGCAGCATAGCCCTTCACGCCGTTCCAGGTGCCCTGGTTGAAGGACTTGTCCTTCAGCTGGCCCACGTCGGTGACGAAAGCGATTTCGTACTTGTTATCCGCGGAGGTCATGTTGTCTTCGATGTCGTCAGGATTGACGGCTTCGGCGACGGCGCTGACCGCGACCAGAGACAGAACCATGGTCAGAGTCAAAAGCAGAGCCAGAAACTTTTTCATGGGTTTTTGTTCCTCCTTCAAGAATTACGTCCTTTGAACCAGGACTTTCCCTGTAAGTATAGCATGAGTGCCCTCGTTTTTCAAGCTATGGATTTGATTGTTCACGATTTATATGCATTCCTGTATACGCTTTTCCGGGGGAGAAAGCCCTTGGGATAAAATTTGAAAAAAAGGGCAGCGGACGGCGGGAACAAACTGGGCGGTTGTCTCGTCCTTTCAGTGGAACCCCAATACGGAAAGGAGTCACATGAAGATGAAACAAAAACGGATTCTGGCGCTGCTGCTGGCTCTGACCGCCGCTTTCTGCCTGACGGGAGCCGCGAACGCCGAAGAAGAGACCCCTGTGGTGCGGGAAGGAACCATTGTGGAAGTGATGGAGGACGGTTTCCTTCTGCAGGAAGCCGATGGCCGGGAGATCCTTTATAATGTGGACGAACAGACGGTGCTGGACGGCATCGCGTCCCTGACGGATCTTCAGAAGGACCTGTACGTGATTGTGGAAAGCGACGGCCGCCTGACCAAGAGCATTCCGCCGCAGGCCCACGCCGACCGCGTGACCTGCTACTGGCTGGCCGGTCAGGTAGAAAGCGTGGACGAGGAGGAGAATACCTTCCTGATGCAGACGGAGCTGGGGACGGTGATCGTCCACCGGGGCGAGCTGACCACGCCTGTTTACGCCGGGATGAACGTGACCGTGTACTTTAACGGCGTGATGGCCCTCAGCGAGCCCAGCCAGATCGCCGCCCGGAAGATCGAAGTGCCCGAAGTGCAAGGCACCGTGCTGGAAATGACGGAGAACGGCTTTGTTCTGCGGACGGACGACGAGACGGAATACCGCGTCATCCTGACGGAGGAAACCGTCCGGGGCGTTCTGCTGCCCGCTGCGGAACCGGCTGACGAAGAAACGGCTGAAGAGAAAACGGAAGAAGCCGCTGAAGCGGACGTTCCGTCGGACGAAAAGGAAGACACTGACGCAGCTGAAACCGAAGCGCCCTCTGACGAGGAGCAGGAAGTTACCGTCGATGAGCCTGCCGCAGACCCCGCCCCGGGCGACCGGGTCACGGTTTATTTCAGCGGCGAATACGCCGATGAGGACGGCCGCGAACTGACGGCGCTGGAAGTGCTGATCGAAAAGAATTCGCAGGAATAAGATGAACGGCTATCGCCATCAGGGCTTCGGGAATGGCTCCCGAAGTCCTGATTTTTGCTTTTGAATGGAACTTTGGATTGAACCGGCCTTCCTCATCCGGTATAATTCGGAAGGGCGGTTTTCCCGCTCACTTCCTGAACCGGGACGCTTTTTGCAGTTCCTCGAAGGTATGAATGTCCTGCCGCTGTTCCTGCAGCATCACCTGAACCTCCCGGTTCAGCCCGTCGAAAAGAGTCTTGCTCCGCTGGCTGTGCCGGAGCAGCTCCTGAAGGCTGGAATAGTCCGCCATTCGTCCATCACCTCCTTCTCACTCTCCCTAAGCCTTGCCCGAAGCGGCGGACGGTATGCTGCGGAAAAGTGCTTTTGCAATCATGAAGAAAGATAATGAATGAAAGAAAGGAAGAACGCCCATGCCCCTTGCCAATTACTGCCGGAAATGCAGGGCCGAGACCCCTGTAGGAGAAAGCTGCCCCTACTGCGGCGGCAAGCTGACCAAGGCCGGAGAACGGCTGTCCTTCGGCGTTTCCCGCGCGCCGTGGCGGGACTGGTTCTGCTGGAACCGGCTGCTGCGGGTGGGTCTGCCGGTGTGGGCGCTCAGCTTTCTGCTGATCGCATTGGCGGAGTTCTGCTCCGGCGGAACCCCAGCGCTGACGGGGCTGTTCCGGCGGGGCTTTGGCCTGACCATGCTGTGGCTGCTGGGCGGCATGCTGGCGCTGTTCTGGGCGCTGCTGTTCTGTCAGGGGCAGGAAAAGGTTCATTATCTTCTGGATAAAGACGGCGTCAGCGCCTATACCTACGTTTCTGAAGAAGTGAACAATCTGGCCCTGTACGCCCGATTCCTTACCCCGGCGCAGACGGAAGCGATGCAGGAGGATGAACACGCGCTTCCCGGCCTTCGGCTGGTGCGCCGGGTGATCCTGCCCTGGGAGCGGATGAAACGGGTAAAGATCTGGCGGGAGGGGCAGACCCTGCTCTTTTTTGACCCGGCCTACTGGCAGGTTTTGGCCGTGACCTGCCCCGTACAGGAGTTTGCCGAGGCGGAAGCCTGGGTGCGCGCCAAAACGAAGCGCTTCAAAACCGTCCGCGTTTTGCCCGCTGAAAAGGAAAAATCACGCAAAAAAGCAAAAAAACGTTAAAACTATTACAAAAATATAACATTTGTCCTTGACACGTGTAACAGTTTTTCGTACAATATGGGCTGGAAAGCTCTGGTTCTGCCCTGCGCGTTTTGCAGAAAGACTGCGCCGGACAGATTTTCCATACGCAGTTCAAGATTTGCCTTTGGAGGAATCGGGAATGACACAGGAGATTCGCATCCGGCGCTGGCTGGCCTTCCTTTTGGCCGCCCTGCTGACGTTTTCTACCCTGAGCACGGCGTTGGCGGCCAGCAAGACCTTCCAGTCCTATCAGACCACCAGTATGTCCAATGTGAATCTGCGCAAGAAGGCCAACGGCACTTCCACCATCCTCAAGCGGATCAAGGTGGGCGATACGGTGACGGTCGTCGGCAAATCCGGCAGTTATTACCAGATTCAGTTCGACGGCAAGGAGGGGTATGCCCTCATCAAATACATCGATGGCACCGATTCCGGCGCGGATCCCGAGCCGGACGGAAGCCTGATGCACGCCGCGCCGCTGGCGGTGACGTCCTATCCCTACGACACCACCACGCTGGGTTATGTGAAGCTGCGCAAAAAAGCGGGCCGCACCGCCGACGTGTACTGCACCGTTCCCGTCAACAGTCTGGTGACGGTTCTGAGCGTGGAGAACGATTTTGCCCGGGTGGAATACAACGGGCAAAAGGGCTACGTGTACGCCAAGTATGTGAATCTGGCCAACATTCCCACGGCCACACCCAAGCCTACCGCCACGCCCAAGCCCGGCTCCGAGTCCTATGCCCTGCTCAAGAGCGGCGAAACCGGCTCCATGGTCACGGCGCTGCAGCAGGCTTTGATCGAGCTGAAGTATCTCTCCGAGGGCGAAGCGGACGGCAAGTACGGCACGAAGACCGAGCAGGCCGTCAAGCTGCTTCAGAAGCGCAACGGCCTGATCCAGACCGGGCAGGCGGACGCGGAGCTGCAGCTGCTGATCTATGAAGGCACGCCCAAGGACGTCAATAGCTACCGCCAGTACGTCAAGACCATTCCGCCCATCGCGGGCGCGGTCATCAAGCTCAACGGTCAGGGCGAAGTGGTCACCAAGGCTCAGACTCGCCTGAAGGAGCTGGGCTACTACACCCAGACCCCCTCCGGCGTATGCGACGCGCTGACCGTGGCCGCCATTGAGGAATTTGAGCGCAAGAACAGTCTGGTGGTGGACGGCTCTCTTTCCGCCACCGATCAGAACCTTCTGTACAGCACTTGGGCGCTGGACGCCTCCGTGGCCGTGACCCCCACGCCCACCCCGGTGCCCGAAATGCCCAAGGACGTGGTTCGTCCCGGCGACAAGAGCAACGACGTGAAGCTGGTGCAGACCCGCCTGACCGAGCTGGGCTACCTGACCAGCAAAGTGACCGGCACCTTTGACGACGACAGCGTCAAGGCGCTCAAGAAGTTCCAGAAGGCCAATGGGCTGGATGCGGACGGCGTCTGCGGCGTGCAGACCCGGGCGGTGCTGTTCGCGGCGCACCCGGTATACGCGGTGCCTACCGCCACCCCCGTGACCGCTTCCAATGAAACGCCCGCGCCTTCCTATGCACCCATCACGAAAGAGAACTGCGTGACCATCAAGGCGGGCAGTCAGGGCATGGATGTCAAGCGGCTGCAGCTTCGTCTGCAGGAGCTGGGCTACTACACCTCCCGTCAGGACGGCATCTACCTGACGGACGACATCGCCGCCGTGCGGGCCTTCCAGAAGGCCAACGGCCTGACAGCGGATGGCAAGGCGGGCTACAACACGCAGACCGTGCTCTACAGCGACGCGGCCAAGCGGGCCGACACCGCCGCCTCCGACGTGATTTCCTCCTCCAAGGCGGCTACGCTGCGCTACGGCAGCGAGGGCACGGAGGTACAGACCCTTCAGAACAAGCTGATCTCGCTGGGCTATCTGACCGGCGCTGCAGACGGCAAGTTCGGCTCCGCCACCCGCCGCGCGGTGAAAGCCTTCCAGCAGGCCAACGGCCTGAAGGCGGACGGCATCGTGGGCGCGGCCACGCAGGCCAAGCTGGGCGACGGCACCGCCAGCAGCGGCACGGTATCCAACACCGTTCCCTACGTCACCCTGTACAAGGGCGCTACCGGCGAAGCGGTCAAGGCCATGCAGAACCGTCTGATCGCCCTGGGCTACCTGACCGGCAAGGCGGACGGAAAGTTCGGCAACCAGACCAGTCTGGCGCTGATCGCCTTCCAGCGGGCCAACGGCCTGAAGGCGGACGGCATCATGGGCGCGGCCACCACGAAGAAGCTGAACCAGACCAGCGGCACCACCAATGCGGGCGGCACGACCAACGTCATCCCGCCCACCAGCGCGCCCAACGTGACCACCGTCAGCGCTGCCAGCGTGCGCTATGCCAACTGGTACACCGAGATCCGCGCCAAGGCCCGGAAGTACCCCAACGTGACCGTATATGATTTCTCCACGGGCATTTCGTGGCAGCTGACGATCTTCTCCAACGGCGCTCATGCGGACGCGATTCCGATCACCGCCGAGGACACGGCGAAGATGAACAAGGCTTTCGGCAAGACCACCTGGAATCCGAAGCCCGTCTGGGTCATGTTCAGCGACGGTTCCGTCTACATGGCCTCCACCCACAACACGCCTCACGGCACCTACAACAACAAGAGCACCAACAATTTCGCCGGACACCTCTGCGTCCACTTCCCCCGCACGCAGGCGGAGGTGGAGGCCATCGGCCCCTATGCCACCTCTCACCAGAAGGCCATCGACCAGGGCTGGGAGGCCACGCAGAAGCGCGCCGGGAAGTAAGGGATAAGGGACGGAAGGTTCCGGATGGCCCAACCGGCGGTATGGAAAAAAAGAAAGCCAGAGCCCGTGCTGATGGTGAATCGGTACGGGCTCTGACCTTTTTCATCCTCCCGTTCTGTTCTCGGATTGAGACGATGCCTTTTATCCATCCTGAGGAATGAAAGTATAAGTAGATCTGTTTTTAGGCTCGTCCTTCCAATTGTGCAGATCACCTCCGAACGCATAGGTCCAAATAGCCACGTCGTTGTACAGGTAGAACTGCTCCCAAGCGCTGCCGTAGCCGTACTTGCCGTTGTTGGCAGCCTTCACAGCCTCGCAGAAAGCTTCAAACTCTTCCAATGTGGCGATCTTTTCGAAGCCATACTCCTTCAAAACGGCCTCATCCGCAAAGAAGGTGATGTACTCTAGGAAATTGGGCACAATATAGCGGCGACCATTGACCTCGCCCATGAGGTGGCTGAGCATGGGTGCACTGATGTCAGTGCCCGTTCGGCTGGGGATATTATACAAATACGATGGAACAGTGGAGTGGAAAGGCAGAACCATATTCGATGGCAACAGCACTTCAATCGATAATCATCAATGAAGGCTTTCGCATCCTGACAGTACAGGGCTGCCAGGTGATCATCAAACAAGCCACCGTTTTTTGCCGCAAGACCGACAGTAGGATTGGCATCATTTGCACCAAGGAGCAGAATCACAAGATCCGCAGGTTGTGACACGCTTTTTTTCCACGCCAGTGTTTCGCGATATGAACGATCATTAGCACCTTCATGGCTACCCAACATCGTTGCACCATTATGACCAGCATTGACAATTTCAAACCCGTTTCCTAACAGCTCAATCATTCTGGCTGGATATGATTTTGTTAGAGGATCCGATGATTCATGTCCATAGGTGAGACTATCGCCGGCGCATACGATTCTTATAGCAGACATTTTTTATCTCTCCTCTCAGTACAGAAGCTCGCGAAAATGATGAATACGGCTAAATGTGATCATATTGCTGTTATGGGCATTTCGCGCCCGCTCATCACCTGATCGGCACAAGATGTGTCGATGTCGCTGTAGATCTGTTCTTCCATCATAAGATATACCGACCCATTTCGATACAATACATTGGAAGGTGCTTGGTGCCAGCGCTTCCCATGTGTCAGCATGGCTGTCTCGCTCCAATGTCCCACACGATCCGCGATGGCTACCGCACTGAAGCCCATGTCGATCAGCAGCGATACATGACTGTGACGAATATCATGCACGCGAATCCGTTTGACCCCGGACGCACGGCAGCCCCGATCCATCTCGTGATAGAGATAATTCTTTGTAACCGGGAAAATACGACCCTTCTTCTTCACTCCATAGAGGGATTTGATGTATTCCTGCATCTCCTCACAGAGGAATTTGTTGACACGCGATTCACACTCCTTCTGATCTGATGTACCGTACAGTCGCTCCTGTAAATACTGCCGGTTTACCCGCCCGGCGATGGTCATGTATCCCTTCTCACGGAGCTCCGCATTCAGTTGTTTGATCAGCCTGTAAGCATAGGATCTGGACACTTCGAGCTCCTGAGCCACTTCTTCTGCTCTCATAAATTGGTTCTTCATGGGTTCCTCCTTTTGCAATTTAAGCAATATAGCTTAATTTGCAGAACCATTATATTAAACAATATCGCTTGTGTCAATAGGCTTTCAAGGAGTATTCCAAACTTTTTTGTTAAATTTCCACCTTGACGATCTTAAACGGATTTGCTATGATAAACTATCCTGTTCAAGAGGTGATTTGATGGCTACCGGCGAACGTATCCGTTTCTTCCGAACATTACGGGGGATGACGCAAAAGTATTTGGGCCTTCTTCTGGGGTTTCCGGAGAGCTCGGCCGATGTGAGACTTGCCCAGTATGAATCCGAGGATCGCACACCCAAGGCAGATCTGACCGGGCAGATGGCGGAAGCGCTGGACGTTTCTCCCAAGGCCATCGCCGTGCCGGACATCGATACCATGGACGGCTTGATGCACACGCTTTTTGCCTTGGAAGACCGAAAGCTTCTTCGTATAACCAACGCGGATGGTTTGATCTGTCTGCGCACCGAGATTTTTGATGGCGGCATCCATGCAGCTGATCTGGAGCAACGTCTCCGGGCCTGGCAGGAACAATCCGCCAAGCTGGCTGCCGGTGAAATCACCAAAGAGGCGTACGACCGCTGGCGGTATCATTACCCTGATTTCGACGACACGCGAATCCACGCAGCTGTCCCACCTGAAGTGCCAGCCACGCGCAAACGCGGCCGGAAGCCAAAGCCGAAAGCGTGAAAGAATGGACATGAAGAAAGCCCTCCGCTTGTGGAAGATTTC
>OLQT01001694.1_pt1 | contig 13132 bp, 10 predicted proteins | sample 1672651 | NCBI WGS metagenome assembly OLQT01 (sample SAMEA3136709, study PRJEB25190) | human gut metagenome | biome: human gut; feature: human-associated habitat; material: faeces | place: Austria | collected 2013 | reverse complement strand
CGTTCCATGTTTCCGACCCCGTCGCCCTTGCCGCTGCTGCCGGCGTGGTAGCCGTCCTGGCCCTGGCGCTGCTGCTCTCTTCGAAGTGTTCCCACGCGTAGGGGTTGGGTTTGCGCCGAGTCCCCAGGCATGGGCTCGATGCTGAAATCCTGCGAGTTTTCATCGAAGCTACTTGCCGCAAAAGCCGTCGTCCGATCGACATGCGCGAATCGCGCACCGGTCGGTCGACGGTTTTTCGTTGTCAAAAAGCGAAGTCGTGCGCTATAGTTTCACACGGCGAAAACGTCCAGGCGCAATCGTGGGGGCGAGCAACGGGCTTTGGCGGCATTCATGGAGATGCTGCTGCGTGTCTTTCTCGATTTTGCGACCGTAAGCCGCTAATCTGGGCTTGTCGTCTCGCGACGGATCGGTTTGTTGACTTACCGTCAGACCGGTGTCATGGACGTTACGTTTCGTCACGATACGGCATCAAAAGCGTTACAGCTTGCGTGGCGGATGTAGTATGTAGGGTACTATGTTTCCCTTATCAAACGAATGGCTTGCTGCCTGCAAGATATATCGGCAGCCGCGCAAGGCGGACGGGGCAAGCGGATATTATGAACGGTTGGCGAACGGGTCGCTGAAAGGGGGATTGATGGCAGATCAATCGGATGGCAATCTTGCCCCTAAGGGGAAGAAAGGGAAGTTGACCAATTCCCAGCTGCGCCTGCTCGGCTTCGTTGCGGCTTACGGCCCAGATGGTTGCTCCGAGACCAAGCAAGCGCTGGCGAGAAAGCTGCAAATCAGCTTGAAAACAGTGGATCGTGCGATACATCGCTTGCGCGAAGAGGGGCTTATCACGTCGCATGCTCGTTTCGGGGAAGACGGTACGCAGCTGAGCAACACCTACATCGCTGCCGCAATGGACGGCGAGGGCGATCGCCAAGACTCGCAGAGTGAGCAGGAATAGGCCTTTTGAGCTAGCAGGCTCAAAAGGCCTATTCCTTATCAAGTCCTAGAAGGACCAAACTCCGAAAGCAAAGGAGATGCATGCTGCTTTGCCTTGCCCTATGCTGATTGATCAAGCTCAGGGTGATGCGCATTGCGAGCGGAAAATCCTACAACAGGAAGCGAAGGGATGAAGCTTCTGGTGTGTCCGCAAGCCGCAGCTCAGACGCAGACGCTGCCGACTTTGCCTTCCGCAAGTTGCAGTTGAGACGCGAGCGCCTTCGCCCTACTTCCCGAAAAATGCGCGGGTGAGGCCGGCTCGGGTTTGCGTGTCGGTCTTGCTGTAGATGCTAGTCAGGTGGCGTTGCACCATGCGCAGCGAAATCCCCAGGTCATCAGCCACTTGCTTGAGCGGGCGCTCGTCGGCGGTCACGGCGCGCAGCACCTCTTCCTCGCGCGGCGTCAGGCCGCTTCGGCTGATGAACTTGGCCTGCACCTCCTCAAGTGTCGGCGCGGCTGCGGCGGCAAGGCCCGCCTTGATGGCCTCGCGTTCCCCGACCGTCGATGGCAGACGGAACAGCCCAGCACCTATAAATGCAACGCTGACCAGCACGAACAGGATCAGCGACGCGATCATCACGGCTGCGATGCCCGATTGCGTCAGCATCATGGAGACCCCCGACACGGTGAACGCGCACAGGTTGTTGGCGGCGCGGCCCATGCCGGCCCACAGCTGCGGCGTGCGCATACGCGGCGCAAGCTGCAAGAACGTGGTGGTGAAGAACGTGACGAAGAACCCGGAGCTCAGGTAGAACACGATCAACCCGATCACGGGGCTTGCCCCGGCCTCCACGGCCAAGATCGATATGGTGGACAGCACCGTGACCGCGAACATGATGAACCCCATGTAGCGGCGTTCGCGGATGTCGAACAGGACGCCGGCGGCAAGGCCGCTTGCTGCAAGGAACAGGCGCGGCCACGTCTCGACCGAGATCGAACCCTGCGCGTTCGCAAGGGTAACCACGTTGTCCAGCGTGGAGAACATGCAGGCCAGCAGCACCACAAGCGCAAGAAGCCAAACAGCGCGGATAGCGGTTTTTGCGCCGCCTGGGGCTGATTGCTGCGAGGAGTCGGCGGTCGTCTGTTCCGGGCGGCCCGTCTTCGTCAGGGCCACCAGGCTCGCTCGAATCGATTGCTCTTGGCCGGTGATTTGCCGCGACGACTTCGTCGCTGCTGTTCCGCCTGCATGCTCGCCAGTGGCTCTATTGCCCTTTTGACCTGCGGATTCGCCATCGCGTTCTCCCACCGCCGCAAACACGGCGAGCGCGGCGACGCCGACGCACAAAACCGCTGCGCCCGCCATGCCCGCAGGCACGAACTGGTTGCTCAGGAATTGCAGCAGAATGCCGGCGGCGTAAGCTGCGCCGGCCCCCTTGGCAAGCGACGGGCTTCCCTCGAAGGCGCGCGCCATGCTCCAATGCGCTTCAGCCCCAAGGCTCCCCAGCAGGAAGAACGCGATACAACCTGCGATTTGCATCGCAAGTGCGCTTTCCGCAACGGCAATCGTGACCAGGGCCGCAATAGCCCCGACGGCCTCGACCGCCCGAAGCGCGCGTCGTCCCCCTGCCAGTTTCGAAATCGGCGCATAAGCCAGAAAGCCGACAACGCTTGCGCCAAGGATCATCGCCTGGGCGCCCACAACCCCTTCGGCGCTGATAAGCAAGCCGATACGGCTGTCGAAGAAAAATTCGCTTCCCAAGAATGCGAACGTGAACAGCGCCAGCGCGGAAAGCGATTGGAAGGATTGTCTATCGACCGAGAACACGGCGCTCCTTGCAGTGCGAATGATTGGACCTGCAATCGATTCTACCAATGCCTATGTGCCGCGCCGGTTAAAAGTTGCAAGCGGCCAGCTTTTGCTGCGCGAGGGTGGGAGGGGGATCCGCATGTGGGGGGAGGCGTTTGGTTGCGGTTTGATTGGCTTTCTCTACTGTTCGATTGCTTCGCTCACTAGATTCGCCAGCTTCACCAGGTCATCGGCATCGGGGTGGGACAGGGCCTTGTCGAAGTTCTCGATCATGGCGTCGATGTTGGGCATGTGGTCAGGTTGTTCCTTCATCTTCACGTAGCGCTTGCGCACGGAAAGCGGCATTTTGCCCTGGCACATATAGGTCCCGATCACGGTGTTGCTGTCATCGATGAACGCCTTCGTTTTGTCCAGAATCGCTTGGAAATACGCCTCGCTGCCGCCGAATCCGGCGGTGCCGAACAGAAAGATCTTCCGCCCCCTCAGCTGTTCCAGCAGCTTTTGCGTTGCCTGGTCCGCCACGCCCTGGTTCGTCCAAAAGCCCACGAACAGCGTCTCCGATGCGGGGATTGCGCTGCTGGTGCGGCCGCAGCCGATGCCGGCGTAGCCTCGGTCGTCGCTGCCGCTGAAGCCGCTCTTGTTGCTGCCGTTGGCCATGCTGCATTCGCTGTGATCGCGGTTACCGTCGCTGTCGAAGCCGCCGCCAACGGCACCGTTCACGCTCCCGAAATACTCGCACGCCCCTTCCGGCAGCGCTTCGCGAACAGCCTCCGCAAGCTCGGCGGTATTCCCCGTTCTGCTGCTGAACACGATCGAATAACTCTTACCGCTCATACCCGCCCTGCCTTCCGTTGCTTTCGAACGTTCTTGCTTTCCGAAGCGAAATCGTTTTTGCATTGATTCTATCCCTCGGCAAGCACCCCAGCACAACGTTGCCTGCCATCCTCTCCCAAAACGCAAAAAGCCCGCGGGGGATTCCCCCGCGGGCTTCGCAACCTCGCTCTACAGCGAGCTTGTCTCGCCGAGCGATTTGCCGGCGGTCTCGGGCGCCATGAAGATCGACAGCACCAATCCCAAGATCACCAGGCCGGCGGCAACCAGCATGGTGGGCCCGATGCCGAACGCGGCCATGAAGATCGGCGTGCCGTACGTCGCTACGATCGTGCCGACGCGCGAGATGCCGATGGCCAAACCCACGGCTGTCGCCCTGACCTCGGTGGGGAACAGCTCGTTGGGGTAGAGCCACTGCAGGATGCCCGGTCCGCCGCTGAAGAATGCGTACAGGCCGAACGCGCAGATGATCACCGGCAGCGGCGCGGTGGGGAACAGGCCCAGCACCACCAGGCCCACCGCCATCAAGAACAGCGAGCGGATCAGCAGCGGTCGGCGGCCCATGGAGTTCAGCCAGAACATGGCCGGCAGCGAACCCACCAGGAAGAACAGGCTCAGCACGCTCTCGCCCAGGATCGCGCTCTTCCCGACGCCCAGGCCGAACGCGGTCATGATCTGCGGGCCGAACGTGTAGATGGCGTACATGGGAACCACCTGGCACAGCGTCAGGATGCCCAGGAACACGATGCGCGCGGCATAGCCTTTCGAGAACACCTCGGCGAAGCCGGCCTTCGTCTTCGGCGCCTCTTCCTCGCCCTCGAGGGTCACGTCGGCGCCGTAGACGCGCAGGACCACCTTGAGCGCCTCCTCCTCGCGGCCCTTGCTCTTAAGCCACAGGGGGGACTCGGGAACCTTGCACCTGCCGATCAGCAGGAACACGCAGGGGATGATGGCCGACCCGAGCATCAGCTTCCATCCGTTGTCGACGTCGCACAGGCAATAGCCCACAAGCGCCGCCACGGTGGCGCCGAGGTACCACGCCGCCGAGACCATGCCCATGGAGATCGCGCGATGGTGCTTCGGCGTGAATTCGGTGATGAGCGACGTGGCGATGGGGTAGTCGGCGCCCACGAACACGCCGATGAAGAAGCGGTATATCACCAGCTGCATGGGCGTGGCGTCGGTCATGCTCAGGGCTGAGAACAACGCGATGGCGATGATGTCCAAGACGAACATCTTCTTGCGCCCGATGATGTCGGTAAGATAACCGCCCACGATGCTGCCAACCAGGATGCCCAGCAGCACCGACGCGCCGATCGCCGCCGTCCAGTGCGTGCTCAGGCTCATCTGCGCCGTGATCTGCGTCAACGCTACGCCGATTAGCGACAGCACGTAGCCGTCAAGGAAGGCGCCTCCGCTCGACACCAGCGTGATCTCGCGCAGAAACGGCGTCATGGCGGCTTCGTCAAGGGTCTTCTTCCCGCCCTTCGCACCGTTCGCCGGCGCCTCTTGGGAGCCCCTGACACGGCCCGCGCCCTTCGCGGCCCGCTTCTCGCCGCCCTTCGGCACCCAGGCCAACGGCATCACGTCTCGCTTTTGCTCGATTGCGTCGTCCATGAGCGCCGTCCTTTCCGTTCGTTGCCGTTATTTCAAAAGCTTCTTCTCGATCTTCATGCTGCAGGTGCGGGGGAAGTCCTCGACGATCTCGACGATGGAGGGCACCTTGAACGCGGCCATGTTGCCCTCGCAGTACGCGATCACCTCATCGGCGTCGATGGTCGCGCCGTCCTCGGCCAGCACGAACGCCTTCACCGCCTGGTCGCGGATGGGGTCGGGCACGCCGATGACCGCGGCCTCCTTGATGTCGGGATGCTCCTCCAGGATGCCCTCGATCTCGGTGGTGGAGATGTTCTCGCCCGAGCGCTTGATCATGTTGCTCTTGCGGTCGAAGAAGAAGAACCAGCCGTTCTCGTCGTAGTAGCCCTTGTCGCCCATGCGCAGCCAGCCATCGCTGGACAGCGCCTCGGCCGTGGCGGCCTCGTTGCCCAGGTAGCCCAGCATGATCGAGCGCCCGGGGACGCCCTTCACGCAGATCTCGCCCACTTCGCCGGCGGGCAGCTCGTTGCCCTCTTCGTCGACGATCTTGGCCTCGTAACCCAGGCCAACGCGACCGATGGAGGGCCAGTTGCGCTCGCCGGTGGGCGGGTCGGTCAGCACCCAGCCGACGGACTCGGTGGAGCCGTAGGTGTTCATGATGCGCACCCCGTAGCGCTCCTCGAAGGCCTCCTTCTCGCGTGCGGACACGGGCAGGAAGTACAGCATGTCGCGCAGGCAGTGGTCCTTCTCGTCCGGGTCCACCGGCTGCAGCATCAGCGTGCGCAGCATCATGGCCACGCACTGCGCCAGTGTTGCGCGGTACTGGCGGATCTGGCTCCAGAACCTGCTCGCGCTGTACTTCTCGACCACGATGAGCGTGGCGCGGGCGGTCAAGACCGGGGTCAGCGCCGCCAGTTGGAAGTTGGAGTGGCACGCGGGCATGGTGGAGAACATGCGGTCTTCGGAGGTCATGGCCGTCTCCCAGTCACCGTAGTAGCCGGAGTAGACCATGTTCCCGTGGGTTAAGATGACGCCCTTGGGGTTGGAGGTGGTGCCGCTGGTGAACAGGATCTCGCACGGGTCGTCGGGGGACAGGTCGCTCGGGACCTCCAGCTCGGTGCCCTCGGCGGCTACCAGCTCGGAGAACAGCGGGTAGCCCATGGCCTCCTTGCCGCCTTCGCTGCGGGTCACGATGATGCCCTGGTCAAGCCTGCCGCCGGCGTGGATGGCGTCGTAGAGCTCCACGTAGCAGGGCTCCACGACCGCACGGCGGGTGGAGCACATGTCAAGCGCGTACTCGCACTCGGCCTGCAGATACTGCTCGTTCATGGGGACCAGCACGGCGCCGATCTTGGCAAGGCCGAACAGGCACATGAGGAACTCGGGACAGGTGTGCATCTGCACGGCCACGTGCTCGCCGCGCTCCACGCCCTGGCTCAGGAACATGTTCGCCGTCTGGTCGATCAGCTCGTTGAAGGCGCGGTAGCTGTAGGTGGCCACATTGCCCTCGCGGTCCTGGAAGATGAAGAAGTCCTTGTCGCCGCACTCGCGAGCGAGCTTGTCCCACAGGCTTGCGAGCGTTTCGTTGCCAACGATGTCGACCATGTCTTCTCTCCCTTGATCCCTTGACCGTTGCTTCCTAGCTTTGGCGCCGTTTCAGATGTCTTGCATTCGACGAGGGGCGCTCCATACCCCGTCGAATGCAAGGCCCCTATAGAAGCCGGGCCCTTCTCAGGGCCCGGCCGTCATTCCGAAAGGGGAGCCTTCCTCTCGGAACCTTCAGCTGTTATTCAGCGACCTTGACGACGCCGCTCTCGTTCAGCGCGGCGATCTGGTCGGCCGTGTAGCCGAGCTTGGTCAGCACGTCAGCGGTGTCGCCGCCCTGCTTGGGCATCGGGCGCCACACCTGGCCGGGGGTCTGCTGGAACTTGGGGAACACGCCCAGACCCTTGAAGGTCTTGCCGTCCTCGGTCTCCCAATCCATGAAATCATCGCGCAGCTTGAGGTGCTCTTCCTTCACGAGGTCCTCGAACTCCATGACGACCTGAGCGGCGATGCGGTGAGCAGCGAAGTCCGCCTCGATCTCGTACTTGGAGTGCTCCAGGCAGTACGCCTCGAACGCGGCCTCGATCTCGGCAGCGTGCGGGTTGGCCAGCCACAGGCCGGAGGTGTCCTCCGGGATGTCCTCGGTGCCCCACAGGTGACCCAGGCCGATGGTCTCCAGGAAGTACTTGTTCTGGTCGACGCCGTACAGGCACACGCCCAGGAAGCCGTCGTTGCACTTGTACTCGCCGATGCCGCAGAGGTTCTGGTTGCGAGCGCCCGGGCGAGGCCACAGGATGCCCTCGTTCAGGTAGTCGACCAGGTAGTACTGGCCGATGGCCAGCAGCGTCTCGTACATGGCCAAGTCGATGCTCTCGCCCTTGCCCGTGCGGTTGGCCTTATGCAGCGCAGCCAGGGTGGAGGAGACGATCATCAGGGAGTTGAAGTAGTCGCCAGCGTAGGGGCCGGGGTTCATCGGCTGCTCCTGCGTGCCGTTCTGGCTCATGTAGCCGGAGTAGGCCATGACGGTCAGGTCGTAAGCGGCGCGCTTGACCATCTTCGGGTCGCCGGACTGGCCGAAGCCGGACAGGTGCACGATGACGAGCTTCGGGTTGATCTCCCACAGCACCTCGTCGGTGATGCCCTTGCGAGCCCAGGTGCCGCCCTTGGAGGCCTCGATGAAGACGTCGGCGTCGGCCAGCATCTTGAACAGGATCTCCTTGCCCTCATCGGAGAAGTAGTTCATGGAAACGGAACGCTGATTACGGCGCTCAGCCTGCTTGACATAAGCGGTGTCGCGGATGGTGTCGCCGGCGCCGGTTTTCTCCAGCCACGTGACGTCGGCACCCCAGTCGGCCATGAGATCGCAGGCCTTCGGCGCTGCCAGCTCGACTGCTGCGTAAACGACCTTGACGTCGTCCAGAACGCCGAAGGACGGCTTGTTGGTTTCAAGAGCCATGATGAATTCCTTTCGATTCGGCGGCGCGCCTGCCGCGCCGCCGTCTGTTGGATCCGTTTGCTAGCCGCGTGAGTTAGTCGCGGTACTTCTTCAGCTCGAACTTGGAGGCGGTGAGAATCATCATCTCGTCGGTGCCGCCGGAGACGCGGTCCACACGCAGGTCGCGCCAGATGCGCTGAGCGCGATGCTCGCCGGCCACGGCCACGCCCGCCAGGATCTGCATGCCGTCGTCGACGACGGAGAAGGCGGAGTTGGCGCAGTAGTACTTGCACATGGCTGCGGCGCCGGGATCGAACTTGCCGTCGTTGTTGTCGGCCTCCCAAGCCGTTTCGTACAGCATGTTCTTCATGTTCTTCAGCTTGATGGCCATCTCGGCGACCTTGAGCTGGTTGAGCTGCTGACGGCCGATCGGCTTACCGAAGGCGATACGCTGGTTGGCGTGACGGCAGGCATCCTCGTACACGGCGATGGACATGCCGTAGTCAGAAGCGCCGACCAGCCAACGCTCGAAGTTGAAGTCGTTGATGCCGCGGGAGAAGCCGTTGCCCTCCTTGCCGAAGATGTCCTTCTCCTCCAGCTCGACGTTGTCCATGTAGACCTCGCAGCAGGAGTCCATGCGCAGGCCCAGCTTGTGCAGCGGGGACAGGGAGACGCCCGGCTTGGACATATCCAGGAAGAACTCGGTGAACATCTCCGGATCGTCGGCGTTCTTGGCCATGATGACCAGGTACTTGACGCCAGCGGAGGAGGTGATGAAGGTCTTCGTGCCGTTCAGGTAGATCTTGCCGTTCTCACGCTTGTACGTGGTCTGCAGGGCGGCAACGTCGGAACCGGCGCCCGGCTCGGTGCAGGCGGAGTTCCAGATCTGCTCACCGGTGCCCAGGGTGGACAGCACGGCCTCGATCTGCTCCTCGGTGCCCTCGCGGATGATGGTCTCGAAGCCCGGCAGCTGGTACAGGACGTAGGTCGGGGCGCCGTAGCGGCCCAGCACCTCGTACACGGCCATCATGGTGACGGCCGGCTGCTCCAGACCCAGACCGCCATGGCTCTCGGGGAGCATGATCAGGTCGAAGCCCAGCTCGCACAGACCGCGGACCCAGCGCAGCGGGTACTCGTGCTTCTCGTCGCACTCGGCGAAGTAAGCCTCCCAGTTCTCGCTCTCCATGTAGTCGCGGTAGCTGTCGACGATCAGCTCCTGCTCATCGGTCAATTTGAAGTCCATTGCATTCTCCTTGTCGATATCCAGAGCGGCCTTTTGCCGCGCTGTCACAATGTGGTGGGTAGTGCGTATCGGCTACGGTTAGCAGCCCATCTGCTGACGGAAGTGCTCCGCGCCGTGCTCGAGCGCCAGGTTGGCCTCGTCAAGCATCTTGGTGTAGTGCAGGAACGCGTGGATGACGCCTTCGAACATCTCGAAGCGGTGGGGGATACCGTATTCCTCGAGGATCGTCGCAAGTGCCGTGCTGTCGTCCTTCAGGGGGTCGTACTCGGCTGCGGCGATGTAGCAGGAAGGCATGTCGCGCGTAAGGTCGTTCAGGAAGAGGTTCGCGTAGGGGCTCGTCTCAAGCTCCGCCGTATCCTCGGCGTAGAGCTCCTTGTACCACTGCCACTCAGCCTCGGTGAGGCCGTCCCAGGGGCCGCCCAGAAGGCGCTGGGAGGCCGAATCCTTCAGGCCGTACCAGCCGTAGAACAAAAGGAGGCACTTGACGTAGTCGGAGCCTCCCAGCTCCTCGCGCAGGTACATGGTGGCGGCCAGGCTCAGGTGAGCGCCGCCGGAGTCGCCGGCGAAGGACAGGCGGTTCCCGTCGATGCCGTACGCCTCGCCCTGCTCGTGCAGGTGCTTGGCGACGCAGGCGACTTCTTGAACCGCCACGGGGAACTTCGCCTCGGGCGAAAGACGGTAGTCCACGGCTGCCACCGCGGCGCCCGTCTTGCTCGCCAGGACGCGGCAGATGCGATCATGCGTGTCCAGGTTGCCCAGAACGAAGCCGCCGCCGTGCGCGTAGACGATCGCCGGCAGGGTCTCGCCGTCGTTCGCAAGGCTTGCGCGGTCCTTGGCGGGGTAGTACAGGCGAACGGGGATGTCCCCATGCGGGCCCTCGACCTTGCAGTCGACCTTCTCGGCCATTTCCGGGCCGCCCTCTACCCAGTAAGCACGCCCAGCGGTGTAGTTCAGGCGCATCTGCTCGAATCCGGCGCTCGTGTCGTTGGCGTTTCCTGCGAGCTCGTCTTCCTTGGCGAGCACCGCACGCATGCCCTCGTTGATTTTCGAGAGGACGTCGATCTTATTCATATCTCTTCCTCGATTTTCTAGGGCGCCGCCTTGTGGGCGGCGCGCCTGAACGGCTGGGGTGGGTAAGTAAACGCTAGTTGGCGGACTCCGCCTTGGCGGCGTTCTTCTTCATGGCGCGGCGCGTCATGACCAGGCAGAAGCAGCCCAGCACGGCGAAGACGACCAGTGCGATGAAGATGGTGTTGAAGGCGTCCGCGCCCTGGGCGTCGATCAGGCCGCCGAACCAGGTGTGGACGAAGGTGTCAGGCAGGAAGCCGATGACGGACAGCAGGCCCGAAGCGGTGCCGAAGATGCTCATCGGGACCTTGGCCTCGGTAAGGGGCGAGGAGCCGATGGAGAAGGCGCCGTAGGTCACGAAGCCGAGCACGACGACCAGCACGGCGATCGGGATGACCATGCTCGCCTCGCGAGGCATGATCATGAAGGCTGCCAGCACGATGACGCTTGCGGCGAAGAAGATCAGGATCGACTTCGAGGGGCTCTTCAGCTTGTCGGCGAAGATGCCTGCAGCCGGGCCGGCGATGAGGCCGATACCATAGGTACGGATAAGGCCGACGACGGAGACGATGGCCACCGGAGCGGCGAAGCAGGTGGTCATGAACGGCGTGGTGTAGGTGACGCCCATGTACACCAGGTACACGAAGAAGTAAGCCAGGCAGGCCCAGATGACGCCGGGGTGCTTGATGGCCGTGACGACCTCGCTCAGGCTGAACAGCTTGGCGTTCTTGTCGATCTCGCCCTTGAAGTCGGGGACGAAGATGAAGGACAGCACGGCGAGCAGGGCGATAAGGGCGCCCAGGAAGACCAGCAGGACCTGGATACCCTGGGAGGCGTCGGCGACGGCGGAGATGATGGCCGTGTTGATCAGGCCGACGATCAGGCCCGCAGCGCCGTAGATGGAGTAGCTCACGCCGATCTTGGAGGCGTAGTCGGACTCAGAGCAGCACAGACGGACGATCTTGAAGCGCGTGCCCCACCAGATCAGGATGGTGGTGATGCCGTAGCCGACGAACACCACATAGAGCATCTGGATGGACGGCAGCATGGCGTAGATGAAGGTCAGGACAGCGGTGGCGCCGAAACCGACCCAGGACAGCGTGCGCATGCGCACCTTGTCGGCGATGATGCCGGCGGGTAGATAGGTGATCACAGCGACGATGGCGTAGCAGGAGAGCAGCGCGCCCAGGTCGGCATTGGTGCAACCGAGGCCCTGCATCAGGGGCTCGTAGAAGACGTTCTTCAGGTAGATGGGCGTGTAGATGATGGACGAGCCCATGGAAACGAGGACGATGAGGAACCACTTGTGGAAACCGGTCAGGTCCTTGTAAGTGACCTCGCCCTTGCTCTTTGCGAGCAGAGACATTGTTGGATCCTTTCTTCGTGCGGATTCGCCCGGTCCGTTACCGGGCGGTCGGTGCGGCTGTGCGCCGCTCGGGGCGAAGGGGAAGGAGGGTAGCCGTCTTCCCCTTCGCAAGGAGAAAAGAAGCGGGAGTTACTTGCCCTGCCAGTTCGGCGTGCGCTTCTCGACGAAGGCTGCGGGGCCCTCGATGCCGTCCTCGGTCTTCTCGATGAAGCGATAGGCGGCGTCGCAGTAGCGCATTGCGTCCTCTTCGGACATCTGGGAAGCGGCATGCACGATCTGCTTCGTGAACTTCAGGGACAGCGGAGCGTTCTTGGCGATCGTGGAAGCGATCTCCAGAGCCTTGTCCATGAGCTCCTCGGCCGGCACGACGTAGTTGACAAAGCCGATCTCCTTGGCCTCGTCGGCGTGCACCAGGCGAGCGGTCAGCAGCATGTCCATGGCGGCCTTGCGCGGAACGTCGCGGGCCATGCGGACCAGGCCGCCGGTGGAGGCGATCAGGCCGACCTTGGGCTCGGTCAGGCCGAAGCGGGCATGCTCGGCAGCCACGACGATGTCGCAGGAGACGGCGATCTCCATGCCGCCGCCGGCAGCAACGCCGTTGACGGCGCAGATCGTCGGCTTCGGGCACAGACGATCGGTGATGCCGCCGAAGCCATGGTCGGTGACGGTCATGCACTCGCCGCCGCTGGACAGCTCGGAGAGGTCCTCGCCGGCGCAGAAGGCCTTCTCGCCGGTGCCGGTGACCACGATGACGCGGACGCGCTTATCCTTCTCCGCCTTGTTCATGATGTCTTCCATGGCGGCAGAGGTCACTGCATTGATAGCGTTGCGCTTCTCGGGGCGGTTGATGCGCATGATGAGCACGCCGTCCTCGCGAAGGTCGGTGACGACCTCTTGGGTTCCGTGGAAATCTGCCATTGCTCCTCCTTTTATATGGATTGCCTTGAGCCGTTTCGACGAATGCTGTGCGCCTCGTGTCGTTCCTTTGATTTTGATTCGGACGTTTCGCAAGATGCACGCTCGGCTCGATTTCGCATGCTAGGAGCCGGGGTAGGCGGAAACATCGCCACAACTTCGGTAAAGCGCTAATAGCAAGAAACAGGGGCATCATCAGAAACTTGCGAGGGGCGCTTTCCGGGTGTCATATGTGGTCGAAGCCCACAAAACGGCGAAAACCGCTTTACGCCCCTTGAAACGGGCAAAAAGCCCATTTAAAAGCGTAAGTAGCCTCTCAACAGGGGCTTTTGCCACATAGTTAAAAAGTAAGTAAGAGGGTATTCACGGTTATCTGGCGATGGCAGGAGGGGTTGGGGA
>OLQT01001693.1_pt1 | contig 13148 bp, 17 predicted proteins | sample 1672651 | NCBI WGS metagenome assembly OLQT01 (sample SAMEA3136709, study PRJEB25190) | human gut metagenome | biome: human gut; feature: human-associated habitat; material: faeces | place: Austria | collected 2013 | reverse complement strand
GGGTGCTTTTATTATGCCATTTCCATTTCTAAAGAAAGGCGGTGCATTCAATGCCTGTTTTAAAAAATACACGATGGGAAACTTTTGCGCAGGCATTGGTTTCCGGTGATTCTCAAAGGGCTGCATATAAAAAGGCATACCCAAAATCTGAAAAGTGGAAAGACGAATCAATAGACAACAAGGCATATAACCTAGCAAAAAGGGTCGAGGTTGCGGCGAGGTACAACGAACTAAAAGAGGAAGCGGCTGCGGGAGCGGTATTAACCAGAAAAGAAAAGCGAGAAATACTTGCAGGCATGGCGAGGGACGAGAAGTTATTGCCGTCTGATCGGCAAAGGGCAATTGATCTTGATAACAAGATGGAAGATGAATATACAAGCAATGTCAATTTGTCCGGAAATATCAATCCGCTTGCAGGGTTAACAACTGAGGAATTAAAGAAGCTGGTAGATGATGATTGATGTACACAGTAAGGAAGTACAACAGCAAATCAAAATGGAACTTTCAAGGCGTGAATTTTGGGAGTATTGCAAACTGACTTCACCTGACTTTTACAACGACAATAGGGCGTTTCTTCACAATATGGCTGATCGTCTGCAATGGTTTGTAGAGGAAGCAAATGAACAAATATTAGTTATTAACCTCCCGCCTAGACATGGGAAAAGCCGGACAGCAACAAAATTTGTTCAATGGCTTTTAGGAAAATACGGCGTTGAAAAAAAAGTCATGACCGGCTCATATAATGAAACACTTTCAGGCACTTTTGCAAAGGCTGTCAGGGATACAATAGCAGCAAAACCAACTCAGGGCATTTTAGTATATAACGACATATTTCCGAAAACACGCATTAAATATGGCGAAGCAGCGGCCTCAAAATGGTCGCTGGAAGGCAGCGAACAAGCTAACTATCTGGCAACAAGTCCCACAGGTACAGCAACCGGATTCGGCTGTAATATCATGATTATTGACGATCTTTTGAAATCAGCGGCAGAGGCTTACAACGAAAACACGTTACAGTCTCAAATTGACTGGTTCAATAATACAATGATGTCACGAACAGAAAAGGGCTTTAAGATTATTGTAATTATGACACGCTGGGCCACAAAAGACTTGGCTGGTTTTATTTTAGATAATTTTGATAATGTTGTTCACATAAATTATAAGGCGGTGCAGGACAACGGTGAAATGCTTTGTCCTGAAATACTTTCAAAAGCAGACTTTGAGCTAAAAACAAAGAACATGAACAAAGACATTATCTTAGCAAACTACCAGCAGGAACCAATTGACATTAAAGGCCGGTTGTATACGTCATTTAAAACATATACAGAGATACCGAAAGACGAAAGCGGGAAACCGCTTTTTTCTTATATCCTCAACTATACGGATACAGCGGATGAGGGTAGCGACTTTCTCTGCTCAATCTGCTATGGCATGTATGACAGCGCTTATTATATCCTTGACGTGCTTTATACCAAAGAGGCAATGGAAAAGACGGAACCGGCAACGGCTGAAATGTTTGGAAAAAATCATGTAGGATACGCATTGATCGAATCTAACAACGGCGGCCGGGGCTTTGCCCGTAATGTTGAAAGAGAGTGTAGGCTAAGAAATAACAATCACACAGTTATTAAATGGTTCCATCAAAGCCAAAACAAAACGGCTAGAATCATATCAAACAGTACTGGTGTTATGAATAACGTATATTTCCCGATAAATTGGAAAGACCGATGGCCGGACTTTGCAACCGACATTTTGAAGTATCAGAAAGAGGGGAAAAATGTTCACGATGACGGGCCGGATGCTTTAACCGGAGTTTATGAGAACCCGAAACCCAAAGGACAAATAAAACTGAACAGAGGAATTACAGGAGGAATCTAAGAACTATGGAAATAAACGTTTTGGGGACTAATTATTTATTAGTGGAATCCAATGAAGAAAAGGACGCTAAATTAAATGGTCGCGACGGATATTGCGACACTAGCGTTAAAAAACTCGTTGTAGAAGAAATGAAAAGGACAACCCCTTTTCAAAAAGAAAAACTACAAGAATACAAAAAACAAGTAATTAGACATGAACTGATTCATGCCTTTATTTATGAATCTGGCTTAGATACTTGCAGTGATTGGGGCAAAAACGAAGAAATGGTTGATTGGATATCAATTCAGTTTCCAAAGATGATAAAGGCTTTTCATGAAGCCGAATGTATTTGACCGGGGAGGAATACAGGAATGTTTATGATCGACAAAGAAACCCCGCTGACATTGCCTTTATTGCAGGAGTTTCTTGATAAGCATAGGAACGAGGTCAAAAACCGATACGAGAAACTAAAGGCGGCCTATGAATCAGATCACGATATTCTGCACATACCCGCAAAACCTAAATATAAACCGGATAACCGTATTGTGGTAAACTTCCCGAAATATATCGTGGATACCATGAACGGTTTTTTTATTGGGAATCCGATTAAGATTGTTTCCGATGATGAATCTGTATCCGACTTTGTGGAATACCTAGACCAGTACAACGATCAGGACGATAACAATGCGGAACTTTCCAAGATCATGAGCATTTACGGCAATGGGTTTGAAATGTATTACACAGATGAAAATTCTGAATTGTGCATGACGTATCTTTCACCGGCTGAGGCATTCATGATCTATGATGATTCGATCGTTGAAAGACCGCTTTATTTTGTGCGCCGTTATACGGACAGGGAAAATCATGAATTTGGAAGTATTTCCGATAAAACCGGGGTGCGTTATTTTAAAATCACAGGCGGTCTTGAATGGCTTGATGAAGATTGGGCGCCACATTACTTTGACGGGGTGCCTGCTACTGAATACTTAGAAAATGCGGAAAGACAGGGCATTTTTGAGCCAGTATTATCAATGGTGAACGCATATAACAAGGCGATTAGTGAAAAGGCGAATGATGTTGATTATTTTGCAGACGCCTATTTGAAAATACTAGGAACATTGGTAGAAAACGAAGATTTAAAGTTTATTCGTGATAATAGGGTAGTGAATTTTCCAGGAGATGACGCACAGAAAATAATTGTTGAATTTATGGATAAGCCAAACAATGACACAGCGCAAGAAAATCTTTTGGAACGTCTGGAACGCCTGATCTTTAATATGTCTATGGTGGCGAATATCTCAGATGAAAACTTTGGCGCTAGTTCCGGGATTGCACTGAAATATAAGCTGCAATCCATGTCAAACCTTGAAAAGACCAAAGAAAGAAAGTTTACTAGCGGCATGAACCGGAGATATAAGCTGTTATTTTCACACCCGGCATCAAAGGTGCCCGCTGATTCATGGGTAGGACTTCACTATCAATTTACCCCTAACATTCCCGCTAACCTACTTGAAGAAGCGCAGATAGCGGCGCAGATGGAAGGTATCACAAGCAATCAAACACAATTAAAGGTGCTTTCTATCGTTGATAATGTGCAGGACGAATTAGACCGGATAGAGGAAGAAAACAGCGCACCGGCTGAAACGATTGTTGAAAAGGCGATGTTTGGAGGGGCTGGAGAATCAACGTCACCAGTAGCCGATGATTCCTCGGCTACTAATACAGAGGATTTAACAAATGGACAGTAAAGAATACTGGCAGCGCCGGGAAGATGAAAACACAAAGCACTATATCAAGCAAGAAGAGGAATATGACCGGCAAATAGAAAAAATATATGATGATATGCTAGACAGCATTCAGAAAGAAATAGATGGCTTCTATGGCCGTTATGCAAGCCGTGAGGGTATTACTATATCCGAAGCCAAAAAGCGTGTTTCAAAGCTGGATATTGAGGAATACGAGCGCAAGGCTAAGCGATATGTTGAAGATGCAGCCAGAGATCGGAAAGCAAACGACGGAAAAACCAACTATAAGGGCTATTATTTTTCTGATAAGGCAAATGAAGAAATGCGCTTGTACAACCTGACAATGAAAGTTAACCGCCTTGAAATGCTAAAAGCTAATATAGGGCTTGAAATGATTAAAGGCCATGCAGAACTAGAAACATTTATGGGGGAAATCCTGCAAGGGCGGACAGAGGAAGAACTAAAGAGGCAAGCGGGCATATTAGGAAACACGATTAAAGACAATGCGAAGCTTGCGCACACTATCCCGAATGCCTCTTTCCACAATGCGACATTCTCAGACCGGATCTGGATGTATCATGACGTTATGAAAGCTGATCTTTCCAAATTACTGCAAACCGGCTTGATTCAAGGTAAAAATTCCCGGCAGCTGGCGAGAGAACTCAGGAAATATTATCACGGCGACGAACACTTAAAAAACGGGAGAAACGGCGCGATCTACAATACGGAACGCCTGATGCGCACCGAGATGGCAAGGGTGCAGACCGAAGCGCAAAGGCAGTCTTTCATTGAAAATGGATTCACTCAATATATGTTCATAGCAAACAGCGGGTGCTGCGCCGATTGTCAGGCGAACAATGGGAAACATTTTAAAGTTGAGAATATGAAACCGGGAAATAATGCCCCTCCTATCCATCCGCATTGCCGATGCTCTGTTGCTGCGTGGGAAGACGATGAAGAATATGAAGCATGGTTAGACTTCCTCAGCAAAGGAGGAACTACAAAGCAATGGAACGCAAGTGGCCGGGCTAAGTGGGAAAAACAAAAAAACGGCGGGAAAGCTGTTGCAAAATCCAGTGGGAATGGTATAATATCTTTAAGGAAACCTTTGAGGATAGATATGCAATATTTTGCAAAAATCCCACCAGATAAAATCAACAAGTTTTTACTTAAACCGGGCGCCAAACATTCCAAAGAGTTTTTTGATGTTGGATATAAAGAAAGTGATTATGAACTTTTAGTAAACGATTTGTTAAATGGCTTTTCAAATGGTGAAATTGTAGATAGGATTGTATTTTCTAATGATGTAGAAAGATTTAGCATTTTTATGCAATTGGGCGTTAAAAAGAAAAAAAGATTTAGATCTGTTTGGCAAAAGGATACGCCAGAGAGTGAACCGCGTCTTATAACAGCGCACAGGGAGGATTAAGCATGGAAATTAAATTGTTTGATAAAGTGAAAATTATTGAGAATGGTATATTTGGTACTGTTGTTGATATTTATCAGGATAACGGATCTTCTGTGTTTGTAGTTGAGAGCGATTCAGAAAAGGCGAAAGGTGGATATGGAGACAAGTGGCCTTTGTTTGATTGCTTAGAAAATGAAATTGAAAAACTAAAGAAGGATTATGGAATAACATGGACGGAAATATAAAAGCACCTTTGCAGTGACGCAGGGCGCTTTTTTCATGCCTATTTTTAGAGGTGATGCAGCTTGATTGTAATACGCCGCCAAACCGACGGTATTACAGTAACCGGCCACGCGGGATATGCAGAACCGGGAAAGGATATTGTCTGTGCGGCTGTCAGCGCACTTTTACAGACGTTTATAGAATCGGTGGATAAACAGACCACCGGCAAATTAAAATGTGATATAAGGGCGGGAAATGCCCTTGTACGATATGGGAATCTATCAGCAGACGTTAAACTGCTTTTAGATTCCTTTTTTATTGGCGTTCAAATGATCGCCGACGCATACCCGGATTATGTCCGGGTGATCGTCTAAGCTATGCAGACGTTAAACCCATTAGGACAAAGGCAGGCGTGGAACCTAAAAAAGCTACGGCAAACATGCGAAAGTTTCAAAAACGGAGGTACATACATGAAAAAACGATTTGATTTACAGCTATTTGCGGAAGAAGCAGCCACGGACGCGGCAGCTGCACCCGCGGCAGAACAGGCAGAAGAACCGGCAAAACCAGAACCGGCACCAGCGGCTGTGCTGAAAGAGAAAGGCGCAAAATACACAGACGCGGACGTTGACGAAATCTTAAACAGGAAATTTGCGGAATGGCAGAAAAAACAGCAGAAAGCAGTGGACGAAGCCCAGAAGCTGGCGACCATGAACGCCACACAAAAGGCGGAGTATGAACGGGATCAGCTAAAAAAGGAATTAGAGGAGTTGAAGCGCATTTCTGCATTGTCCGAAATGAGCAAAACAGCCCGGAAGATGCTTTCTGACAACGGGATCACGATCTCCGACGATCTTCTTTCCGTTATGGTGACGGAGGACGCGGAAACCACAAAAGCCGCTGTCGACGGGTTTTCACAGATGTTTACCCAAGCCGTGGAAGCCGCCGTAAAAGAAAGGTTGAAAGGCGATCCGCCCCGCAAAGGCTCAGGATCAGGCGTGCCAGCCATGACGAAAGAACAGATCATGGCAATTCGTGACCCTGAACTAAGACAAAAGAAAATGCTTGAACACAAAGAACTATTCAATTTTTAGGAGGTAAATTATGAAACATTTTGATTTACAGTTATTCGCTGTTGATGAGAAAACAATCAAGGCGGCTGATCTTGCAAAAGTGCGAGATGTAGACTTTGCCGAAAGATTCACCACAGGGATTGAAACCCTCATGAAAATGCTGGGTATTACCCGTAAGATCGAGAAAAAAGCTGGGGAAATTTTGAAAGTATATAAAGTGACCGGCACTTTGGAAAGCGGCACGGTCGCAGAGGGGGAAGTGATCCCGCTTTCTAAATACGAAACCACATACACCGCTATCGGTGAAGCAGAACTGAAAAAATGGCGCAAGGTGACAACCGCCGAAGCTATTTCTGAAAAAGGCTATGGACAGGCGGTTAACGATACCAATGACAGAATGCTCAAAGACATTCAAAAAGGCGTTAGAAGCGATTTTGTAACATTTCTGGGAACCGGTACAGGAAAGGCGACCGGCGTTGGCTTGCAGGCGGCTATGGCTCAGGTATGGGGACAGATGCAGGTGCTGTTTGAAGATACCAGCATTGAAACTGTATATCTCATGAATCCGCTGGATGTAGCTGATTATCTGGGAAGCGCTCAGATCAGCACTCAGACCGCTTTTGGTATGTCCTATATTGAAAACTTCTTGGGTATGGGTACCGCTATTCTTGCTTCTGATATTCCGAAAGGAAAGATCTATGCAACAGCAGCAGAAAACATTGTTCTGTACTATATCCCTGTTACCAGCGCGGATATGGCGCAGGCGTTTGACCTGACCTCTGATGCAACCGGTCTGATCGGGATTCATACTGGCCCGACTTATGACAACCTTTCCGCTGAAACCGTAGCAGCTTCCGGTGTTGGCCTGTTTGCTGAAAAACTGGACGGAATTGTCATTGGTTCCATTACTACCGGGGTGGGAGCGTAAGATGTATCAGGTGATCAGACACTTTGTCGATCTACAGGACAAGGATTATCCGTATTATGTAGGAGATACTTTCCCTCGTCAGGGGTTAATTGTAAACGATACCCGGATTTTGGAACTATCCGGGAGCGGCAATAAACAGGGGGTTCCTTTGATCCGGCTTGTCGAGGAAAACAAGAAAGCACCGAAAAGAGCAAAAAAGACCGCCAAAGTATAGAGGGGGTGGGCTAAATGCTTGAAAATCTAAAAATCATGCTTGGCATTGCTGGGAATGACACTGCCCTTGATAGTAGATTAAACCTGATCTTGCAAACTGCAACGGCAAGGCTTAAAAACTTGCTTGGAGGCATTGAACCGCCTGAAAGCATGGCACATATTATCATGGAGGTATCAATCATACGGTTTAATCGGATAGGTTCTGAGGGTTTGTCTAGTCATTCAGTAGAGGGTGAAAGCCTTTCTTTTGCTGATAGCGATTTTTCAGGTTTTGCAGATGAAATACAGGCGTTTCTGGAATCTCAGGAATCCGGCACCCGTGGAAAGCTGAGGTTTTTATAATGAGATATGACACGCCTGTATATTTTCAACGAATCAAAGCGGGAGAATACAATCCAGACACCGGGGACTATGAACCAGATATTCCGGTTGAAACAAAGTGCTATGCCTCTGTTACCAATTCCGGGATTGAAACGCTCAATCTTGTATATGGCGAGTTGAAGCAAGGCAGCCTTACAATTCGCTTGCAGAATCATTATACAGAACCGTATGACCGCATCCGCATAGGTGATAAAACATATCGTGTTGATATGTCCCGGCCCTTGCGGGTGGGCCATACGTTCGTTATAAGCGAGGCGCAGCAGAATGGCTAATACAGTTTTTAGGATTGACGGACTGGAAGAACTCAACAAAAAACTGCGTAAAAATATAAATTTGGCAGATGTAAAACGAGTGGTTTCTCATAACGGGAAAAAATTACAAGACAAGATACAGGGAAACGCAGACTTTAAAAAAGGTTATGCTACCGGACAGACCAAAAGAAGCGTTGGGCTGAGTATCAAAGACAATGGCATGACAGCGGAAAGCGGGCCGACAACGGAGTATTCCGAGTATTTGGAACGTGGAACCCGGCTTATGGACGCTCAGCCTTTTGTCAAACCCGCATTTGACGAACAAAAAGAAACATTTAAACAAGATCTGCAAAAGCTTGTAAAGTAGGTGATAAATTGGATTACCTAGACCCACAGCAGGAGTTATTTATTGCATTAAAACTAGGCATTGAAGCGATAGGATATGCGGTATATGACGGCGTTTTGCCGCCTGAAAATACCCCATATCCTTTCGTATATATGGGAGAGTTCCGGCAAACAGACAACCAAAATAAAAGCAAGATCAACGGGCTTGTTTATTCAACAATCCACGTTTGGAGCGACACACCGAAAAACCGGGGCACCGTATCAAAAATCTTGCTTGATATAAAAGGCGTTTGCCGTAAGATTGAGCACACAAAAACCTTTGCTTGGTTTTTGCGCAATGTAAACCAAGGCATAATGCCAGACAATACGACAAAAACCCCTCTTTTACATGGATATGTAGATTTGGAGTTTTATTTTAGTTAGGAGGAAAAATAATGAATTTACAGTTATTCGCTGAGGCCGTAAGCGGTAAAAAAATCGTATACCTTTACCGGCTCAAAAGCACAGCAAGCACCAAAGCAGCGGAAGGGATTGCTTTTACTACTGAGAACAGCAGAACAAAATCTAAGGACAGCGATTCCACCGTAACAAAAGATGGTTCTATCCGTACACCGGGAGCCGTTGAGGTTGAAATCTCTGCTACTTCCATTCTGTCTAAAGGTGACACGCTGATCGCAGCACTTGAAGATGCGATGGATAGCAATGAATTGATTGAAGTATGGGAAGCAAACCTGGAAGAACCGGCAGAATCCGGAGAAAATAAGTTTAAAGGCATGTATTTCCAGGGCTATTTAACCGAAATCGAATACGCTTCCAATGCGGAGGATATGGTTGAGGTGTCCTTGACATTCGGCATCAACGGTTCTGGCAAGCGCGGTGATGTTACTGTGACTACTGCTCAGCAGGAAATGGCTGAATACGCATTTACTGATACAGTGAAAACAGGGGAATAAGCAAATATTTTACAGTTAAAGGGGGCGGTAAACGTCCCCTTTCATTTTTAGGAGGAAATAGGAATGTTGGAATTAACGATCAAAGGCGAAGTATATCAGTTTAATTTTGGAATGGGCTTTTTGCGAGAGATCAATAAAAAGATCAGCGCTCCAGTCGACGGGTTAAAAGACGTTAATAAAAATATTGGCTTACAGTATACGGTAGCCAGTGTTATTGACGGAGATCCGGAAGCGCTGGTTGACGTTTTAGAAGTCGCAAACAAGGGCTTTAGTCCTAGAGTTTCCCGCAATTTGCTAGATTCATATATTGACGACGCTGAAACGGATATTGACGATCTGTTTAAAACGGTGATTGATTTTTTAAAGAATGCAAATGCTACGAAGAAAGCAGTGGAAACGATTCTGGAAGCAGTGGAGAAACAGAAAGCGAAAGAACAGGCGAACCAGAATTAAAAACCCTTGAAGAAGTATACCGGGAAGTTGCCTTAAATTGTTTTCGTTTTTTAGATTACAAGAGTTTTGCAGAGGTCGACCGCATCACGATCCCGGAATATGAACTGTTGATGGAATCGGTGCGGTTAAAACAGGTAGATCAGGACTACCGAAACCATCTGCAGGCCTATTTGAATTTTGTGGTTAAAGCCGAGAAAAAAGCCGGAAAGAACAAAACAAAGCCGGTATATAACCGGTTTGAAAAGTTCTTTAACTACGAAAGAAGAATTGAGGAAGTAAAAAATAAGGGCAAAGATACAGGCAGATTCGCCGGATTGAAAAGATTTTTGAAAAAGGGGGTGGAATGATATGGCAGAAAGCTATTCTGTAAAAGCGGTATTATCTGCTTATGATAAGGGCTTTACATCTGCCATGAAAAACGCCACAAAATCAACTGACAGTTTAGCGAGCAAAATAAAAAACGGCTTTTCGTTCGGAGTTTTTGCCGGTGCTGGGCAGCAGGCTTTTAGTATGCTCACAAACGGAGTAAAGGGCTTGATGGGCGATATGAGTTCAGCAAATGCCACATGGAAAACTTTTGCCGGGAATATGAAAATATTCGGAAAGAGTGCTGATATTAAACCGGTAAAAAAGGAACTGCAATCATTCGCCGAACAGACAATATATAGTTCAAGCGATATGGCGAGTACTTACGCACAACTGGCAGCGGTAGGCACTAAGAATACAACAAAACTTGTAAAAGGATTCGGCGGTTTGGCGGCAGCGGCGGAGAATCCGCAGCAGGCAATGAAAACACTGTCACAACAAGCAACACAGATGGCCGCAAAGCCAGAGGTCGCATGGCAAGACTTTAAATTGATGTTGGAGCAGACACCGGCTGGGATTGCGGCGATTGCAAAGTCTATGGGAAAAACCACATCGCAGCTTGTAAAAGATGTCCAGGACGGCAAAGTGTCAACCGATGAATTTTTTAAGGCGATTGAGAAAGTCGGAAACAGTAAGGGCTTTATGGATTTAGCCACACAGTATAAAACCGTCGGTCAAGCTATGGACGGCTTGAAAGAAACGGCGGCGAATAAACTAGGGCCTGCTTTTGATGTCCTTTCACAGACCGCAACGGGCGCAATCAGCAAAGTTATTGACTGGATGGGCAAAATTGATGCCCAATCTATCGCTGATAAAGTTTCCGGTGCCGTTAATACGATCAAAAAATATTGGGATGCGCTGGTTGATTCCTTTTCCGGCGTTGGAACGGCTGTTTCTGGCGCATTTCAGGCAATCAAAGATGCGCTAGGTGCTACGGGTGAATTTAGCAATGTTTCACCGCTGGAAACGTTTAAAAATGCGGCGAAAGCTGTTGCGGACACAATCAAATCTGTATCAGCATTTTTGACGGAACATGCGGACACAATAGCAAAAATCCTTCCATGGGTTGGAAAAGCGGCGGCAGCGTTCTTAGCGTTCAAGGCAGTCAATTCTGTTGTTCCCGGTTTGGGTTCGTTTGCTAAGTCGCTTGTATCAATGGCGGGAAAAGGCGTTGCAGGACTAGCAACGAAACTTTTCAGTATTGCCGGAGGCACGAAAGCGGCTGGAAGTGCGGCAGCTGGAAGTGCTACCCAGATGATGGCCTCTGCGAAATCGTTTATGATGATGGGTGCCGCTACGCTCATGATAGCAGCAGGATTCGCCTTATTAGCGTTTTCGGCGATTAGCTTAGCAAATGCCGGAGGGCCTGCAATAGCGGTGATGGCGGGGCTTACAGTGGCTCTGGTGGGCTTAGGCGTTGGTATGGCGCTCCTCTTGAAATTCTTAAGCACATTAGGCCCAACTGCTACACAGGGAGCAATGGCGATGCTTATTCTAGGTGCGGCGGTTCTTGTAGTTAGTATTGGCTTTGCGGTACTGGCGGCAACTGCTATCGCTCTAGCAAATTCAGGCGGATTGGCTATTGCAGTTATGGCCGGGCTTGTGATTGCTCTGGCGGCCCTTATGGTATTAGCGGCTGTTTTAGGGCCTGCATTAGCGGCGGGGGCTGTTGGATTCATTGCATTCGGTGCAGCTATCTTGATGTGCGGTGCCGGCGCTTTATTGGCGGCTGTAGCATTGCAGTTAGTTGTTGCTGTACTTCCTCAACTTATAGCTTATGGCTTGCAGGGGGCTGTTTCTATTCTGGCATTAGGGGCGGCCTTGCTCGTGTTTGGTGCTGGTGCTCTAGTAGCTGGTGCTGGGGCTTTAGTCTTAGCTGTTGGGCTGGCGGCGGCTGGGGTCGCAGTTGTCGTCCTTTCAGCGGGCTTTGTAGTGCTTTCGGCGGCAATTTTAGTTGCAGCTTTAGGCTTATCTTTGCTTTCGACTGTTCTTCCTGTATTTGCAGAAAATGGGGCGGCGGCAGCCGGGGCGTTTGTTAAGTTAGGCGCAGCATTGCTGATCTTTGCGCCGGGCGCATTGGCAGGCGGTGCAGCGGCAGCGGTGCTTGGTGCTGGTTTGCTCGTGGTAGCTGGGGCGGCGATGATGATTGCAACGGCTATGATGTTAGTTTCAACCGCAACTGTGATTGCAGGCGTGGGCTTGCAGATGATTGCTCAGATATTACCCATTATTTCATTGTTTGGCGGTCAAGGTGCAGCGGCTCTTGTCGAATTAGGGGCGGCGTTCCTTGTATTCGGTGCGGGGGCAACAGTGGCGGGGGCTGGTACGCTTGTCCTTGCGGCTGGATTTACGGCGTTAGGCGTTGGCGCTTTATTGGCGGCTGTAGGCATAACAGCAGTATCCGGAGGCATTGCCTTATTGAATATGGTATTCCCGATGCTGGTTGCAATCAGCGGCGAAGCCTCGGCGGCCTTGCTAGAAATCGGCGGCGCATTATTAGCCTTTGCGCCCGGAGCATTAGCAGCCGGTGCGGCAGCGGGAATCTTTGCGGCTGGTATGGTTGCGGCTAGCGCCGGTATTATGGTTGCAGCTGTAGCTGTTGGGTTGTTGGGCGCAGGAATGACACTTGTTGCATCAATGGCCTTAGTAGCAGCAACAAGCTTTACGATTATGGCGGCAACATTACCGTTGATTGTTGGTATTGCGAAACAGGGAGCAGTTGCGTTTATGACTATGAGCACGGGCCTGTTGGCATTTGCGCCGGCGGCATTAGCAGCAGGGGCGGCGGCTTTAGTTTTGGGCGCTGGTATGGTAGTTGCGGCGGCTGGAATTACGCTTGTTTCTGTTGCAATTATGGCTTTATCGGCTGGAATGATGTTAATTGCATTATCGGCTCAGATTTTTGCGGCAAGTATTGCGCTTATGGCGGCTTCTTTGCCTCTTATTGTGGCGA
>OLQT01001690.1_pt1 | contig 13153 bp, 10 predicted proteins | sample 1672651 | NCBI WGS metagenome assembly OLQT01 (sample SAMEA3136709, study PRJEB25190) | human gut metagenome | biome: human gut; feature: human-associated habitat; material: faeces | place: Austria | collected 2013 | reverse complement strand
CTGTACGGTCATCTTCATCTCTGCGATCTCCTCCTCGCTCTCGGTATTGTCCACTGACTTATTTCCAGATGCCGGTTCCGGCTGCTCCGAAGTCCCGCCGGGTGTTTCCAGCACCGGCGATTCTGTATCTGATATTGTCGCCTCGTTTTCCGACTGAACAAGTTCTTCCGTCTGCTTCGCAGAAATGTCGGATGCCTGCTGTTCGCTGACGCAACCGGACAGCAGCAGAGTCAGTGCCAAAGAACAGCACAGCAGAAGAGAGAACGTCGTTTTATACAGCTTCATCTCCGCCTCCCGTTCACGCGCAGACCGCCCGGCCTTCGGTCCCAACAATGACCTCTCCCACGGCCTCCGGGATGTCCCGAATGATCTCCCCCACGGCGGGGACAGTGATGCGGCTGCCGGCCAGGGGGTTCTTGATGCTCACCACCGGGGTGGTGACCGTGGCCTGCACCTCGCTGCGCTCAAAGGCCAGGTCGCAGTCCACCATCTCACAGGCGATGAGCGTCAGGCCCTTGCAGTAGCACAGGGGCTGGGTGCCGATGATCGTACAGTGGTCGAAGGTTACGTTCTCGCAGTACCACGCCAGATACTCTCCCTTGACCACGCTGTTTCGCACCACCACGTTCCGGGCATGCCAGAACGCGTCCTTGGTATCGAAGCGGCAGTTTTCAAAGGTGGCGTTTTCGATGTACTGGAAAGAATATTTTCCCTTGAAGGTTACATCGGTAAAATGCAGGTCGGTGGAGCGCATCATGAAATACTCGCTCTGTGCGGTGCAGTGCTCCATCGTGATGCCATGAACCGACCAGCCGAATTCCGGCGAGATGATGTCGCAGTCCCGCATCGTCACCTCGCTGCACTCCCGCAGCGCCTTGATGCCGTGAAGCGCGGTATGGGTTATTTCGATGTGATCGGAATACCACAGCGCCGCCCGGCAAAGCTCCGTCATCCGGCTGTCGCGGATCACCAGCCCATGGTCATGCCAGAACGGATAGCGCAGGTTGAAATAGCAACGCTCTACCTTGATACCGGCGCCTTCTTTCAAGGCGCTTTCTCCGTCGGCGGGGCCGTCAAACGCGCAATCGACCACCTCGATGTCCTTCATGCCATACAGGGCGCGCTCCTGATCCAATGTCTGCTGCTGAATCCTTTTCATAATGTTCCTCTCCCTTCCTGTACGACGTCCGTCGCAAGCTAGGCTGACACTCTGCCTTTTCCAATCTGATAGACCAGATAATCCAGGCAGTCAATCTGCTTTTCCTCCCGGTGGAGGCGATCCAGTATGACGGCCCGTTGCCTGGAGAGGAGTGTCAGCTGTTCCTTGATGTCCCCCATCCTCCAGCAGGCGAGGTACTTTTCAATCCCGTCCGCTTCAAAGCCGGCGGCTTCCAGGTTCAGGACCAGATCCTGAACGTTCATTTTGCCTTCCATGGTGCTGATTTCACTCTCCGTCCTTGATCATGACAATCTTGTTGCCCCAGCCTTCCAGAACAGGGTTGTTTTCACTGCGAAGCGAACCAGCAGTTCCCGCTTTTCGGTTGCCTCAACTGCGGCGCTTCCGCGCTCCGGGCTGGATGGCTCCTGCTGATTCGATCCCTCGCTCTGGACAGATGGGGCATCCGGAGCCGCGGAAGAATCCGCACACGCCGTGAGGAGCATGCAAGAGACAAGGGCCATACTTAAAAGCAGAATCCCAGGTTTTGTCACGATGCTCCCTCTCCTTCTCTGCCAGATCGTTTTCTGAATCCCCTTCTGACAATGCCAGTATACGCGGAAGCAGGGAACATAGCAAATACTTATATTTAATAGGCTTTACTAGATAAAAACTATGAATGCTGCTTGCAAGAACGGTCCTCTGGAGACCCGCGGTATCCTTGCCAGTCCAATTACCGGAGGAAATAAGCCATGTCATCCTGTCCGCTTTCATTGAACAACCTCCCTCACTGCTGCGAATTTTCCATTTCCAGTATAAGCAATGATAAAATGCATATCAAATACTTATTGATAATGTTTTTTCATAGTTGATAGATATGGAATTTTGCGCTATACTGGAACCGAGAACAAGGCGGGAGGTCGGCCATGGAACTTCGAATTCTACAGTATTTTCTGGCTGTCGCCAGGGAGCAGAGCATCTCAGCGGCGGCGGAGTCGCTGCATCTTTCCCAGCCCACCCTTTCCATCCAGCTCAAGGCGCTGGAAGAGGAATTGGGCAAGCAACTGCTGATTCGGGGAACGAAGGGGTCCCGCAAGGTGCTGCTCACCGACGAGGGAATGATCCTTCGCAAGCGGGCGGAGGAAATTCTCACGCTGGTGCAGAAGGCCAAAAGCGAGGTACAGATGACGGATGCCTCCATTGCGGGCGACGTTTACATCGGCGCGGGCGAGACGGATATCATCCGGTATTTTGCCCGCGCGGCAAAGCGCATGAAAAAAAGCTGCCCCGACATTCGCTATCACATTTCCAGCGGAAATGCGCAGTTTGTGACGGAGCAGCTGGATAAGGGACTCATTGATTTCGGACTGATGTACGGGCCGGTTGATCGAACCAAGTATGAGGCATTGACGCTTCCCATCGGGGACCGTTTCGGCGTTTTGATGCGGCGGGATGACCCGCTCGCGCAAAAGGAATGGATCTCGCCGGAGGAACTGCGGGACAAGCCGCTGATCCTTTCCGCTCAGGACCGTAGCGAGGGATGGACGGTTTCATCGCAGATTCGTCAGGACGTATCCCATCTGAACGTGGCCGCTACCTACAACCTGATCTTCAATGCCTCCCTGATGGTCGAAGAGGGGCTCGGCTATGCGGTTTGCCTGGACAAGCTCATCAATACAAGCGGAGACAGTCAGCTGTGCTTTCTCCCCCTGCGCCCGGAAATTGTCATCACCCCATCTATTGTATGGAAACGCTATCAGGTGTTCTCCAAGGCATCGGAACGGTTTCTTCAGGAACTGACTTCCGTCATGGATTTGCCGCAAAAATGATCCGCACCGTGCAGGCGGGAGGGGATCATCCCGGTGATGGCATGCGCGTGTTTTGCAAATAAAGGGGGAGAACAGATCCTGGGCTGGGTCCTTACTCCCCGCCGAATACCTCTTCTTCCAGAGCGTTGAGTTTCTCAGAAAGGAACGTGTCCAGTTCTGCATATAAGTCAGTATCATTCACAGCGGGGAGGCCCATCTGCCGGCAATACTCCGAGTAGGATATATCGGGAATGGGCGTCTGCACGAGCTTGTTGTACTTGGTCACTGCATCCCCGCCGGTTTGCTGTTCGTACCACAGGGAAAGGGAATTGATCGAACCAAGAATATAGTTGAAGTCATAGAAGGGAAGCTGGAACAAAGTCGTTGAGGTGATCCACTGGGAGCCCAGTATCATCTGATATTCGGGTGAATAACCGGCGTCGTATCCCAGGGCCTGGCTGCTCTCCAGATAGAGGCGCGCAATGTCTCTTGGCTCAAACGCATCCGGGTTTGCGTAAACTTCAATGCTGATCATTGCATTCAGCATGCTGGAATACAGCACATTCAGCGAGGTGATCAGGTAGCGCAACGTCAGATAGGCGCCATAGGTATCCCCGGTCCGCTCCCGGAAAAACGCCTCCATGCGGTCCGCGAGCAGAAGGGTGCCGGCAATGGAGTGCGTTTCGTTAATCGGATAGTTGACCACTACCAGTTCGTTTTCATAGGTGTCGTGCAGGTAGTGGCCAAACTCGTGCAGCGCAATGCTGCAGAAGCTCAAATCATCGAAGGATCGGATCTCCACCTCAAAGGTTCCATATCTGAAGCTGGTGCTGCCGCCTGAGAGGAGCGGCGTTGTTGTTTCCAGATGCAAGTTATCCGAATTGATCAGCGATTCCAGAAGCGGCTGATAGTCGGGACAGAGCTCGCCATATAGGGCGGCGGCCTCCTTCAGGAAATCATCCTCATCCAGAAATTTCTGATTGTCAGGTTCGGTTGCCAGATAGGCCAGCCAGGCTAGGGGTTGCCACGATTTGCTGAAGCTTTCCACCACCGTGTTCGTTAAGGCCACAACATCAACATCAATGCCATATCTTTCCTCAAGGGCATAACTCATGTAATTGTCATAGCCCCAGAGAACGGCCAGCTGATTGAGCAAACGCACCTCCTGAAGGTACAGCTCTGCGATTTTATCACTATGCGCCAGGGAGGCCTCCATCAGCTTATCAAAAAAAGGATAGTAATCGTCGGTCTGCTTGAGATGTTCGTTGGCGTATTGAGTGCCATTCGAGACATGATAGGTTTCACCATTGTAGACGAACGTTGGATCCTGCTGCTGCAGCTCCGCGATTTGCGCTACCAGCGCATCCACCTGTTCCTGGAGGGCCTGCTCGGATGTGCCCTGCGCAAAGCCGGGAAGCAGCGCAAGGACAGCCGCCAGAAGAAGGGAAAGAATTCGGTGCGTTCTCATCGAAAACCGCCTTTCTGAAGCACGGGAGAAGATCAAAAGCGTGCTGACCTAAGAATTATACAACATTTCAAGAAAAATGTCATGGCTCTTGTTTGCCGGGCTGCCCGATGGTTCCGAATACCATCTGGCTCAACGACGCATATCAGGGGGCGAAGCACACCGGGGAGATCGCGTGAAGAAGGCAAACCCTCTCCCCGTCGCAGGCCGGATCACGGCTTATGCGCAAAACAAAAGGGGAGCTGCAACCCCGCTTTACGCGGATTGCAGCTCCCCGGGTATCTTCTGTCGTCAGGAAGTCTTATTCGGCATCAGCCGCAACGGCATTGGCCGCCGTCCTGCCGGAAACGAAGATTTCAACAATCGCGTTGCCGCCCAGACGGTTGCCGCCATGGATGCCGCCGGTCACCTCGCCCGCAGCGTACAGGCCGGGGATGATGTTTCCTTCGGTATCCAGCACGTGGCGCTCGGTATCCACCTCAACGCCGCCCATGGTATGATGCGTGGAGGGGGCCATCAGACGGATGCGCAGCGTGGTGTTTTCCAGATCGTAGGTATCCACGTTGTAGCTGCCGTCTTCGTTCTTTTCCACATCGCCGATGGTGCGGGAAGCGATCGACTTGCCCACATCCTCAAACTCGCCCTGGCCCATCACAGCCATGTCGTAGTTGCGGATGGTCTCCAGCACAACGTCGGGATCAGCGGACACGCCGATCTGAGCGAACAGATCGCCCAGCTCGGTCGCCTTGCGGGTATAATAGCGGCCCTCATAGTCGCCTTCGGCAAGCTGGATGGGACCGGGGATCAGCTCGGCGGCATTGTAGATTTCAATGAACACGCCCTTGGTGCCGTTGACTTCCATGCCGTTTTTGAACTCGGCCAGGGACAGCACGTCGCGTTCAGAGCCCTCATCCACAAAGCGCTTGCCCGTGGTGGGATTGATATACACGGCATAGTTGCCGCCGCCGAAAGCCAGGTTTCCGTTATCCACCCAGGAAATCGGCATCAGCTGGGTGAAGCCCATGCCCGTGGTAGCCGCGCCCACTTCGACAGCCATATCAATGCCGCTGCCGGTGAGGGAGGAGCGGTTGGTGGTCTTGGTGGCCTCGGTCAGGTATTCGCTGGACCAGTAGACGTTGGTGTCGAGCACCATGTCGATGTTGGCAGCATAGCCGCCGGTCGCAAGAATCACGCCTTTGTTGGCATAGGCGGTGACAGGCGTGCCGTCATAGCGGGTTGCCTTCACGCCGATCACGCGGCCGGTGTCGTCGGTAATGAGGCTTTCGGCCGTGGTGCGCAGCATGATTTCATTGGCTTCGTTCGCGGAGAGGAACTCGTTCATGGGAGCCACGAAATAGGTGCCCCAGCGCCCGGCGTAATTTTCGGTCTCGCCGTCGCCGTCGGTATCGACGTCAGCGCCGATGAACTCGTTTTCACGATACCAAAGCGCACCGATCAGGGTGGGCTGGGTATCCTCCACGAAGGTGGAGCCCATTTCCTCCAGCCAGGGCTTGAGCTCCTGACCGTCTTCGATGAACTGGGTGACCAGGTCGATATCGCCATAGATCCATTCGCTGCCGTCCGCGCTCTGGCGCAGGCCGCCGTAATAGGTCTGGAAGATATGCAGGTTCAGCGTGGAGAAGAGCGTGAGCTGGTTTTCCGGAACGCCCGCGTCCAGCTGCGGCTGCGCCCAGTCCAGATAGGCCTGAATCTCGCTTTTCAGCTCCTTGAGGACGGGCAGGTAATCGGCATGAACGCCATGCTTGGAAAGCTCCTTCATGTCGCCGGCCACATACTCATGATCCTTGTAGTAATCCGCATCGAATTCTTCTTCGTTCCAGTCCAGAATGACCTTCAGCTCGTCGATGCAGCCCTGGACGGACTTGACCTTGTTGTAGGTGTTGCCGTCAAAGCCCACGCCGGTGGTCGCGTCGGGATCTTCGGGGTCCCATACCAGGTAGGGCATCACGCTCTGATACTGGCCGCCGGAGACCAGCGTGTTGCCGCCGACCTCGGCATTGGTTTCAATGACCAGCACGGTGTCGCCGTTCTGCGCAGCCTGAGCGGCCGCGGCGATGCCGGCGCCGCCAGCGCCCACGACAACCACATCATAGGTTCCCTCAATGGGGTCCTGCGCTTCATAGGAGAAGGGCATGGCCCCCGCCTGCAGCGCCGCCACATCGCAGCCGGCCTGCTCCGCTGCCGCGTTGACGGCATTAAAGACCGCGCGGCTGGTAAACGTTGCGCCGGAGACGCTGTCCACGCCGGTGGAGGTGTATTCAATGATCTGGGGGAACAGAATGTCGTAGGCAACATCGCCCACATGCTCTGTCTCCGCAGAGGAGACGACCTCGATCGACTCGATGGCGTCCTCCGTGAAGGTGACGCTCAGCACCACGTCGCCGTTGTAACCGGCGGCAGTGCCCTCATAGGTGCCCGGCGTGAAGGCGATCTGCGCCGCCTCCTGCGCCTCACCCCTGGCCTGAGCAAGGGCACTGCTTACAGCGGCCTTGACGGCGTCGCTGGTGATGGTCGCACCGGTCATGCCGTCCACGCCCTCGGCGTCGGCCTGTCCCACATACGCCGCGCTCATCTGCTCGATGGCCGCGCCGCCCAGCGCCGGGGTTTCACCCTCGCCGGTGATTTCAATCGCGGTGATCGCTTCTTCGTCCACGGTCAGCTTAACGCTTACAGTGCCGCCGAAGCCCTGCGCGGAGGCCTCGTAGTCGCCAGGAGTAAACGTTGCAGCGCCAGCAGTGAACGCCGTGCTCAGCAGCATGACCGCAAGCACGATGCCCGTCCATTTCCTGATGTTCATCCTCTTTTCCCTCCTGTTATAGCGTCGGATGGATCAAATACCATATTTACTATAACCATCAATTATATGGATGTCAAGAATCTTTTGCCAATTCAAGCATGTCGCGACAGGGACATATATCGGACAAACGAAAGGACGAACGCAACCTGCCGGTGATAAAGAAGGCAGGGCCGGCAGGGACAGGACGCGAAGGCGGCCTGTCCTTGCGCTTCCCGGAGACGGCGGCAAGCCCGCACCCAAGACGCAGGGCCTCCCTGATACGCTTAAGAGGAACTCATGAGCGGATTTCCGTCATAACGGCGGGGTCAAGCAGCGTATCCAGCTCGCTTTCCGTCAAAAGCCCGCGGCTGTGCGCCAGCTCGCGCACGCTCTTTTCGGAGCGCAACGCCTCACGGGCCAGCGAGCACGCGGCGTTGTAGCCAATTTTGGGGCACAGGGCGGTCGCAAGCCCGGCGGAACGGGACACTTCCTGCTGGCAAACCTTCTCATTGACGCGAATGCCGCGGATGCAGTGAGCCGTGAGCGTCTGAAGCCCTCCGCTGAACATGGTGATGCCCTGATAAAGGCTGTCAAAAATCACGGGTTCAAAGGCATTCAACTCCAGCTGGCCGCCCTCGACCGCCAGCGTGACCGTCATGTCGTAGCCCACGAGACGGAAGGCGATCTGGTTGACCACTTCCGGGATGACCGGATTGACCTTGCCAGGCATGATGGAGGACCCGTTCTGCCGGGCGGGCAGACTGATTTCGCCCAGTCCGTCCCTCGGGCCGGAGGACATAAGCCGCAAGTCGTTGCAGATCTTGGACAGGCTTGTTGCACAGCCTTTCAGGGCGGCAGAGAGCGCCAGGTAACAATCCGCGTTCTGCGTGGCATCAACGAGATCATGGCTTTGGGTGAAGGGAATGCCGGTCAGCTTCGCCAGCAGCGGAACCACCCGTCCGATATAGGTTGCGTTGGCGTTGATGCCCGTGCCCACGGCTGTGCCGCCAAGGTTGAGAACCAGCATCTCCTGACGCCCGCGGGCCAGCCGCTCGCGCTCCCTGCGCATGACCGAGGCATACGCCGCAAATTCCTGCCCAAGCCGGATGGGCACCGCATCCTGTAGCTGCGTGCGTCCCATTTTCACCACGCCGTCAAACGCCTTGGCGCGTTCGGAGAGGGCCCCGATCAACACGTCCAGCCCGTCCAGCAGGCTTTCGCAGGCCCGAAACAGCGTCATTTTGACGCAGGTGGGGTAGATGTCGTTGGTGGACTGTCCGCAGTTGACATGGTCGTTGGGATGCACGAGCGAATAATCGCCTTTTTTGCCGCCCAAAAGCTCGATGGCGCGGTTGGCGATTACCTCGTTGGCATTCATATTGGTGGAAGTACCCGCGCCCCCCTGGATGGGGTCGACGATGAACTGGTCATGCAGCTTCCCGGCGATCAGATCGTCACAGGCGCGTTCTATCGCATCCGCTATGCGCCCGGGCAACACGCCGGCCATGCGGTTGGCTCGCGCACACGCCTTCTTGATCCATGCCATGCTCACGATCATGGCCCCGGGCAGACGCTGGTTGGTGATCGGAAAATTCTCCGCGGCCCGCAACGAATGAATCCCGTAGTACGCCTCCTGGTCGATTTGTTTTTCGCCTACCAGATCGTGCTCCGTTCTATACATAGCCGCATCATAGCTCCTTCCTCATCCTTGGCTTGCTTTCAGTATAGTGATTTGGTATACTATTTTCAAATACCAATTCTACAAACTGACTTATAGGTAAATGCCTATGATTGGAGGCAACCATGACCCTGTTACATGAGATGGCCTATGTGTATGAGGTTTACCGGCAGCGCAGCTTCACCAGAGCAGCACAGGCACTCTATATTTCCCAGCCCTCCCTGAGTCAGATGATCCGCAAGGCCGAGGGACGAATCGGCACGACGATCTTTGACCGCAGCACCTCGCCCATCGGGCTTACGGAGGCGGGGAGAGCCTACATCCGCGCGGCGGAGCAGGTGCTGCAAATCGAATCGGATCTGCGCCGGTATCTGGATGACGCGGAAAGGTGCATCACGGGCGTATTGACGCTGGGCGGTGCGATGCTGTTTACTTCTTATGTGCTGCCCCCGCTGCTGAGCGCCTTTTCCGAACGCTATCCCGGTGTGGAGCTGCGCCTGCACGAAGCGCCCACAGCCCGCCTGAAGGAGCAGCTGCAGGAGGGGACGCTGGACTTTGCCGTAGACAACAGCGCCTTTGACCCGGCGGTGTACGAGGCGAGGCTTTTCAAACGCGAACAGGTGATTCTGGCTGTACCGCGCGCCTTTGCGGTCAACGAAGCGGCGACGCGCTTCCGCCTTTCCGCCGCCGATCTGCTTCGGGAGGAAACGCCGCGCGCGCCGCTTTCCCTTTTTCAAGACACCCCATTTTTGATGCTCAAGGAAGGCAATGACACCCGCGAGCGGGCCGAGCACCTGTGCGCCCGGGCGGGTTTTTCCCCGAAAATCCGGCTTCAGCTGGACCAGCAGCTCGCAGCCTATACCCTCGCGGGCTACGGATTGGGCGCAGCCTTTATCAGCGATACGCTGGCCGTGAGCGCTCCGCCGGACGAGCGGCTGTACTTCTACCGCATCGACAGCCCGGACGTAGAGCGCAGCATCAGCCTGTTTTATAAGCGCACACGTGTATTCAGCGCCCCCATGCGCGCATTTCTGGACCTGCTGCCCGCAGGGGGAAGCACCCCGGATGAAGCCCCTTTTCCCATTGATCACAAGCGTTGACAGCCGGGAGTTTTTCGGGCAACACCCGAGCGAAGAAAAAACGCCGTTCCGCCGGGAATGGCCACGGCGAAACGGCCAGAGCGCATAGCAAGCAAAGCGGGCGCAGCCACGCAGGCCGCCGGGCAGGGCCTGACGGGCACAAGCCAGGCGGGCGATACCATTTTGTTGCGGTATCGAAGCAGAGGCTGATGCCGCAGAAAAGACGGGTCAGGCCCTTTCGCGGGCCGGAGATTTGGCTTGCTTTCAGATCAGGCGCGGCCGGTGCCGGCCCATGCGGCATGCCTTCGCCAGCAGAGCTGCCTGCAAACCTGCCAAAACATCGGGCAGGGAAAAGAAACGGGTTTTCACTGGGCGATGGGCACAGGCGTATCGGCCATCACGTCGTTGACCAGCGTGAGGCAGCGTTCCATCACGCCTTTCTGGGTATCGTCCACATAGTCGGGATAGGTTTGGCCGTCGTTGAGAATCACACGGTAGCGCGTGACGTCATCCTCCTTGCCGCGCCAGGAATAGGTGGGCGTATAGCTCAGGTTGTCAAAGGCCACGCAGCCGGTGACAGGGTCGTACACCACGTCGGACCGCAGCAGAATGCTGGCCAGGGTGGTACGCTTTTCCCGGTCGTAGGTAAACAGATTGCCCAAAGAATAGGCGCACAGCACGGGGTGATACTTGCCGTCCCCCCGATCGGCCGTGAGGATCTCCACCGTTTGCAGCGTGCCGGAATGGGTGCCCAGAATGATATCCGCGCCCGCGTCCGCGATGCCCTGGGCAAGCTCCGTCTGGGTGCTGGTGGGGGCCGTGGCCCCTGCCTTGCCCCAGCACAGGGAAACCACGACCACCTTCGCGCCCGCCTGACGGACTTTGGCAATATCGTCGGCGATCACGGGCAGTTGCTGGCTGGCGATGACGAATGCCTGCTCCTCATCGGTGGTCTGGCGCTTTCCAGAGGAGGTCAGCTCGTTTTGGTAGCTGAGCAGCGCCACGGAAATCCCGTTCACCTCCACCAGCGTAAGGCTGTCGCGCTCCTGCTGCGAGGCATATACGCCATAGGGCGTCATTCCTGCGGCGGATACCGCCTCCTGGGTTTCAACAAGCCCGGAGACGCCGCCGTTGAGCGCGCCGTAATATCCCAGACACAAGGCGTTGACACCCGTCGCGTGAAGAGGCGCGAGCACGTCTGCGGGAATGTTGGAATCGCTCAGTTTCGCGCTGGCAATCACGTTGTTTTCCAGCGTGGCGATGCTCAGGTCGGCCGCCAGGTCGCCCGCCAGGTCGCCAAAGAGGATGTCGAAGCGGTAGGTATCGTCGTCCGTCAGCGCTTTTTGCACATTGGAATTGATCTGAATGCTGCCTGCCGCGCACAGCGAAAAGCGCTGCTCAGGCGGCTCGGTTGGCGCTGCGGGAGTGGGTGTGGCGGTGGCCAGCTCGGAGGGAGGAAGCACGGAGGCCTGTGGCGTGGGACCGACGAGCGACACGCCGGATGCCGCAATCTGGGACAGGGACTGATCGATGGCCACCGCCAGCTCAGCCGCGTTGGTGCGCACATCGGTCGTACCCGTCAGCCTGGGCAGCAGGGCACAAAATCCCCCGAGCACCACGATGGTTAAAAGGAGCATCACGACGGTTCCCAGTGACACGCCCCGTCTTGAACGCCTGCGTCGGCTCATGGAAAGCCTCCTTCATTCCGTAGGTATTGAAAAAAACAAACGTGCGCCAATCGGAGCCCGCGGGCCACGAAGGGCTTGACCAATGGATGAAGCAATGATATCATAACCAATAACCGATATGCAAGTTTGAGGAGTGACGGCCATGAAGATCAGTTTTTCCACCCTGGGCTGTCCGCGCTGGAGCTGGCGGGAGATTTTGGCGACCGCCTGCGATCTGGGCTACGGCGGCGTGGAGGTACGCGGCGTCGGCAACGATATCTCGGTTCCCAGCATTCCCGCCTTTTCGGATGAAAACCTGGACAAAACCAAGGCGGAGCTTGCCCGATTGAACCTGGCCATCCCCTGCCTGGACAGCGATTGCTGCATTCACCTGCGCGAAACGGAGCAGACCACCAACGAGGAAATCCGGGCCTACATTCACCTGGCGCAGAAGCTGGGCGTGCCCTATGTGCGCGTGATGGCGACTGCGCCCGTTCCTCAGCCCGCCGGTACGGTGGACGAGGGCTACGTGCAGCACCGCGCGGTGGAGATGGGGCATTACGCGCTGGAACACGGCGTGAAGATGCTGATTGAGACCAACGGCGTGTGGAGTGACAGTGAGAAGCTGGCCCGGCTGATGAGCACCATCAGCTGCGAGGGCGTGGGTGTCCTGTGGGATGTCCATCATCCCTACCGCTTCATGCACGAAAAGCCGGAAACCACCTATCAGAACCTGCGCCCCTGGCTGTGCCATACCCATTTCAAGGACAGCACCGCCACGGCGGACGGCTACCGCTATGCCCTGCCCGGCTTTGGCGACGTGCCGCTGGAAGAAATCGTGGGCGTGCTCAAGGATGGCGGCTACGACGGGTTCTATTCGCTGGAATGGGTCAAGCGCTGGGATACGACGCTGGAGGAACCGGGCATCGTCTTTGCGCACTTTGCCAACTATATGCGCACGCTCTGACGGCGCCATTGCCGGGAGCTTGCTAAGGGGCGGCCGCCGGAGGGCGGCGGCCCCTTTGTGATGCGCGGAAAGGTCGAACGTATGTTTGACAACCGTACCTAAAACCTGTATCATAGCAAAGACAAGGAGGCGTGGCGCATGATTGTTTTGGGCGTGGACCCCGGGCTGGCCACGCTTGGCTGGGGCGTGATTGAGGCGGAGCGGGGAAGGCAGCGGCTGGTGGACTATGGCTGCATTCTGACCACGCCGCAGCAGTCCTTTCCCGACCGCCTGTGCCAGATCGGGCGGGATATGCGCGCGCTGCTGAGGCAGTACCGGCCGGAGGAGATCGCCTTTGAGGAATTGTTCTTTGCGCGCAATGTGACCACGGCGCTCACCGTGGGCGCGGCACGGGGCGTGAGCCTGGCCGCCTGCGCCGAGTATACCGACCGGCTGTATGAATACACGCCCATGCAGGTCAAGCAGGCCATCGTAGGCTATGGCAAGGCCGAAAAGCAGCAGGTGCAGCAGATGGTAAAACTCCTTTTGCATATGCA
>OLQT01001685.1_pt1 | contig 13181 bp, 10 predicted proteins | sample 1672651 | NCBI WGS metagenome assembly OLQT01 (sample SAMEA3136709, study PRJEB25190) | human gut metagenome | biome: human gut; feature: human-associated habitat; material: faeces | place: Austria | collected 2013 | reverse complement strand
CAGCTTCATGCATGTCTCATATTCCATCGTACCGCTGTAATACGGAAATCCCTTACACCAATGTCTGTCTGGGCATCCTGTTTCTGGCTGTTTCGTCAGTAATGGTATTCCAGCTGTTTCGGTTACGCCGAAGGAACCCCACAGATACAATGGATCCCTTAATCCATCTTCATCCTTTTCAATATTCATCTGAATCTCAATGGAATTTTTACCTTCCTTCACCATGCTGTATATATTCAAGGCCTGATTATTTTTATCATTTACAAAAACATCGTACCAGTCCTTTTGATCTGCTTTTTTCCCGTTAATGAATAGCTGATAGGATCCCGCCATCGTTTCTCTATCCATAAAAATACATATATCTTCCGGAACTTCATTCATCTGGAATTCCACCCGATACCAACAAGCCAACGGATACGCTGGTGTAATCTTCTTTGGTGTTCCAAAAGCGCCTGAGAATCTTAACTGCTGTTTTTCCAATAATTTAGTAGAATCACACTGTTCAATAAATGTCTTTACTTCCACATTTTCCCACTCTATCCGGTTCAAAGACATATCAACGTATCCAAACCGGCAGAAATTTTTCCCTAAAGGTTTCATCTTCCATTCTGCATCAAGTGGAATCGTAATTTCAGGTCTTATGGAATTATGACTAATTTTGTTATCAGTGCCATTGTTTGAAATCTGAATCCATTGACTTTCAAAACTGCCAAGTCTGATAACAACAGCATTTTCTTCAACAGGAATATTACAGATTTTTCCTGTCTCCAAATCCAATCTGTAAACATTTTTATCGGCAATTGTCGTACATTTATAATCACATGTAAGTTCAACTGCAATGCGTTCTTTTCCCTGATTTGCCGCAAATACATACCAGTTTCCATTCTCATCATAGCGTACAGATACAATCGTATCTTTAGGATTTCCTGAAATTATGCGACAGTGTATATGCTCGTCAATCTGTTCCCTGCACAACTGAATGAGTTCATCATCTTTCATTTCTGTAAAGAAAAATGCCGATGGCTTTTCAAACAATAGCTTCCATCGCTCCTTCGTTTCTTCGTTATTTTCTCCACCATCAATGGCATAAGTAGGAATTTCTTCTATTCCAATAACAGTTCCCCCCTGAGCCGTAAATTCCTCCAGTTTATTTCTTGCATATGATTCCATACAATGACAAGGAGGCAAAATAACCACAGAATATGCCGCCTTTCCCAAATGAATCTTTCCATCTGAAATCTCCGCATCTTCCAGCATCTCGGCATCCAAATGATCGTAGTCCAGCTGATTGAATAACAATGTTTTACAGATATGAACCCATCTTTCTCTTAGATAATCGCATTTTTTCTGTTCCCTCTCGCTTTCACCCCGGTAGGGAAAACCGTGGAACGGATTTCCAAGTTTTGTCCACAAAGCAGCTACCGGATCCAACACAGCAATCTGAATATCCGCATCTGTATTTGTTACCATTACACCCATTCGGCCTACATAATCCGCAAGCTTTCGATAATATTTCCAGTAAGGATTCTGTAGAAACTGTGAAGGTGGTGCGTCGTGTTTTGTAATATCCTGAATGGTATAATAGAATGCATGAAAATTGTAAAGGTTAATCCCGCTGCTTCCCAATCGGTCAATCATCCACTTCGCATCCTGAAGAGTCATTGTCCAACCAACACTGTGAAAGCTCTCAATCATCGCATACTTTTTCCCCAGTTGTCTTGCCAGAGAGCTGACTGCCTTGGCATTACTCCTATAATTATGAATATATTCATCATAAATCCATTCCAGAGGTTTACCCAATTTCTCATGGGCCGTATCCCCCCCTACGATATCACTGTAACGTTGTGTACTGTGTCGCATGGAAGGCACTTCCGTAGCATATTGTAAATGATGCTCCCGACACCAGTCAGAAACCTGTTTATGATAGCTCGTCCGGAAAAGAATATGAGCTGTTTCATACAAGTCATATCTGACTTTCATGGCATTCTCAAACGAATCATCGTGCAGCGCCGGCATACAATCAAGAAGAGAATATCCGTTACGTTTTTCAAATTCTTCCGGGAGAAGCTTTGACCAAGGAATGGGGCTCAAAAGTCCAACTTCATCAGAGAACATTCCATGAACAGTAATACCAAACTGGTCTCCTACCGCTTTCTCGTAGCGTTCATGTGTTGTTTCTAAGAATGTACGCACTGCCTCCTTATTGCATGGATCAAAAAATCCTCCATAGTACTTAAAATCACCCATGGCCATTTCCATATAGAGTTCTATTCGCCATGTTCTCTCTGCGAGTTCCGGCAGAACAGTTTTCAGTATTTTGGATGGACCATACGAAAAAAATCGCTTATTATTGTATTTAGTAAGGCCTGTCTGCTGATAGATTTTTTCTTGCTGCAGATTTCCAATACAATCCTTTAAATCAACCGCTTCATCCCAGCAGGTATTCCCTCCTTTATCAACCGGATAAGCTTTTGCAAACAGGACACGACTCCAGCCTAAATTTACTTCAACCTCCCCTCCTCTCGATTTTTCTACTTTTTTATGCACTAATATCATATGTTCTGCTTCCGGATGCTCTAACAACACCTCTCCGCCACTCATACCGCTCGGATATGGATACTCATCATATAACCATGCTTCGAGACCATATCTTCTCGCCTCTGCGCACGCATACTCTACCATTTCGAACCATTCCTTCGAAAGATATGGAATCGTCATTCCCTGTCTGGCACAGATAAACATCCCCCCAAGTCCCTTATCTGCCATCTCCTTAATCTGATGACTTATTTCTTCTTTCGTAATATCTCCATTCCAAAACCAGAATGGCTTAATCCGGTACTCTACCGGCGGATTTTGAAATTCTTCTTTAAATATCATGTAACCGTCTCCTAAAATCAGAAAATGCAGGAACTGCACCGGACCTGCGCCCATTCTGCATCTCCTGCACTTTCTTTCTAAGTCTCTATTATTTTATTTTGCATAAACTGCATTTACTTCTTCAATAACCTTGTCTCCGCCACTCTTAGACCATAAATCCCACTGAGCCTTCAACTGTTCTTCATCAATCTGTCCTACAATAAACTGAATTCTTGCATCTTCAATGATTTTATCAAGCGCAACACCGTTTTTAGTATATTCTTCTGAATCACCCAAAATACCGGCAGTTGGATCAGATACTGCATACTGCTCATTGTTCTTAATTGTTTCCTGCTGCTTGTAATATATTTCCGTTTCATTTAAGGTCACATATGGATCTGTATTCGGAGCATACTCTGTATAAGAAACCAGCTGGTTCAATGCCTGATATTCCTGATTTAAGGTTGCATCATGGCTTCTTGTAAGTTTTCCGTCAGCTTCAAGTTTAAAATGCTTATCCTGCAAACCATAGTTTGCAAGAGTCATCATCTCCTCATCATTCATTTTGTCCAAGAAATCAAGACATTTACGTACATCATCCTCAGTCTTTGCTGCCTTTGTAATTACGAAAAATCCCTGACATCCCAGTGTAGCCATTGTTCTCGGCTCCGCATTTTCATCTGCTTTAACTGCTCCCACGAAATCCATCTCAGGACCTACAATTCCCTGATTTTCAAAGTAATCTGCTACACGACGTCCATCATCTATGGCATCTACAATCATTCCGGCTTTCTGCGTTTTCAAATCATCTGCCTTAGTTGCCGCATCTCTTGTGGGGAAATCTTTCTTGATCAGGCCTTCCTCGCATAATTTGCGCAGCCACTTTAAACATTCCAGATATTCCTCTGTCTGATGATCCGGTACTAATTTACCATCAACTTCGCCCCAGCCATTTGGAGCTCCAAACCATGTTTGAATGATATCTAACGGCACAGTATCCTTTGTAAGTGTAAGACCATATGTGTCATCCTGTCCGTTTCCATCCGGGTCACCATAAGTAAATGCATAAAGCATATTATAAATGTCTTCTACAGTTTCCGGTTTTTCCAAGCCCAACTTGTCTGCCCAGTCTTTTCTGTAAGTCATACCGTACCGTCCCAATGCACGTCCACGATAAATTCCATAAAGTTTTCCATCAATACGGATATTATCATTTACTACCGCCTTGGAATTTTTCAAATGAGGAAACTCCTGCAGCAATTCTTCTATATCCCACAATGCACCGGCTTTTGCTGCATTGATGATAGCAGGAGACTTTGTTTCTGTTGCAATAATCTGGGGCATATCCTCTCCACCACCAGCTAATATCAGGTTCAGCTTATCATTATAGTTATCCTTCGGTGTCCACATAACATCAAGATTCACACCTGTATAATCTTCCACTTTTTCTATAATCTCAGCACCTGTTTCACCCTTCATTGGATTGCCGGAATAATCATAGGTCATAACCTTTAAGTTGTACCTTCCGTTTGCATCAGTAGACGCCTGATTTTCACTTCCACCGCATCCCGTCAAACAGCCTGCAGCTGTTATTACCGCAAGTCCCATCGCAATGCTACGTTTCATTGTTCTTTTTTTCATGATAGATAACCTCCTAAATAATGTTGTTTGAATTCTATTTATTAGCCTTTTACTGCTCCAACCATAACACCCTGTTCAAAATATTTCTGAACAAACGGATATACACATAGAATCGGAATCGTTGCAACTACGGTCGCTGCCATTTTTACCACCTGCTCCGGCGGCGTACCACCCACTCCAAAGTCAACCGCACTACCATCTGCACTTGCTCCCTGCGCCAGTAAAACAATCTGTCGCAAAATGATCTGAACCGGGAATTTCTCAGTTGAATTTAAGTAAATCAGTGAGTTAAAGAAATCATTCCAGTGGGATACCGCATAAAACAATCCTACTGAAGCAAGTGCCGGTTTGGACAATGGAAGAATAATTTTTGCAAAAATCCCAACATCAGAACATCCATCTATTCTGGCAGCTTCTTCTAATTCATGAGGAAGTTCCTGAAAGAAGTTTTTCACAATAATCAAGTTAAATGCATTAACAGCACCCGGAAGCATTAATGCCCAATAACTATCTAATAGTCCCAATCCCTTTACCACCAGATAATTTGGAATCATACCTCCTGAAAACAGCATGGTAACTATAATTACATTTAGCACCACATTTCTTCCCTTCAAATTGCTTTTTGACAGTGGATATGCAAGAGTAGTGGTAAATGCCATATTGACGACTGTACCCGCTATCATGATAAAAAATGAATTAGCCAATCCTCTGAAGATACTTCCGTCTGCTATAATGTATTTGTAGGCATTTAAGGAGAACGTATGCGGAATGATGAAGAATGCTCGCTCTACCAACTCTTTTTCTGTCGCAAAGGAACCGGCTACTATATAGAGAAAAGGTACAATTGTGAGTATACCAGCCATAATGCAAATCAAATACACAACAGCCATTCCGACTCGTTCCACTGGATTCAATTTGATTCCCCTATGTTTCTTTTTTGCTGCAATTGTTAACATCTGTCGCTCCTTCCTTCCATTAGTATAAGCCTGTTTCGCCACATTTTTTACAAATCCAGTTTGTCGTCAAAACCATAACCGTCGCAACTACGGATTTAAACATTCCCACTGCCGTACTGTAAGAAAATGCGCCTTGCGTAATACCTAGTGTATACACATATGTATCAAATACTTCTGCCACCGAAGAATTCAGAGAGTTTTTCATCAAGAAAATCTGCTCAAATCCTGTATTCAGCAAAGTTCCTACCTTCATAATCAACATAATAATGATAGTACTTTTGATTGCCGGAAGTGTAACATGCCAAACCTGTCTTAGTTTGCCTGCACCATCTACCTGAGCCGCCTCATATAATTGAGTGTCTACACCGGCTAAAGCAGCCAGGAAAATAATCATTCCCCATCCTGTTTCTTTCCATATGTTTTGAATTACAATAATCCATCGGAAATATTTAGGATCAGACAGAAATTCCAGTTTATTCCCCGTCAATGAATATATAATCTGATTAATTACACCTGAATCTGTATTTAACAGTGTAAACGTAATACTTGCCACTATAACCATAGAAATGAAATGTGGAATATATATCATCGTCTGAATTGATTTCTTCATGAACTTATTCTTAATTTCATTCAAGAGCAATGCCAGAATAATCGGCATGGGAAAAAAGAAAACCAAGTTCAATATAGAAATCGAAAAGGTATTTACAAGAAGCATCTTAAAGTCAGGATTCATAAAAAATGTTTTAAAATGTTCAAGTCCTACCCATTCACTTCCCAAGATTCCCAAATAGGGGCTGTAATTTTGGAAAGATATAACCAACCCCGCCATTGGTACATATTTGAAAATCACAAAATAAATGATTCCAGGAAGCATCAACAGATACATCCATTTGTGCCGTTTCATATAGCTTAGCAGTGTTTCTTTCTTTCCATAAGAAACTGCTCCAGCACCGGCCGTTTTTACTCTCGCCATAAGCCAACCTCCCTTTTCTTAATATGGGTTCCTTTTCACTTTATCCTCCGGAAACTCCATGCATTGCTTTGTTTGCTTATGGCTTTATCTTACTGATTATATTCAAAATTTCAACAATCATTATATTTACACAATTATAGACATTTATTACAAACGCAATTTGTGTATATTGTACAATTACATATCAAAACGAACCGTTATTCACAAAAAATAATCAGATTATTGCATGATCTATGCTCATAACTACACATTTTGATTATTCTTATTGTTCTTATAATAGACAAAATGCTCTCTGCTTTGCGAAACAATTATCCCTTATTAATCCTTGCAAAAAAGAAGATAGATTCGCATTGCATGAATCCATCTTCTTGATGTTTTATTTATACTGTTTCCGATATTGTCCAGGAGTAATATCCATATGTTTTTTAAATAAGCGGATAAAGTTCTGCGCATTACTGTAGCTTAATCGTTCCGCAATTTCTGCAACAGAGAGATCCGTTTCTACCAACATCCTTTTTGCCATCTCCAGCTTTTGTCCTGCAACATAATCGGTAAATGTCATATCCTTGGTATTCTTCATAACACGCCAGATATAACTCGGATGACATCCAACCTTTTCAGCGCACTCACTTAAAGTCAGATCTCCACCATTCTTTTCTACCAGTTCTGTAATCTTATCCATGACCATTTCAGAACTGCTTTTTCTAAATTGGTTCATTCGATTAATTACCGGAACAATTACCTTTGTTTCGTAAAACATTTTGATACTTCGAGAATCATACAGCTGATTAAACTGTAAAAACAGATCTTCGTCCCCTTCCGGAAATAAATCATAAATCGGAATTCCCGCATCTGCAGGGACAGATAAAATTGCCAATAAAAATCGATGGAAATAGTAATGCTGCTCATACAACACAACACCGGACTTATTGACCTCTTTCATGAATTCATTGGTAATGGCAAAGGCACGCTTTTGGTCGCCGGAATCGATTGCCTCTTTGATCGCAGCATCTAATACCAGATTGTAATCACTTCCACCTGGGCTATGTCCAATCAAATCCCCATAATACGTGACGGAACTATCCTCCATAGATATACCTTCTATATTTTCATCACGATTTGAGTATTCATTTATCTTCAATGCCTCCAGACTTTCATTATATGCTCGACGAAAACCAGTTTCCTGTTCAAAGATACGGCTAACACCCATATCAATATACCCACCACAAATCTCTGCAATAAAACTTGAAAGACTGTTTCTGAGAGCAACTAATTTCTGTTCTGTCTCATCTCTGTTTTTCCCATCCACAATCATTACAATAGCTCGCGTGTAGATAAACGGCGGAAAAAGGAGCATCTTTTTTATTTCTTCCGGAAGATGATTCAATAATTCCAGATTCAGGGCATCTATTCCTGTCTGATCACGGTCTGTTTCGTACAGTGGACAAAATATCACCGATGTAACGCAAAGACATGAATCAAATTTCATTTGAAGTCTCTCTTTTATCCTTGTTATTTCTTCCTCTTTTATCCGTCCACGTACCAGACGTATGGCAAACAGTTCTTTTACCTGATTCTTCTGTCGGTCAATCACATCCTTCAGTTCTTCATTATGGCCAAGAAGAGAATGTATTCCTTCCTGAATCAGATTAAATTCATCCTCATCTTCTTTTTCCTCTTCCGGAATAACAGACTTCACCTGGTTCACTAGATTTTTCACCGGTTTATACACAAAAAAGCTACCAAAACCACTAATAATCCCTGTAACCATGAGGACAATCATAATAATTCCAATCATCGTAAACAATATTTCAAGAAACTGGCTGTCTGCCGCTGCTGAATTATATCCAGCCACATAAACCCAACCGCTAACCGATGCCTTACGCTTTACGATATCATAGACTCCTTCAGATGTATGAATCGTAGTTTCATTCATATTCTCCAAAAATTCCGGATGATTCTTGTAATAAGAATAAACGGCTTCATTTTCAGAATAGACCATCTCTCCATTCTGATCCATAACTAACAAACTACCATTACCCAAGCTATCGTGAAACAGATCTTCCATGGCACTTTGTTTCATATTCACTACTAATACAGCATCTGTATGCGCTGTATTAGTCGGCATTTTAACCACATACATAAGATATTGGTCATCGACATATTGGGAATCAATTGCATTTTCACCTTCATCATTCCCTATATGATTCACCCAGAAAATGCGCTGATATGCATCTGCCAACTCTTCCAGCCACTCATAGTTTGCAACTACATCCATGGAATTAAATCCCTTATTGCTTAGAACCCATTTCTTTTTATAATTAATAAAACTATACCCGTCTGCATAGTTAATGTAAGATTCGCCTCCGCTTATTTCATCAATAAAACTTCGAATCTGAGGATAGGGGATATCATCATACTCCTGATCAATTATCTCCTTCGTAGAACTTCGTCCAGCTATCATAAGAAAATCCTGCCGTACAGCGTCCAACACATTTTCAGTCCTATTCTCCACCTGCAACAACGCTGTCTCATTGGATTGGCGAATACTATCTCTTACCGCTGAAACAGCACTATGATAAGAATAAAAACCAAGAACCAAAAGTGGTACAATGGCAATTGCCATAAAATACAGAAAAATTCTCCGACGATATGTAGGTACTTTTCGCTTTTCAATCATCGAACCGCTCCTTAAAAATCATAAATCAACCTCTAATCACACAAAAGTATATCATGACAACGTAATTTTGGACAGCGTTCTTTTCATGTTTTTTACGGGAGTTTGACAGTTGTTGAATAATGAAAAAATAACTCACAGGTATTTATTTACGGGTATCACAAATAACTCTAATATTACTATTTCTGTTTGGTTACTTTTGTTTCCACAAGAGTTCCATTTGGATATTGCGTTGCGCTATATTTAGAATTTCCATTATCCGTTTGTACTTTAACTACTCGTCGGTTAGAATCAGTAATACGTGCTTCTAATCTGTCTCCCGGTTTATTTAAAATTCCCAGTTTGCTAACAATCTCTGAATTATCCATTTTCCCAAATATACTTAATAAATTTTTCATTTGCCCTTCCTATTCTGCCAAGCCTAAATCTATTGATTTTACTGGCTTTGACGATATTTAGTGTCTGCTGATCAAACCGTTTCCGGTTCAAAATCAGCAGACACTACGTACCTATTTAAAACAATTATACTCACCAGAACGTGAAGAAGTATTAAGAAATAATGCTGGACGTATAAGTTTTTCAGAACCATTTTTTTAAATCCTATATAAGAATGCTAAACGCTCAACAATCATAAACAGGTATCAAAAAGGCAAACTTCTTTATCCTGGCTAACATGATGAAGGTCTTTCCCCTTTACCACCAAAAGCCATACGACAGAGTCTCTATAAATGTCTTGGTTATCTATTCATATCTCTTAAGAATATTGATTTTACAAGGTTTTTCCTACATTGAATGAAGAAAAAAATAGACCTTGGAATGTAAGTACGTAATCATCGGTACCTTGTATTTTAATAAATGCCGCCCATTGGGCGGCACATTTTATTTCTTCTCTTTAGTTCGAAATCCTTCCGGTAATTCATCTGACCATGGCAGAAGCCGATTTAGGTCATCCGGTTTTGGAAAAGGACCCATTTTACGAAGCTCGTCTAACACATAGGTAAGATATATATACGGCTTCAGTCCATTCAGCAGGGCAGTTTCAGCGATACTGTAAACAACTGCGCTGGCATCTGTGCCACGGATACTCTTGGCAAACAGCCAATTCCGGCGGCCGACCGCAAAATTTTTGATGGCGCGCTCCGCACTATTATTATCAATGCTCAGATGTCCGTCATCCAGATATCGTCTGAGATAGTTTTCCTGATTCAGCGTATATAAAATGGCATCACCAATAAGGGAAGATCTGTCTGCAGAATCTTCCATCGAATGCAGCCATTCAAACAGGGCTTCCACTACTGGACGCGACTGCTTCTGGCGTTCCTGATACCGTTCTTCCGGTGTCTTATCTTTGATCAGTTCCTCTACTTTATACAGGATTCCGATCCTCGTCATTGCCTGATATGCAACTGTTTCTTTCAGCTGCTCCTTTGTGAAATCCTTTTTTAATGCCGTGAGTGCAGCATCAAAACGGCGTCTCGCATGGGTAAAGCATCCGGTTACGGTGATGGAATCGTTCAGTCCATGATACGCCTGGTATCCATCACACGTCAGATATCCATGAAATGTATCTCCAAGGAAGTTTACCGGGTGATATCCGGCACGCGTTCTCTCATAATCAAAGAGAAACATCTGTGGGGCTTCACTGTAATGATCTGTCAGATATACCCACATCCAGTTTTGAGATGATCCTTTCTGATCCGGTTCATCAATCACCTGGATCCTGGTTTCATCGCAATGGATGTATCTGCTCTTTAGGAATTCTTCCTTCATCTGCCTATAAAGCAGTCCCAGATACCGGTCTGCACAGCTGATGATCCAGTTTGCCATTGTTTTTGTTGAAAGATTTAAGTCATACCTTGCGAATTCCCGTTCCTGTCTTGCCAGCGGCATGCCATTGACATACTTTGCATTCATGATTCCGGCAACCAGCGAAGGAGTAGCAATGCTTCCCTTGATCAGCGGTAGCTCTTTTTCCGGCCGGATCATAGCACTACATTTGGGACAACTATATATATAGGTAACTTCTTCCACCACTTCAAAGGTGGATGGGATGAATTTCAGTCGTTTTACGACTTCTTTTGTGACGACTTTATACTTTGTTCCACAGTCCGGACAATAGCGGTCTTCGCCGGTCAGTTTATATTCGATTGTTTCTGTCACTTCGAAATTAGAAAGATCTTCTTCTTTTTTGCCGGTGCGTTTTTTCCGTTTGTGCGATGGAATCACGATTTTCTCTTCAATCTCAGCAGTATCCGTATCTGCATTGACTTCAGCCTCATTAAACAGATCCATCTGTTCATATCCATCTGCGTATTTTTCACTGGAAGAACCGAAACGTCTTCTCTGTGCAAGCGCAAGACGGTCTGAAAGCATTGCGTTCATAAATTCCAGTTCTTTCTGCTTGTCTTTCAGAAGCTGTACCTCGGTCTCTTTTTTTTGAACCTGATTCTGCATGATTCTCATAACTTCCATCATGTTTTCACGGCTCATGTTATTCAGCTGTTCCTCTGTAAAAAACGGATCCATCCGGCAATCTCCAAACTCTTATATGATAATTCCAGTATAGCATAGAAAGTCCAGCTGTTCGAGAAAAATCAACGTTTTACTGTGTAGGAATATATACAGATATCCACAAGTATTTCGTGCTTTTTGCGAATTGACAAATCCGTTCTTTATACAACAATCTTTGGATGTCTTTCTTCAAAAGCTCCCTTCGGAGTAAGTGAAAGACCATCACACAGCCAATGCATTTCTTTCAGGGTCACTTTCTGTAATTCATCCGGAGTATCCGGCCAGTGAAAGGAATCCCTGTCAAGCCTCTTCATCAGAATCCAGAAACCGGATCCGTCCCATTGCAGAATCTTAATAGAAGTCCGCCTGCGGTTGCAGAACGCAAACATGCAGCGCGAATAGGGATCAAGTTTGAATTTCAGCTTGATAATTGCAGCCAGTCCGTGATAGCTTTTTCTTAAATCGGTAGCTCCACAGGCAAGGTAAACGGTTGTGCCACCTGCCAGATCAAGCATGGTCTTTTAATCCCTGAATCAGAACACGAAAAAGCTCTGAAGGGCACTCTGGCATCACTTCAATCCGAATGCTGTTAGTGATAAAAATACGGACTGGAGACAGACTGGTGTTCAAAGTCTCATTCGTCGAAATTTCTTTTTCTGTTGGCATTTTTGCAAAAATCATATCTGTATCCGATTGTTCGTCCAATGTTTTCAGCTTGCACATCCAGTAACTCATTGTAGAGACTGGAACGTGATGTTCCTGACACCATGTTTTGCAAGTCTGCCCACTGGATTGAAATTCATGGATTCTTTCAGACCACAGTGTGATTTTTTCATCTGTTTTCATAATGATACAGTTTCCTTTCTTTGTTATGAAAAGAGTGTATCAGAAAAATATAGTTGCTGACAGATACGGATGATTACGTACTTACCAATATCAACCTTATGATTTGTATCCCCCGTAACCAGATAAGTCGGCTCAATCCTGTACTTCTCATACAAGATCAGCATTTTCTCCGGCTGTAAACCATAGACACCACTTTCGATTTTGCGATAATGCTCTACCCCTACATCCAGCGTCTCTGCAAAAACTTCCTGCGTATATCCACTGTTTTCTCTGGCGGTTTGCAACCTTTTTCCAATCTGTATATTGATTTCCTTCTTCTCTGCTTTCATGGAATTCACCTCGCTTTTATGGTAATGATACCAACGAGAAATACCCGAAAACAGATTGCAATACAACACTTCAAAAGTCGTATTGCGACATATCCCCATAAACGAAAAGTGAGCAGCAGACACCAATCCGCTACTCGCCTTCTATCTTTCTTTATTCTAATTACATTTCCTGTTATTCCACCAGTTTCCCAAGCACCACATGATTATATTGGTAACTCACAATCCTTTAGCCAAAATCGCAGTTCCATAACAGTCACAGCAATTTTATATTTTACTTCGATTTCAACTTTTTCTGGCGGATTGGCTAAAAGCCTGTCAATATCCTGTTCCTCAACATCAGCCATTTTTGCTATCGTTAGCTTGGATATGCCATGATAGGAAACAAGCACTTC
>OLQT01001679.1_pt1 | contig 13196 bp, 10 predicted proteins | sample 1672651 | NCBI WGS metagenome assembly OLQT01 (sample SAMEA3136709, study PRJEB25190) | human gut metagenome | biome: human gut; feature: human-associated habitat; material: faeces | place: Austria | collected 2013 | reverse complement strand
CGTCCGCTTCATTATGTACATAACTATAAGCAAGACGGTAATACTTCTCATACCCCTCCGTCAGGGCACGCTCCACCGCCTGTTCTTTTTTTCTGTCTGACATATGTCTTTTCCTCACTTTTATGAAAACTGCATGCAATCATTTTCTCTGATATTCATTTTAACACATATTCTTCTTAAGCTGTCTATTATTTTGACGCTGTATTCCCACAAAAAGTTTCACCGGCAAATCAGGAAAATATTCCCAACAGCTTCGGCTACACAAAAGATCCCGGGCTACTCACCCGGGATCCTTTGAAAAGAGATGTATGAAACTATGCGTTGCATTTGTTCCTGTCGATTCAGAATGTAAGCTCTTACATTCCGAACCATGATTATTTTACCATTATTTCGACTATTTGGCAAACAAATTTCCATCAGTTGCGACTTTTTCGCACTTTTAGCCAAAATCACACCTTCTTTTTTGTCTAATCCTCATATTTGAAGTAATCGAAATCCGCTGCTTTGCGGCTTCCACAGCCTCCGTTGTTGGCATAGATGCCTACCAGCGTACCGGTATGTCGCTTGGGATCGTCGGGAACACCCTCGTCGCAGAGGTAAATGCAGTTCTCCAGAACTCCGACCTGTTCCCAGTTCTCTCCATCATAGCTGTAATAGAAAGTTCTGGTCAGTTTCTCCACCACTACTTTCAGATACACAGGACCTTCCTTCACCTTGTCCACTTCCGCCACCAGCTCCTCGCCGTGATTGCGGTTGATGACCAGCTGAATCTTCCGTCCACGCTCATAGCACAGAGCGCATCTGGCATAAGTGGCTGTACTGTAGTAGCAGGTCAGTCCGGCCTGTTCTCCGTCCTTATCCGGGTAGAACTCCAGCTTCGTCTCCGCCACATAGGACAGCTCCTGTTCTCTGCGTAACAACGTATTTTTCGCACGGATCTCATTCAGTTGTCCGTCTCTGGTCCAGATCCGGAAATATCCGGGACGTTCCGTCAATGACCAGGAACCGTTATCCGGGTTGCGCACGAACTCCCATTCCAGATTCAGCCTGGTATCGTTAAAATCGTCAAACAGATTTCTCTCATAAATGCACTCCGGCAGATCCGGTGCAATCTGTGTCAGGCTGGGACCTTTTCCCTCGTTGACAGTAAACCATCCATCCTCCGTCCACTGTACGGGATCCAGTGCCGACTCTCTGCCTACGGTCGTGTAATTCCCCTCATTGGGTCTTCCGCAGAGATAATAGCACCACCACTGACCGTTCTGATCCTGTACCAGCTTGCCGTGACCGGCTCTCTGGATGGGTGCAGCGGGATCCTTCTGACGCATAACTGGATTATAGGGGGAGCACTCGTAAGGGCCGTAGAAATTCTTACTTCTTCCCACGTTGATGCCATGACCGTAACCGGTGCCGCCCTCAGCCACAATGGCGTAATAATAGCCGTCCTTTTTCATGATATGGGGACCTTCGGAGCAACGCTCGCCGGTGCCTTCCCATGCAGTCTTCGCAGGACCCGCCACCGCCAGTCCGTCCGCCGTCAGGGGAACTGCCTGTGCTGCCTTGGCAATGATCATATATCTGCTGCCGTCATCATCCACGAACAGGGATGGGTCAATATCGTCCACTTCCAGGCATACCGGCTTACTATAAGGACCCTCCGGCTTATCAGACACCATCACCAGCTGTCTGCGCATTACGTTGTTATCACGCTTGCCGTCCGCATTCAGACGCAAAGTTACATAAACATAGTATTTTCCGTCCACATATTCGATATCCGGTGCCCAGATGCCGTGGGAATCCCGGATGTCACTAATGTCCAGCCACTCCGGATTCGTGATGGCATGGCCGATGATATGCCAGTGAACCATATCCCGGGAATGGGAAATGGGGATCGCCGGAAAATACTGGAAGCTCGAATTCACCATGTAATAATCGTCACCGACACGGATCACGGAAGGATCCGGGAAAAAGCCTCGCTGTACAGGATTGTGATAAGTTCTGGGTTCGTTCATAGGAATCTCCTTTTGCATATAATCACAGTGTTTTGTTCCTGCTCTCAGTGTATTCTTTACGGGCTCTTCTGTCGTGCCAGTTCTGTTTTCAATTTGTGACATATATTGCAGCCATTGCCGTGTTTTTTCTTATCGCATCAAGAGTTTTCGTGCCCTATTTATTCCATAATAGAGTACTGCATCCACTCATACAAAAGCTTCGTACCTTCCATGATCTCAGGAGGCAACAACGCCCTGGCTACCAGTTTCAGTTCGTCGGATTCGATGTCCGTTCTGCGAAGGTGGGCGTAATCGCCGTCAATGCTTTCTACGATATACTCAAAACGATTCATTGCAAAGTCTCCTTATTAAATATGCACTAAAATATATCCATCCTGCAACGATACGGACCCATCCGCCGGCCACTCCGGCATGGTATCGCCGATCGTCCTGGCCTGCTCCAGTATCTCAGGATCTGTAACCTGCGGGAAAGAATGTCCGTGCATCTCTAGAAAATTCATCATCTCACGGTTCGTTCCGTCAAATGCATCAAATGCCCACTGAATAAAAGGATAATTAGCCTCTCCCGTAAAACAATATCCCTGGGGTGCGAAATATTTTTCTTTCAGATGAGGATCTACTTTGTCTGTAATTGCTGCGATCACACGGTACTGCCATGAGCCATAGGAAACATAATAATCCTCCACCAGACTATACGGGGTGCTGTAATGTCCTGTAAAGATCACCGGTGTGCTCTTCCCATAATCACGTTCTATTTCCAATGCGATCTCGGTCAACACTTCTTTTGTATTCAGGTATTTGTTATAGTCTACATAAAAAGCCTGATTCAACGCAGCCGCCTGATTATATATGATGATTCCCGCCAAAACAAGATATGCCGGTCTAAGCCACGGCAGGGCTCTTCGTTCTGAAAAAAACAAATAGAGCAATAAAAAACCGATACCTGTAAAAAAGGGCATATACTGACAGGAGCGATACAATGTCACTCTTCCTTCTACAATGGTCAGGAGAAAAGGTGTAATCATCATACCCATCAGAAGAAGAAGATACCATATATCTTTTCTTCGTATTCCCAGCACTACGGCAATCATGCCCAAAACAAAAGTTGCAATCACATATCCCAGTATGGGCAAATATACCACTGCATTCACATAATACACAATCCAAAATCTTTTTAGTAACATCCATAATTCCTGGATCGGTTGATTCGAGCCGAATATTTTCAAAACTTCAGTAATACTCCGCTGATTCATAAAGCCTACCATATCCTGTAACCGGAACACCTGTATCATAACTTTAAGGATTACAGATCTCAAGATTATAACTCCCAACGTGATCGATGCACCTATGATTAACTGGCCTATCACATATCCGCTCTTTAATCTTCTGTTATCTGTAAAAGCGCGTAAATATAAAAGTAGCAATATGCCTATGATAAACAGCAGCAACATAGACTCATAACATCCTATCGCCACGGTAATGCATATAAGACTTCCGAGATAATATTTTATAGCACTTTTACGCGTCCCGGACCATTTGTCCATTCCGCTCCAAAAACATATCAATGCCAACGCTGAAAATACATATCCAATATCCACTCCGTCATGGTAGTAGTATACATACACTTCACTAATGATCGGATTGGATATGAATATGCAGGAAAATATGATATACCCTGTCAGTCCCACCTTGCGACCGAATATTCTGCGGAAAAGAACACAAAACAAGGTTGCACTGATACACAATAAAATAACGCCGATCAGTTCCATCATAAACGGCGAGAAGTCAGACAAATGAAATATTTTATTTATCAGATAGATGAACCATCTTCCCATTACGACTTCCAGTCCATCCTCCAAATACAGCGAAACAGCCGTATCATCTATTCCAATACTTGGATGCGTCATTTCAAACCCATACCCGCATATAGCAGTCAGGCATAAAATAATTACATATATTTTTTGTTGAAAAAAATATTGAAATTCCTCCCACAGTTTTTTCATGTTTTTTTCTCCGCCTTTGTTCTTACTTTATCCCAGTGTAAAGGATTTTTCCATCAACGTCAAGAACTGTAGTGGATTACGCATCCTCATTGATATCCTCGATAAACACCTAGAAAAAACAAATGCCACACCCGAGGAATTCGACGCAGCAGCGGCTTATCGCATAAATTGCTTCGCAATTCATGCGATATCCGCTGGACTTCGTCATATCCGTGACATAAAAAGTACCCGACCTCTCAAGCAAGCTTGGAGATCGGGTATTTTGCACATCCACGTTTATATCTTCGAAAATCGCTCTGCTTCGCAGAGCACGTGCTTCGCACTTATGATTTTCTCGATAAACACCCATAAAAAACAAATGCCACACCCGAAGGTGTGGCGCTTGTTTTTTCTATGGGGTGTTTACATCATTCCGCCCATACCGGCTCCACCGGCAGGCATTGCGGGAGTCTCTTCCTTGATGTTAGCTACAACGCTTTCGGTAGTAAGCAGTGTGCTTGCTACGCTGGTAGCGTTCTGCAGGGCACTTCTGGTAACCTTTGCAGGATCCAGGATGCCGGCACTTACCATATCTACATATTCCTCTTTCAGAGCATCGAAGCCGACACCGACCTCAGACTCACGTACCTTATTGATGATAACGCTGCCTTCCAGTCCTGCGTTTGCTGCGATGTGATACAGCGGAGCTTCCAATGCTTTCAGGACGATGCCTGCACCGGTCTTCTCATCACCTTCCAGAGTAGCTGCCAGTTTGGCAACTTCCTTGGATGCATGAATGTATGCGGAACCACCGCCACAGATGATGCCTTCCTCTACGGCTGCTCTGGTAGCTGCCAACGCATCTTCCAGGCGAAGCTTAGCTTCCTTCATCTCAGTCTCGGTAGCAGCACCTACACGGATGACTGCCACGCCACCGGACAGCTTAGCCAGTCTCTCCTGTAATTTCTCTCTGTCGAAATCAGAAGTGGTCTCTTCGATCTGCTTCTTGATCTGTGCGATTCTGGACTGCAATGCTTCCTTATCGCCTTCACCGTCTACGATCACGGTGTTCTCTTTCTGAACCTTAACGGATTTTGCACGACCCAGCATATCCATTGTGGTATCCTTCAGCTCATAACCAAGCTCGGAACTGATTACGGTACCGCCGGTCAGAATTGCGATATCCTCCAGCATAGCTTTTCTTCTGTCACCATAGCCGGGAGCCTTAACAGCTACTACATTGAAAGTACCACGCAGCTTGTTGACGATCAGGGTGGTCAGTGCCTCGCCCTCTACATCCTCAGCGATGATCAACAGCTTAGCGCCGGACTGAACGATCTGCTCTAACAGGGGCAGGATCTCCTGAATGTTGGAGATCTTCTTATCAGTGATCAGAATATAAGGATTATCCAGAACTGCTTCCATCTTATCCATATCGGTTGCCATGTAAGCGGAGATATAACCTCTGTCAAACTGCATACCTTCTACCAGATCCAGTTCGGTCTGCATGGTCTTGGACTCTTCAATGGTGATAACACCGTTGTTGCTTACCTTCTCCATAGCATCTGCAACCAGCTGTCCTACTGCTTCATCTCCTGCGGAGATTGCTGCTACTCTTGCGATGTGCTCCTTACCGTTTACCTTCTGGCTCATCTTACCGATGGTTTCTACTGCACATGCAGTTGCTTTCTTCATACCTTTTCTCAGGATGATGGGGTTAGCACCTGCTGCCAGGTTCTTCATACCTGCATTTACCATAGCCTGTGCCAGAACGGTTGCGGTTGTAGTACCATCACCGGCTACATCGTTGGTCTTGGTAGCTACTTCCTTTACCAGCTGTGCACCCATGTTCTCGAATGCATCTTCCAGCTCGATCTCTTTTGCAATGGTAACACCATCGTTGGTGATCAGGGGTGCACCGAAGGACTTATCCAGTACTACGTTTCTTCCTTTGGGTCCTAAAGTTACTCTTACGGTATCTGCCAGCTGGTTAACACCAGCCTCTAATGCTGCACGGGCTTCTGCGCCGTATTTAATCTCTTTTGCCATAATAATCAGCCTCCAATTTATTTGTTCTTAGTCTTAATTTCTTTTCAAATTTTGCTTTTACTGAATAATTGCAAGGATGTCGCTCTGCTTTACGATGATGTACTCTTCGTCATCCAGCTTTACTTCGGTTCCGGAATATTTGGAATAGATGACCTGATCGCCAACCTTAACTTCCATCTTGACTTCCTTGCCGTCTACAACACCGCCGGGGCCTACTGCTACGACTTCTGCCTGCTGGGGTTTCTCCTTATTCTGACCGGGGAGTACGATACCGGACTTGGTAGTCTCCTCTGCAACTAACTGCTTTAATACGACTCTGTCACCTAACGGTTTCAAATTCATGATAACTGCCTCCTTAATAGCTATTTAAAAATATTATTACTCGTTTTCATTTGTTAGCACTCATTTTTATCGAGTGCTAATTGCTATAGCTTATATTAGTTTTATATGCCCAGTTTTTCAAACGTATTCACAACTATTTAAAATATCTATTCTCATTTTTTCTCTTATTTTCTCATTTTATCTTTTGTTTTTATATAGCATGAGTGAAAATACGATTTAATATTTCGTTTATAATTATAAAAAAGAATCTCGCTTATTTCCTATGAATTAAAAAAACAGCCCGATGCTATCACCGGACTGTTTCCCATACTTACCTATAAAATTGATTTACTTTATGCTGTTTTGACATCGTCATGGTATTTCTGCCACTTCTTCTTATAAATAAAGTAACAGGGGATTCCTACGAATACCATTCCACCTAAAATATTACCGATGGTAACGGGAATAAAGTTGTTCAGACTGTGAAGTATCGTCAGTCCCTGAATCTGCTCTGCCGTCAATCCGTATGCTTCCTGTGCTTTCGCTACGTAAACAGGATTCTGCGCAGCCATCATGCCAACGGGAATGTAGAACATATTTGCAACGCAGTGTTCGAAGCCGCCGACCACAAACGCCATGATCGGGAAGAAGATCGCCCAGACCTTACCTACGATATCCGTAGCTGCCACTGCCATCAAGATAGCAATACATACCAAAATATTACACAAAATGCCTGAGGTGATTCCCTTCAGGGGAGAAATGCCCACTTTGCCGACTGCCACCTTGATGGCATAGGCACCCAGCAGCCCTCCGGTGTAATCCAGATTACCGGAAAAATAGATCAGGGTATCAATGATCAGGGCGCCGATCAGATTGCTGAAGTACACCACGATCAGGTTGCGGATACATTCGAACCACGTTACCTTTTTGCCAACCACATCCATGACGATCAGGCAGTTACCGGTGAAAAGCTCTCCACCTACAAATACAATGATCATCAGTCCCACGGGGAAGATAATACCTGCCACAAATCGTGCCAGCCCTACATTGTCAATGGCATGTGCCGCGGTGCTGCTGGTGGCTCCGCCCAGCGCGATAAATGCACCCGCCATAATACCTAACAGGATCATCTTGCCTAAAGGAAGATGGGCTTTACCTTCTCCGGCTTTCATGTTGGTATCAATGACTTCTGACGGCGTATTAAAATGCTGTTCCATATAACCCTCATTTCTGCACAGCTCTCATCTGCTGTACTCTCTTAACTCATTTATTCCTTATATTACACTACTTTCATGATAGTAAGCAAGATATTCACTCCATGTATCTGATTATATACATTTCTGTTTTCAAAGTGGAATCTCGTTTACAAAACGGGAAACTCGGATGACTATTGAGCAGCGTCTGATTTTGTCGACAAAGAGTCTTTTTTTGTAATTTTTTTGCCTTTTTTTGCAAAAAAATGCTAGACAAAAGACATAATGTGTACTATACTAAACTTGTCCGGTGAGAGCCGAACCGCTTATATAAGTAGATTTCCGGAAGAATTCCCCTTTTACACAATTAAAGTGGCTGCAGGTTTCCCGCCTGCGGCTACTTTAATTGTGTTATAAGATAGTTTTTAAGCTTTGCTTTAAAATTGCAAAAGTTTTTGCAAAAATTTAAAATTTTCACTTGCTAAGTGATAAGTATCTATGCTATAATAGCTTTCGTCAGTGGTTCAGCTGATACAATTTCATAGGGGAATAGTACAGCGGTAGTGCGGCGGTCTCCAAAACCGTTAACGGGGGTTCGATCCCCTCTTCCCCTGCTAAGAAAAGTCGATTTTATCGGCTTTTTTTATTTCTGTTTTAGATACAATTTCACCCCGGCACGACGCGATTCATAGATCTGCGCCATGCCGGGGTGTTGTCTTTACAGCTATATTGTTATATCTCCTCTTTCTCCGAATCCGGTGCGATCACAGATCCGATGGCGGTCGCGTAATCAGAGTACTCCGGAATGCTGATCTTCACATCCCACAGGCTCTTGAAATCCTCGATGATCTGGCGGCACTCGAAGAATTTAGTCAGTCCGCCGATCAGGATATACTCTTTGATGCCGGTGCTCATAGATGCCAGGATTCCTGCCTGGCAGATATTCTCGATCACCATATGTACAATACCTGCCGCGATATCCTCCGGTTTGGACTGGGCATCTGCCTTACCAAAATTAGAAGCCGTCACATCCAGATTCAGGCCCGGCAACTTTTCTTTGGCCAGATCTGCGATCCGCAGATCGATCTTCGCCACATCACCCTTACGGGACAACGGCACAATTTCATGAATGTCGCCGGTATTCAGCATGATCGAGGACAGTCCACAGATCGTTCCGCCTCCTAAGCCGACACCACCCAGGTGCTTCATCTCCTTCTCCGTCACTTTGACGAAGAAGCTTCCGGTACCCATACTGATGACAATGACTTCCTTTTTATCCGTAAGATAATATCCTCCGGTACCTGTAGCGACGAATTCATCCACTTTATAGGTAGGACGATCATATACCGCTTTCTCCACATATTTGCTTCCCACACCGGTGATATAGACTCCTTCCACATCAGCCAATTCCAGATTATTCTCATACAGATATCTTCCGAATGCACCATAGAGAGATGCCACCTGGCTATCTGCCTTGACCGCCATGGGCGGAAGCATATGTTCTCCTTCAAAAGCTACGATTTTTGTCGTACTGCTACCGATATCGATTCCTATTTTGACAGGCATGTTTTCAACCTCCTCATATCACTTAACTGTTCATCGTCTCATTTCCAGATACATTTCCACAGTTCGAGACCGTCAGCCAAACACTTTATCCACAGCATCCTGTACAGAACTGACGCCAATGACCCGGATCTTACTTCCTTTTTTACACTCTTCCAACGAGACAAGCGGCACCACACATTCTTCGAAGCCCAGCTTCTCTGCCTCTGCCACGCGTTGTTTTGCCATGCTGACTGCCCGGACCTCGCCGCTTAATCCCACTTCACCGAAAGCGACCAGTTTCGGATTCAGTGCCTTATTCCGGAAGCTGGACAGAATCGCCAGCACGATTCCCAGATCGATCGCCGGTTCCTGGATCTTGATACCTCCGGTGATATTCACGTAGGCATCACAGGAAGATAATTGCACTCCGGAACGTTTCTCCAGCACTGCCATCAGGAGATTTACACGGTTGAAATCCGTACCGGTGGTCTGTCTTCTGGGAATTCCGAAATTGCTGTGGCACACCAGCGCCTGCAGTTCGATCAGAAGCGGCCTGGTGCCCTCCATAGTACATGCCACCACAGAGCCACTGGCATTCTCCGGCCGTCCGTTCAACATATATTCCGAAGGGTTCTTCACCTCCGCGAGTCCCGTCTCCCGCATCTCGAAAACACCGATCTCGTTCGTGGACCCGAAACGGTTCTTCACCCCACGCAGGATACGGTAGGAAGCATGTCTGTCCCCTTCAAAATAAAGTACCGTGTCCACCATATGTTCCAACACTCTGGGTCCCGCTACGGTTCCTTCTTTTGTTACATGTCCCACAATAAAAATAGAAATCCCCAATCCTTTTGCCAGTTGCAACAGGATGCCTGTGGATTCCCGCACCTGTGATACGCTTCCCGGTGCTGCAGATACATTTTCATTATACATGGTCTGAATAGAATCTATGATCACGACCTCCGGCTTGCTCCTGCGGATCACTTCGCCGATGATGTCCAGATTCGTCTCACACAGCAGGAGCATATGTTCCGAAAATGTGCCAAGCCTGTCCGCCCGCATCTTGATCTGTACCTTGGATTCCTCTCCGGAGATATACAATACCTTATGTCCGGCCTCTGACAGATTGTGACCCACCTGAAGCAGCAGGGTAGATTTACCGATCCCCGGATCGCCTCCTACCAGAGTCAGGGAACCCTGTACGATTCCGCCACCGAGCACCCGGTCCAGTTCTTTTATCCCGGTGAGTGTCTTGTTCTCCTCACGGATCGCGATTTCAGATAATACACAGGGTTCGGAAGCCTCTCTGCGCTCTCTTCTGCTCCCGGTGCCGGTGTTTTTCAATACCGTTTTATCTATCGTCTCTTCCACGAAAGTGTTCCACTCTCTGCAGCCGGGGCATTGTCCCAGCCATTTCGTGGATTCATAGCCACAGTTCTGACAGAAAAAAACGGTGGCTGTCTTACCTTTTGCCATGCTCTCTCCTCAATCGTTATAAAAAAGAGCCCAGACACGAAGTACTACAATATCCTCCGTGTCTGGACTCCTTTGCAGTGCGCCTTTACGCCTCTACGATCTTCACAGGTACTTCCCCTGCTGCTTCCAGTTCTACACTCAGGCTCAGCTTGCCGCCAAGTCCGGTCTTCATGGTTCCTACGTTCTTACCGTCAATAAATACTTCGTACTCGGTGTCGTCCTTTAATCCTACTGTGATCTGGGAATCTTCATCACCTTCTACGATGAATTCTACACTGTTATCGGACTCTTTGAACTCCAGCACACTGGTTCCGGGAACAGATTCATATAAAAACATACCGTTCTTCTCCAGCTTTGTCATCTCATTGTAGGTCTTAACCTTCAGCAGATCTCCTGCATGCTCATAATCTTCTACCTTTGCCTTCTTGGCCAGCTTATGATTACCAAAGCTGATAGATCCGTCTGCTTCACTGCGAAGTATTTCTTCCACTACTGCCATCTGTCTGTCCTCCTGAAAGTAACTGCATCCGCAACACTTCTATATCCTTCATCCTTTGCGAATGGGGTTTGAATAGTTACAGTATAATATATCTCACCCTGTTTTTCTACAAAAAAATTTTTAAATTTTGTAACTATTCAGAGTCATTTAAATATCATTGAATATTCGTCGAATGCTTGCATTCGTAAGAATATTTCATGATATTTATAAGACGAAGTAACCTCAATGAGCAAAAGGAAAGCTCTGCAAGAGCGATTTTGCGAATTGAGTGACTGAATAGTTACAAATGCTTAATTCTTAACCGTAAATACGACTTTACCATTCTTAAATCCTGCAGAAACCTTATCTCCCGGCACCACCTTTTTCAGCAGTATCTCTTCTGCCAGAGCATCCTCTACCACTGACTGGATCGCACGCTTTAAGGGTCTTGCACCCATCTTATTGTCAGCATATTTTTTCACCAAATGCTCCTTCAGTGCTGCAGTGATCGTCAGATGGATGCCCAGCTGGTCCTCGCATCTCTTATACAGATTGGATGCCAGCAGATTTACGATCTCTTTCATATTCTCATTGTTCAGCTGGTGGAACACGATAATGTCATCGATACGGTTGATGAATTCCGGCTTGAAGCTGCGCTTTACCTCTTCCATGACATTGGATTTCATTTTCTCATAATCCTTCGTCTCGCTCTTCTCCGTTGCGAAGCCGAGATTCTTGGGATCTACAATCCGCTGTGCTCCGGCGTTGGATGTCATGATCAGCACCGTATTCTTGAAGCTGACCTTTCTGCCCTTGGAATCCGTAATATGACCGTCATCCAGCACCTGCAAAAGTACGTTGAACACATCCGGATGAGCCTTTTCGATCTCATCAAACAGAACGACAGAATAAGGATTCCTGCGGACCTTCTCGCTCAACTGGCCACCTTCTTCAAATCCCACATATCCGGGCGGGGAACCGATCATCTTGGATACCGAATGACCTTCCATATACTCCGACATATCCACACGGATCATGGCATCTTCCGAGCCGAACATAGCCTCTGCAAGCGCCTTGGATAATTCCGTCTTGCCGACGCCGGTAGGTCCTAAGAACAGGAAAGAACCGATGGGACGGTTCGGATCCTTCAGTCCCACACGGCCTCTGCGGATGGCTTTGGCCACGGCGGTAACTGCCTCTTCCTGACCAATCACACGCTTATGCAATGTCTTCTCCAGCTTCATAAGTCTCTCGCTTTCCTTCTCTGCCAGCTTCTGCACCGGGATTTTGGTCCACTGGGCCACCACCTCGGCGATCTCATTTTCACCGATGCTTAAAGTATTTTCCTCTTCCCTTTTTTCACGCTTTTTCAGCAAACGCTCCTGCTTCTTTACCAGAGCATCCTGTTTCTTCTTGATCTCTGCCATCTGGGCAAAAGCTTCCACGCGGATAGCCTTCTCCATCTCCCAGTCCAGCTCCCGGATCTTATCCGAGATCTCCTTTGCCTTATCCGGTGCATCCATTGCATGCAGTCTGGCACTGGCCGCTGCCTCATCGATCAGGTCAATCGCCTTGTCGGGCAGATTCCTATCATTGATATAACGACTGGACAGTCTCACTGCCGCCTCCACCGCTTCCGGTGTAATGGTCACATGGTGATGTGCTTCGTACTTCCCCTTGATACCCTCCAGGATGCGGACAGCCTCTTCCTCTGTGGGTTCTTCCACCGTAACCGGCTGGAATCTCCGCTCCAGTGCAGCATCCTTCTCAATATACTTGCGATACTCCGCGATCGTGGTCGCACCGATCAGTTGGATCTCTCCGCGGGCCAGAGACGGTTTCATGATATTGGACGCATCAATAGCCCCCTCGGCACCTCCGGCACCGATGATCGTATGCAATTCATCCAGGAATAAAATAATATTCCCATCCTCTGTGACTTCCTTCAGTACCTTCTTGATCCGCTCCTCGAACTCTCCGCGGTACTTACTTCCCGCTACCATTCCGGACAGATCCAGTGTCAGTACTCTCTTATTCTGCACGGTAAAAGGTACGTCTCCTGCCACAATGCGGGCTGCCAGACCTTCTACCACGGCGGTCTTGCCCACGCCGGGTTCACCGATGAGCACAGGGTTATTTT
>OLQT01001674.1_pt1 | contig 13228 bp, 14 predicted proteins | sample 1672651 | NCBI WGS metagenome assembly OLQT01 (sample SAMEA3136709, study PRJEB25190) | human gut metagenome | biome: human gut; feature: human-associated habitat; material: faeces | place: Austria | collected 2013 | reverse complement strand
GCGCCGCCAGCGCCAGCGCGCAGAACAGCCCCGCCGGCCCTGCGCCCACCACCAGCGGCCGCCCCTTATCCGCAGGCCAGGGCGGTAGCTTCAGGCCGAACACGTCCGGGGTTTCTCCGGCGGCGGGCCCGCTGATCACCGTGACCTGGTTGGGCTTGAAGCGGGAGGCCAGCCGCTTTTCCTCCGCCTCACCCCCCTGGGCCAGCGCGACATCCGCCGTCAGGGAAAAATGCACGCCGCCCCGGCTGCGGGCATCCACGCTGCGCTTGACCAGGCGCGCTTCGGCCACGGCCTTTTCGCTGAGGTGCAGGCGCTGCGCGCACAGGCGCCGCAGGCACGAAGGATCAAAGGTGGCGGCGTCATCCAGCGACAGCTCCAACTGATGAAGGCGCAGCATGGCCGTACTTCCCCCCCTGAACATGCAAAAATCAAACACGCCTATCCTACCATAAAGCGCCCATGAAACACAAGTGGCACAGTGGACGCAAAATGTGCTATACTGTTTCTATCATTTTTTGTGAAAGGGAGGTCCTTGCCTCCATGCGCTTTACCTCCCTCCGGCTGGCCCGCTTCCGCAACTATGATTCATTGGAGCTGTCGCCTCATCCGGGCATTACGGTGCTTTACGGGCCCAACGGCAGCGGAAAGACCAATCTGCTGGAGGCCATGCACCTGTTGTCGGTGGGCCGCAGCCACCGCACCGCCAACGACCGGGAGATGATCGCCGCCGGGGCGAACGTGGCGCTCGTCCATGGTCAGACCAGGCGGCTGGACGGCGCGCACGAGGTGGAGGTACGCCTCTATCCGCTGGAAAAGCCCAAGAAGCGGGTGCTGCTCTACGGCAAGCCCGCCCAGCGCGTGGCCGATCTGATGGGCCATGCCACAACGGTGATGTTTTCGCCGGAGGACTTGCGCATCGTGCGGGACGGTCCCGTGATGCGCAGACGGTTTCTGGATATGCAGCTCAGCCAGATCCGGCCCAGCTACCTGCGGGCGCTGAAAACCTATCTGAGCGTGCTGGAGCGGCGAAACGCCCTGCTTAAGCAGAACCGCGTCGCCGGGGTCAACGACTTTGCCAACCAGCTTGACACCTGGGACGAGCAGCTTGCCGCCGCGTGCGTGCCCATCGTGGGCGCGCGGCGCTGGTTCCTGGAGGAACTCAGCCGCAGCGCCGCCGAGCAGTACGCGGCCATTGCCGAAACGCCGGGCGAAACGTTCTCGCTCAGCTATGCCGGCCCTCTGAGCCGGACCGACACACCCTACCGGGATATGCTTGCGGGCCTGCACCGCACGCGCGCGGAGGACATCCAGCGCCTGTTCACCTCCTTCGGTCCGCACCGGGACGATATGAGCCTGACGCTGTGCGGGCGGGAACTTCGCGCCTTCGGCAGTCAGGGGCAGATGCGCACGGCGGTGCTGAGCATGAAGCTGGGAGAGATCCGTCTGATTGAAAACGAGATGGGCGAGCCGCCCACGTTGCTTCTGGACGACGTGTTCAGCGAGCTGGACGTGCGCCGGCGCAGCGCGCTACTCAAAAGCACCGAAGGCGTGCAGACCCTCATCACCTGCACCGATCGGCAGGACGCCGCCGACGCGCACGCGGACGCCTTCTTGCGTGTGTCCCAGGGGGAGGATGGAAAGGCCTGTCTGTCGCCTGCGTAATGCAATACAAAACAAATGCAATTTCAAGCACGCCATCCTGCAGAATTTGCTTTTTCTGGCTGCAAATCTGTGTTATAATACACGGGATGTTTCGAGATGAATCCAGTTTACCGAAACAAACCACAGCTTTGACCGGTTTTAAGAAAGGGGTTTTACCGATGAATGCTTACACGTCCCGCGTGCTTGAGGGCCTCAAGCAGCGCAATGCCCATGAAAGCGAATTTCTCCAGGCGGCTACCGAAATTCTGGAAAGCCTCTCTCCCGTGTTCGACAAGCACCCGGAATATGAGAAGGCGGGCCTGCTGGACCGTTTCGTCGAGCCGGAGCGGGTCATCATGTTCCGCGTGCCCTGGGTGGACGATCAGGGCCGCACGCAGGTCAACCGCGGCTACCGCGTGCAGTACAACAGCGCCATCGGTCCCTACAAGGGCGGACTGCGCCTGCATCCCAGCGTGAACCTGTCCATCCTCAAGTTCCTGGGCTTTGAGCAGGTGCTCAAGAACAGCCTCACCGGCCTGCCCATCGGCGGCGGCAAGGGCGGCAGCGACTTCGACCCCAAGGGCAAGAGCGACCGCGAGGTTATGGCCTTCTGCCAGAGCTTCATGACCGAGCTCTACCGCCACATCGGCCAGGACACCGACGTGCCCGCCGGCGACATCGGCACCGGCGCGCGGGAAATCGGCTATCTCTATGGCCAGTACAAGCGCCTGACCGGCCTCTATGAGGGCGTTTTGACCGGCAAGGGCCTCACCTATGGCGGCAGTCTGGCCCGTACCCAGGCTACCGGCTATGGCCTGTGCTACTTCGTCAAGAATATGCTGGAAGCCAACGGCAAGACCGTTGAGGGCAAGACCGTGGTCGTCAGCGGCAGCGGCAATGTGGCCATCTACGCCAATGAAAAGATCACCGAGATGGGCGGAAAGGTTGTCGCCATGAGCGATTCCAACGGCTATGTCTACGATCCCAACGGCATCAACCTCGACGTGGTCAAGCAGATCAAGGAAGTGGAGCGCGGCCGCATCAAGGAGTACGCGGCCCGCGTGCCCGGCAGCGAGTACCATGAGGGGTGCAAGGGCATCTGGACCATCAAGTGCGACATCGCCCTGCCCTGCGCCACCCAGAACGAGCTGGATGCCGAGGGCGCCAAGGCGCTGATCGCCAATGGCTGCTTCGCCGTGGGCGAAGGCGCCAACATGCCCTCCACGCTGGAGGCCACCGAGCTGTTTTTGCAAAACGGCGTGCTCTTCGCTCCCGGCAAGGCGGCCAATGCGGGCGGCGTAGCCACTTCTGCTCTGGAGATGAGCCAGAACAGCCAGCGCCTGAGCTGGACGTTTGAGGAAGTGGACGAGAAGCTCAAGGGCATCATGAAGGGCATCTTTGAGAAGTGTGCCGAAGCCGCCGCAGAATACGGCGACAAGCCGACCAACTACGTCGTGGGCGCCAACATCGCCGGCTTCCTCAAGGTGGCCGATGCCATGATGGCTCAGGGCATCGTGTGATTCCTGAAGAAAGAAAAAGCTAAGGGCCCGGCGGAAGCGATTCCGCCGGGCCCCAAACGATTCCGCCAGGCCCCTTTTTATACGAGGGAGAAGCGGCTCCATGCCAAAGGCGTTGGAGATACGGAGGGCAAGGCGAAATCCGGCGATAGAAAAAGGGCCCCGCTGTGATATACTGGGCCGCATGATTCATCGGAAAGGAGGTTCTTTGGAATGAATAAAGTGAAGATTACCATCCTCAAAAAAACGCTTGACAAGGAACTTGCGGACGAATACGGCGCAGTTGGATTGACGGCCTGCCCCATGATGAAGGAGGGACAGATCTTTTATGCTGATTATGCGAAGCCGGAGGGCTTCTGCGATGAAGCATGGAAGGCCATTTATCAATATGTGTTTGCGCTGGCTCATGGCGCGGGAAAGGAACAATTCTATTATGGCGACTGGATCCGAAAGCCGGGCGTGGCCATTTGCAGCTGCAACGACGGTTTGCGCCCTGTCATTATGAAGCTGGAGGCGACGGAGCAACCCTCCGAAATGGATTACATCCCCGTCCGCTAAGGCCGCAGCCCGTTTCCTTTCCGATGGACGGGTGTGCGGCCGCTCAAGCTCCGGTATGTTCTTTTCCAAGCTTCCTGATGGAAGAAACAATCGCATAGATCAGCACACCCACGGTCAGCGTGTTTGCCATCCATCCAAGCCAACCCGTTTTCAAAACGCATTCTACTGCAATACAAAGAAGCAGGGCCGACAAAAAAGCAAATACGACGCCGGACTGCCGGTAATGCGGCGCTTTATTCATTTTCTCTTTTTCCCGCTTGCCTGCATAAATATAAGCGTTGTTGAACAGGAAGCCGTTTCCTCGAAACTGAAAAACACTGATGACAGCACATGCCATTGACAACAGCAGAACGACAATTCCCACCGCGATATTCATGCGCTTATCCTCCTTCCGGCCCGCTGATTCTTATATTATATCATATCCATTTTTGCATAGAGTTGCAATTTTTTGCGTTCCAATCAATGACATGCGCATTCGTGCCCGGCTATGACCGGCATGAACGGGGGACGCCCGCTGTTTACGTTGCAAGGTCCCGGCGGAATCCGTTCCGCCGGGACCTTCTCCTGTTTTTATCCTTGCCTGCCGCCTCAGCCCCGGTCGTCGATGCGCACGTACTCGCGCCGGTCCTGCACGCTCATGTAGGCGGGGCGGATGATCTTGTCCATGTTGATCAGCTCCTCCAGCCGGTGAGCGCTCCAGCCCACGATGCGAGCGATGGCGAAGATGGGGGTGAACAGCTCCTCCGGGATGCCCAGCATGCTGTAGGTCAGGCCGCTGTAGAAGTCCACGTTGGGGCTGACGCCCTTGTAGATCTTGCGCTCGCGGGAGATGATCTCCGGGGCCATGCGCTCGACCATGGCGTAGATGGCGAACTCCTCCTCCTTGTCCTTCTCCTTGGCCAGACGCTCCACAAAGCCGCGGAAGATGGTGGCGCGCGGGTCGCTGATGCTGTAGACGGCATGGCCCATGCCGTAGATCAGCCCCTTGCGGTCGAAGGCCTCGCGGTTGAGCAGCCTATGCAGGTAGTCGGCCACCTGGCCCTCGTCGTGCGGATTCTGGAGGCTCTGCTTGAGATCGGCCATCATTTCGACCACCTTGATGTTCGCGCCGCCGTGCTTGGGCCCCTTGAGGCTGGCCAGCGCGGCCGCGACCACGCTGTAGGTGTCGCTGCCGGAGGAGGTGACGACGTGCGTGGTGAAGGTGGAGTTGTTGCCGCCGCCGTGCTCCATGTGCAGAATCAATGCCAGGTCCAGCACGCGGGCTTCCAGGTCGGTGTAGGACTTGTCGGGCCGCAGCATGCGCAAAAGGTTCTCCGCGGCGGAAAGGCTGTCATCCGGGCGGTGGATATAGAGGCTTTCGTCACGCTCATAGTGGTTGTAGCTGTGGTAGCCATATACCGCCAGCAGCGGAAACACGGCGATCAGCATCAGACATTGCCGCAGCACATTGGCCAGCGACACGTCGCTCACGTTGTCATCATAGCTGGCCAGCGTGAGCACGCTGCGGCTCAGGGAGTTCATCATGTCGCGGCTGGGGGCCTTCATGATGACGTCGCGCACGAAGTTGGTGGGAAGCGTGCGGCTATCCGCCAGCGTGCGCTGAAAAAAGGCCAGTTCCTCACGGGTGGGCAGCTCGCCAAAGAGCAGCAGGTAAGCGATTTCCTCAAAGCCGAAGCGGTGCTCCCTGGCCTCTGCGCCCACCAGGTCCGTGATGTCGTACCCGCGGTAGAAAAGGCGGCCCTCGCAGGGAACGGTTTCGCCGTTGACCTGCTTGTTGCTGACAATCTCCGAGATATTGGTCAGGCCGGCCAGCACGCCCCGGCCCTTCTGATCGCGCAGGCCGCGCTTTACGCCATAGGTCTGATACAGCTCCGGATTGATCGAACAGTTGTCGGTCAGGAGCTGGGCGTGCGCGTCCGCATACGCTTTCAGCCGGTCTAAGTTGGTTTGCGTCATCATCTATCAACCTCCTTCTTTATCTATCAACATTGCCGCGAAGCGCGGGAGAAACGGCTGCGTCCCAAAAAAGGCAGACCGATAAATCCAGTATAATCCAAGCGGGCGGCCCGGTCAAGCGGAGGGGCCGCCCTGCACAGTGGCGTGCATGCCGGGAAGCACGCCGTCAGGCGCTTCAAAATCCAGCCACACGGCAAAGCGGCTGGTTTCCTCGCCCCCGTCGCCCAGCGGGTCTACGGCGGTCACCGTGGCCGTGACCGGGGGAAGGTCCAGTTCATCGAAGGAGACGGTCATTTCCTCACCTGCGGCGATACGGTCCACGTCGGCCTCCGTGGCCTGCGCCTTGAGGCGGTAGGTTCCGGCGGGAATGGCGCTAAGAAGCGCCTGATCCTTCTGCACGCTGGCGCCGGGCAGGACGCTGACCTCCGTAACGATCAGGGCCTGTGGGGCGGTGACGGCGGTGGGATTCGCTTCGCCGCGCAGGGCGGGGCTAAGCACATCGGGCACGTAACTGAAAAGGTAATCGCCCGGATGCACCTCGTCGCCGGGGCGCACGGCCAGGTCGGTCAGCGTGCCCGAAGCGGATATGGCGTAGGGCTGCACGATGGACAGCTCGGCACGGGCCAGCAGGGTCTTGTTGTTGTAGTCCGGTTCGCGGTAGATTTTCACATCCTCGGTGTAGACCAGATCGCCGCCCAGCACCTGAACGGTGAACTGGGAGCCGTTGACGGCGGTGATTCGCCCGTCTGCAAAATGCTTTTCATTGGCCGAGCGCAGGTAGACCGGCGTGCCCACCCGCAGGTCGCGGTTTTCCGCGGTGTTATAGCCGGTGCGGGTGGAGGCTTCGATCTGATAGCGGTCGGCATATTCGATGCACATCACCGCTCCGTAGCGGGCTACGGCGGCGTCGGCCGACTCGCCGGCCTGTGCGTATACATCCGCCACCGTACCGTCGATTTCGGCATACACGCGCTGTGGCTCTACGGTAAAGACCGTTTCACCGGGGGAGAGAAGCTGTCCCGCCCGCACGCTGAAGGGGGCCAGCAGGCCGCTGGCGGGGGCGGACAGCACAATGGGGTCCAGCCCCTCCACCGTGGCGGTCAGGATCAGTGTTTCGGAGGACTCTGCCAGCGCGGGCACGCCGGCCAGCGCCAGCAGGGCCGCCAGCATCAAGGCAACCATCTTTTTCATATCAAATACCCTCCTTTGTGCTTACAGGCTGCGCAGGGCGTCGATAGGGTTGAGATTGCTGGCCTTGCGCGCGGGGGCCCAGCCAAAGACGACCCCTACCGCCAGCGAAAAGCCCACGCCCAGGGCGATGGCGCCCGGCGACAGCACGAAAGCGATGTCCATCAGGCTGGCCAGCAGCATGCTTACCATAAGGCCCAGCACCACCCCGATCAATCCGCCCAGCAGCGAGAGGATGATGCTCTCCATGAGAAACTGTACCTGGATGCTGCGGGGACGCGCACCCAGAGCCTTTCGCAGGCCGATTTCGCTGGTGCGCTCGGTGACGGAGACGAGCATCATGTTCATGATGCCGATGCCGCCCACCAGCAGCGCGATGCTGGCGATGCCCACCAGCAGGTTGGTCATCAGGCCCATCATCGTGTCCATCACATCCAGCAGGCTTTCCATGTTGATGACGGTATAGCTGTCATCGCGGTAGTTGAAGGCGGCCTCCAGAGCGGCCTCCAGGCTGTCGGTCACCTCGTCGGTGCGGTCCGTGTCGTCCACGTACACCTCCAGGGAGGAAACGCCCTTGATGCCGAAAAGACGCATATACGCCGTGTAGGGCATGATGAGCGTGCCGCTTTCATCGCCGGCCTGCATCTGGCTCATCACGTCGCTCACATCAGGGTCCTTGAGCACGCCTACGATGCGAAAGCGCGTGCCCTTGACCAGCACCGTCTGGCCGATGGGATCGGTGCCGCTGAAGAGCGCGGCCGCCAGATCGCTGTCGATCAGGCATACGCGGCTGCGCTGCTCCTGATCGGCGGGCAGCAGGGGCCGCCCGCGGGAGACGGCGTCGGTTTCCCGGCGGAACCAGGCGTAGCCGTAGCCCTCCACCAGCACATCCTCCAGCACCTCGCCGCCGGCCACCACGCTCAATTGCTGCGACAGCGTGGGGGATATGCCCGATACGCCGTCGATGGAGAGGATGCTGTCCAGGTCGCTTTCGGTCAGACCGCTCTTGAGCGGCGTGCCCATGGCCTGCACGGTCAGCTTGCCGGTGCCCAGGCTCTCAAACTGGGCGGTGACCTCTCCCGTGGCGCTCTGCATCACGGTGATCAGGGCGATGATGGCCATTACGCCGATGATGATGCCCAGCACCGTCAGGAAGGAGCGCATCTTGTTGCCGCGGATGTTGGCCAACGACATGCGCAGGCTTTCCCTAAGCATCGTCCTCCGCCCCCTCGGAAAGCACGCCGTCCAGAATGCGCACCAGCCGGGAGGCGTTTTGCGCAATATGGCGGTCGTGCGTAATCATGATGATGGTGCGCCCTTCGTCGTGCAGCTCGTGGAACAGGTCCATCACCTGATGGCCGGTTTTCTGGTCCAGCGCGCCGGTGGGCTCGTCGGCCAGCAGAATGGTGGGATTGGTGGCCAGCGCCCGGGCGATCGCCACGCGCTGCTGCTGGCCGCCGGAGAGCTGGTTGGGCAGGTGGTCCATCTTGTTTTCCAGCCCCACGCGCCGCAGCATCTCCGCCGCGCGCTCGCGCCGCTGCTGGCGGGGCATGCCCGCGTAGACGAGCGGCAGCTCCACGTTGCTCAGAGCGTCCTGCCGGGGCAGCAGCTGAAATGACTGAAAGATGAAGCCGATTTCCCGGTTGCGGATGCGGGCCAGCTCATCGGGCTCCAGATCGTCCACGCGGCGGCCGTGCAGGATGTATTCGCCGCTGGTGGGCGTGTCCAGGCAGCCGATGATGTTCATCAGCGTGCTTTTCCCCGAGCCGCTGGGGCCCAGCACGCTTAAAAACTCGCCCTCCTGAATGGTCAGGTCGATCCCCCGCAGCACCGGCGACCACTCATCCCCCATCCAGTAGGACTTGGTGATGCCGGTCATTTGAAAAAACGTTGCTTCGCTGTCCATGGCTACCTGCTTTCCACGCCCATCATGCGCTGCTGCATGGCAAAGAAGCGCGCCAGGTCGTTGGACTGGTAATAGACCGCTTCGCCCTCGCTGACGCCGGAGACGATTTCGATGTACTGGCCATCGCTCACGCCGGTTTCGACATATTCGGCGACGAGCTTGCCTTCGGCATCCTTCAAATAGACGAAGGGGCGGTTGTACTCGTCGTAGCTCAGCGCGTCCAGGCTCAGGCTGACCGCACCCAGCGCCTGCTGGTTGAGGATGCTCACCTCAACGCTCATGCCGCTGCGCACGTTCTGCGCGGCTTCCACCTCCAGCTTGACGGGATAGTAGCTCACGCCGGCTTCGGTGGTCGCGTTGCGGGCGATCTCGGTTACGGTGCCGGGCACGGTCGTGTCCAGCGCGTTGAGATACACCTCGCCTTCCTTGCCCTCCTCGATGGCGTCGATGTCGTATTCATCCACGTCCACACTCACTTCCAGCGCGTCGTAGTCCACGATGCGGGCAATCTGGCTGCCGGGCTGGAGAGAGTCGTCCGTCTCCACATAGAGTTCCTCAATGGTGCCGCTGTAGGCGGCATATACGCGGGTGCCGTCGCTTGAGCGCAAAAGCGCGTCGCCCTCCTCAACACGGCCGCCTTCCTGAACGTAGAGCTCCTTGACCTTCAGGGCGTCCTTGGCGGTCTGCACCTCGTCGGTCACGGGGATCAGGCTGCCTGAAAAGCTGTAATAGGTGACGATGTCGCGCCGCTGGGCGATTTCCTCGGTAAGGGATTGTGCCGCCGTTTGACGCAGCGATAATACGAAGGCCGCGATCAGCAGCAATACCAGCACAAGCACAATCCACGGCCATTTCCGCCTTTTTTTCCTTCTGGGAGGCAGAGTTTGCATAGTTTCAGGGTTCCTCCTTCAAGTGGAATGGTGCGATTATAAGCCGGCTAATAAATGCTTGTCAAGCGTTCCCGCCTGAAATGACAAAAAACCGCGTCGATTTTACAGTTTCGCCACAAGTGGCAACGCGCTGTGCGGTATCGTGGACAATAAAAAAGCGCCGGCAGGCATTTGCTTGCCGGCGGAGGCGGTCAGCCCTCCATCTCCTTGCGGATGCTCTCCTCGCAGCTCTGCATGGCGCGAAGGGTGCGGTCCATCAGGTCCGTCAGCTCCCAGCCCAGGCGCTGCGCGCCCTCGGCAATCACGTCGCGCGAGCAGCCGGCGGCGAACTTCTTGTCCTTGAATTTCTTCCTGACGCTGCTGACCTCCATGTCCATCACGCTCTTGCTGGGGCGCATCAGCGCCGCCGCGCCGATGAGGCCGGTCAGCTCGTCGGCGGCAAAGAGCACCTTTTCCATCTCATGCACGGGCTCCACGTCGGAGCACAGGCCATAGCCATGCGAACAGATGGAGTGAATCATGTCCTCGCCCACGCCGGCGGCGCGCAGCAGCTCCGGGGCTTTCCTGCAGTGCTCCTCGGGCCAGTTTTCAAAGTCGATATCGTGCAGAAGACCCACGGTGGCCCAGTAATCGGCGTCGGCGCCGTAGCCCAGCTCGTTGGCATACCAGCGCATCACGCCCTCCACGGTCAGCGCGTGCTGGATGTGAAAGGGCTCCTTGTTATAGGTTTTGAGCAGCGCGAGGGCCTGCTCGCGGGTCAGGTTGCTTTGCATGGGACATTCCTCCTTGGCAGTTGCGCGTTAAGCGCTCTCTGGCTATCATACCACCCGCGGCCGGGGCGTTCAAGCCCGCATGGCTTTTTTGCCGGAATGGCTTGACAAGCGGCCGCCGTGCGCCTATCATCCTAATCAATCCCATGGCTTTGCAGATGAAGGAGGCGTCGCCTGCAATGAAGATGTATCGCAGCCTGACCGAGCTTATCGGCCATACCCCGCTTCTGGCGCTGACCGGCTACTGCCGCGAAAACGGCCTGAACGCCACGATCGCCGCCAAGCTGGAGGCCTTCAATCCCGCCGGGAGCGTCAAGGACCGCACCGCCTGCGCCATGCTGGACGCGGCGGAGGAAAGCGGCGCGCTCAGGCCGGGCGGCACCATCATCGAGCCCACCAGCGGCAACACGGGTATCGGCCTGGCGTGGATCGCTGCCGCGCGCGGATACCGCGCGCTGATCGTGATGCCCGACAGTATGAGCCCCGAGCGGCGGGCGCTGATTCAAGCCTATGGCGCGGAGCTGGTGCTGACCGACGGGGCGCTGGGCATGAAGGGCGCCATCGCCAGGGCGCAGGAGCTGCATGAGCAGATCGCGGGCAGTCTGATTCCCGATCAGTTTTCCAACCCGGCCAACCCTGCCGTGCACCGCCGGACCACCGGCCCCGAAATCTGGGAGGATACCGACGGCAAGGTGGACATTTTCGTGGCGGGCGTGGGCACCGGCGGCACGCTGACCGGCGTGGCCGAGTATCTGAAGGCACAGAATCCCGCCGTGCGCGTGGTGGCGGTGGAGCCGGCAACCAGCGCGGTGCTGGAGGGCGGCGTGCCGGGTCCGCACGGTTTGCAGGGCATCGGCGCGGGCTTTGTGCCGGCTACGCTCAACACCTCCGCCTACGACGAGGTAATCCCCGTGACGGATGAGGAAGCCTTCGCGGCCCGGCGGGCGCTGGTGCGTCTGGACGGGGTGCTCGCGGGCATCTCCTCCGGCGCGGCGCTGCACGCGGCGACGGTGCTGGCGCGTCGGGAGGAAAACGCGGGCAAGCTGATCGTCGCACTGCTGCCGGACACGGGCGAGCGGTACTTGCAGGGCGCGCAGTAAGCAAAACGAAAAAACCGCCGGATAACATCCGGCGGCGAAGGAGAAAGAGGTTATTCCTCCGGGGCTTCCACGGGGGTTACGATAGGCTTGCCATCCCGGTCCACCAGAACGGTCAGGCCGAAGCCCTCCGTCAAATGGGGAATAACCACCAGGTAATTCACACCCGTTTCCGTATCCACGAGGATCTTTTGCCCATGATTGATTCCCTGTGAATAGACCTCGACAAAGCGTTTTTTGCCCATGCTCGCCGCTCCTTTCCCATTTATTGGCCGTATCATAGCATATCCGGCCTGGAAAAAGCAAACGCCCCATGCAGGGGCCCGGCAGATACCTGCTGAAGGAGGAGTTTACAAATGGACCGCCTGACCGTTCTGGGCACGGGCAACGCTGCCGTGACCCGCTGCTACAACACCTGTTTTCTGCTGGATTTGCCCCAGGGCTACCTGCTGTGTGACGCGGGCGGCGGCAACGGCATCCTAAGCCAGCTGGAAAAGGCGGGCGTGGACCTTGCACAGATCCACCACCTGATTCTCACCCACGCGCACAGCGATCATCTGCTGGGTGCGGTATGGGTGGTGCGCATGGTGGCGGCGGCCATGAACGCGGGCCGCTACGAGGGTGAGCTGACCATCTGGTGCGATCCCTCCGTGCGTGAGGGCCTGTGCCAGATGGCGCACATCACATTGCAAAAAAAGATGACGGACCGCCTCGGCGACCGCATCCTTTTCCATGATATTTCCGACGGCCAGACGGATACCATCCTGGGCCGGAAGGTTACGTTTTTCGATATTCACTCCACCAAGATGAAGCAGATGGGATTTACCATGGAGCTTGCAGGGGGCGGCAAGCTGTGCTGCCTGGGCGACGAGCCCTACAACCCCGCCTGCGCCGCCTATGTCAGGGGCGCGGACTGGCTGCTGTGCGAGGCGTTTTGCCTCTATGAGGACCGCGAGCGCTTCAAACCCTACGAAAAGCACCACTCCACCGTCAAGGATGCCTGCGAGCTGGCGCAGGGGCTGGGGATCCCTCATCTGGTGCTGTGGCATACGGAGGACCGCCGCCTTGCGCAGCGGCAGATCCTCTATACGCAGGAGGGGCGCGCCTACTACGACGGCGACCTGCATGTGCCCAATGATCTGGACACGCTGACGCTGGCGGGGGAATAGGCGCGTTATTCGCCGGACGGCTTGTTTTCCTTGGCGCGGGCCTTGCCTTCCAGCACCAGCTTGTTGAGCTCATCCATGAAGCTGCTCACGTCGGTAAACTGGCGATAGACCGAGGCGAAGCGCACATAGGCCACCTCGTCCAGGCGCTTGAGCTCCTCCATCACGGCCTCGCCGATGCGGCGGGAGGACAGCTCGTCCTCGCCGGAGGAATAGACCTGCTTTTCTACCTTTTCCACGATGGCGTCAATATCCTTCATGCTCACCGGGCGCTTCTGACATGCGTGCAGAAGCCCCTTTTTGATTTTGTCGGCATTGAAGGGCTCGCGCCGCATGTCCTTTTTTACCACCATCAGAGGCGAGGTTTCGATCTTCTCATAGGTGGTGAAGCGCCTGCCGCAGCGCAGGCATTCGCGGCGTCGGCGGATGGAGCTGCCCTCCTCCGTGGGCCTGGAATCAATCACGCGGCTGTCCAGATAACCGCAGTACTGGCATCTCATGGAGCGTCCTCCTTTTTATCCGCCATGGGCTACAACACC
>OLQT01001668.1_pt1 | contig 13239 bp, 13 predicted proteins | sample 1672651 | NCBI WGS metagenome assembly OLQT01 (sample SAMEA3136709, study PRJEB25190) | human gut metagenome | biome: human gut; feature: human-associated habitat; material: faeces | place: Austria | collected 2013 | reverse complement strand
GATATAGACATAATTCACAAACATACGCCCCAAAATGCCGAAATTTTCAGCACTATGCACAAAAGGCTTTTAGTCACTAAACACGCTCCCAACCTATCATAATGCACAAAACTCGATATCAAAATTTGTGCAATTTGTATATTGACATTTCAGCAACCCTATGTTATAATATAATTAAGGATAGGGAAAGTAGGTGTAACCCGTAAACCAAGTCCGAAACAACTATATGTGAGTGCCATAGTTTAGTCAACTAAAGACTAAACATCCTACTACCCTATCCCTAAATTCACCAAACCAAACCATCACAAAATCTACAAGAAAGGAGAATACTATGCAAGACATTGTAAACATGATAAGTAATGTTGGTTTCCCAATAGCCATGTGTCTTATTATTATGTACTATTGGAACAATCAGTATTCAAAGACAATCGACGAACTCAAGTCAACGATTAGTCGACTAACAGAAGTAGTTGCTGAGAATACCAAAGCAATCACATTACTTCAGGAAAAGATAGGAGATGACAAGACAAAAGATGAAGAATAACACTTATTCGGAGAACTTCTCTCCATTCTCAAAAGCATTTGATTTCTCCTATTGTAGCGACAAAGAAACAGTATTTAAGAACTATTGCAAGTACACCCTAACACGTACTCAGTCAATGTTCGTATATACTGGACTTCCAGATACGATTCCTGTTCAGTATTTGGAAAAATATCTTCAACAGAATGGTTCTTGTTGTATCGCTGAGGTTAATGGCAATCTGTATGCACTCATTGGTTCAGCTGGCGGTGAGTATGATGAATATTATCAGCCAACAGAATACACAGTTGCTAATCCTTACTTGAACCTTTCTAAAACCTATAAAATCGGTGAAGATTGCGTGTACTGTCGTAATGATTATGAAGCAAATGGGTTAATTCCATTGATTTCTCGCTATTGCGGTTTAATGACTGAAAACCTTCTCACAGTTCGTTTAGCCGATATCAATATGCGAATGATGAATCTGCTTTCAGCTCCAGATGACAATACATTACAGTCGGCTATCAAATACTTACAAGACCTTGAAAAAGGTAAACTTGGAGTAGTAGGAGAGTCACCATTTTTCGAAGGACTTAAACTGCAATCAAATCACGTTGGCTCTGGTGATTATATGATTCAGTTTATTGAACTTCAACAGTATCTTAAAGGTTCATTATACAATGAACTTGGTATAAACGCAAACTTCAACATGAAGCGTGAAGCGCTTTCTGGTGAAGAAGTAGCCCTGAACGACGATGCCTTAATGCCACTAATTGACGATATGCTCAAACAACGTCGTACAATGTGTGACGAACTGAACAAAATGTTCGGACTCAACGTATCCGTAGACTACGGTTCAGCTTGGCATTCAAACGTTATGGAAAAACAGCTTGTTGGTCAGTCAGAACTTGAAGGTTCTACAACAGAATCAGTAGAGTTTGCCGGTGATGAATCATCCTTACCAGATAACCACGATGCAAACATTTCCAACGAAGAAACTAGAGAAGATGTTAGTCAACTAAACGCAGAAAAGGAGACGAATCCAGATGACAACAATAATAATTCTCCTAATTCTGACAACTCCGATGGTGAACCAACAGATTCTCCTAATGAAAACAATAACAACTCTTCTGAATCAGATAACGACAATAATCCAAACGAACAATCTGACCCTGAATCTAACACCGATGCAAAATCAGCCCCAGAAGATGATAGTACCAATGACCAGGAAACAAGGGACAAAGGGCTAGAGGCTGGGGGCGAGGACACTGGTTCTGGTTCTGAGGACAGTGAGTCTGAGGACAGTGATTCTGAGGACAGTGATTCTGAGGATAGCGAGTCTAATGGTTGTGATTCTGAGGATGATGAGAAAAAGAAAAAGGGAGATTGTTAATGTATGTTGCTTAGTGAATATATGGCATATGCAAAAGTATTTCCCTTTATCGAGCCACTTGTTAGTCAACTAAACGGCAGGGGTGAAATGCTGGACAGGGTTATGAAAACCGAGCATGGGTGTAAAAGCTGTGGGGTTGCTATTACAAGTTCCGTGGTTGACGGACAGGTGAGCGAGGAAAAACAAAGGGAAATCGCAGAATATGTTTATTACGCTAATAAACAGCGTTGGGATAATATATTTTCTTTTATTGACAGTAAGGTTAATTCTCTTATGGATTACAGTGAAACCAAGAATGTCAAGTATGGTAAGGTTGTAGATGAACAGGCTGGTGGTAAAGACAGCTTCGGTCAAACAGACAAGATTGCTGGTTTTGATTCTACAGATTTTGTTGATAGTACAAATAGTCAACATGATACCACATATGGCAAAACAGGAAAGAGTACAAACAGCGGAGAAGATATTGAAACTGTTGAGAAGAGGAACAAACAGGCAGAACGTTTAGTCGACTATACAATGAAATTTTGGGATACTTATGGAGTTGTTAAAATGTTGATTAACGATTGTCTGAAATGTATCACATTACCTATATATGAATTATAAGAAAGGGAGATTGTAATTATGAAAGTTGAACAGATTTACGCATTAGCAAATGATATTACAAAAGAAGTTCTCGGTAAAACAGATATTGTGGCAGAGGACTTATCCAACGTAGTTGATATGGGTCAGGAGATTATTAATACCAATAATATTGACAACTATGTTAAATCATTAATTGACCACATCGGTAAGGTTGTTTTTGTAAACAGACCGTACAGCGGTTCTGCACCTAGCGTTCTTATGGATGGTTGGGAATACGGAAGTATTATTGAGAAAGTTACTATGGACGCATATCCAGAAGCAACTGAGAATGATACTTGGAAACTTACTCCTGGTCAGAGCTATGACCCGAACGTATTTACAGCACCAACTGTATCTGCTAAGTTCTTTAATAAGAGAACTACATTTGAGATTCCTATGTCTTTCGCTGAGAAACAGGTTAAGAGTTCATTTGATTCCGCACAGCAGTTAAACAGCTTCTTTAGCATGATTGAAACTGCTATCGGAAACAGTATGACAATTAAGACTGACAGCTTGATTATGAGTACCATTAATAACATGACTGCTGAGACTCTGCACAACGCAACTGCTGATGGCAAGTATGGTAATGTTAGTACAAATACTGCTGTTAATCTTTTGAAACTGTACAATGCTAGATTTGGTACTACTCTGAAAGCAGATAAAGCTGTTACTGATAAAGAGTTTATCAGATGGGCTTCTTTCCAGATTGGACTGTATGCTGACAGACTGAAAAAACTTAGTACACTGTTTAATGTTGGTGGAAAAGAAAGATTTACAGCACCAGATAAATTACATCTTGTAATGCTGTCTGAGTTTGCTAAATCTGCCGAAGCTTATTTATATGGCGATACTTACAATGAGCAGTATAATAAACTTCCTAAGGCTGAGTTAGTACCTTATTGGCAGGGTTCTGGTACAGATTATGATTTTAGTTCTACATCTAAGATTCATGTTACTAATTCTGGACATACAGTCGAAGCTTCTGGTATTCTTGCTGTTATGTTTGACAGAGATGCCCTTGGTGTTACAAATCAGAACAAGAGAGTAACAAGCAATTACAATCCTAGAGGTGAGTTCTTCAACAACTGGTACAAGTTTGATTGCGGTTACTTCAATGACCTTAATGAAAACTTCATCGTATTCTATGTAGCTGATGCTGTAGCGTGAGTAGAAGCGGGGTGTTAGTCGACTAAAGGCTAACACCCTTTTTGAAATAGAGGTGATAATATGCAGATTGTTTTTTATAAGTGTAAGAGTGAGAAGAACTGTTTGAATAAAGTTCTTGAGAATGAGATAACGTTAGACGGTGCTATCAGAGGTGAGAGTAATGTTATTAGTCCTCAGATTATGGTTCAGATGAATCCTATCGAATATGATTATGTTTATATTCCAGAATGGAGACGATATTATTTTATCACCGATATTGTTTGTTATCGAAGTAATGCTTTTGTTGTTAAGCTGAGTATTGATGTTTTGATGAGTTATAAAACAGAAATCTTGCAAATGACAGGTGTTGTTAGTCGACTAACAAGTGGTAGTGCTTATGCTAGTAGAGATTTACTTGTTAGCTGTAAAGAAGAATGCAGAGAGTTTGACTTCGGTGCAACTCCGTTTAAAAGAGACGGTACTTATGTGTTAATTACACAAGGGGGTGACGTGAATGGCTAATCCAGATTTTACTATTGATAGAGTTAGAACAAAAGATAAAAATAATAAATATGAAAGAAGTAATTGGGAAGATGTTGATTATCAGATTGAATGTAGTGAGTATAAGGCTGGTCAAATTCCTAAGAATTATGGTGCTATACAATTAACATCTGACCCTAAAGTTATGAAAATTCATATTACTCCAAGAGAAGGTTATAAACTTGACACAAGTAAGGTTGGTAATTTCTATCTTGCTACAAATGTTAGTTGGTATAGCTTTAGTAATCCAAATGTTGTTGAAAGTTTTACTGAAGATGAATTAATTATTAACTTTAAAGGTGCTCATAGTGTTTATTATAATCAGGTTCTCTTTAGTTTCAGTTTTTATATGCCTGATTTGGCTGTTTCAGCTACTCCTAGTAGTTTGAACTTGAATTGGGATTGTGATGTTGAAAACTGGCAAACACAGGTTGATATTACACCTACTAGTCCTGTTACCGTTGAAGATGGTGTTCCTGTTGATATTATTGTTAGACCTAAGAGTGGTTATCATTTTGCTGATGGTGATAGTGTTACTTGGAGTTACGGAATTGATAGTGGAGATTTTGAGAAACAGGCAGATGGTAGTTATAAATTCACTGTTAATTATGCTGATTGGAGTGATGGTGATAGTATTACTATAAGTTATACTATTACTGAAGATACTCCTGTTATACAAACAGCTGAGTTGAATTATATTTGTGAACATGTAAATTGGGAAAGTGAGGTTAGCATTAGTCCGGCTAGTCCTGTTACTGTTGAAGATGGTAAGACAGTTAGATTAAAAGTTGTTGCTAAGGAAGGTTATTATTTTGGAACTGAAGATACAGTTTTTGCTTGGATTAGTGATATAGAAAAAATTGATTTCAATTTGGATTCTGACGGTTCTTATTATTATGATGTTAATTATGCAGATATTGACAGTTATACATGGAGAATCGACTATACAATTACAAAAGGTGGCACTCCTGAGCCTAGTGGGAGTTATCCTAACTTTTATACGGTTTATGCTCCTACTGCGGATAATATGAAAGTTGTAAATAATACAGTTTTCTTTGGTGATTCTGGTGTTGAAAATGCTTTGAATAAGTTTATCAGCTTTAAAAAGTTCTTCTGCGATATTCCTACTGAGGGTAGTAAACAGTTGACAGCTGGAAATGTTAAGTTTAATACCGTAGCACCAACTATTAAGGCTAGTATTATTACTATTGAATGTGGTAAAGTTGTTGTTAATGAGAAGTATGGTAGTTTAGTCGACTATAATCCGTATACTAACTATGTTTTGTATTTACCTTTCATTGGATTTGTTGATGTTAGCAGTAGATATATTACACAGTTTGGATTGAGTGTAAGTTATGAGGTTGACGTTGTAAGCGGAAGATGTTTAGCAAAAGTTTGGTATTACAAAGATGTTGATAACAAAGTTTGCTTTGCTGAATATGGTGGAACTATTGCATCTGATGAACCTATTACACAAGGTCAGGTTAATTACCGTGGAACTTACGAACTGATGACTACAATGCAGTTAGGTGATTTGAAGTGTATGTTGTATGCTTACACAAAGATTCCGTTAGAAGGTAATTTAGCAGAATATAAAGGATTACCTAGTAATGAAGTAAAGACTGTGGGTGATTGTCATGGATTTGTTAGCTTTGATTCTATTCATGTTACTGGTGTTAATGCTACTAACAATGAGAAAACTTTAATTGAAAATGCGTTGTTAGAAGGTATTTTAGTTGACTAAAGGAGGTTTTTATTATGAGTAAAGCAAATGAAGCTACAAGTTTAATGGAAAAATGGGCTGCTGATGATAAACACAATGGTTACGACCAGATTTTTAGATGGGGTGAAAAAGGTGACTATGATTGCTCTAGTGGTGTTATTACAGCTTGGCAGAAAGTTGGTGTTGGAGTAAAATCCGCTGGTGCTACTTATACTGGTGATATGAAAGCTATATTCTTACGTTGTGGCTTTGAAGATGTTACTAAAAAAGTAGATGTGGTTAATGGTAAAGGTCTTGTACGTGGAGATGTTTTACTTAATGAACGTCATCATGTTGCTATGTATTGTGGTGGTGGAAAAGAGGTTGAGTTTAGTATCAATGAAAAAGGTACTGCTACTGGTGGTAAACCTGGTGACCAAACTGGCAGAGAATGTTTGGTTAGAAATTACAGAAATTATCCTTGGGATTGTGTTCTTAGATATAAAGAACCTAAGCCGAAGCCTGATGGAAAGGATATTGTTGACTATCCTGCTAGAATGCTGAAAAACACTATGTGCTATTTGAATGTTAATGGAATGTGTAGCAAAATGTTTCCTATGCTTAAAGAAGGAAGTCTTGTAGATGTAATGAAGTATACAGAGGAAGATGCAAAAGGTCATATTTGGCATCTTGTAAGAATCCCACATCCAACTGAGGGTTTTGTATTTGAGTTTGTAAAGAGTGGAACATTTAAGAGATTGTAATAAAAGAGGTGTTAGTCTTTAGTTGACTAACACCTTTTTTTTATTGGTATGTTATACTATTTGGTCATGTGCGCACTGTACTAAATAGTTTCTAACAATTTCACCAACTTCATTGTCTTGGTAGAATACTCTGTTTTCTGCGAAGAATTTTCCAATTTTTTTGTTAATTGGTAATGCTGAATGTCTCATATTACGAATATGATTTGGTCTATTGTCATACTTCAATTCGTAAATTATGTCTTTAGATTCATCTTGTATTGGAGTTGTTTTTCTGTGAATGTATGTGAACAGTGTGTTGTTTACATGGATTATTTCACATTGAAGAAGTTCGTCATTGAATCTCATAAAGTAGGTAAATATGATATTTTTAGGAGCATATTTACAAGGTAAGTGTGGATACATTGCCAATTCCCATGTACCACCCGTAATCATTGTCAGTTTAGGATTATCAAATGCGAAGTATATATCAGATGGTTTTCCGTTCTTGGAGATTGAATCTGCATATTCAACAGCTACTTTCAGTTTTGACTCACCATATTTGTATACTTCTATTGCACCTTTGTTCATTTCTTTTATGTGTGTTAATCCCATTTCTGTGAAGTACGGACAATATTGATTTACTGTATTTCCTGCCATGAATATTTTAACATCTGAACGCTGACGAACTATTGTTGAGATTACGTTCATAAATGTTACAAATTCATCTGGTAAGTAATATTGACGAGTAAGAAACTCATCAAAGAATATTGTTTTTACTTTAGGATAAGATGTTGATTTATCATGTTCAACATCTGATAATGCGAAACCAAAACAGAATGGTTCTGGTGCTGGAATTGGTCTACCTGTCTTTGCATCAATGTTTGCTAAATACCATTTACCTGAGTATGAGTAGATTGTTTCGTATTTGTTATTTGTTAGTTGACTAACAAGGTTATCTGATATAATTGCGTCAAACATCTGTTGACCACGTTTACCTCTAAAGTCCTCTTTCCATCTACGAACTAAAGCACCTTGATGCCCATGTTTACAGTAGTTCTCAAGAATGTATTTGAGAATTGCATATGTTTTACCGTTTGAACGCTCTCCGAATATGATGTTATATTGTGCTTCTTTCTGGAGTATTGGGGTCAAGCTGTAAAACTTGACCGCATCTTTTTTATTTTCACCCATATTATCATTTCTCCTTTTGCTGTATTCCTGAAATATAATCCCAAAATGCGTCTAACATTGATATTTTGAATGGTGCTGGTTCCATGTGAATTGATGATTTTTCATAATACTCAAATGGCTCGCCTAGATAATCTGTTACTTTACCTTTCCACTCTTGGTCAATGTATGTGTGAGTAAGTTTACCAGTGCTTCCTTTTGGAATATCAAGTGAACGAGTGAAGTGCTCAAATGAACCTTCAATTCCGTAGGTTTTGAGCATATAATCTTTAATAGCTTGTTTGTTTACACCTGCTACTGTAAATTCTATGTCATTACCTTTTTGTACTAAGTAACGTTTTGCACCTAATGTTTTGAAATTATCATATGTTCCCTCGAAATCCCATACACCAATAAGTTTTTTAACACCTTTTATTGTTTCTGGTTCAAAATCTTCCATTGGGATTCCATGATATTCTGAAGCTAATTGTAACTTCTCTCTTACGTGTAAATTGTAATTGAGAATAAAATCTTTGTGTGCATCCATGTTTTTGGCTTTTATTGAATCTGTGTCTGAATAGATATAATCATCACCGAAAGCTAATATACCTCTGAACAAATTATGTCTTGCATGAGCTGTTACCCATACACCCCACGGATAGTAGAGGAATCTTGCTGGGTTCTTATTATATCGTTTTAGTTGACTAAATGGACTTTCATCACCTACTTGCCATTCATCTGCCATTAACTCCTGATGGTATTCTAAGTCATCACGTACAATATCTGTTACTGACATTCCGTATGCTGAGTTTAACATACCTTTGGATAATAGATATTCAGTTTCTTTACCAACTACACCTTTTAATTTTGTTTTATCTTTGTATAATTTTACAAGAGACTTAACAAAAGGTGTTGGTAAATATCCTTTATAGAATACTAAGAATTTTCCAATCTTTATCCCATCCCACTTGTAGAAGTTCTGAATAATATCGAAGTCTAATTCTGTTATTGTTGTTTCAAGAATACCTGCATTTATTACACGACCATTGTTTAAATGATAATCTTTTAAGTATGTACAACGTGATGATGATATTGGATTTTCATTTGTCGTTGTAGGTCTAAGATTAATAAACTGTATTTCAAATAAACAACAATATGATTTAAGATAAAACATTAAATCTTTCATATCATGTACTTCGACTTCTCTAGGACTTGACATTGGGAAATATTCTGCCATCATAACATATGGATAAGAAGATGTGAAGTCTATTGAACCAACATTTGGTATTTTCTTATTTACATAATTTACATTTGCATGAGTAAAACCACCTTGAAATCCTGCTTTACACATTTTATATTGGTCATAAGTTAAAGTCAATGATTGCATTATGTCTCTGTATTTTAACCCTTTTAGTTGACTAACTTTATCTGAATCACGTAAGTGTAAACATTCATTCTGGCAATAGCGACGTACATAACCTGTCTTTGTATATGGTATATGTGCAATATCGTTATTACGTTCAATTTCTTCTTGAATGTAACATACAACAACTTTTGTATCCTGAGTACAATATGTTAATTCTGTTTGATTTAATGGTGTATTTGAATGTCTTATTAAACTGTAATCTAGGTCGCCTACCATCTTTTTAGTTTTATAAGTTGTAAGTTCATCTGCCAATTTTGCTAATGAATAACCAGATAATCTGTATGAACATCTAAACTCAATACCTGTTTGTGTTACACAGTATAATGGTTGTCTTTTGTCATCTGCAAATATGTCATACCAATCGAACCATTTACGCATGAATTGAAACTCATATTCTAAATTGTGAATGTAAATTAAAAGTCTACGATTAAACTTATTTAATTCAAACGTATCTGAAATAACACCTATTGTATCAATGAACTGTTTCCATGTACGTCCGATAAATGTAGTTCCATTAATGTTAAGTGTCCAGATATACATTATAGCTTTTTTAGCTAATCCCTCGTAGAAAGAAGAAGTTTCAATGTCAAATGAACATGGTATGTTTAAATAGTGAACCTTATGAGCATATGCCCATGTGAAGTTCGGCTGATTTTTAATCTCATTTAGTCGACTAATAATGTTATCTTTATTAATCTGACCTGTATTAGAGGAAGAAACCTCCACCAAAGAATCCTGAGTAAGGAACGATAACGTGCTCATGTGTGCCACCTCCAAATGATGAATTTTGCTCATTAATATCAATAATTTCGGAAATATACTCAAGAGCATCTTTTCCGTCCATTACTGCTTCATATGTTGCATTAATTAATCTCTGAGAACCGTACATATCAATAGATGCCTGTGCAAATGATGACCAATTTCTAAATGCTTCCATAACTTCGCTCATAACATCATCTGTATAAACACCTTTTTTCTCATGTGGTGGAATATGTTCTACAACACCTTTTACAAATTTTGAATCCCAGAGTTTAGCCGCTTTTAAATCAGATGTTTCTTCGTTTAAATATGTTTGAACTTCTGTTGCAACTTGTGTTAATTTTTCAGATGCTATGTCAACATCTTTTAATGTACCACCAGATTCTGCATCAGCTAATAATTCAGCTAATCTATCTTGATAATTTCCATCATATAATGAAACTGCTGGTACTTTCCGTAAATCTTCATATATTAACATTTGATATGATTCATCTGCTTTTCTTGCAAATGGCTTTACATCATGTATTTTTTCTTTTAGTTGACTAATAGCAAGCTTATATTCTTTAAGTTCAACTTCGTCCATTTCTTCTGATACTGCTGATGAAAAAACTGATTTTACAGCGTTGAATAGACTGTCAAACATTCCACCAAATAATGACATATAATCATCTCCTTTTAGTTGACTAAAGATTATTTTTACAACCACCAAAAGGGCGGTATATTTCTATACCACCCTAATGGGTATTGCTTAGAGAACTTCTACTGTTGTGAGTTCGTCTCCAGCTTTTGTCTGACCTTTGCCAAACTTAACTGCTAAACCACCCTGTCTGCGAAGTTCGTCTGAAGCTGCTTTCACATCACCGTCGCACACATCAATGAAATCCTTGAAGATTCTGTCAATAATTGTACCGCCGTTGCAGAATACTGTTGGGTCTTCTTCAATATTGAATACCGGATATTTACCTTTTGACTTTCTGCTAGTGATGTAATCGAAAGCAATAATTGTTACACCGTCTGGATACTTTTCCATCAGTTCTTCTGTTGTGACTTTTTCTCTGTCCAACATAACTTCTGATAATGTTGTCTGTCTTTTTGCGAGGTCTTTAAAGTTCTGCATAATAAGCTCCTTTTCTGCTTTTACCGTCTGTGCTGACTAAAGTTAGTTTATTGGTTTTTTATTGTTAGTCGACTAAAGGTTTTGAGCCTTTAGTCAACTAATAATCTTAAAATGTTACACCGAGGTCTTGCTGGCATTTTTTAATGATGCCACAAATTCTCATAATTGATTGCTCAAACTCTCTGTGATTAATTTTTGAGTTGTCGTAGAGAGTCTCTGCTTCACACTCCCAGAAATCTTGTATTTCTGTTGCAAGTGTAATTGGACTTTCGTCGTGAAGAACTGCATTAGTAATAAGTTGATACATCGCAATCGTTAATCTGTCAATTTTATTATTGACTATTACTATTGAGCCTGTCAATGGCATAATTGCCAAACCTTTGTCAACGAGTGGATTGTTTGTGTTTTCTGTTACTTTCATCTTTTTATTCCTCACTTTCTTAGTTGTTAGTCAACTAAATAAGGCGGTGACAGTGAGACTACTTGGTAATCTCAGCTCTCAACTCCTGTAATGCCTTTACGACAGCTTCGATTTTAGCATCTGCCTGCTGTGTATGCTCTACATCTGCAAAGGCTTTTGCAAAATTCTCGAATGCTTCGATTGACGCATTAATGGCGGTGGTTGCGTAGGACTTGCTGTCCTGTCCTTTTGGTAACTTGTCAGCGTTATAATCGCCGAGTTTAGCAGCTTTTTCCAGTTCTGTTTTTTCTTCAACTTCTTTAGCTTTTGACGGAATCGCTCTGATTGAGTTTACAGCATCTCTCATAGCTTTTGTGGACATTCTGTCATTGATTTTACCATCTTTCAATGCTTCAATGACTTTTGTTACATCTTCGCCATCTTTTACCAGAGGAAGTAACTCAATCATCTGACCCATGGAAAGTTTTGGTAAGTTCGGTTTATAGTTGACTAAACCTTTTTCGTCCTCTGTGAGGAACGCTCTTGCAGAACGGAGATAGAGTGATACGGTAGCCGGCTTGTAATCAAATACGATTCTGCCATACTCTGCTACTGTTTTGAATCCACCAGCCTTATAAGATTCGTCTTTTTCCATGCTGTCAAACTCATGTGCGATTGCGAGTATTGCAAGATTACCAGCATCTCTAAACTTCTGAATCTGCTGTGTATGCTTAATAAGGTCGTTGTTGTAGAATGTCAGCTCTTTCTGTTTTCCGTTCATGGCTACAATTTCCATGGAGATAACTTCTGTTTCAGCGGTTGCGTTTGTTGTGTTTTCTGTATTCTTTGACATAATATTTTCCCTCATTCTTTCTTTTAGTTGACTAATGGTATTGGTTTATTATGTCACCGCCTTGTTTAGTTGACTAACAGTATTCATTTTTCAAGGTTCGTTGTTTCTTTTTTTGTACCTTTATTATATCATGTTTTCAACTGATTGTCAAGTACTTTTTTTTGTAAGAAATAAGAAGTTTTCTATCTGGCTATCGCTATCTCTCATTTCTTGCTTTTATTATACCACCTTTTTAGTAGCTTGTCAAGTACTTTTTTTAGTTGACTAGCAGATATTTAATTTACAAGGTACTCACCAGAGGATTTATTTTCTTTCCCTCTTGACAATTATATAATAACATATAGGTGGCAATTTGTCAACTAAATTTGAAAGAAATATTGCACAAATTTGATAGTGCTAAATTGTGCAATTTGCCCAATGGTAAGTTAGTCACTAAAAACAGAACATCTGTTTGTTTTTCAATGGCTATACTTTTATTTATGTATATATTATAGCATATTGTAAATAGTTTGTCAACTAAAATATTGCACAAATATTGTGCTATTTTTAGTCGTTCTTTTGTGCATTTTGTATATGTTAATATTGCACAAAAATAGTACGTGTGTTCGAGTAGTTTTTGTGCATATTGTCGTTGTGCAATTTGTATAGTTTAGTCGGCTAAATGGTTGAAATTTTGTACAATTTGACGGTACAAAACGGGCTGAATTGGTTGTGCAATATGCACAAAATGGCTAGTTTAGTCGGGGTGATATTTGTGCAACTTGCACAATTTTAGTCGACTAACTTGTTTGTGCAAATTGTATAAAAAATCAAAATTTAATCCAAAAAATTTGTGCAAAACGTCTATATCTA
>OLQT01001662.1_pt1 | contig 13281 bp, 10 predicted proteins | sample 1672651 | NCBI WGS metagenome assembly OLQT01 (sample SAMEA3136709, study PRJEB25190) | human gut metagenome | biome: human gut; feature: human-associated habitat; material: faeces | place: Austria | collected 2013 | reverse complement strand
CAGGCCGGCTGCTCGCCGCGGGCCACGCGCTGGGTGCAGAAGATACACTTCTCCACCGTGTGCTTCTCGTGCTTGGCAGCATCGGCGTCGCCCAGGGCGAAGTCGGCGTAGTAGGCCGGCTCCTCCCAGTTGAACGAGCGGACACCCGTGTAGGGGCAGGCGGCCAGGCACATGCGGCAGCCGATGCACTTGTCGTAGTCCTGGCGCACAATGCCCGTCTGCTCGTCCTTCCACGTGGCGCCCACCGGGCACACCTTGGTACAGGCAGGGTTCTCGCAGTGCTGGCAGGCCACGGGCCAGTGCTGCATCTCGGGATTGTCCCAGGTGCCACCAGCCGTGTCAGGCGCGTTGCCGCCCTCGGTGAGCACGCGGTTCCAGATAATGTCGTTGGGGATGTTGTTGGCCACTTTGCACACGACCGAGCAGGTCTTGCAGCCAGAGCAGCGCTTAAGATCGATGACCATTCCGTATCTCATGGGTTCCTCCTCCTCTTATTCCTGAGACTCCGCCACCACGCCGTCCCACGGCTCAATTTCCACGAGGCAATCGTGGTAGGCGTAGGTGGGGCAGGTCCAGTCCACAATCTGCTTGCTCGTCAGGTCGTTATTGCAGCCGCTTAGGTACTGGGAGCGCTGCCAGCCGCGGTCGATATCCAGACAGCCCGGGCGAATACCGGCGCTGAAGGTGGCCTTGGCCACCGCATGGCCGCGGTCGTTGAACAGGCGCACGTAGCTGCCGTCCTCGATGCCGCGGGCCTCGGCATCCACGGGATTGATGCGCACACAGGGCTCGTTGATCTCCATCTCGCGCAGCAGCGGGTTCTGGCCGTAGTAGGAGTGCACGCGGAAGCGACGGGTGCCGGCGGTCACGATGAGCGGGTACTTCTCGGCCAGGGGGTTGGCATCGAAGCCACCGGCTGTGACGGGCCACGCCTCCATGGGCGGCTCCCAATGGGGCAGCGCGATGCTCGCGGGATCCATGGGCTGGCCGTAGTTCTCGATGGGGCCAGGGTTCTCCTGATAGAACTGCAGCTTGCCCGTCATGGTCATGTAGGCCGGCATGGGAACGGCGCCCACGTACATCACGCCGGCTTCCTTCAGCTTGTCGGCATCGATGCCCATGGCGGCGCTCATGGCCGTGTTCACCACGTGCTTCATGCCCTCGTCGAACTCCTCTTGGAACCACTCGTCCAAGCCGAGCCCACGGCCGATGAGGTTCGCCATGTCGTAGTCGGACTTGGCCTCGAACTTCGGCTCGACGGCCTTATCGGCCCAAACCAGACAGCCGTTCATGCCAATGGGGCCGCCCACTTCCTGAATGGTGGCCGCCGGCAGCACGATATCGGAAATGTCGGCCGTATCGCACCACTCGATGTTGGCAGTCACAAGGAAATCGAACTTCTTGTACGCCTCGATGGTCTTGTTACGGTCGGGAGCTGAGTTCACGATGTTCGCACCGAAAGAGATGAGCATCTTGAGCGGTTGCTCTACCGTGACATCGGGAAGCTCCATCACCTGCTCGCCCATGTGCGCGGTCACGCCCGGGAATGTGTATTTTCCCGTGTCGAGCAGGTCGTTGAACATAAAGGTACCCAGCGACTGGACGATAGCGGGATGCTCGGTTTCCGTCTCATCGAAGCCGCTGGAATTAAGCGGGTAACTCATACGGGGCTCAGGCACCATACCGCGCATAATACGCAAAACACTCACTGCCGCAATGGTATTGAAACCGTGCCCGTAATGGTCGATGCCATAGCCTTGGAAGATGTCGGCCATGCCAGGACGGCAAAGTAGGTCGGCGAAGGTGCGAATGGTTTCCTCGGGAACGGTGGTCGCCTCGGACACCATCTCGATGGGATACTCGCTGATGCGGTCGATGAGCAGACTGTAGGCCGTATTGCAGCGCTGGCCGGCGACCTCGATGCCCTTCTTGCGCAGCACGGGGTTCTGCGCCGTGGAGGCGTAGCCCATGGCATTCGTGGCCTCGTCCCACACGGCAAAGTCGTCGGCATCGGCCGCCACGCCCTCTTCCAAGTCGCTCTTGCGCAGGAAGCGGCCGTCGGACTCCTTCACGAGGAACGGGGCGCAGGACTTCTGCTGCATGAAGGCATCATCCGTCTTGCCCTCTTCCTCGATGATCTTCGCCAAACCGAGAGCGAGCGCGGCATCGGTGCCGGGCTGCAGCGACACGAACAAGTCGGCCTTCTGTCCGATGGTGTTCTTGTTGGGGTCGACGACGATGAGCTTGCAATCGTTATTCTCAATCGCGTCGGCGATGTAGTGCCAGGCGTTAGGCCAGGACACGATGGGGTTATGGCCCCACACGACAAAGGTGCTCATTTGGGAGACGAGATCCATGTCGACGCCGCCCTGATAGTAGAAGCCGCCCGCCGTGTACATGGTACCCTGCGTGAGCGCGAAGTCGGTGGTGCGGTTCTGGTGCGAGAACTGGGCCACGTTCTCCAAACGGTTGAGATTGTACATGTTGCGAGGCTCGGTAGTGCCGTAGGTGAAGGAGCACACGCTGCCCGAGCCAAATTCTGCCTGGTACTCCTTGATCTTCGTACAGATGGTGTCGATGGCCTCGTCCCAGCTGATGCGCTCCCACTGACCGGCGCCACGCTCGGTGCCCTCGGCGCGCTTCATGGGGTACTGGATGCGCTTCTCCTGCACGATGAGCGTGGGGATGGAGGCGCCGCGGGCGCACATGCGCTTCTGGTCGATGGGCGCGCCCTCGATCTCCTTGGCGCGCGTGAGCACCACGTTGCCGTCGCGCACCACGGCCTCCAGCGGACAACCCATGCAGGCGTTGCAGTAGGTCGTGCAGATCTTCTCGTCGCTTTGGGCCGAAGCCGTCTTGGGCGTAAGGGCCGCGAACCCCGCAGCCGAAACGCCGCCCGCAACGAGCGCGGCCGCGGCCGTGGTCTTGAGGAACCCTCTTCGCGTTAGAGCTCCCGTCGTGTTCTGAACAGACTCCAAGATGTCCCCTTTCCTCGTCTCGTGTACCCGTCGCGTTATTGACGGGCATCTTCTGGCCTCATTCTGAAATCGCGCGAGGCTTGAGGGGAGAATCTTTAAGTTGTTCGCCGGGAGCTTTTGGTTTACGAAGGAGCTCGCTTAGATATGGAGACGAACCGCCGTCAGTCCTTCCAGAGGACGAAATCTTCTTTGCCGCTGAAAAACCGCAGCAAATAGGGATCGCCAAGCCCCTTCTTCGCAATGGTGCAGTAGAACCATTTCATGGGAGACTCTTCAAGGGGAATGCACACCACGTCTGGTGCAACGCGGGGAAACCTCAGATCGCGGTAGGCATAGGTGAGCGTCACCCCGGTTTGCACCATTTCGAGCCGATTGTGCAAACCCGAACGCGTGCACACAATGTTAAGCTTGACACCGCGCTCTTCGGTCGCCTCCACCAGGCGATCGTGCACATCGAATCCAGCTCCTTGAGAGGTGAAGGGACGTCCTTCCAAATCCTCGAGGCGTATGAAGCTTTTCTCAGCAAGGGGATCATCAGTACGGACGGCGATGTGGATGCGTCCCCCAATGGCCGTGTCGTAATCAAAGAGGGACTCGTTCACCACGGTGGCGATAAGACTCGCATAATCAAGATCGCCCTCAAGGATTTGTTGGCGCAGCTCCACGCAGTTTGCTTCGGTGAAGCGCATTCCCTTAGTCACGAGCTCGCTTGTCGAGGAAAAGTCGATGACCTGTCTCATCTCGCCCGAGGTCATAACGTCGCTTGCCTCCACCGATTGCCCAAAACGCACGATCCCTTGGCTCTTTAGCTTGCCGAGGTTCAACTCGGCCTCCATTTGCGCGAACGCACTCAACACCGGACGCGAGGCGCTGAACAGCAGATCGGCCGCCGACGTGGGGAAGAGCACGTTACCCCGGTTCTCGAACAGCGGCTCCCCCATCTCCTGTGCCAACCGCGCCACCGACTTGCGCAATGCCTGCCGCGAAATGAACAGCGAGTCGGCCGCCTGCGTGAAACTGCGCATCTCATAAACCCGAGAAAAGTACTTGATCTGCTGAATGTCCACAGCCCCTCCTCGCGTCGTGACACCTCGAGCGCTCATTCAGAAACGAGTGGCTTTTAGCCACCAGCCAATACGATGGAAGGCCCGCACAAGGACGGACCTTCCATTGATGCCGGCTCGTTAAAGCTTAACATCCCAGACCATATGAGTGTTAAAACTATTTAAGCACCGTAAGCAAACGCTTCGTAGGACGGATCCTTTTTGTACTCATCTCCGCGATAGGAATTCTCCGCGTTCACGCCCGCCTTGGCTTCAATGGTCTCGTTATAGGGGATATCGTAGGACACCGTACGCTTAACGATGACCCACTTCCCATCGCGCCTCTCCCAAAGATCGTTGTAACGTACTCGTTGGTGAGCCAAGACATCACCAGGATTTGGGTTTGCGTCTTTTACGGCAGTTGCCTGTGCTTTGCCATCGGGCGAAAAAATTTGATTGATGTGCCCATAGGTGCTGGAACCAGCCGTCCCATTGTCGACGTTCACATCGATTCGCATGGCAGAGTACATGTGATGAGTCCACTTGCAACCGTTAAGATGATCGCCCAAGCAGCTATCGATGAACTGACGACCCGTCATGTTGGGGAAAATATCATAGTAATACGAACCGTAGTCAAGCAAGCTGTCTTCAGCGAAGACGCTGTAACCCAGCTCGTAGTCGATGCGATCGACAGCTTGAATATAGTTGAAAAGCTGAGCTCGAATTTCTTCGATGGACGCCAAGCGGTCAATCTCCTTTGCCAATGCCTTCAAATCCACGTCACCGGTAGACGGAAGATCATTGTTCGTGGCACAGCCCGTCATTCCAGTCAATGCTGCTGCTCCTGCGGCAACTGCAGCCCCTGCCAAGAAATTGCGACGATCCATTTTGTTAACCCCTTTCGTAGTTATTTGCTGGAACCTTTGTCCCAAGCTTCCCATGCTCCTGCTCCCTAAAAACTCTTGTTCGAACTTGGTCAATTCGTACTATCGATATGATGGGGCTAGCGAATGCCATCTCCAGCCCCATTCGCATTGCGCCGCGCCACCAAGCGGGAGGGGGAACTTGGTGGGCGGCATCGAAGTAGTTATGCAAGCGGTTCCAGCGTGACTACGTGCTGGCCGGCGATGCGACCGGAGGTGTAGGTCCAGCCGAGCGCCTGGCCGCAGCCGGCGTTCACCTTGCCCTTGAAGCCACCGACCATGTTGCCCACCGCGTACAAGCGCGGGATAACCTCGCCGAACACGTTGAGCACCTGGGTGTTAGTGTTCACGTCAACACCGCCAGCTGTATCGGGCGAAACGGCGATGACGCGACCTGCGAAGAAAGGCGGCTGCATCAGGGGCATTGCGCCCTGGCGACCCAAGGCATCGGCACCGGCGGCCGCACCTTCATTGAAGTCGTCGATAGTCTTCTTAAGCGTGTCCGCATCCAAATCAAGAGCCGCCGCTAACTCTTCCACAGTGTCGGCCTTGACGATATAGCCGCCGGAAAGCTCTTCCTCGAATCCATCGCTGCAGTACATGACAGGGCCGCCGAAATCAGCCGTCGCGTCCGCGAGACCCTGATCCCAGATGTTCCACACATAACCGTTCGGCTGCTTCCAAACATCGCCCACCACGTTCTCGGTGGGACGACCGCTCTCCAGAACGTGGCGCTGGCCGTCAGTAGAAACAAATATACCCGGCATGGAAATGTAGCCTGCGGAATTATCCTCAACCTTGCGCTCCAGACCAGGGGCCACATTGTAGGCGCACCAAGGATTCACCAGCTTGGCACCGAGCGCGCAGGCCATCATAATGCCGTCGCCCTGCTGCCACGGCGAGCCATAGGAGCCCATGACGGGGCGGTCGTTAAACATGCCCGGCATGGCCGGCGACATGAAGCTACGCACCATGTCGGCGTTGCGGGAGAAACCGCCCGTGTTCAGGATGACGCCCAGACGCGCCTTGATGCGCTGCTCCTTGCCGCCATCTGCGACGATAACGCCCTCCACCTCGCCGTCAGCGTTGGTCAGCAAACGCGTGACCTGGGTATCGAACATGAATTCCGCACCCTGCTCCTCGGCCTTCTTGCGCAGCGGCTCGGTGAAGCCGGCGCCGATGCCGTCGGCGTTCTGATGCATACGCGCCACAGCCGGCGTCACGTCAGTGTAGTAGTCGACCATGGTTCCCTGGGTCGACAGGCGATCGGTGGAAAGGGCCGCACCCTGCTCGGCCAACCAGTCGATAGTCTCGCCGGATTTCTCGGCATACAGGCGGCGCAGCTCGGGGTTCTCGAAGCCCTCGGCCACGGCCGTCAGATACTTGTCGAACTCCTCGACCGAATCATCGATGCCGGCCTCTTTCTGCAGCTTCGTGCAAGCACCCTGAATCATACCGGCGCACAGGGCTGAATTGGACATGGTGGCGCTGCTCATCACTTCGCACACGACAACTTCCTTGCCCGCCGCAGAGGCCTCAACGGCCGCAGCCAGGCCACCGCCGCCGGCGCCGGCGATCACAACGTCCACTTCTTTGTCCCACGCCGAATCGCTCGTGGAGCTCAGTTCCTGAGAAGCGGACGTTTGGGGCGCGCAGCCAACCATGCCGGCAAAAGCGGCGGCACCACCCATGAGGGCCGCGCCCTTCAGAAAGCTACGGCGATTGAGACCTTCGTTCAAATTCATGTTTCCCCTTTCCTTACATTAGTCGCCCTTCGGCACGACCCCATAGTGCGCTGGCGCCAGGCCGATAGCTAAATGCAAATGCGCGATTCTCTATCACGTTTCATGATGGCTGTTCGTGAAATCCGATATCGTCGTCTCGGACGTCGTGCTCCTGCTTTGCGCAACATGCGATAATGCAAAAAGCAAGGGAGGAGGTCCGCTATGAGAACCGAGTACTTGCGAGAGTTCGTCGTCTTCTCTCGCCACTTAAGCTTCACCGAAGCCGCCAAAGAGTTGTTCATCGCCCAATCAACGCTAAGCACCCATATTGCTGCGCTCGAAAGCGACGTGGGCTTTTCGCTCATCGATCGGAAAGCGGGCAACCGACTCACCGACAAAGGGGCCGTTTTCCTCGACGGCGCCCGAACGCTGCTGGACGGACTCGACGAGGCGCTGGCACGGTGCCGAGAGATGGGCGATCCCGACGCCACTCTTCGCATCGCTGTTCAATATCCAACGCCCTCGTTCGCAGCCAAGCTCAAAGAGCGCCTATCCGTGCCCTTTGCTTTCGTCGAGCACGATTACCGGGATCCCATCTTCCAGCCCATCGTCAATGGCACGGCCGACATCGTGCTCGATTACGACTACACGCCTTTCGCCTCGCTCGTAAAGGAAGCGAGCGCCCTCGACCTGGTAACGAGAACATGCTTGGCCTTCCGCATGAGTATCAGCATGATGGCGTCGAACCCTTTGGCAAGCAGGCCCGCTCTTTCGCGCAACGACCTTAGTGGCGTGTCCATCATCATCAACGATGCCCACAATTACGACCGCATCCGCTATCTTTACGAGCGCATGCTGGGTGACAATCTGGATCTGCACTTCAGCCTGCAGCCTATCAACGGCATGAGCGGTCTGGCCTTCGCCACCTACGGCGATGGGCTGCATATTTGCGGGCTGTCCGAAAACCGCCACTGGTTCGCCGACCGCGCCGACGTGGTGCTCTTCGAAGAGCTCGACGGAAAGCCCTTCGGCATGCCCACCTCTCTCACGTATTCAGCTGACGCCAGCGATTGGGTTCGTGAAGGTGCAGCCATCGTTCTCGAGTGCATGGAGGCTTGCAGAAAGGAAAACGGACTTGCGAGCTAAGCGCTAACTGAATGCGCTAGACATAAAACTGATAAGTTACTCAGGCAGGTGGCGCGTAACTCTTTTGAAAATGTCGCAATAAACTCCCAGTTTCTTACGACATTTCGGATTATAGGAGGAAGACTGGCGCCTTTTATCACGACATCGAAACGCCCCGCGCCCTGCGACGATAGGCACAAATTGCCTGTTTTCGTTGCAATCACTTGAAACGAAAATTGTTTTCGTTGCATAATGTCTGCAACGATGCGACGAAAAGGCGGACACTATGCGCGAAACAACCACTCTCGAGTTTAAGCAGCAGCTGTCGAAAAGCTACCTGAAGACCGTCAGCGCCTATGCCAACTACGGCACGGGGAAGATCATTTTCGGCATCGCAGACGACGGCACGCCCGTCGGATTGACCGATCCGCAAGACACCTGCCTTCGCGTCGAACATGCGATTAACGACTCGATCGATCCAGTGCCTCGTTTCGAGCTGTCCATCGAAGAGGACACAAGAACAGTCACACTAACGGTGCATGAAGGCCCCGACAAACCCTATCTTTTCTCTGGACGCGCCTATCGTAGAGCCGACACCTCAACCGTCGAAGTGAGCCGCCTTGAGTACGGCAGGCTCGTCTTGACGGGTGAGCATGTCAGCTTCGACGCCCTCGTCGCAAAAGAGCAGGACCTCGCATTTGGCCATCTCGAGAAGGAGCTCGCCTCCAAACTGGGGCTCAAACCCCTCGATCAAAATTCCCTTATTTCGCTTGAGCTTATGACACCTTCCGGCGAATACTGCAACGCGGCCGCCCTTCTCGCCGATAGCAATCATTTCCCTGGCATTGATATTGCGCGCTTCGGCGAGAGCATCAACATCATCAACGCCCGGCACACGTTCGAGCACATGTCGGTTCTTGAGCAGATGCAACGCACGCTAGAAGTGTTCGACACCTACTACGCCTACGAAGAAATCGTCGGATTCGAGCGCATAGCGAAGACGCTCGTACCGCGGGAGGCTTTTCGGGAGGCTATCGCCAATGCGCTTGTCCACCGTTGCTGGGACGTTCGCGCCAACATAAAAGTGGGCATGTTTGCCGATCGCATTGAAATAACCTCGCCAGGAGGACTGCCTGCCGGAATCACAGAGGAGCTCTACCTCGCAGGAGGCCCTTCAGTGGCTCGCAACCCAATCCTTGCGAACGTTTTCTTTCGACTGGGACATATAGAACGGTTCGGTACGGGCATCCCGCGCATCCTGGACGAATACGCCCATGAAACAGTATCGCCCTCTTTCGCTCTGCGCGATAGCTCGATTACGGTGATGCTTCCCGTGACAGTGCTTGAGAACGTAACACTCGACGAGGAAGCCATACTTGCCGTGCTCGCCAAGGGCTCTGCTCTCACACGATCCCAGATAAGCGAAAAGACGCAGCTATCGAAAAGCAAGGCTATCAGAACTCTGAATGCATTGGTTGAGAAAGGACTCGTAACTAAGGTCGGCGAAGGCCGCTCCGTCCGCTACGAGAGAAACTAGCGGGAGAAAGCCCTTCGATATTTCTCTGTAACACCAAACCGCATCCTCCTCGCAACGAGCAGCTCAACGGTCACAATCCCATTGCAGCCGTCTCGCACGCCGATGGCATAATCGTGGGGCGCGGCCGTGGCGGCCGCGTTATGATTCGCTCGTTATGGAATCTTTGCAGCGAGACATATCGGATGAGAGGGACGCGCGTCGGCCCGATGGGCGCGACGAGCTCGACAAGTCAAACAGCCCGGCCACCCGCCCTAAGCGAAATCGACGCGATAAGCGCGACAACGGCATCGATATGCTCAACGGCCCCTTGCCGGGCAAGATTCTGCGGTTCGCCATTCCCCTGGCGCTGAGCAGCATCCTCCAGCAGTTGCTGAACTCGGCGGATGCCTCCATTGCCGGACAGTTCGTCAGCAGCTTCTCGCTCGCGGGCATCGGCGGCGTGAACCCGGTGACGGCTATGTTCGTGAACCTGTTCGTGGGGCTCTCCATCGGCGCCAACGTGGTGGTGGCCATGCATGTGGGTGCCGGCGAGTTCCACAGCATCAAGAAGAGCGTCCACACGGCCATGGCGCTCTCACTCATCGCCGGGGTGGTCCTGGGCGGGGCGGGGCTCGCCCTGGCCCCCTGGGTGCTAGATGCCATCGGCATGCCCGAAGACTCCCTCGCCGACGCGCTCACCTATGTGCGGCTTTACTTCTGCGCCATCCCGTTTCTCACCATCTACAACTTCGGGTCGGCGCTACTGCGGGCCCACGGCGATGCGAAACGGCCGCTGTACGCCCTCGCTGCCGCCGTCGTGGTGAACTTCGTCCTCGACCTCGCCTTCGTGCGCCTGTTCGGCTGGGGCACCGCCGGCATCGGCATCGCCACCGTCATCGCCGCTGCCCTGAGCGCCGTCATCGTGGTGGCGTTCCTTATGCGCGAGGAAGGCCCCTTCCGCCTGCACCTGCGCGAGCTGCGCATCTGCGGCCCCGAGCTGGCCGGCATCCTGCGCATCGGCATTCCCGCCGGCATTCAGGGCGCCGTGTTCTCGCTTTCCAACACCGTCGTTCAGGCGACCATTAACGGCTTCGGCTCGGCGGCCATCGCGGGCTCGGCGGCCACGTTGAACTTCGAGTACTACACCTACTTCTTTGTGAACGCCTTCGGTCAGACCGCCGTCACCTTTACCGGCCAGAACTTCGCCGCGAAGAACGCCGACCGCTGCCGGGCCATCTTCCGCTGGTGCGTACTGTTCGGGTTCACCTCGTCGCTTATTTTGGGCGTGACGTTCACGGCGTTGGGCACCCGGGCGCTAGGGCTGTTCACCACAGACGCGGCCGCCCTCAGCTTCGGTCTCGTGCGACTGTGGTTCGTGGAGCTGCCTGACTGCCTGACCACCTTCTACGAAGTGCCCGCCGGCGCCATGCGGGGCATGGGCTGGTCCACCCTGCCGGCGGTCATCACCATCCTCGGTTCCTGCGTGCTGCGCGTGGCGCTGGTGACCTGGGTGTTCCCGCTTTCGGGCACCTGGGACACCCTTATGGTGATTTATCCGGTCACCTGGTCGTTCATGATCGTGGCCATGCTCGTCTCCTATTTCATCGTGCGCCGCCGCTGCTACCGGTCTATTGAGCCTGCGGCTGCGTAGGACGGCGTGCCCCATTGGATCCGTAGCGGCGTGGGACGGTCGCGCCCCATCGAACCCGCAGCGGCGTAGGTCGGCATAGGTCGACGGTTTCCCGTATAATGGGCTCAACGCCGAACCCTCAGCCCCAACGTCCCGCGTCCCAAGTCGCGGCGCCCCATGCTCCGAAAGGCGGTGAACCTCGTGACCCTTGCCCATTACGTGCTCATGAACAAAAACACGCCCGTGTTGTCGTTCGACTACGACCTGGGTGACCACAAGGCCGTGCGCATCCGCGAGGTGTTCGCCCCGAGGCGGCGCCGTTCGGGTTCGTCGATCGCCGGGGCGACATTTCCAAGGCCGAGTTGAACTACTGGTGGCGCCACCGCGCCATCCCTGCTTCCCGTGCGCATGTCAAACGTCTTCTGGAGAACCTGCAGCTGGAAAGCACGCTGGTGCTCGCCGAGAAGAGCTTCGGGCTGTCGCTTTCCGACCGCTACTGGCTGAACGACGAGGACGATCCCGCCTCGTGGGACGCCGTCAACTTCTTCGACAACGACTTCTCTGATGACCTGGGATTTCTCACCTTGGGCCAGGACTTAGCGGGGTCTTCCCCCGATGCGCCGGACTACCGCACGGTAAGCCTGTCCTCCCCCAACAGCACCTTGGGAGGCGACCTTCTGAAGAAGTGGAAGATCGTAAACGGCGAGCGCGTGCTGCTGAAGTCAGGAGTGGGCTTCGTGAATCAGGAGCCCTACAACGAGGTGGCCGCTACGGCGTTGCACCGTCGGTTGATGGAACCCGGCGAGTTCACTCCCTATACGCTGTTCGAGGACGGACGCCGGGTGTACTCTGCCTGCCCGAACCTGCTGGGGCCCGACGAGGAACTGGTGGCCGCCTGGGACGTCATCCGCAACGTGAAACAGCCGAACAACTTGTCCGATCTGCGCTTCTACGTGAAGCACCTGGAGGATCTGGGGCTTGACGCCGACGCCACCATGACCTCGCTGGCCAAGATGTTCGCCGGCGACTTCGTGCTGGCCAACCGCGACCGTCACTACCGCAACTTCGGCATCATCCGCAACGTGGAGACGCTTGAGGTGACGGGCATCGCGCCGGTGTTCGACTCCGGATCGTGCTTGTGGTCCGACGCGGAGTTCCTGGAAGTGCCCGGCGATTTCCTGTATATGGCCAAGCCCTTCAAAATGAACGGCATGAAGCCGGTCGACCAGCTGCGCCTGTTCGACGGCTATTTCGACTGGTTCGACCCGGTCATGCTGGACGGCTACCCCGAGGAAGTGGGCGCGATCCTCTCCCAGAATCCCAATATTCCCGAGCGACGCGTGGCCACTATCGTCGACGCTGTCCGCAGCAAGGTGGATCTGCTCACTCGCATCGCGCGATAGCGTCTCTTCCCTACCGCGTCGCCTTCAGACGGCTGAGCACCTTGCGAGCCTCATTCAGGTTCGCCTCGATATCGGCGCCCACCACGTCCAAGTTTTCGGCGGCGGCGAAGCGCGTCTCGGGAATGCCGAACATGCTGGCGATGCCGCAGAGGTACTCGTAGCCGTAGTTCATGGCGCTCACCTGACCGCCGCCCGTGGTGATGTAGGTGAGGTGCTTGGCGCGGCACAACCCCTCGCAGCGTCCCTCCTCCGTGTAGTGGAAGGTCATGCCCATAACGGCCGCGTGCTCGATGTATATCTTCAGCGCTGCCGGGAACGACAGATCCCAGTAGGGAGCGCCGATGACGATCTCATCCGCCTCGGCGAAGTCCTTGCCAATGTCGAACATGGGGTCGTCGAACAGGCCCTTGGCCTCCAACTGGGCGCGATAGGCCGCCGAGTCGCCGTAGTAGGGCTCGAGGCGCATCTCGGACAGGTTCACTTCCTTCACGTCCTCGATACCTTCCAGATACTCGCGGCACAGCGTAAGCGTGCGCGACTCGTCTCCGCGCAGGCAGGCATTCACGAACAGCACGGTCATGGCGTTCCTCCTTTTCCCATTGAACGACGCCATTGTACCGCGAGCCGCCACTCACCTCGCGCCACCTTCAGCCACGAATCGACATCCGCAGCGTCAGACACCCTCATTCGGATGCCTCAGGAGACGTTCGCAGGGCATCCGCGCAAAAACAATCGGCAAATCTGGCAAGTTTTCGGCGGTTTTCGACATCAGGGGACGCAGCAAGGGATACGCATTATGGCCTGCACTACGTTTTCCCAGGTCGGAAACATACCTGGAGGAAGACCTCGCAGCTACTTGAACCTCCGGGGTGCGAAATACGTCGAACAACGCCGAAAACTTGCCAGATTGGCACCCTGCGACTCGCGCGCACTACAGGC
>OLQT01001652.1_pt1 | contig 13321 bp, 7 predicted proteins | sample 1672651 | NCBI WGS metagenome assembly OLQT01 (sample SAMEA3136709, study PRJEB25190) | human gut metagenome | biome: human gut; feature: human-associated habitat; material: faeces | place: Austria | collected 2013 | reverse complement strand
GCAATTCTGAAAGCAGCTTGGCGAAAAAGTCCAAAGGGACTTTTTTGACAAGCTGGTTTATAACGGAAGCGGAGCGTCGTTTTCGTAAGTCAGATAGCGGAAGCAATGGCCGCCGTCTTCCTGCAGGGGGCCGGTGTCCGTGCAGCGCCAGTTCGGGAGCCGGTCCAGATCGGGGAAAAACCGGTCGGCAGGCAGGTCGGCGCAGGTCTGCGTGAGCAGCACGCGGCTGCACCACGGCAGCAGCGCGCGGTAGACGCTCGCACCGCCGATGAGGCACAGCGAATCGGCCGGACGGGTACGCATGGCTTCCTGCAGGGCCGCAAGCGACGGAAACACCGCTGCGCCCGGCACGGAAAAGCCGGGCGTCGCCGAGAGGATCCAGTTCTCGCGGTTCGGCAGCGGGCGCGCGTGGGGGAAGGTGAGCAGGGTCTTGCGGCCATAGATCACGGTCTTCCCGGTCGTGAGCGCGCGGAAGCGGCGCAGGTCGGTGGGAATGGAGACAAGCAGATCGCCGTCCTTCCCGATGCCCCAGTTTTGCGTGACGTTGACGATGCAGTCCATGGCTCCTCCTAAATGGCGACAGGAATTCTGGCTGAAAACGGATGATAGCGGTAGTTCTCCACCTGCACGCTGTCCGGCGTGAAGGCATAGAAGTCCGTGACCGCGGGATCGAGCCGGAATTCCGGCGCGGGATACGGCTCCAGCTCCAGCATCTGCTCGACGAGTGGGACATGGCGGTCATAGATATGGCAGTCGGCGATCACATGCACGAGCTCGCCCGCGACAAGGCCGCTGACCTGCGCCAGCATGTGCACGAGCACGGCATACTGCACGACGTTCCAGTTGTTTGCCGTGAGCATGTCCTGCGAGCGCTGATTCAGAATGGCGTTGAGCCGGTTGCCGCTGACATTGAACGTCATGGAATAGGCGCAGGGATACAGAGCCATCTCGTGCAGATCGGCGAAATTGTAGAGGCTTGTCAGAATGCGGCGGCTGGCCGGGTTGTGCTTCAGGTCGTACAGCACGCGGTCGACCTGATCGAACTCTCCCTCCGGGAAGCGGTATTTGATGCCGAGCTGATAGCCGTAGGCCTTGCCGATGGAGCCGCTATCATCGGCCCAGCTGTCCCAGATGTGGCTGCCGAGGTCGTGGACGTTGTTCGACTTCTTCTGCCAGATCCACAGCAGTTCCTCCACGCACGAGCGCCAGTAGGTGCGGCGCAGCGTCATGAGCGGGAATTCCTCCTGCAGGTCATAGCGGTTCACCACACCGAAGCACTTGACCGTATGGGCCGGGGAACCGTCCGCCCAGCGCGGGCGAACGGACTGATCGGTGTCCCAGACACCCTCGCGCAGGATGCGTGCACACGTCTCGCGGTAGAGTAAATCAGCGCGGCTCATTTTGCGGTGGATTCGAAGGTATAGGCGATGGAGCGATGGAACGTCTCACCGGCCTTCAGCACGGAGGAGCCGAATTCCGGATGGTTCGGCGTGTCGGGGCAGGCCTCCGGCTCAATGGCAAAGCCCTGATTCGGATGGAGCTTGCCCGAGAGGAATTCACCGGTGTAGAGCTGCAGGGCAGGGTAGTCCGTGTGCAGCGACAGGCGGACGCCGCCGTCCTCTGCCACAAGAGCGTCCTGCCCGTCGAGCACGAAGCCATGGTCAAAGTTCTGCGCAATGGTGTGCGGCGTGCGGAAGTCGAACGGGCCCTCGGCCGGGCGCAGCTCTCCGGTGGGAATGAGCTCGCCGTCCACGGGGATCCAGCGGCCGGCGTTGATCTGCAGCGTCGTGCCGAGGATGCTCTCCGTGCCGCCGAGGTTGAAATACATGTGCGTTGTGGGCGCGAGGATGGTGTCCTTTGTGCTGACACCCTCAAAATCGAGGAACAGCCGGCTGCCCTCCACGCGATAGGTGACGTGCATCGTCAGCGCGCCGGGATAGCCCGCGTCGCCGTCCGGCGTGTGCAGCGTGAAGCGAACGGCCTGCTCCCCAAGGCATTCAGCTGCCCAGATGCGCTTGTGGAAGCCGACGCTGCCGCCGTGCAGGTGGTTGCGGCCCTCGTTCTGCTCGACCTGCACCGTCTTGCCGTTCAGCGGGAAGCGGCCGCCCGCAATGCGGTTGGCATAGCGTCCGACGATCGCGCCGAGATAGCTGGTGTCCTGCAGATAGTCGTCCGGGGTCTTCAGGCTGACCACGACATTGCGGCCCAGATAAGCAAGCTTTGTGACGGTCGCACCGAGGCTCATCACGGAGACGGAAAGCGTATCGGAAGAGATGGTATACATGCTGTAGCCATAGAAATCAGATAACTGGATCATAATGCTGCACTCCTTCCCGCCGGGGGCGGATCATAATATACAATTAAATTATAGCGTATTTTCGGCGCTCCGTCAACGGCGGTTATAGGGTCGGAACGTTTTTCATCCGGCTTTACAATGCTGCGGAAATATGCTATACTGAATAAGTTAAAAACAAAAAGCTTTTGTGGCTCCGGCAGGGCATATGTACAGCCGGGGATGGACAAGGGAATGCAGTGAGAGCCTGCAACGCCGACCGGCGCTGTATGTGCAAGACGCGAGCTCCATGGGCGAAAGCCGGTCATTGGGGCGACCTGAGAAGGCTGAGCGCCGCGTTGCGGGGGAGACCCGGGAGCACGAGTCAGAAGACCTACAGAAGCATGCGGCGCAGGTGCGCCATGACGCAGGAAAACGGCTGCGGCAGGGGAAACGAGGCCCTCTGCCGCAGTGTTTTTATTATTTTCGTATCAAGAAAGGAAGATTGGATCATGAAACGAATGATCGCGGCGATCCTTGTGCTGTGCATGGTGCTGTGCAGCATCCCGGTCGCAGCAGCGGCAAGTTTTGATGAGTTTTTTGCGGACGTTCCGGCGACCGTGGAAAACGACGCCTCCTATCCCTTTGCGGAGAGCGACGACGAGACTTGCCTGATATCCGGCAACAAGGGTGTGGGGGGAACGACTTCCACCCTCAAGCTGACCTTCCGGAGCGGCGGTACGTTCCGCTTCTCCTATAAGGTCTCCAGCGAGTCCAACTATGACTACATGGCGGTCACGAAGAACGGAACGAACCTGACGCAGTCCAGCAAGGCTTCGTATTCTGGTGCGATGACGTCCTTCCAGACCTACACGATGGAGGTCGCGGCGAATGACGTCGTGACCATCGGGTATTCCAAGGACTACAGCAGCGATAAGAACGATGACACGCTCTATCTGAAGGACTTCAGCTGCAAAACGTACTATGGCGTCACGTTCACGGGCGCGCCTGCAGGCACGGCCTTTACGCTGACGGACAGCGCGGATGCTTCCTATGCCGTGACGGACGGCAAGGCCAGCGTTCCGGCGGGCGAGTACCGCTATACGGCCGAGGCCTTCGGCTATGCGCAGGCCACCGGCAGCTTTACCGTGACGGATGCGGCCGTTGAAGTCCCCGTGACCATGACGGAGCTTGCACGCCATAAGGCGGCGTTCTTGATCACGGGCCTTGCCGCAGGCACGACGGCGGCCGTTACCGTGAAGCACGGCGACAATGTTATGCAGGCCGAGGAGGACGGCTCCTACCTGCTCTTCCCGGCGGACTATTCCTATCAGGTGAAGGCTGCGGGCTATAAGACGGCACGCGGCACGTTCACGCTCGGCGAGGCCGACACGACGGTCAAGGTCACCATGGTCCCCGGCATCGAATGGGACGGAACGGTGGCAGACGGCTTTGCGGGCGGCACCGGTACGCAGGCCGATCCCTATCTCATCTCGAACGGCGAGGAGCTGGCCTATCTGTCCGCGCAGGTCGCCTCCGGCAATGCCTTTGCCGGAAAGCATGTGACACTCGCAGCCAATCTGGACATGGGCAATGTGGCCTTCACGCCGATCGGCAGCGATGCCCGCCGCTTCGCGGGCAGCTTTGACGGCGCGTATCACACGATCGATAATCTGCTCGTCTCGCAGACGACGGATTATGCCGGCCTGTTCGGCTGCCTGGATACCGGCGCGGCCGTACGCCGCCTGACGGTCCGCGGCAGCATCTCCGGCCGCGGCTATGTCGGCGGCATCGCCGGTCAGGCGGACAGCGCCACGATCGAGGCCTGCGCGAACTATGCCACGGTCACCGGTACGAGCCGGAATGTCGGCGGTATCGTCGGCCGTCTGAACGGCAAGTCCGCTGCGCGCTCGACCGTCCTGCGCTGCGCGAACTTCGGCACGATCAGCAATGGTACGAACAATTTCTCGGCCGGTATCGTTGGCACTGCCTACTATACTACGCTGAGCGAGTGCTATAACGTCGGCTCCGCCACCGGAAACCGCGTCGGCGGCATTCTCGGCCAGACGGATTCGAACACGACCGTGACGTCCTGCTACAATGCCGGTGCGATCACACTGGCGGCAGCGGGCAATTATAATTATGCGGGCTCGCTCATCGGCTACAACGGCGGCTCCGTTTCGAACTGCTATTACCTCACGGGCACGCAGGCCATCGGCAGCGGCTCCGGCGACACGACTGCCCTCACGGAAGAGCAGCTGAAGTCGTTCGACACCGTGCTGAAGCTCGGCGGCGCATTCGTGAACGACGCGAAGAATCAGAACAGCGGCTATCCCGTCCTTGCCTGGCAGGATGCGGATGCCAAGTTCATCGTGGCGTTCTCCGTCAACATGACCGGCGCTTCCGTCCATGTCTACGATGCGCAGAACGTGGAGCAGACCCCGGAGGAGGACGGCACCTATCGCCTTGTCTCCGGCAGCTATACCTATCTTGTCACGCGCGATGAGTGCGACGATGTGACCGGAAGCTTTACGATCGACGGCGCAGGCCGCACCATCACGGTCACCCTCTCGGTCCGCACCTATCCCGTCAGCGTGACGCTGACCCCGGCCGAGGCAAAGCTCGTTCTTCGTGATGCCGATGGCAAGCAGTGGAGCGCCGTGAACGGCGCATGGCGCCTGCCGAAGGGAAGCTACACCTATGAGGCGAGCCTGTTCGGCTACGAGACCGCGTCGGGCAGCCTGACGGTCACGGGCGAAAACGACAGCCTGCATGTCACGCTGCAGCAGGCGGCGCGCCATAGTGTGCGCATTGCCACCGTGAAGGCGGACGACGGCAGCGCGCTGAGCGGCGCGGACATTACCGTGACGCATGCCGAGGGCGGCGAGCAGACGGCGGTGAACGGCGTCTACAGCCTGCCGGACGGCACCTATTCCTATGCCGTTATGCTGGACGGCTATCTGAATGTGGCCGGTTCCTTCACGGTCGCGGGCAAGGATCTGACTGTTACGGTCAGACTCGAGGAGGGCAGCAATGTCTGGACGGGCAAGGCCTCCGATACCGCGCCGGAGACGAAGACCGAAAACGGCGTGACGTGGTACCTCATCAAGACGCCTGAGGAGCTGGCGTGGTTTGCCGCGAAGGTCAACGGCGGTGAGACGACGATCAACGCCCGTATCATGGTGAACCTCGTGCTCAACAGTGCAGAGGCACCGAAGGCCAACCGCTGGGGCGGCTTTGGCAAGTACAACTTGCAGTACAGCGGCATCTTTGACGGCAACGGCAAGACGATCAGCGGCTATTACAGCTGCGATAATGACGATACCTACGAATCTGCGATGGGCCTGTGCGGCTATCTCGGCGCGGACGGCGTGATCAAGAATGTCACGCTTGTCGGTATGATCGAGGGCGACGGCGCGATCGGCGCCTTCGCCAACCAGAGCTACGGCCGTATCGAGGGCTGCGTCAGCCGCGTGAACATCACGAATGCGGCCTCCTACGGCGGCGTGACGGGCGGCATCGCCGCGCGCGTCTATGCCAGCGGTGCGATCGTGAACTGCGGCAACGAGGGCAGCGTGACCTGCACGCTGAGCAGCGCCTATTCCGACGCGAAGGTCGGCGGCATCGTCGGCGCGAGCTATGCGCCCATCACGGGCTGCTATAACACCGGCGCGATCAACGGCGGCAGCAACAACCGCGGCTATGTCGGCGGCATCGTCGGCTACACCGAAAACGGCAGCGTGCAGATCCTGAACTGCTACAACACCGGCTCCGTTACCGGCGCGACCTGCGTCGGCGGCATCGCGGGCAAGCACACCGGCGGCACGGATCCCACGGTCACGAACTGCTATAACACCGGCAGCGTCAAGGGCGCTTCCTGCGGCGCGCTCGTCGGCGAATATGCGGCCGAAATTCGGAACAGCTATTATCTCGAAGGCTCCGCCTCTGCTGCGACCGGCAACACGAAGGACGGCGTCAATGTCGAAGCGACGGCCAAGACCGCCGTGGAGATGAAGGAGACTGCCTTCGTTCTCGCGCTCGGCAATGAAGCCTTCCACCAGGATGACGGTCGCAACGGCGGCTATCCGCTGCTGGCATGGCAGGGCGGCACGCATGTGGTCAACACGGCGGCGGCCGAGGCCATTGCGCGCGCGGCGGAAAAGCTCACGGTCGAGCCGACGCTCGTCATCGAGAACTGCACGCTGGCGCTCGCTTCGACGGTCGAGGGCTTTGACGGCACGATCACCTGGGCCAGCTCGAACGGCGCGGTCATCACGCCGGAGGGCGTTGTGACGCTCCCGTCCACGGGAACGGTCTATGTGAAGCTGACGGCGACGCTGGCCTATGGCGGCGAGACCGGGACGAAGACCTTCCTCATCACGGTGAAGTCCCTGAAGGCGCAGAACGACGAGCTCGTCACGGCGGCCAAGTCCCTGCTGGACAGCAAGTCCACGCTGAACCCGGTCCCCGGTACGGATACGAACCTCTGCACCTATGTGGAAAACTATCTGAGCAGAAATAACCTTGACGGCATCACCGTCACCGTGAAGGACCCCGGCGCGCTCGATTATCCGATGGATGTGGCGCAGACGACCGGCATCGCGGCCGACGGCAAGATCACCTATTTCAACGCGGACCCCGCAACGCTGGGCCTTGCGGCGCACTTTGCCCGCGTCTCCGGCGTGGAGCTGACGCTTACGCGCGGCGAGAGCAGCGCGGATATCACGGCGATGGTCATCCTGAACTGGGATCTGGACACCGTCCGGGATTACCTCGAAAAGGCGGCGGCCTCCGTTACGTTCGATACCATCCGCAATCAGAATACAAGCGAAGCGGAGATTATCTCCGACCTGCAGCTCCCGCAGCGTACCGGCGCTTATCCGTTCGTCACGTTCGCCTGGACATCCGATTCCAAGCTGATCTCCATCGAGGGCAGCACGGCGGGCGAAGTCCTGACGGGCCGCGTCACACGCCCGAGCGTTGACACGAAGGTCCATCTCTATCCGACCCTGACGTTCCAGCTCAACGAGAGCTCGCTGCAGGCCGAGGGCTTCCGTCTGACGCTCCCGGCCGAGGATCTCGAGCCGCTGCGTCAGCAGATGCAGAAGGAGCTTGACGAGAACTATCTCGTCACAAAGCTGACCTATGTTGTGACCGGCGAGGTCATCGACCCCGAGGCCGTGAACGGCGACATCCAGCTCCTCACGGCACGCGCTACCGGCATCGAGAACTATGACGATTATAAGTTCATCGTCACTTCGGGCGATCCGGATGTGGCCGAGATCAACGCCTACCGCGCCAATATCTACCGCCCGATGCCCGGCGAGGCCGCGGCGGAGGTGACGTTGACCGTCACCATGCAGCACAAGACAAAGGACGTCTCCGTGCAGAAGCAGATCGCCCTCAAGGTCCTGCCGCTGACAAAGGCGGAGCTTGACGATGCGCTGAACCTCATGGAGCAGGTCAAGGCCCACTACTGGGATGGTCTGAACGACGGAGCGAACGAGTCGCGGTACGCCGTGACGAAGAGCCTGCACGCCTTCCGCGAGGCCGTTGCGGGCGAGAACGGCGGCCTGACGTGGCTGTATGACTACCGCGACGCGCATGGTGCTGGCATCGTGGCCGGAGATCAGGCGGATTATTCCTCCGTCGGCGGTCAGGAGCAGTATAACAAGTTCAAGTCCAGCAATCCGGCCGTCATTGCCCATGAGAATCTGGTGCTGACGCAGCCGAAGTACAACACGTCCGTCACCGTTGAGAGCGTGCTGGAGCATGCCGTCTTTGCCAAGTATGCCAAGAAGATTACGTCCGGCGCATGGTATGACGACTACTTCTCCAAGCTGACCGGTCAGAAGGTCTCCGCCACCATGACGGTCCTCGGCACGGACGGTCCGAACCCGGGCGGCGACCAGCCTCCCGTCAGGACGACGGTCACGGTCGTGCTGACCGGCGTGAACGGTGTCGGCGCAGTGGACCGCACGTTTGACACGACGTCGGACAAGACCGTGGCGGAGGCTCTGCAGGAGGGCCTTGGCGAGGACTACACGCTCACGGTCAGCGGCTATGGCTACATCGGCAGCCTGACCGGCCCGGACGATTTCAACGCCGCCAATGCGGGCGTTGAGTTCTGGGGTCAGTATTACTACATCGACGGCGCGTATGACACGTCCTCTCCGCTGACGGTCCCTGTCACGGACGGCGCGGTCTACGGTATCTTCGCCAACGAGAAGAACACGACCGGCGAGAACTATGGCTACAAGTACAACGTCTGGATCCACGAGCGCAGCGTTACCGCCGAGGCCGAGACGGCCTTTGACGTCACGGTCTACCAGATGCAGGGCAATACCGCCGTGCCGCAGGCAGGCGTGAAGGTCTACGCGGACGGCAATGTGATGGGCGTCAGCGATGAGAACGGCAAGGTTATCTGCCGCTTTGAGCATGCGGGCGACTATGTGCTCACGACCGGCGACGAGCTGCACACCTACAGCCAGTGCCGCGTCCATGTGACGGAGAAGCCCTTCAAGGCGACGGTCACGGTCCGCCTGACGGGCGTGAACGGCATCGGCGCGATCGACCGCACGCTGGAGGTCCCTTCCTCCAGCACGGTCGCAGAGGCGCTGCAGCAGGGCTTCGGCGAGGACTATGTCCTCACGGTCAGCGAATATGGCTACATCGGCAGCCTGACTGGCCCGGAAGACTTCAACGCGGCCAATGCGGCAGTGGCATACTGGGGCCAGTATTACTTCGTGAACGGCGCGTATGATACGTCCTCCCCGCTGACGGTCCCCGTCACGGCCGGCGGCATCTACGGCGTGTTTGCCAATGAGTCGACGGCCGACTCCGACAGCTACTACGGCTATAAGTACAACGTCTGGTTCCACGAGACCGCGCTCACCGCAGCGGCGAGCGAGACGTTCACGGCAACGGTGTACCAGATGGGAACCGGTGTTGCTCCGGCAGAGGGCGTGCAGATCTTCTGCGGCGGCGAGCTGCTCGGCAGGACGGCCGCGGACGGCACGTTTGCCTGGCACTTTGACACCGCAGGCGTCTACGTCCTCACGACGGGCGACAGCAACCACACCTACAGCCAGTGTGTCGTCACGGTGACGGGCAAGGCCCCGGTGTGTGACGGCGGTGCGAACTGCCCGAGCCGCGCCTTCCCGGATCTTGATCCCGCGCAGTGGTATCACCTCAGCACGGACTATGCCATCACGAACCACCTGTTCATCGGCTTTGAGGACGGCACGTTCCGCCCGAACGGCCAGATGAGCCGCGCGATGTTCGCCATGGTGCTCTGGCGCGTGGCAGGCAGCCCGGCAAGCTCCGCGGCGCTCCCGTTTGCGGATGTCGCTGCCGATGCCTGGTATGCCGATGCAGTCCGCTGGGCCTATGCGGCCGGCGTGATCAACGGCGTGTCCACCACGGCGTTCGACCCCGAGTCCCCGGTGACCCGCGAGCAGATGGTCACGATGATCGTCCGTTATGCGGAAAAGATCGGCGCTGTCACCGGCGCACGCGATGATCTGTCGCAGTTCTCCGATGGGATGCAGGTCAGCTCCTATGCGCTCGCAGCGGTGCGCTGGGCAGTCGCCGTCGGCCTGCTGCGTGGTATGGACAACGGCCGCCTCGAGCCGCAGGGCACGGCGACCCGCGCAGAGGTTGCAACGCTGCTGATGCGTTTCGCCGCTCTCCGCAAGTAAGGCTTGGCGCTCCCGTACCGCTCTGCGGCGGTGCGGGGATGCTGCGAAAATGGCGGATGCCGCATCGAGATTGATGTTGGCATCCGCCGCTTTTTGTGATATCATATTTGAGGAAACTCTGAATAAATCATCTGCGGTGGATGGCGGATATTTTCCGCCAATCCATCGGTTTGAAAAACTTGAAATACACAAAGTATTCCTGCATTTTTCAAACCTTGACTTGACAGAAAATCTCTCGCCATCCACTCTTGCTGATTTAATCAGAGCTTCCTTGAGCAACACCGCACGATATGCGATTGCTGAATTGTGCAGTGCGGCTTTGAAAGTGAGGGGAAGGCATGCAGAGTTTACGGGGAAAGTTATTCCTCTCCGGGATGGATGAAAATGCGGCTTCGCTGGCCCGGAAATGGGGCCTTGGGCTGGAGCTGACGGATTTCTGCGAGGCGCGGAAATTGGAAGAACCTGCGGCCATGGAGGCTGCGCGGGCGCGCTGCAGTGGGATCGGCTCTCTCTGGCTGCATGCGCCGTTTGCGGAGCTGTCGCCCTGCGCCATCGACCCGCGCGTGCGCGAGGTTGTCATGCTGCGCTTCCGGCAGACCGTGCAGGCGGCGCTGGCGCTCGGCATCCGGCGCATCGTGGTGCACAGCGGCTATATCCCGCTCGTCTATTTCCCGGAGTGGTTCACGGCCCGGTCCGTCGAATTCTGGCGGGAATTTCTGCGGGACGCCCCGGACGGCCTCTGCCTTGCGCTGGAAAACGTGATGGAGCCGGGGCCGGATATGCTCGTGCAGATCGCTGCGGGCGTCGATGACCCACGCTTCGGCCTGTGCCTCGATGTCGGCCATGCCAATACCCGCGTGAGCGAAACGCCGCCTCTGGATTGGATCGCGCCGATGGCCCCGTGGCTGCGCCATGTGCACCTGCACAACAACGACGGCGACTGGGACCTGCACGACGCGCTCGGGCAGGGCATGATCCCGATGCCGGATATCCTTGCCGCGCTGGCGGAGCTGAGCCCGGCGGCGGATTATACGATCGAAAATCAGAACTGTGAGCCCTCGCTGCGCTGGCTTTGCGCGCGGGGCTATCTGGAGGAACCATGACAGAGCAGGAATTTCAGACCTTTTTGCGCTCCATCCGCCCGGCGGACCGCGCCGCGATGGACGCTGCCGCCCGCCGTCAGGCGGAGCTGGCCAAGCCGCCGGGCAGCCTCGGCGCGCTGGAGGATGTCTCCATCCGGCTGGCAGGACTGACCGGCCGGGTGAAAAATCGGATCGACCGCTGCCGCGTGCTCGTGTTCGCGGCGGATAACGGCGTTACGGCTGAGGGCGTTTCGGCAACGCCGGTCTCGGTCACGCTCAGTCAGTCTATCAATATGACACGGCATATCACGGGCATGTCCGCCCTGGCGGCGGCCTTTGGCGATTCCGTCGTCGTGACGGACGTCGGCATCGACGCGGATGTCCGCTGCCCGGAGATCGTGGATCGGAAGATCCGCCGCTCTACCGGCGATATCGCGCGGGAGCCCGCCATGACGCGGGAGCAGGCGCTGACGGCCATTTCCGTCGGCATGGAGCAGGCGCAGCGCGCCGCGCAGGACGGTATGCAGGCCGTCGGCATCGGCGAGATGGGCATCGGCAACACCACGACGTCGGCCGCCGTTCTGGCGGCGCTGACCGGCCTTGCGCCGGAGGAGCTGACCGGCCGCGGCGCAGGTCTGACGGACGATGCCTTCCGGAAGAAAAAGGACGTGATCCGGCGTGCGCTCACGCTGCACCGGCCGGACCCGGCAGACCCCGTCGGCGTGTTGTCCGCCGTCGGCGGTCTGGACCTTGCGGCCATGACGGGCGCGTTCCTCGGCCTTGCCGCAGCGCATGTCCCGGCCGTAGCCGACGGGCTCATCTCCGTGGTTGCAGCCCTGTGCGCCGTGCGCCTGTGCCCGGCTGCGCGGGATGCGATCTTCCTGTCCCATGCCTCAAAGGAGCCGGGCTACCGCCGCGCTGCGGAGGAGCTGGGCCTTGCGCCCTTCCTGCAGCTCGGCATGCGGCTGGGCGAGGGGAGCGGCTGTCCGCTGGCCTTTCAGGTGCTGAAGGCCGCCTGCGCCGTCATGAATGGCATGGCGACATTTGCGGAGGCCGCCATCAACGACGATTATCTGGAGTCCATCCGCACGCCGGATGCGTTCCGCGTGGACACGCCATGAAAATTTTACTGGTCGGCGGCAGCAAAAGCGGAAAAAGCGGCCTTGCGCAGCGGCTTTGCGTCCGGCTTGCCGCTGGTGCACCCATGATCTACTGGGCGACGATGGAGCCGGTGGACGGCGAGGACCGCGCCCGCATCGCCCGCCATCTGGACGAGCGCGCGGGCTGGGGCTTCAGCACGGTCGAGTGCGGCCGAGCGCTGGAGCGCGCCGCACTGCCGGAGAGGGCTTGCGTGCTGTTTGACAGCGTGACGGCCCTGCTTGCAAACGAGATGTTCTCCGGCGCGCAGCCGGATGTCGCCGCCCCGGAGCGAGCAGCGCAGGAGCTGCTGGCGCTCAGCTGCCGTGCGGCGCATCTGGTCTGCGTCTGCGACGATATTTTCCGCGATGGTGCGGCCTATGACGAATGGACGGAGCGCTACCGCAGCGGCCTTGCGCGCGTCTGCCGCACGCTGGCGGCGGAATTCGACACAGTCTGCGAGGTCACGGCCGGACTGCCGCATCTTTGGAAGGGGGAATTGCCGTGAAGCGCTGGTTCACGGGCTTTATGATGTCATGGGGCATGTTTCTGGCCATTCCGTGCCCGTGCCGCATCTGGGACGAGAAGGCGCGGCCGCACATGGTCGCCTGTCTGCCGCTCACGGGCGGCGTAGTCGGGCTCGTGTGGGCGGCGATGGCATGGCTGCTGCAGCGCCTCGGCTGCCCTGCGCCGCTGCGGGCGGTGCTGCTGGCCGCTGCTCCGTGGCTCGTCACGGGCTTTTTGCATCTCGACGGCTATATGGACGTCTGCGATGCCCTGCTGTCGCGGCGCGACCTTGCCACGCGGCAGAAAATTCTGAAGGATTCGCACTGCGGCGCCTTCGCCGTCATCTGTATGGTCCTGCTGGCCGCGGGCCAGTGCGCGCTGTTTGCGGGTGCGCCGTGGCTGCGCCTGCTGGACGAGCAGCAGGCGGCCTATGTGGAACGGATCATACAGCAGTACGGCAGCGATTACGACATCTTCTTCAAGCCCCATCCCGCCGACAGCTCGTCGGCCGGTTACCCCGACCGGTTCGAGGGGCTGACGCTGCTGCCGAGTCAGATGCCGTTCGAAATCTTCGTCTGGGCGCTGCTCGACAAAATCGACATGATCGGCGGCTACCCCTCGAC
>OLQT01001646.1_pt1 | contig 13363 bp, 7 predicted proteins | sample 1672651 | NCBI WGS metagenome assembly OLQT01 (sample SAMEA3136709, study PRJEB25190) | human gut metagenome | biome: human gut; feature: human-associated habitat; material: faeces | place: Austria | collected 2013 | reverse complement strand
AGTTTGATGCCAACATTAAAAAAATAGAGAGGACACTTGGTGTTACTGTGATCGTTCGGGATGATCAGGTAAAGATTATCGGAAATGAATCTGCAGCCAATGGAGCAGCAGAGGTCTTTAATCAACTGTATGAGCTTTCAAAAAGAGGAAATGTCATTGCCGAACAGAATGTAAATTATGCATTGGCACTGCTTCAGGAGCACAAGGGAAGCCAGATGGTAGAAATTGACAAAGATATTATCTGCCACACAATAAATGGCAAGCCTGTGAAACCAAAAACCATCGGTCAGAAAGACTATGTGGATAATATCCGCAAGAAAATGGTTGTTTTTGGAATGGGACCGGCAGGAACCGGAAAATCACAGATTGCCTATGCGGTGGCAAGAATTTTAAAACTGCCGTGGACGACACTTGATATGAGTTCCATCAATGACCCGGAGCAGCTGACCGGAAGTTCCCGTATCTACGGAAATGCAAAGCCGGGTATTATTATGGATGCATTTTCGATGGCAGGCGAGTCAAACCTTGTGTTCATCATTAACGAGCTTGACAAGGCGGCATCCGGAAAAGGAAACGGCAATCCGGCGGACGTGCTTCTTACCTTATTAGATAATCTCGGATTTACAGACAACTATATGGAATGTATGATTCCGACCGGCGGTGTCTATCCGATCGCGACCGCTAATGTAAAAGAAGATATCAGCGCCCCGCTGATGTCACGTTTTGCAGTGATCGATATCCCGGATTATACGCAGGAAGAGAAAAAAATCATTTTCTCCAAATTTGCACTGCCAAAAGTATTAAAGAGAATCGGATTGCTGCAGGGCGAGATCGTTCTGACCGGGGAGGGACTGGATGAACTGATCGAGCAGTATAAGAATACATCGGGAATCCGTGATCTGGAGCAGGCGGCAGAGCACCTAGCAGCCAATGCACTGTATCAGATTGAAGTAGACCATGTAAAACAGGTTGTGTTCGATGCGGAAATGGTAAAAAAATTATTTGCGTAAAAAACAAAATATAAGAAAGGTAAAAAGACCACTTCATGAAATTTTTCGTGAGGTGGTCTTTTACTGTCCGAATTAATGGACAGAAAATATGGATAATGGGAAGCAGCAAGAGGGCAAAATGAAGGAAAGTGAGGAGCATGGCAGATGAAAACGGAATATCAGATTATTGCGGTAGACTTTGACGGAACACTTTGTACGGATTGCTTCCCAAAGATCGGACAGCCGAATACAGCACTGATCGAACTGCTGAAAGGATTGAGAAGGCAGGGACGCCAGATTATTTTGTGGACGTGCCGCTGTGGAAATCAGTTAGAGGAAGCAGTGGAATGGTGCAGGAAGTGGGAACTGGAATTTGATGCGGTGAATGAGAATCTGCCGGAGATTATCGAAAGGTACGGATCAGACGGAAGAAAGATTTATGCGGATGCTTATATTGATGACAAAAGCTGTTTTCCATGGGAGGTAAAAAAGGATGAGAAAGTTGGATTATGAATTTATTTTTACATGCGGTATTGTTGCATTTATCGCAGCGCTTGGAATGGTAGCTGGCATTGTTGTGCTGGCTGGGGCAAAGATTTATGTTTATAACCTGCCTTTGATCGTGGGAAGCTTTCTGGCTATCGGAGGACTTTTGTGGGGATTATTGTTAGTTTTGAACAATGATAATGTGGAAAAAAGGACAAAACATCGTTACTGCTCAGACAGTATCTGAGCACTTTGCTGTATCATACATATTTAGTAACTATTCAGCACCTCATTCGCAAAATCGCTCTTTCAGAGCTATATTTTTGCTCATGTGGTTACTTCGCCAAAGAAATTTTCAAAATTATGCTCATTCATGCAAGCATGATTCGCAAATTTATGAAAATTGTCTTGGCTCTGAATAGTTACCATATTTACCAGATTAAGGTTGACGCTCTATCGTGAATTAAATATAATCCTGTTTTTGACAGTTTCAAAAAATAAAATCGCTGCAACGCCAGAAAATATAGGCGTTGTAGCGATTTTGACTGTTGTTTTAAACTATAGTATTTTATTCCCTTCCTTTACTTTTTTTCTGGATGGTTTTCATCTGGCTTTTGGTGATAAATTTGAAATCTGTATCAAAACCACAGATCTTATGTAAGGAATCTGTCAGTCTATCGCGTGTATAAAGTGGGATAAATCCCTGATCCTGTATATTTGCGAAATTCATGGACTTCAACTTATCCAGGATCATCTCGCAGGTAAAATCCTGTCCCAGATCTTTTTCAAGATACCGGTATATCACCAGGGAAAGAAAACAGATGAGAAAATGTGCTCTTATGCGTGCGTCAGCATGGACAAATACAGGTCTTGCTTCAAAATCCGTTTTCATGATGCGGAAACATTCTTCAATTTCCCAACGCCCTTCACTGACTTTTAGGATGTCTTTTACATCATCATCCAACAGATCAGTAGTAACTGCATACATTCCATCATAAAGTGCTTCATCTTCGATTTTGTCTGTGTCCAGATAATGGCGGATGTCTGCGGCTTCACCGTCTTCCGTTACGGCTGTCTTTCCTATGAAACGTGCCGGATCGTTTGGATTTCTCCGTTCTTTTTTTATGTTTCCTGACTGCAGCATTTTTTTGGCACGTTCAACCTGAAGATCACGTATTGTTTTTTGATATCTTGCAAATTTAGGCGAATAGGTTACGATCAGACGCTGGTGCAGCGTGTGGGGTGTATAAGGCTCATCCTTATAATACAATCCGTTATCGTCTTCCGGGATTTCTGAAAGTTCAACAGGCATATCATCTGATACGCGTTTGAAGCCGGTCTTGTCCAGAGCCCATTTTTTATCATCTTTATTCAGCTTTTTAATGGACTGGGTGACAATAAAAGCACGTTCACCGGCATGGTTTATCTTTTTGATGGCTTCGGAACCAAGTCCGGCATCACTGCAGTAAATAAATTTTGTACAGCCAAAGTCCTGGAGGACTTTTCCTTCCAGCGGTTTCAGGGAAGTCTGTTCATTTGCGTTTCCGGGGAAAAGTGAAAAAGCAAGAGGTATCCCATCACCGTCCATAAACATCCCCATCTGGATGATCGGGTTAGGACGGTGTTCTTTGCCTTTGCCGTATTTTCTGTCCCCATCTTCCTGCTCAATCTCAAAGAAATAGTTTGTACAGTCATAATACAGGATAGCATCGTTTCGCTTTCCGAGAAGATGACTGTTTTTATAAACTTCCGACTGGATAAAATCACATTCATTTCCAAGAACGTCGAGTGCCCGGTAGATGTCATGCAGCTGGTAGGATGGTTTTTCCAGAAATTCAGAAGCTGTTTTATAGGAAGACCGTTTACTGGCAGGTTCTAAGATCCTGGCATAGATGAGATCAGATAGGATCGCGTTGATATCATACTTAAATTTATATTTATCGCGGAGTTTCCGGCAGATCTTATCAAGCTTGAGGCGGTAATAAAAAGTCTGTGGGAAAAGATAACCGCCACGGTAGAGAACCTGCTGGCCATAATCTAACTTATGATCAGAATGGAAGGTTATCTGGACAGCTTTTGTCTGCTGATCTTTTTTATATTTTTCGGTTTCAAGCTTAACTTCATTTTTTGCCCATGCAAGAACGTCGTCCCTGGTTGGCCCATGTTCGACAATGAGCTGGTTCAAAGTGCCGAGTTTACGGACAATGACAGAGGATGTTTTGCCATTGGCTTTGGTATAAGATTTTGCAATATAAAAGGATTCTGCATTTTTGGATTTTGTTATATGTAGATTCATAAGCACCCCTCCAATGCTTATTATAACACACAATAACATAAAACAACAGCATATAAAACATAAAAATTGACATAAAAAATGCAGGTTTTATAAGACCTGCAAGTACTTTTCTTGATATTCAACTGTCAAACTCCAGAGCACCTCATTCGCAAAATCGCTCTTTCAGAGCTATATTTTTGCTCATGTGGTTACTTCGCCAAAGAAATTTTCAAAATTATGCTCATTCATGCAAGCATGATTCGCAAATTTATGAAAATTGTCTTGGCTCTGAATAGTTACCATATTTACCAGATTAAGGTTGACGCTCTATCGTGAATTAAATATAATAAACTTGATTTACTGTGCCTTTTTAGGGGAATACCGAAGGCATCTGGAGGAAAAATGAGAAGAAACCTTAATATAAAACAGAGAAAATGGCGGAGCTTTATCTTTGCAACGATTTTTGGTGTGACAGCAGCGACTGCGGTCATTACGGTAAAACCGTTGGAAAGTTATGCCTACACGGAGACGGCAGGAGTGTTGAACGATGGCCCGGTGCAGATGCGGAAATCGCCTGTGAATGGCGAAAAAATCACATCTCTGGCGGCTGGAACAGCCGTCCGCGTGATCGATGAAGCGGATGGTTCGGATGGAATGAAGTGGTATAAAGTACAGATTTCCTATAATGGAATGTCATCGACAGGTTATATCAGATCCGATTTTATCACACTGTCATCCGAGGATACTTCTGCGGGAAGTACGATCACAGATAATTCAGCGCAGGGTGCAGCCGGAGTTGTCACCAACACGAACGGCAATGTCTATGTGAGGACAGGTGCGAGCACGGCATATTCTCCGGTCACGACGGTAAAAAGAGATCAGACAGTCAATGTACTCGGACAGACAACCACAAATGGAACTGTGTGGTACAATGTGACATTTAATAAGAATGGTGTGGATTATGCAGGTTGGATCTGCGGAACCTATCTGTCAGTAACCGGACAGACTTCTGCGGATGGATCGCAGGGAGACACCACAACGGTGACGGATGAAGAATATGTTGCATCGTTAAAATCAGCAGGATTTCCGGACAGCTATTGTAACTCACTTCTGGCATTGCACCAGAAGTATCCAGACTGGCAGTTCGTTCCGGTACAGACAGGACTAGACTGGAATACCGTCATTGCAAATGAGAGTGTTGTCGGAAGGAATCTGGTGCAGAGTTCTTCCAATGATGCGAGAAAGTCAACGGAGACGGGGGCTTATGACTGGGCGACCAACAAATGGTATGGTTATGACGGAGCAGGCTGGGTAAGTGCCTCCTCCAATTACATAGCATATTGCATGGATCCGAGAAATTACCTGAATGACACGTATATTTTTCAGTTTGAAACGTTAGAATATGCGCCATATCAGAACGTGACAGGAGTTGGAAATATTCTGTCAGGCAGTTTCATGAGTGGAAACTATAGCGATACAGACGGAGCATCGCGAAGCTATGCAGATACTTTCATGGAAGTGGGACAGAACTTGAGTGTCAGTCCTTATCATCTGGCTGCAAGATGTAAGCAGGAGCAGGGAAATAAGGGGACAAGTCCTTTGATCTCTGGCAATTACTCTGGCTATAATGGATATTACAATTACTTTAATATCGGAGCATATACGACATCGTCTGCGTCTGCGACGGTCAACGGATTGATTTATGCGAAAAATAACGACTGGAATTCTATTTATAAATCAATTAATGGTGGAGCTGGTATCGTTGGAAATAATTATGTGAAAAAAGGGCAGAACACCTTATATTTCCAGAAATTTAATGTGGTGAATATGAACAGCATATACTCACATCAGTACATGACAAATGTGCAGGCGGCAATGTCAGAAGGAAAAACAATGAGCACGGCTTATGCGGATAAATCACAGGGATTTATATTCCGTATTCCGGTGTATAGCAATATGCCGGAGTCAGCAGTGACGTTTTCAGACAGTGGTAATCCGAATAACTGGCTCTCTTCTCTCAGCGTAAGCGGATATGGACTGACACCGTCTTTCCAGGGAGCAGTAACCGATTATTCCGTGATCGTTGGAACCGAGGTAAGCTCGATCAATGTAGGTGCTTCGGCAGTTGCACCGAAAGCGGGAGTTTCCGGAGCGGGAACTTATGCATTGAATTATGGAAATAATGCGATCAACGTAACTTGTGTGTCACAGAGCGGTTCGGCAAAAACCTACACGATCAATGTGGTAAGACAGCAGCCGGCAGCAGACAATACCCAGACACCGGAAAGTGGTGGAACAACGGTTGCGGACGGCGTATCCGTTTCTACCTCCTATAAACTGGGAGATACCGTGATCACAGGTATTACACCGGGAACAGGCGCTTCTTCTGTACTTGCCAATATCTCAGCGGGAAGCGGCACGGTCAAAGTGCTGAAAGCAGATGGCACAGAAAATACCGGTGCAGTCGGAACAGGTAATAAAATTGCAGTATATGCAAATGGAACACTGGTGAAGCAGTATGACGTTGTCATTTACGGTGACATCAATGGAGATGGAAAAATCTCTGTGGTCGATCTGGTCATGATGCAGAAACAGATTCTTGGAACATCACAGCTTTCCGGTGCGTATGCAGCGGCTGCGGATATAAGCAGAGATGGAAAAGTTTCCGTAAAAGACCTTGTGCTTTTGCAGAAACATATTATAAATGCAGCACAGATTGAACAGTAATAGGGCTGTGTGGATAGAAAGAGTTATTTTAGTGAGAAAATACAATTTTCACACATAAGAATGGAGAGTAAAATGAAAAAGAAATTAGGTGTGATCATTACACTGTTAACATTATGCATCTGCCTTATGACACCGCAGATGCATGCCAAGGCGGCTTCCGGAAAAACAACGATCGCTGTGTCTGCCGGTTCCCTGAATATCGGACAGACTGTGACGGTAACGGCAAAAGCATTAAGTGCATCCGGGGACAGTGCATATGCCAATATGGTTTTGACCTATGATGCCGGCATTCTGGAGTTTGTGAGCTGTAATGCAACTTATGGCGGTGGCGGCGGAAGTATTTCGGTAGCGAGTGACAGCTTCAGTGTGACATTAAAAGCAATCAGTGCGGGAAAAGCTTCTATTTCGCTTTCTGCTACGGATGGTGTTATTTACGGTACCGAAGAAGAATTGGATTCCATGGCAGGCAGCAGCACTTCTGTAACGGTCAAAAACGAAGCAGCAGGCAGCAATACAGGAAATAACAACAATACTGGAAGCAATACGAATACGGCAGCTTTATCCGCAGATAATTCCTTAAAGGCGCTGACGATTTCACCGGGAACATTGTCTCCGGCTTTTAAGGGAAGCACCACAAAGTACACGGCAACGGTTGATAATTCCGTGACAAGTATTGCAGTGAGTGCAACACCGGTCAATGAAAAGGCAACGATTGAGTCTGTGACTGGAAATACGAATCTTGCAGTTGGGGCAAACGTTGTTCAGATTGTCGTAAAAGCAGAAAATGGTACAACAGCCACTTATAAAATCACTGTGACAAGACAGGCTGCAGGAACCACCGGAAGTGAGACGACAACTACAGGCGGTGAAAACGGAGACGACGGAAATGGTGACAGCGAGACTCCAGAAGATACTGAGGAAGTGGACACAACGGAAACTCCGGTGTCGGCGGCGGATGTTGTGATCAATAACACGACCTACCATATCGCAGACAATTTTACAGAGGAACAGATTCCGTCTGATTTTACAGAGGCAACAGTTAATTTCCGGGGAGCGGAATGTAGAGGTCTGACATTTAACAAGGGAACAATCTCTCTGATCTATCTGGAAACAGACAATGTGGATGCAACAACCGGCAGGTTCTTTATCTATGATGAGACAAGGGATGTTGTCTATGACTTTATGAAGTTTACAGCAGGGGAGAGCAGTTATGCTATCCCACTTCTGGCGCCGCTTGATTCGGTACTGCCGGAGAGTTATGTGCAGGTGTCCCTGCAAATGCCGGAAAATACTGTGATGACCGCTTACCAGCTTCCGGCAGAGGATGGAGAGGAAGCGTCTGATTTCTATATCTTTTATGGGGTAAATCAGGATGGAACCGAAGGCTGGTATCAGTATGATGCAGCGGAAGGAACTTACCAGCGTGTGAATGGAAATATCACAGAGACAGCGGATTCCTCTTCGGATGATCTTGCAGCATTGCAGAGCGAGTATGATGAACTCTCAAAGAAATATAAAGATGCAAAATCCTTTTCCAGAAACATGATCGCTGTGCTTATTTTTGTATTGGCAATCGCAGTTGTGATCATCCTGAATATCGTTCTCTTTGGCAGAAAGAAAAAAGGAAAAGACGAACTCTTAGAGGACAACGATTCTGAGAACGAAGAGTCTGAGTACGAGAGCGATGAGGAAGATGAATTTGTCGAAAAATCCCCTGAAGCTCCAATGAAAAACGCAGAGAACACAAAAAAAGCATCAAAAGCAGGGCAGACAGCGAGAACAAATAAAGCCGGGAAACCGAAAAAAGCAGAAGAAACAGAAGAAGCACAAGAGTTCGAAGAGGATGAGGACGATTATTTCGATGACGAGGAAGAGTACATCGAGGAAGAACATCCAATCAACAGGGCTTACCGCGAATGGAATGATTATGAGGATGAAATTCCATCCCCGTCTAAGAAACCAGTGACAGAAGAAATGTCCGAGAAAAAATCACCTATAGAAAATGAAAAAATGGATGTGCCGCAAAAAAATGAAAAAGGAATGGAAGTTTTCGACCTAAATGATTTATAATATAAAATAGAATGTAGATAATTGCGAAACTCATTCATAACGTAAATTAAATTGTGAAAAATCAACAAAAGCTTGAGAAAACACTGTGGAACCGCCGGTACTTAGAAGGCAGGTGCGACATTTTTTATCAGGTCTGTGCATTTACTGCACAGACCGTGCGAAGATGATTCAAGAGTGAGCAAATTCCTATCTGCGAAGCAGATTTTATATGAATTTGCGAAGTACTGCGAAGAATGAGCAGTACCGTTGCGAGTGACACGTAGCGGAAGCGTGTTTTCGAAAATTTTGTTGATTTTGAACAATTTGAGATAGATTAAGGAGAGTTTGCAATCACCTAATAAATAATGTGAGGAGACAACATGCAATTACCATACACTGTAAAAGCCAAAAAAGCGATTGATATCGCCGGCAAAATGTCAAAATCATTACATCATAATTATATCGGAACCGAGCACTTACTGATTGGGCTATTGAAGGAAAATTCAGGAGTAGCGGCAAAAATTCTGAATGAGAATGGTGTAGAGTTAGATAAAATTGTAGATCTGATCAAAGAATTGATCGCTCCGGCAGAGGGAACAGCAGTAGCAGAATCAGATGGTTATTCACCGAGAGCAGCAAAAGTTCTTGAGAATGCAGAGAAGGAGGCAGTCAGATTCCATGCTGATGCCATTGGAACAGAACATATTCTGATTGCCATGATCAAAGAGACAGACTGTGTTGCATCCAGATTACTGACAACGCTGTCCGTCAATATGCAGAAAGTCTTTGTGGACACTCTCATTGCGATGGGGGAAGATGCAAATCTTTACCGCGAAGAATTTCAGAATGGCCGTCCGGGAAAAAAGAAAAATAATGAGGGAACCCCGACGTTGGATCAGTATTCCAGAGATCTGACACAGCTTGCAACGGAAGGAGCACTGGATCCGGTGGTTGGACGTGAGGAAGAAATCCAGAGAGTGATTCAGATTCTAAGCAGAAGAACGAAGAACAATCCATGTCTGATCGGAGAACCGGGAGTTGGTAAAACGGCTATCGTGGAAGGGATCGCAGAGCGTATCGTATCCGGCCTTGTACCGGACTCTGTTCAGGGAAAAAGAGTGGTATCTTTAGACCTATCCGGTATTGTGGCTGGTTCAAAATACCGTGGAGAATTTGAAGAGCGTATCAAAAAAGTGATTCAGGAAGTGACAAAAGCAGGAAATGTTTTGCTGTTTATCGATGAGCTTCACACAATCATCGGTGCCGGTGGCGCAGAGGGCGCGATCGATGCCTCTAATATTTTAAAACCTGCACTTGCCCGTGGTGAGATTCAGATCATGGGAGCAACGACAATCACAGAATACCGCAAATATGTAGAAAAAGATGCTGCACTAGAGCGAAGATTCCAGCCTGTGACGGTGGAGGAACCGGGCGAGGAACAGACAGTTGCAATTTTGAAAGGGCTTCGCGGTAAATACGAAGCACATCATCATGTAAAGATTACCGATGAGGGAATCCGTGCAGCCGTACAGATGTCAGAGCGCTACATCAATGACCGGAATCTGCCGGATAAAGCCATTGATCTTATGGATGAGGCGGCTTCCAGAGTGCGGCTTGGCAGCTTTAAGACACCGAAACAGATGAAAGAAACAGAGCAACGTATCCGTGAACTGGATATCATTTTAGAAGAAGCAGTCCGCGGACTTCGTTTAGGTGATGCAAAAGCAGCCCGCGAAGAAAAAGAAGAACTCTTAAAAAGGCATGCAAAGCAGATAAAAAAATATCATAAAGATGCCGAGAAGAAAGAGCCGTTAGTCAACGAAAACGAAATTGCAGAGGTAGTGTCCTCCTGGACAAAAATCCCTGTGAAAAAATTAACGGCAGATGAAAGTGCAAAACTTGCAAAATTAGAGAAAACACTGCACAAAAGAGTTATAGGACAGGAAGAGGCGGTAAGTGCTGTGGCAAAAGCAGTCCGCCGTGGAAGAGTAGGATTAAAAGACCCGAATCGTCCGATCGGTTCGTTCCTGTTTTTAGGACCGACAGGAGTTGGAAAGACCGAGATATCCAAAGCACTGGCAGAAGCAGTTTTTGGAAACGAACAGGCAATGATCCGTGTAGATATGTCCGAATATATGGAAAAGCACAGTGTCTCTAAAATGGTAGGCTCTCCTCCGGGATATGTCGGATATGACGAAGGAGGTCAGCTGAGTGAAAAAGTACGCAGAAACCCATATTCGGTCGTATTGTTTGATGAGATAGAAAAAGCCCATCCGGATGTATTCAATATTTTATTACAGGTCTTAGACGATGGACACATCACGGATGCCCAGGGAAGAAAAGTAGATTTTAAAAATACCATCATTATCATGACCTCCAATGCAGGAGCACAGTCGATCGTTTCGCCAAAACACTTGGGTTTTGGTTCGCAGGATGATGAAAAACAGAATTACGAATATATGAAGCAGGGTGTTATGGAAGAGGTCAGAAGGATCTTCAAGCCGGAATTTTTAAATCGTATTGATGAAACCATTGTATTCCATGCCCTTACGAAAGAAGACATGAAGCAGATCGTTACACTGTTAGCGAAGACATTAGTGGAGCGCTGCAGGACACAGATGGAGATCGAGCTGCATATCCGTGATTCCGTCAAAGCCTATATTGTTGAAACAGCATATGACCCGAAATACGGAGCACGTCCGTTGCGCCGGATGATCCAGAGTAAGATCGAAGATGCACTTGCAGAAGAGATTTTAGCAGGCAGGATCAAAAGAGGCGACCGGGTAGAGGTCGGACTAAAGAAAAAAGAAATTGTATTTGAAGTGCCAAAAAGCAAAGAAGTGCAACCATAATGTTTCAAAAGTAGTATCGTAAAATTTACAAAATTACTAGCCACACAGACTGAAATATTATATAATGATCATATAAGCAGTTCACTTACAGGAGGAGAAGAAAGAAATGGGAGCAATCAGCGAATTGATTCGCACAGAAAAAGACGGAACCATCAGTTTTGGTGATTATACTTTGGATAAAAAGGAAAAGCTGGACAACTTTGAGCATGACGGTGATTTATACAAAGTAAAGACCTTTCATGAGATTACCAAATTAGAACGCAACGGAATGTTTGTATATGAATCTGTACCGGGAACATCTGTATTCGATTTCGAAGAAACGGATGTCAGAACGGAATTTGAAGTCGAAGGCTTTGAAGATACGCAGATTACACTGGAACTGGAAGCTGAACAGGAATATGAAGTTTTTGTGGATGATGTGAATATCGGACGCATGACAACGAATCTTGGTGGCAAGCTTGTATTGAGTGTTGAACTGGGATCTGCACAGAAGCATGTGAAGGTTGTCAGAGTGTAGATAGCGGAGAGAAGGAAGATTCTTCGCAATAGACCATTCATGAAGTGAACAAAAGATACTGCAGATGACACAATGCGTGAATTTGCAGTATCTTTTCGTTTTTTGAGATGATAGAGGCTCAGAATGGGTTGCGAGTACAGAAAGTTTTGGATAAGAAGTAGGGTTATAGGAAACGGGAGTAGTTAAATGGCTAAGAGCAAGAATATATTTTTTTGTCAGGAATGCGGATACGAATCAGCTAAATGGCTGGGACAGTGTCCCGCCTGCAAAGCATGGAATACCTTTGTTGAGGAACCAACCATTGGAAAGGGGAGTACGGCTTCCGGCGGTATTAGACATCAGGCAAAAGCTTCCGAACCGGTGCTGCTGTCATCGGTTCATTCAAGTGATGAGAAGCGCAGACCAACGGGAATTTCGGAATTTGACAGAGTCCTTGGTGGTGGTATTGTGCCGGGATCCCTTGTGTTAGTCGGCGGTGATCCGGGTATCGGCAAATCCACATTATTGCTTCAGATGAGCAGATGTCTGTCAGAACAGAGCTGTCGGACAGTTTATGTGTCGGGAGAGGAATCACTGCAGCAGATCAGGCTGCGTGCAGATCGTCTAGGGGTGTTTAAGAATGATCTGGCGATGCTGTGTGAGACGAATCTGGATGTGATACAGGAGACGATTCTGAAGTATAAACCGGAAGTGGTGATCATCGACTCCATTCAGACAATGTATCGTGAAGCTATCAGTTCCGGAGCCGGAAGTGTCAGCCAGGTCAGAGAAGCTACCAGTGTACTGATGCAGCTGGCTAAGCGGGAGAATATTGCGATTTTTATTGTCGGACATGTGACAAAGGAAGGGGTGGTTGCCGGGCCACGTGTGCTTGAACATATGGTGGATACGGTTCTGTATTTTGAAGGTGACCGACATGCTTCATATCGACTGCTTCGGGCTGTGAAGAATCGATTTGGCTCTACCAATGAGATTGGTGTATTTGAGATGTGCAGTGAAGGATTGACAGAAGTGAAGAATCCGTCGGAATTTATGCTCAGCGGTCGACCGGAAGGTACAGCAGGGTCTGTTGTGGCGTGTGCCATGGAAGGTACAAGACCGCTGATGCTGGAGGTGCAGGCTCTTGTCTGTCAGACGAATTTTCAGATTCCGAGGCGTACAGCTGCTGGTACGGACTATAACAGAGTGAATCTTTTGCTGGCAGTGCTGGAGAAACGTTTGGGACTCAAACTGGCCGGCTGTGATGCCTATATCAATCTGGCCGGCGGTATGCGTCTGAATGAACCGGCCATTGATTTGGCGATTGTAGCAGCTGTTATCTCCAGTTATCGCAATGCAGCCGTTGAATCGGATACGATGATTTTTGGTGAAGTGGGATTGACAGGAGAGGTAAGAGCTGTCAGTCAGGCAGAACAAAGAGTACGGGAAGCAGAGAAACTGGGATTTAAAGTATGCTGCATTCCTCAGA
>OLQT01001638.1_pt1 | contig 13397 bp, 18 predicted proteins | sample 1672651 | NCBI WGS metagenome assembly OLQT01 (sample SAMEA3136709, study PRJEB25190) | human gut metagenome | biome: human gut; feature: human-associated habitat; material: faeces | place: Austria | collected 2013 | reverse complement strand
GCGAAGATAGAATAAATTCCTTTGGGCAGATAAGCGGAATTTATGGTCGAAATATAGACTTATACGCAAAGATAAGAGAATAGGAAGAGGTTAGCATAGGTGGAGGGTATAAACTAAACTTAGTTTAGGTTACTGATATCCTAGTTGAACAATACCCAAAGATAGATCTAACCGCGTAGCTACTAGAATTAGAAGCTCTTAGAGCGGAAGCCGCAGGTAATGAAGAAGATACTTCTGAGTATGATAGATAGATTGAGGAATGTGAAAATTTAATTCTTGCTCTTGATGGGCCTGAATCTGCGACTATTGAAATTAATGTTAATGGTTCAAGGATCTTAGTTGCACCAGGTAGAATGTATCATTTAAGTGAGAATGTTAATTCTCTATCTCTATCTGCATCAACAGTTCCTATTATTGTGAATTATGTTTGTCAGTTAAATTAGGTTGAAGATGTTTCAGTGGGAGTTGTTTCTGCTATTGATGCTTCTCGTATTTGGGGTTAGATTTCTGGAATATTTACAGGAACAGATGGTGTTTTAAAGTTTTATAACTATGATTATAAGAATAGTGACACATATCGCATATTTAGTAATGTTCCTGCGAATATGGAAAAATTTCTAGTTAGGGATAAACAAGGAGATATTATTGTTGATAATACGACTTTTAATCTATATAAAACGGTAAATATCTACGAGATAATAAAAGAAGAGACACAAAAGCAAGTTGAGCTTATATATAATACACACTTTGAATTAAGTAGCGATGGACAGCTAACAGACGGAGAGATTTATTACACTTTTAGTGATATTACTTTGTTCGATATAGAAGCAGACGAAGGAACTACTATTCTTCTTAGCTCAAATGCTGATGGAAGTAATCCTATTACTGTAAAAATCGGTCCCACAGGGAGATATACACTTAACCCATTGGATAATATGATTAAATATATCGCTCTAGAAAGCGCTCAATTCTGTGTAATAAACTATAAGTGTTTAACAAATCAAATGCGTATGAAGGTGGAATAGTATTATGTTTGATTATTTAAACGATATGGAATTTCTTACTGCCCTTGATAAGTTAAACATTAAAACCCATTATGCGAAAATTATTTTGCTTTCTTTCGATGAAAAACCTATTAGAGAGATACAAGGTCGCATAACAGCAGGAAGTTTAAGTGTTAATGGTTCATCTTCAGTGCGCAGAACAATTAGTTTAACTATGCTAGCCGATGGAAATAATAGCGATATAGAGAATATAGATAACGAGATTTCGATAAACAAAAAGGTTAAAGTGTTTGTTGGATATAATAACCCCTTAAGATCTTATTCTAGTTATGGAGATATAATTTGGTTTCCTTGCGGACTATTTGTCTTGTCTAATGCATCAATAGCAAGATCGACTTCTGGATGGACAATTTCTATAAATGGAAAAGATAAGATGTGTTTATTAGATGGAACTGCGGGAGGTACCTTTCCAGGTTCTATTACCCTCCATGAAAGTTACATATAGAAGAATGATGGAGATATAGAGATTGTATATCCGACCATATTCCAGATTATATATGAAGCGGTAAACCACTGGGGAGGGGAAGCTATAGAGAATATAATTATTACAGATATAGAGGAAACCTGTAAAATGTTGGTTAAGTATATTGGTGACAAACCAGTATATTTTAGTAATAATTATGAGAGTATGGATTTCTCTCCCAGCTCAGACTTCCCGCATATGGTAAGCTATGGATAGGATGCTGGATATAAAGAAACAGAATTTACATATCCCGGTGAATTGATTTTAGATGCTGGTGATACTGTAACTGCATTACTAGATAAGATAGTGGATGTTCTTGGAAATTTTGAATATTTCTATGATATAAACGGTCGTTTTATCTTTTAGGAGATAAAGAACTATCTTAATACTGGAAGCCCTTTAACTGAACTTACGCCAGCAAACTATGTAAAGAGTTATAATAATGCTAAATTCTTATATTCTTTAACCGAGCTTGATACCACGACTGCGATAACCCGCAGTCCAAAGTTTGATAATATTAAAAATGATTTTTATGTTTGGGGTAAAAGAAAAACTACATCTGATGTAGAAGTGGACATTAGATACCATTTAGCTATTGATACCAAACCTATTATAGATTTGGCTGGGTATTATATGTGGGCTATTAGTGATAAAGAAACTGGACTAATAGTAAGATATGATTTTAATAATATAGCTAGTGATTACTCTGTATCTGGATATGAAACAAAATTAATCGGGTCTCCATGTGATGAGTGGCGAGAAGAGCTGTACCGTAGAGCATTAAATGCGCAGGTAACTAATAGCGTATATGATAACTACTATGATTCCGAATTAATCGCGGAATGGCGTAATTTATATGATCCATTGAATGAGAAATGGGATGAATACGATCATTGGAACCCTGATGTTTTTAACAATCCAGAAAATTTGAACTATTGGTTAGATTTTATAGATACGGGTTCAGAGATGGGAAAATATTCAATAAATGAAATAGGCAGAAGGACTAAAGTGGTTAATGGTTCTGATATAACTTCCGTATATAATATGGAAGCCCCTGATATTATTTTTATTGAAGGACTTGATTAGGACTTGATAGCAGAATATCGAGGGATAGGTTAGAGATTTTTTGTTCTTACTTCTGAATACTATGATTTATTTTCAATAAGCTCTACTAATGCGAGTTGTTTTGATAAGATTAGAGAAATGTTGTATTAGAATTTAAATTATAATACAACCATATCTATTACTTGCTTACCAAAGTATTATATGGAGCCAAATAATATTCTCTATATTGAAGATAAAGATAGCGGCATTAGTGGAAATTACTAGATAACTCAGTTTACTTTGCCTCTTGCTTATAATGGAACTATGAGCATTACTGCAACGGAAGTATTAACGAGAGTATAAGGAGGAGTAGGAGATAATGCCAACTGTTGGTCAAGTATATTATAATGTAATAGATAATAACAGTGGTAGCTACGTCTCTAGTGGGTAGAATATATTTAGTGATATTATTGCCTAGGTAGGAGCCTCTCAATTTAATAAAGTTGGGGTATAGGCTCCTGCCGGCACAAAAATAGTTATGAATGAATCAAAGACTATTATGGTTGGTAGAACTGGAATATATGAACTAGATGATGACATAGCTATTACTAATATGTATTTTATTAGACCTAGAAAGTATGAAAAAGATGAAGAAGCCTCCTAGTAGGCGATTGAGTAGGGAACTGAAGGAATGTAGGCTGCGGATAAAAAACGAGCAGACGATTTGGAACAATTTTATAAAGAAAATCCAGTTATGCCAGACCCGGATACAGATCCAGAGGGATATAGAGCTTACTGGGATTCATATAATAATATTTAGACTACCTATATAGAGGCTTATTAGACAGCATTAAGTTTGTATAATTAGGGTGTAAACGGTATATATGTGTTACCCAATCCTGATAATATTGATGCTCCAGAGAACTATTAGGATTTGTATAATGTTATTATTGATTTTATCTATGTATAAGGAGGTGTCAAACTATGGAAAGTTTCTATGGAGGACCTAAAGGTAGAGATTTTGATATTAAGGAAATCTTTACTAGCAAATATTAGATGGATAGAGATTTATCAAAGGGTTGGACATCTTCTATCTTCCCAGGTGATCTCGTTGTTGTATCATATGGTTTGCCAAGCGATACAAACTATGATATTTATAAGAATGAAGATTTATAGAATTATGGGAAAAGCTATAACTCTACTCTTTGGCAAAAATGTTATAATGATAAAGATGGAAGCGGATCTGCGGGCGGCCTATACTATAAGATGATAGCTTCCATGACTGGTAATACACCAAGAATTAGCTTAAATGACACAGAAGTCTTGGATGCAGATGAAGATCCAAACGTGGTTTGGGATAATACCGATCTAGATAGACTTTGGCTTACTTTTCAGTTACCATAGAGTTAGAATATCTAGTTAGGAGAGACTACTATTCTGGATTGTAATGAACTTCCAGAAGCGTCTTTAGACACGACCGATATAAATAATCCTAGCTTAAAGTTGTCCTTACCGCAATCTTAGGTAATTAATACTGCATTAGTAGAATTATTAGATGTAGGTGAAAATCCAAGAGTATCTTTAGAAGTTTCAGGAGATTATTCTATCAACAAACCGGCAATTAAGTTTTATCTACCTGTATCTTAGTCATTATAGGAAGGTATTACTACAACTTTAGATGCTAATGAAAAACCTAGATTTGAAATAAATTTTGATGATATAAACAATCCAATTATTAATTTCTTCTTGCCTCAAAGTTAGGTGATGGGAGATCCAGAAACTACGGTAGTGGGACCCGAGGAGAATCCATCTGTAGTAATGGATGATTCGAATATTAATGCGCCAGTATTGAAATTTAGTTTACCAGAAGCGGTTAAATTTTACTATGGCGAGTTACTAGGCGAGAGAACAGAAGGAACTTACGAAGAAACTAATGATTCTTTTGTGGATTATAATGTTGGTGATTATTACATTAATGCACCAACCGGTTTTATTTATAAAGTAATCAATAAAACTGGAACCACTTGTACTTTTTAGTATATAGCTTGTATTTAGTCTCCTCTTCCTACTATAGAAGTTACAGAATTAAAGCCATATACAGATAAAGGTTCTGAGTTTGAGCCGACAATTCCTACGGTTACAAGGGAGTTTACTAACGAAGAACAAACTGCCTGGAAGCTAGTTTTTGGGCTGCCATCCGCGGTTAAATACACTACTTCATTTGCTTTTGTTGGAATTGACGAAACTGGCTCTGTATCCAATGAAATTACAGCAGATGACACTATAAATATTGATTTTAAGATTCCTAGAGGATCAAAATTATACTCTGGAACTTAGATTTCTGATTCAACAACATCTACTGTTATTGAGGGTGCGAAAGCTGGAGATTTATATTTAAATACAGAAACCGGAGATATATATGAATTAAATTCTTCTGGTATATGGGAGAAAAATTCCGGCAATTTAAAAGGCCCTGTTGGCGAGGCTCTTAATATCGTTAAGAGCTACACAATAAATGAGACAGACACGCTAAAAGATTCTTTATAGAATGGTGTAGATTATATTGAAGAAAACTATGATGGAGAAATTAGCGCGTAGGATATTTTCTCTATTACGTGGGTAGAATATGAAACTAACCAAGAAACTTCTTACTGGTATTATAAAGCCGCAGATGGAGTGTGGGGAAGAGTCTAGCTAACTGGCGGTATTTCTAACCTTATTGATAATAGTTATAATAGTGAAGATGGTGGAGAAGTAACAAATAAAACTTACAGTATTCACTATATTAATAGCTTAATAGGTGGAACTATTACAAATAAGGATAGATAGACATATTCTGCAACATAGATTGAAGAATTACTATCTTGGGGAAGTTTTAGTGATTTAATACCTTAATTTATATTTAGAGAGTATAAAGGAGGGCCTAAAATGGCTTTATTTAAGATTTTTAAAGGCGCAGAAGAGGATCTTAATGATGTACCTCTTCATGAAGGATACGCCTATTTCTGCGAGGACACAGGAAATTTATTTATTGATGTAAGTAATATAGAGGGCGGACGTCTACAGGTCAATGCCTATGCTGCTCAAGTTTTAAAGAATAATGTTACTGAAATTGATATTGACGACATTTTTCTTAAAAATATGACTGCTACTGTAGCGTAGGGTGGAACTGGACATGATACATTAACTGTTAATGCTTTGCTAGTAGGAAATGGAACAGAAGCATTAAAAATGATTGAAATTGCAGCCGGCAGTTTAGTAATCGGAAATGCGGAAAATGGTGTGGCTGGTTTACAAGGTGCTGGTGCTTTATACGCGATTACTGCGGGTGCACCTACATTTGGTACACTTCCAATCTAGGTTGGAGGAACTGGAGGCACGACAGCCGCGCGAGCCAGAACTAATTTGGATGTATATAGCAAGTTAGAAACAGATAACCAAATTACTGGTAGCACATCTGTAGCTTATACAACCACTCTTGCCGCGGCATCATGGGTATTGAACGGAGATATGTATACATAGACATACTCTAATACTGCTTTAACTTGCGGAAAAGCGGGAAATGTGCCACCTATCATTACTTATACTTCTAATTTAGAGGAATATAGTAAAATTGATCATGCTGATGCAACTGTAGGATCTGGAATCACTTTCTACACAAAAGATAAACCAGAAAGCGATATTGCTATTGTTATTATTGATGTAAAATAAAAAAAAATAGGGAGAACCTTTTAATTAAGGTTCTCCCTATTTTTTTTATTCCTCGCAAGGAGGTCTACTGTATAAGTGATAATGCGGTTTTTCTTCTCCAAACCATTTCCATCTAAGGTAATCATCTAACACTATTGCTAAAAGGCTCAAGAAGAACCATGCAATAGAGAAGGGCAAGCAAATCTGCCCCATAAAGTTAAGTGGAATGTTAGAATAATCCCAAATACCTAAACCTAGTCTTATATTTAAAACTAATCCAAAAATTAATTCTAAAGCAGTTATAATTAAAGATCCTTTTACTCCTTGAGTTAAGATAGATTCTTCCCAAAGAATATTCTCATTCATTAGTCCAATTAATAGAAAGCATAAGCCACCTAGCAAAAACATAGACCAATGACAAACTCCAAGGCTAATAAAAGTTTTATAGAGGAACTCTATACTGTAATATAGAGTTCCTCCTACTACGAATAGAATTATATTTTTACTCACTGTCGGTATCTTCATAATTCAACTCAATAGCTTTCAATTCATCTATCGAATTAGCTCCAAATATCTAGGTTTTATATTCTTGCATTAAATGATATTTCTGATATACCGCATTAGAAATAGCTAAACTTAGAGCAGATAATTGCTCTAAAGTCCATGGTACGCACTCTTCGTGTCGAGCGTGCCACTCAAGCGTAGGATTTTCTACTTCAGCAGCTACAGCCACCTAGAATTGATTGAGATTTAAGCTAATCTCAGATTGGTCCTCCTACGTAATTCCATATTCTTTTCCATCGACCCAAGTTAACGGGTGGGTAGCAAGATACTCTGCGAATAGTTTCTTGTTTTCCTCTTGTTTATCATATTTTGCCTAATCTAAATCAGCGATGAAAGTACCATCTTCTTGATTATACTTTGAATAGTTAGGAATGACGTTTGATGGAATTGTTTCCAACTCTAATACTGTAACAGCATTAGGTTGATTTAATACATCGGCTTTGACTAGAGTGTAATGAGTATCACTATCTGAGCCGATAACCCCAGTGCCTTCTTCTTCTGAACAGGCAACGACAATACCATTAGAAGATTGCAGTTTAATGTAACGAAGATTGTCGAGAATATCAACTACAATATTCCCGCGATTTAATAATACATACATTACTTTATTTCAACTCCTTTGAATAGTGAACGAAAATAATTATCCATATCTTGGATAATATAGAAGCTAGATCCTTTAGCGATATGCGCTCTCTAACCTTGATAAGATTTCTGAATTTCTTCAGTAGGGATTTTACCTTGTTGCCATAGAGCGGCCATTTTACGCAATTTTCTGCGCTAATGAACAATCTTTTTCTTAAAAGGTATCTAGATTACATGATTTGTAGTAGTTAGATAGAAATTCCATTTAAGATACTTAAATGGAGTGCCATGAACCCTATCTTTAGGTGCGATAGGTGTAATACGCGAGATAGTGGTTTTCTTCTAGTTAAGAGTAAGACCTATATCTTTTAATTTCTTCTCTATCTTAGCTTTACATTCTGCTAAGTATTTGCTATCGTTACATAGAAGATAAGAGTCATCCATGTAGCGTCCATAATACTTAATATGTAATTCTTCTTTAATGAAATGGTCAACTTCGTTCAAAGCTAGCAATGCAAACAACTGTGATGTCTGACTCCCTAATCCAAGACTTTTAGCTTCACACTCATAATATTGATGATGCGGCCGGAAAGACTGGATATCCGCAGATATATATTTTTTGCCTTTAGCAATATAATACTATTTACCAGGAATTGGATGCTTATCTTTTGTTAGCTTAAAAGAAAATGTATCAATTAAGTATGAGCATAATTCATAGACTTGGGGATCTTTAATAACACGCTTAGCGATTTCTTTAAGAGCCTCATGGTCGATAGAATCAAAGTATTTACGAATATCAATTCGTAAAGCAAAGAAATCATTTCCTAATCCGTACTCTCTATGAGCCATCTGTAAATGTTTCTTTGCTCTTGCTAAAGCAAAATCTATACCTCTATTTTTAAGTGTTGCACAGTTATCATAAATAAACTTAGGAGTTAATTCTGGTAATAAGCTCTATTCACATAGGGCATTTTGTACCAGTCTGTCGTTGATATGACACGCTCTTATATCTCGTGGCTTACCTCGTTCAATGATTGAGAAACAACTAAACACAAGCTGCTTGTATTCACAAGCTCGCAAATCGGCTTCTGTTTGTAAGATTGTTTCAATTCTATTCTCTTCAAAATTGATTGTACTATCTTTCCATCGAACATTTCGACAAACTCGATAAGAGGAATCATATAATGCGTCAAAACTACAAAAACGCTCGAAAGATGTCTACTACTAACTCAACTTCTTTCTCCTTATCATACAGTAATAGCGGTCACTTCGCGAGTTCCGCATCTGTAATCGTATTCATTTATCCGTCGCAAGGACGAAATAGTCAAGTTCTCCTTAGATGAAAAGGCATCTACCTATAATATACTATTTAATAATATGTTCTATTCCTTCTCCTTCTTAGTCCACAAAAGTGAACCAATGCATCCAGAATAAACCATAATTAGATGGACAATAATATATTCTGGGGTACTATTCTAGGTGTTGCTCGTCTGCGCTGCTTCGCAGCTTGACTTGCAACGTGATAGCTCCATCTAATCCGGCGCGAGGCCATTGCTGTTGTTGTAGTTGTTGTTGTTCGCGTTCCCGTTGTTGTTGACATTGCACACGTTGTTCGAGTTGTTGTAGTTGCGCGAGCGGAAAATACAGAACTTGACATCTTGTAAAATCATTACCGACCTCTTCTATAACTTTTTGGCTTCTAGTAGGAATGCTCGTAGATTAGATAATCTCGATTAACTCTATCCTATAAAGTTTCCTTCATAGTCTTTGTTAGACGAGCAAGATGCTCAAAAGAGCGTCGTTTCTTCTGATTGGTCTATGCGTATTCGAAGATACAGAGATCGATTTGACGAAAGATACTATCGCAATAAGCGATAGCCTAATTCCAATATTTCTTTCGTGCAATTAGAGTTTCCTAACTATTCAAGTAGATTTCACTAGCTTGATAGCAGGCGGCATGTATGCCCTTTCCGCATTTAATAATATCTAACCCGAACGCTTGGAAAGGTTGTCCCTCTCCAAGCAATCCGGGCTTTTTGACTTGTTTTCCAGATTCGTCAAACTCTCTAGGACGAGTTAAGACTAAAATGTAATTTACCAGTTCGCGTGACTTCTGGAGACATTCACGCTTGGATTTATGTCGATCTTTTGTTTTTACGGACAAAATTAACGCCTTCCTTTCTCATTATTTATATGAGAAAACTGGCTAACATTTTAATCTATACTGTCCCACTTTTGAAAGTTTTTAATTACCAATGACGAAAGCCGGCGCGAGGCCACGGCTGCCGTAGTAGCCGCTGCCGGCCGCGGTCCCGGTGCTGCTGACAAAGCACACGGAGCCCGAGTCGTCGTAGCGGCGCGAGCGTTCCCATGGATAACCGTAACTGCTCGTGGATGTATCTCCTAAATATATGACACGCGTAGCATTGCTAGTATAATAACTATACGCAAAGTTCTTGCCTTGGGTACATTCTGCTTTACTAGTAGAGCTATTAGCAACAGATAATGGAGAATAAGAATCAAGACCAAATTCTCTTTCTGAAAGCAAGAATACTGTTTCATCATTATAAGTTACATCGCCATTACGAGAACTATTAGTAGATGGACAAGTGCCTTTTTTAATAGTCTTAATAGAGGCTTTACCGGGAAAAGCGTTATAATAGTTTTGACATAGACTTCTAGCAGTAGAACCAATCCAAACTGCGTTACTACCGAAAGCGGTATACTGGGATAAGCAGTTCTTAGTCTGGAACGTAACTGTATTATTAGCATCTTGATCTACGCCGATAACTCTAATTAAGTGAGTAGTAGTACCTAAAACTGCGCTCGAAAGCGTTACAGATTTAGTTGTGCCAAGAATAGCACCACCATTACTAGTTTTAATAGAGGCGCCAGTATGAGAAGCAAGATAGTTCTTTAATCCGGCAAACCATGCTGCATCAACAGTACCACCATCAGCGCCCCAAGACCAATATTCTGCGCTAATAGTAATTGTCTTATTAGAAGGCGCAGTATAGTTAGTACCAGCAGCGACTTTAATCGTAATAGTAGTAGCAGAAACTGGAGTAGATCCATTACCCTTAATAGTAAGAGTATTGCCATTAAGAGATAAGGTCAAACCGGAAATACTGGTAGGACTATAGCTAATAGCACCATCGCCTGCGCGAGTAATAGTAACAGCTACGCCGGAACTATAGTTATTACCATTAATAGCTACTGTTGTTGGGCTTACGCTCAAACTACCTGTTGCTTTATTGATTGTCCAGTTGACATTGATCGCGCTGGTCGTTCCGTCCGTCCAGCGATAATTGCTTCCTAGTGTAAAGGTAGTAATATAAGTGCCAGCATTAGTTGCAGATGTTGTGCCACCGATAGTCATGTAACTAGTGTTGTAGTTATTCCAGTAACTGACGCTACTAACTGATTGTGCGCTTCCAGTATATGTAAGATTACTCTTCCACGTAGGTTTAGCTACAGACTTACGATTGACTGTGACATTAAAAGTCGTAGTTTGAGTAACTCCATTTTCTGTGTAACTAACTGTAACTACTTGATTTCCAATAGTTGAAAAAGTTGTTGGAGAACAAGAGTAGCCAGTTACAGTTTTAGTTTGAGAATCGGAATAACTAGCTGTCACTACCATACCCGCGGTAGCAAGAGTATCTCCATACTCATAAGTCAACTTATTGGGTTTAGTAGTTACAGTAATCGCGGAGAGCCTATGCGTGACTGTGACTGCTAGAGTCGTAGTGCAAGTTTCTCCGCCCTCAGAGTAGGTGATGGTTACGGAAGTAGTACCATCAGTTAAGACGCTAGGGGATACAGAATATCCACTAACTTCTGCGGTTGCTAGAACCGCTTGCCCAGTACCATAAGATGCGGTAACGACCATACCGGCGCTATTGAAGCTGTCGCCCGCAAGATAGCTGGTCTTAGTAGGCTTAGTGGTGACTTCGATCTTCATAAGAACGATGCCGCTTCCTCCACCTTTTCCGCCTTGCTCAGCTAAAATACACTTAGGCAAATTATTTACCTCCTTCTATCTAGCTATTGCTATAAACAAATCTAAATTACTAGATAGAAGGTCGAGGATGGAAGCGATCTTCGCTCCAGTCTTTTAGAAAGTCATTAACAATTTCCGAGAAAAAGTACACTTTTTAACAGGAAAAATACTTCTTCTTTCTAGATAATAAAAAATTGGGAAAAGGGTAAGAAACCCTTTTCCCAAAAGTGAGTATCTTACTCTTTTCAAATATATTTGAAAGAAAGAGTAGATAAATTATATATAGTTGTCCAAGTTCAGTAAAGTGTACTTTTTCAAAAGTTTTAGATGAAAGGAGAATTATGCTATGAATTGTATTTTATAGGGTTAGATTAAAGGAGCAAATAAGGAGTTATCTAACCTAAGCAACTACCAAAAAGCTCTCCGCAACATCGGTGGGCGACCGAACCGGAACCTGCTGGACAACTGGTACTTCGTGGGCGGCGGCTCCCAGCAGGGCGGCGGGCAGTTCCCCATTAACCAGAGGGGGGAAACGAGCTATAGTACGTCATATGGGTCTATTTTTGATTGCTGGAAATGCGGCAAACCTGGATCTGTAATTACGCTTGCCCATGATTATCTGACACTCAACAATGTAGGTGATCTATTCCAGATCACGCAAAATGTTGATCAGGGTGAAGTTGTCACCGCCTCGATATTAGCAACGGATGGATTGTTTAGCGGTACTGTTACAATCCCTGTGGCGACTAGCGAAAATATAGGTATCAATGCTTATCAGGGAAACGGCATTACTATTGCAGTGCTTAGTTTGGCCGGTGGAAACGTTCAATTTTCAATCTTAACGGATACTGAAAAGAATTTGATTGCAGGCAAGCTAGAACTTGGCTCCGGCCAAACTCTAGCCTACCAAAACGAGGAAGGCAACTGGCAGCTCTTCGAGACGCCGGATTATGCCGAGGAGCTAGCGAAATGCCAGAGGTATCTACTGGTTTTGCCTGGATTCAACACATTGTTTTCAAATATTGGGGTTGGTTCGTTCTTTTCGGAAACAGAGGTGGAAATCACAATACCAACACCTACTACGATGCGGATTATGCCGACATGCGCAGCCACAGGGAATTGGTTTCTGAGAGGCGGTGGGCAACTTATAAATGTAGAAGCGGGTGCATCAAATTTCTTCGTCCAGCATATGTCCTCAAACGCAGTGAGCATGATAATCAACGGATTGTCTGGGTGCCCAGCAAATCAAGCTACCCAGCTCTTACGAAATAATAACAGCACGGCCAAGATTACACTTTCCGCCGAACTATAAGAGGTGACTACCATGGACTACACACTCGAACCATACATCGTCTATGTTCAGACAGACGAGCAAGGCCGCATTACCGCCGTCAATAGCTCCGCCTTTGTCTCCACCGACTGGGGGACGGAAATTGACAGCGGATTTGGCGATAAATATTACCATGCTTAGGGTAACTATTTTCCAGAGTCTATCTATATCAACGATGGAATTCCCCGATACAAGCTAGTGGACGGCTAGGCGATGGAACGCACGGAGGAAGAAATAGAGCAAGATAGACTCCCAAATATAAAACTATTAAAAGAAAAGCAAATCTCTAGTTATTGTAATAAAGCTATAATAGAAGGAATGGATATTACCACTTCAAAGGGAATAGAACATTTCTCTTTACAAGAAACAGACTAGATTAACTTAACAACAGCATTGGCAGCTGTTTAGTAGGGAGCTTCTGTTTATCCTTATCATGCGGATAAAAGCCTTTGTCGTATGTTTACAGCAGAGGAAATTAAGAATATTTCTCAATCTGTCATATAGCATAAACTCTATCATACAACTTTATGTAATCATTTATTAACTTGGATTAGACGCTCTACATCAAGAGAAGAGATAGAAAATATCTCTTATTCAGCGGAAAACTTACCAGACGATCTAGCTCAAAATATGCTATCTATATTATCCCAAGAACAA
>OLQT01001636.1_pt1 | contig 13407 bp, 9 predicted proteins | sample 1672651 | NCBI WGS metagenome assembly OLQT01 (sample SAMEA3136709, study PRJEB25190) | human gut metagenome | biome: human gut; feature: human-associated habitat; material: faeces | place: Austria | collected 2013 | reverse complement strand
AAAAATGCTGCCGGGAAGGATCATGGTTTTGATCGTATGTTTAGGTGCGGTGTTAGGAGCAGTCGGGATCTATGAACCGTTCATGGAATATGCGGGAGCAGGGGCAAGTGTTCCGTTGCTCGGATTTGGCAATGTTTTGTGGAAAGGTGTGAAAGAAGCAGTAGATGCGAATGGATTTTTGGGACTGTTTCAGGGAGGTTTTAAAGCAAGTGCCGTAGGAATTTCCGCAGCATTGATCTTTGGCTATTTGGCATCCTGGATCTTCGAGCCGAAAATGAGAAAATAGTACACGTTCCGGAATACGTTTGACGCGACTTTCTTATAATGCTATAATAGTGAGCGGTTAAGAAAGAAGGACGTAAATGCAGACAGAAGAGAGAAGAAAAATATTGATCGTGGACGATGACCCGATGGTGTTAAAAGTCATCCGTTCTTATTTAAAAGACAGTTATAAAGTGTACTGTATCCGTTCGGGAGAGGAAGCACTGAAGTTTCTTTCGATGCAGATCCCGGATGTTGTGCTGTTAGATTATATGATGCCGGGAATGGATGGTCCGGAGGTGTTCCGCAGGATGCAGGAGGACGAACGGACACAGGGAATCCCTGTGTTTTTTATGACAGCTGTCACGGACAGGGATCGTGTCTTAGAGTGTATGGAAATGAATCCCGAAGAGTATTTGGTAAAGCCGGTCAGCAGCAGTAAGCTTTTGAAAAAATTGTCCGATTTATTTGAAAAAGAGAGTTAACATCGTATAAATACGAAAATAAAGGACATATTAGTACTATCAAAACAAAAGGAGATAGTATTGATATGAAAAAATTCAAAAAAATCATAGTTGGTGCTATGCTGGTAATGGCACTTGGTACGTTTACAGCCTGCGGTAACAATGACGATAATGTAAATGATACAACAGATACCCAGGATAACGTAACAGACGATGCTGCAAATGATGAAACAACAGGCAGCAACAAGAACAAGAACAACAACAAGAACAACAACAATAACGATAATGATACTGACAATGCAGGAAATGCAGTCGGCGATGCAATGGAAGATGTCGGTGATGCAGCAGGGGATGTTGGAAAAGGTGTCGTAGACGGAGTTGGTGAAGTTGGCGAGGGCATCAAAGATGCAGCCGAGGATATGACCGGAAACGATGATAATGACAACAACAACCAGAACAACGACAACAATACCAGAAGTGGTATGCAGGAAAACAACGCCGATGACAATCGTGCAAATCGTTAGGGAATGATCATCAGAGAATAAAAAGGGCGTGAGCTGTATAACAGCTCACGCTCTTGGTCTATCTTATAGAAGTGTTTATAGAAATAAAAATTACTCGTCAATGCTGTAGTTTGGAGCTTCTTTTGTAATGTGGATGTCATGAGGATGACTTTCCTTTAAAGAAGCAGCACTGATCTTTACAAATTTACCGGTTTCTTTTAAAGTCTCGATATTTGGAGCACCGCAGTAACCCATACCGGAACGTAAACCACCGATCAACTGGAATACCGTGTCCTCAACGCTTCCTTTATAAGCAACACGTCCTTCTACGCCTTCCGGAACCAGTTTTTTTGCATCTTCCTGGAAGTAGCGGTCTTTAGAACCGTTTTCCATAGCAGCAAGAGAGCCCATGCCGCGGTATACTTTATATTTTCTACCCTGATATAATTCAAAGGTTCCCGGGCTTTCATCACATCCGGCGAAGATACTTCCCATCATACATACATTTGCACCGGCAGCGATCGCTTTTGTCATATCTCCGGAATACTTGATACCACCGTCTGCAATGATCGGGATATTGTATTCTTTTGCAACTTTATATGCATCCATGATCGCAGTGATCTGTGGAACACCGATACCTGCTACGACACGGGTAGTACAGATAGAACCAGGGCCGATACCGACCTTTATAGCGTCAGCACCTGCTTCGCAGAGCGCTCTGGCGGCTTCAGCAGTAGCGATATTACCTGCAATAACCGGTGTATCAGGGAAAGCGGCCTTAACTTTTTTAAGACAATTTATAACGTTCATAGAATGGCCGTGAGCAGAGTCAAGAACGAGGACGTCTACCTGAGCTTCAACGAGAGCGGCAACTCTTTCGAGAATATCGTTAGTCATGCCGATAGTAGCACCGCAAAGAAGTCTGCCCTTTTTATCTCTTGCGGAATTTGGATACTGAACAGCCTTTTCAATATCCTTGATAGTGATAAGACCCTTGAGAATACCGTTTGCGTCAACAAGAGGAAGCTTCTCGATCTTATGCTTCATAAGTATCTTCTGAGCGCCTTCAAGATCCGTATCAACAGGAGCAGTAACGAGGTTTTCCTTAGTCATAACGTCACCGATCTTGATATTTTCAAAATCAGTGATAAATCTAAGATCTCTGTTAGTGAGGATACCCTCGAGCTTGCCATCCTTATCGACTATAGGCACGCCGGAGATCTTATACTTGCCCATGAGCTTATCAGCTTCAGCAACAGTTTTATCGGCTGTAAGAGAGAAAGGATTAACGATAACGCCGTTTTCAGAACGCTTTACCTTATCCACCTCTTCTGCCTGCTGAGCGATAGTCATATTCTTATGGATAATACCGATACCGCCCTCTCTTGCGATAGCGATAGCCATTTTTGACTCTGTGACTGTATCCATAGCAGATGTCATTATAGGTGTATTGAGGACTATATCCTTAGTAAGGTGTGTATGGATATCCACCATATCAGGTGTACAATCCGACTCGCCTGGGATAAGGAGAACGTCATCAAAGGTAAGACCCTCTTTACCAAACTTATTGTTTACATTAGTATCCAGCATAAATTAACCTCCCGCAAACATTTTGAATTCTTAATTTATTATTCTTATAATCATACAACATTTAATTAAACTTGTCAACATCATTATTGAGAACTTTTTTTTAATTTAGTCTTTGCTAATCGGAGTTACGTTGTTTTAGCCAAGGTTTACGCCATGGTTTGTTATGTCGCAGAATCGCTGTGCTCGGCTCTTTATTTTACTTTATACTTGTGATTTGTTAGGTTGGCTTTGCCAATTCCTCACTCCTCACTTTGACCGTTTTTCATCACTTTCACTCTCGCAAACACCACTGACAGCACTGTTGACACAAGCCAACCTATCGGCCATGACAGCCATATTCCCGTTGACCCATATGGTCTTGCCAACACGAACGCAAGCACTACTCTGAGTATCAAGTCCGTAAAAGTTGATATCATAAAATACTGCATTGCACCTTTACCACGGAGTGCTCCGTCTGACATTATTTTTATGCCCACAAACACATAGAAAGGCGATATTATTCTCAAAAATGTTGTGCCTATCTCAACGGCTTTTGTTCCGCCGTCGTCAAGAAACAGATTTATCATAGTTTTTGGCATACAGAAAAAGCAGAGTATAAAAGGCACTGCCACGATAGCCGAGATAACAAGTCCTGCTTTATATCCGCTTTTTATCCTATCGTTCCTGCCTGCACCGTAATTCTGTGCAACAAAGCTTGAAAGCCCGTTAGAAAGCGTTGTAAAGCTTGTTATAGCAAAGGTATTTAGCTTTATTGCAGAAGAATATCCTGCGATACAAGACGAGCCGAAGCTGTTTACAAGATACTGCACAAAGATATTTCCCACTGAGATAAAACTCTGCTGTAAAATACTAGGTATAGAATAAAGGGTTATCTTTTTAAGTATTTTTCCTGAAAACAGCGGTGGTTTATCCTCTGTTTTAATTTCTGCGGTTTTCTTCACCAAAATAAGCAGTGAGAACACGCAAGCCACTCCCTGAGCGATAAAAGTAGCCCATGCAACGCCTGCCACACCCCATTTAAAGAACTTCACGAACACATAGTCGAGAACAACGTTTCCAACTGATGAGCCGATAAGGAGATACAATGGTGTTTTCGAGTCGCCCATTGCGTTATAAATACCTGTACCAACGTTATAAAGAAACAGGAAGATAAGACCTGCGATATAGATCTTCAGATAAAGCTCACCGTCACGGAAGATGTTATCGGGCGTATTTATCATTCTCATAAGAGGAGTAGAAAACGCAAGTCCAAAAACTGTCAGCACTGTCGCAAGTATCGTACATGAAATTATAGTAGTAGTTGACGCAGTTTTTACCTTTGAGAACTCTTTTCCACCAAAGAATTGAGATATGACCACACAACAGCCAACATTGCTTCCCACTGCAAACGCCATAAATATCATTGTTATAGGATAAGACGCACCAACTGCCGCAAGAGCGTCTTCACCTGCGAATTTTCCTGCTATGATACTGTCGAAAATGGAATACATCTGCTGAAATATCACGCTCACGAACATAGGCAGGGAAAATTTCCACAGCACTGTCCACGGTTTTCCCACCGTCAGGTCTGTCATAAAAACATCTCCATAATATAATAGTTACCATTTCATTATATCATAAAAAAACAAACTTTTTCAACGTCATTTCGCACAGACACTTTTGATATTTCTGAAGGTTTTTTTAGCATTTTACGCTATTTGTGATTTATTAATAAAATTTTCTAAATATTATTAGCTTACCCTCTTGCTGAAATTATCTGTAAAGAATAAAGTCACAATGGTTTTTTATTGACAAAAAAGTGCGGATATTTTATACTTGTATAAGAGGTGATAAAATGAGCAGTCAAGCAGACCATGGTGGTCACAGAGAGAGAATGAGGAAGCGTTTCAAAGAATCGGGAAATTTCAAGGGCTTTTCCGAGCATGAGATACTTGAAATGCTTTTATTTTACATTGTGCCGAGAAAGAACACCAATGATATTGCGCACGAGCTTATAAAAAAGTTCGGAAGCTTAAACAGCGTTCTTAACGCTTCTGTGGAGGAGCTTTCTTCGGTAAAGGACATGGGCGAAAGCTCTGCAAACTCACTTTTATTTTTCAGAGAGCTTATAAACTACTGCTCCACTGTCACAGACAGCAGGATAGACATTAGAAACATATCTGCGGCGCTGAGTTTTGTAAACAACTGTTTCAGAAACGAAAAGCAGGAGAAGTTCAAGGTAATTTGTATCGACTCTGGCTTTCACATAAAGAGTGTAACAGACATATCCGCAGGCGGTGCGAGATTTACCCCTGTTGATTTTCGTGAGCTTACAAAAGCCGTTCTCAACAGCGGCACTGATATTGTTATCCTTGCCCACAATCACCCTGACTCACCCAACACCCCCTCTCAGGAGGACGTTACTCTCACCCGTGAGGTCATGAGATATATGAGATGTTTAGGTGTGACAGTTCTTGACCATTATATAACAGGCAAGAACGGAACTATCTCCATGCGAAACTGCGGACTTATCCATGATATGGAGTGTTAAAAATAGAATATCACATAAAAAATGGACGATATGTTTAACATACCGTCCATAAAATTTTATCTTCTTGAAGCCTTTTTCTTTGTGCTGCCTGTTTTTGAACCTGAATGTGATTTCTTTGCCTGATGTTTTTTCCAATGTACCCACAGTGTAGGTGCGATACAGTTAGAAGAATAAACACCTGATATCATACCGATGATAAGTGGGAAAGCAAAGCTCAGGATAGATGTTACTCCGCAGATTATGCAGACGATACAAACTGTAGCCATAGCAAGAACTGTTGTAACAGTTGTATGGATAGAACGTCCCATTGTCTGTGTGATAGAGAGGTTTACAAGATCCTCAAGCTCCATTTTGTTGCCAAGAAGATTTTCATTCTCTCTGATTCTATCGTAGATGATGATAGTTGCGTTGATAGAATATCCAAGGATAGTCAGCAAAACTGCCATGAAGTTTGCGTTGATGTCAAATCTGCATATTACAAAGCAGCCATAAACCATGCACATATCGTGTGCAAGGGCAACTACTGAGAACACACCTGCTGAGATACCGCCTATCTTCTTAAATCTGAAGCCGATATAGATGATAGTGATGACCATTGCCAGTGCACAAGCAGCAAGGCACTTGAAGAAGAAGTTCATACCGCTTGAAGCTGCAACGTCATTTGACTCGTAAACTTCTATGTTGTTATCAGGAAAATCCTTTTCAAGAGCTGTTTTCAGGGTGTTCTGCTTATCGTCGCTTATACCCTTTGTGGAAGAGAACTTGATCTCTACTGTTTTGCCTGCGTTTCCTGTGTTTTCGCCAAGAGTTACTGTACATTTATCTCCGATACTGTCAGAAACGGTATTTGAAACGTCAGAAGTCTTTATATCACCCTCGTATGTATAAGTCAAAACTGTACCGCCTTTGAACTCGATAGCAACGTTAAGACCTATAACGAATGTAAGAATGATAAAAATTGCGATAAGTGCGCATGATATGGAATAAAATAACTTGCTGTGACCCACAACATTCAGGGTCTTTCTTTCTTTACTCATTTATTTCAGCACCTCCGTAAAGCTTGCGTTTCTTAAAGCACTTGAACTTTGAGAGGGACGAAAGCATAAGTCTTGAACAGAAGATACCGAATACAAAGTTCAGGAGGATACCAACGAGAAGTGTATATCCCAGTGAGTAGATAGTACCTGCTGTGCTTGCGCCGAATACTGAGAATACAGGGCTGAGAAGTGTTCCGAAAACGCTGTCTGTAGGTCCGAAGGCACCCATAAGGATTATTGCAACGAATACTACTGTGATGTTTCCGTCGAATACTGCGCTCCATGCTCTCTTATAGCCAAGCTCGATAGCTCCGTTAAGGGTCTTGCCGTTGTTAAGCTCTTCCTTTATTCTCTCGGCTGTGATAACGTTAGCGTCAACGCCCATACCGATAGAAAGGATAATACCTGCGATACCAGGGATAGTCAGAGTAAAGCTGTCGATATTTCCAAAAAAGCCTGTGATGCAGGCGATAGAGCCTATTACCTGACCTATAAGTGCAATAGACGCAACAAAGCCAGGCAGCTTATAGATAACGATGATATATGCAGCGATAACGATAAATGCGATAAGTCCTGCGATGACCATTGCATTTTTTGCACCCTCACCAAGTGTAGGTGAAATGATGTTCGTGCTTGTTGTTTTAAGGTCGAATGGGATAGAACCTGCGTTTATCTTATCTGAAAGAGCTTTTGCAGAATCATATGTGAAGTTGCCCTCGATAACGCACTCACCGTCAGTGATAGCTGAATTTACGCTTGGGGCAGAAATGCACTTATCGTCCATCCAGATAGAGATAAAGCCTTTTCCGGCAAGCTCAGTTGTAGCGTCAGCAAAAGCTTTTTTACCGCTGTTATTGAGTGTCAGGCTTACTACATACTTGATATTTCCTGTAGTTTCGTCCTGAGTTTGTCTTACCTCAGCCTTTTTAACGTCATTTCCTGTAAGCACCTGCTCGCCTTTTTCTTCTTTACCCTTTCTGAATACAAGCTTTGCAGTTTCGCCAAGCTCAGAAACAGCAGCCTCAGGGTCAAAGCTTTCTTCGTTAGCCTGCCATGGGAATGAAACCATTACCTTATTTTTCTTATAGTCTACATAGACCTCGCTGTCTGTGATATTAAGGCTTACAAGTCTTTGCTCGATAACAGCCTTTGCAGCGTCCATTTCTTCCTTTGTGGCGTCGTAATTATCGGCAGGTTCAAACGTAGCATTTACGCCACCCTGAATATCGATACCCCAGCGGATATCTTCAACGCCCTTGATATAGCTTGTTTTTATATCTCCGTACTGAGTATGTATTCCTGCATAAGTGAGATAACCAAATGCAATTATACACAAAAGCACGATAAAAAACACGGGTTTTTTAACTTTTCGCACCTTTAATCCTCCTGATAAATTTATTAAGCCCAGAGGCTTTTCTGCCGTCAGGGCACAATACACCCATAACGAACACATTCACCTTATAATTATAAAACGTTTGATACAAAATGTCAATAGTTTTTATGAAATTCGCACTGTTACTTATATCATGATAGTATTTCATCTATGAAATAAGTTCTCTCAAAACCTGTTTCAAAAGCCTGTTTTAAAGGGGCTTTGTCTTGACAAAATCTCCTTTTAGTGATATTATTAAAAGGATAAATATTGCGACGTAAGAAATTTTTTTGCGTCAGCTAAAAGGAGTATGTAAAATGATAGATATTAAGCTTATCCGTACAAATCCTGAGCTTGTCAAGGAAAACATCAAAAAGAAGTTTCAGGACGAAAAGCTCGTTCTTGTTGACGAGGTAGCTCAGTTTGACGAGGAATACAGAGCAGCCAAGACAAAGGCTGACGAGCTGAGAAATAAAAGAAAGGTAATGAGCAAGCAGATAGGCGGTCTTATGGCTAAGGGTCAGAAGGACGAAGCTGAGAAAGTAAAGGCTGAGGTTTCCGCTATCGGTGCTGAGCTTGACGCTATGGCTGAAAAGGAAAAAGAGCTTGAGGGCAAGATCCGTGAGAGAATGCTCGTTATCCCTAACATAATCGACCCAAGCGTTCCTATAGGCAAGGACGACAGCGAGAACGTAGAGATCGAAAAGTTCGGCGAGCCTGTTGTTCCTGATTATGAGATCCCATATCACGTTGACATTATGGAAAGCTTTAACGGCATTGATCTTGACAGTGCAAGAAGAACATCAGGAAACGGCTTCTATTATCTTATGGGCGACATTGCAAGACTTCATTCTGCAATTCTTTCATATGCTAGAGATTTCATGATAGACAGAGGTTTCACATATTTCATTCCTCCTTATATGATACGTTCAGACGTTGTTACAGGCGTTATGAGCTTTTCTGAAATGGAAGGCATGATGTACAAGATAGAGGGAGAGGATCTTTATCTCATCGGTACTTCTGAGCATTCAATGATAGGCAGATTTATCGACACTATCATTCCAGAGGGCGAGCTTCCAAAGACTCTCACAAGCTATTCACCATGCTTCAGAAAAGAAGTTGGCGCACACGGCATCGAAGAGAGAGGCGTTTACAGAATACATCAGTTTGAAAAGCAGGAAATGATAGTTGTCTGCAAGCCTGAAGATAGCATGGCATGGTATGACAAGCTGTGGCAGAATTCTGTTGATTTCTTCCGTTCACTCGATATTCCTGTAAGAACACTTGAGTGTTGCTCAGGCGACCTTGCAGACCTCAAGGTAAAGAGCTGTGACGTTGAGGCATGGAGTCCAAGACAGAAGAAGTATTTTGAAGTTGGTTCTTGCTCAAATCTTGGCGACGCACAGGCAAGACGTCTTGGCATAAGAATAAAGGCAGAGGACGGCACAAAGTATTTTGCTCACACTCTTAACAACACAGTTGTTGCACCTCCAAGAATGCTTATCGCATTCCTCGAGAACAATCTCAATGCTGACGGAACAGTTAATATCCCTGAGCCACTGAGAATGTACATGGGTGGCAAGGACAAGATAACAAAGTAATTTTGATATGCAAAAAGGTGAACGGTCATGTGCCGCTCACCTTTTTTTGTATGCTTATTATATCTTCGTTCCAATCTCTAAGGATATTTGAATCAAATAATCTTTGTATTTGTCTCATATAATTTGAAATTGAATATACACTATTTTTTATATCTATTTTTATAAGTTCACCTACTTCTTGTGAAATTTCTTGGCTTGTTTTACTTATTATTGCATTATTATTTTTAAGTTCTAACATTTTTTTCTTTTCAATATTTAAAATATATCCATTATTCATATAGGTTATTAAATTTTCTAAATTATCAAATATCTTTACAAACCCCATGGTTGGTGAATTATAAAATGTCACCTTTTGATCAAGTGGATTTATCATAATATGATTGCAAAAATCTAAATCTACAATACAACCATGTACATCTCCACAATAACCTAAGGATTTTACTTCACTCGCCATTTGATTTATATATTTCCAATAAGGTGCAAATAGTTCTATATATTTATTTACCATTTTATCGAAAATTTTATCAAAATGTTCGATATCACTACAATTACTAATCGTTTTTATTTTTCCACCAATACAAATTTTAGTGTTTATATGGCTTATGAGGAAAAATACATACTTACCTTTGTGTTTTATCATATAAAACTTTTCCCCATAGTTTTTTATTTGATTTTCTATGAGTCTTGTTCCTTGAATACGCTCTTTTGAATAATTATAAAATTTTGCATAATCTTCAGTGGTTATAACATGATACCCGTCTTTATAGTCAAAAAATGGATTGCTAGCTACACCTAAATTTACTGATTTCATTTTAAAACAATTATTATAGTATCCTATTTGATTATCTGCATAAATATTCTTTTGCAATAAATTTTGATTTTGATGAGTGTGTCCTGTAAAATAAGAACAATGCAAATCAGTCACATAATTTAGCGACCAATCTCTTACTGGATAATGACTTACTACTATTAATTTTTTCTTTTGATTTATAGCATTATCTAATCTATTTTTATACTCCTTAAAAAACAAATCTGATTCTTTTATTTCTTCTTTTCTCGAAAATAATCTGGGTCCACACAAACTATCTGCATTATATCTTTCATTATACTTAGCAAAACCTATACCACCAAAAATAATATAATCATCATTTTCATAAGAATTATTATGCAAAAGCTTAATACCAAGTGAATCATAAAGAGATTTATAATAATTATACGCTTGACTTAAAGTATCAAAGTTTGAGATTTCATGATTTCCTAACGTTACAAATATAGGAAGTTTTGTTTTAATAAAAGTGAATTTTTCTCTTTTTTCAACATATGGAATAATATAATTATTTATAAACCTTATTTTATAATCACATTTCGTAATTTTTTCTATAATATTTATAACATATTCAGGCAATTTCATTTTTTTGATACTTTTATCAAGATCAGAAATGTCTAATGACAGAAGTTTTTCACATAGATTTTTCTTTTTATATAATTTTCCAATTTTATTTAATCTATCTATTTGCTGATCTCGAATTTTTTCATATGCTTTTACTTCTTCATCAGGTAATATCTTAGATTGATTTACTTTATATCTTTTATAAAGTACATAATTCCACCTAAGGATAAACTGATTAAAAAATAATGACACAAATTCTGCATTATCAGCGATATCTCCATTAAATAAAACAACTAAATTATTCATTGATAAATCTGATTTAAAATCATCACTAAATAAATCTTTAACTATTTTATTTATTTGCTTTTGAATGGATATCTCATAGTTAAAATGATGTTCTAAATGCATATCAGATATATAATATACCTTTAGTTCTTTTTCATCACTAAATGGTTTGTCTTCTTTAAATAAAGATAATCCATTCTCGACTTCGCTAATGTCAAAAATTTGTGTCATATTATTCATTCTTTATTCTTCCGTGTTCTCAGAATCCTCATTCTCAACGCTTTCGGTATTCTCTTCAATGACCTCAGCGTTTTCCTCAGCCTGAGCCTCTGCTATCTCCTCGGCAGTAGCCTTTTCTACCTCTGCTGTTTCAATATCATCGTCATGCTCAGTTCTTGTGAATGAAACCACTCTGCCGTCCTCGCCGACTCTCATAAGTCTTACGCCACGGGAGTATCTGCTCATCATACTGATATCGCAGGCTCTTATTCTGATAACAATGCCGTCTGTGGATATCATGATGATATCATCTTCATCATCAACGACCTTTATTCCGCATACTCCGCCACTCTTATAGTTCATAAGACCGTAGCCGCCTCTGTTCTGTACCTTATAAGACTCCAGCGGAACACGTCTGCCAAGACCATTTTCTGCAACAGTGAGAACGCTTGCACCCTCTCTTACTCTTGCCATTGATACAACATAGTCGCTGCCCCTGAGTTTAATAGCCTTTACGCCGTGAGCAACTCTTGACATCTCTCTTATGTCAGTCTCTCTTATCCTGATAGCATAACCATTATGCGTTGCAACGATAACCTCATTGTCGCCAAAGGTCATTCTTACTCCTGCTATCTCATCGCCCTCGTCAAGACCGATAGCGATAAGACCGTTCTTTCTTACATTTCTGTAGGAAGTCAGCGGAGTTCTCTTTATCTTGCCGTTCTTTGTTACCATGACGATATACTTGCCCTCGTCAAAGTCGGCAGTTTTTATCATTGCGGCTATCTTCTCGCCCTCGCCCAGTTCAAGAAGATTTACTATATTTGTGCCTCTTGAAGCCTTTGAGCCTTCCGGAAGCTCATAGCATTTGAGCTTATACATTATGCCCTTATTGGAGATAAAGAGTATATTGTCATGTGAAGAACAGGTCTGAAGCTCGTCGATATAATCGTCCTCACGCTGTTTCATACCCGTTACGCCACGTCCACCACGCTTCTGAGCCTTATACTCTGAAACAGGCATTCTCTTTATATATCCTGCATTTGTATAGGTAACAACGCTTTCCTCAACAGGGATAAGGTCTTCGATATCAACTTCACCGCTGACATTTTCTATCTGAGTTCTTCTCTCGTCGCCGAACTTATCCTGAATAGCCTCGACCTCTTCAATGATTATATCAAGTATTCTCTGATGATTTGCAAGGATATCTTCAAGGTCAGCTATCTTGACCTCAATTTCAGCCAACTCGTCTATTATCTTCTGTCTTTCCATACCGGTCAGACGTCCGAGAGTCATATTTGCGATATGGTCAGCCTGAATATCTGTCAGACCAAAACGCTGATTAAGTCTTTGCTTAGCCTCAGGGATATTCTTTGAAGTTTTCATTATCTCGATAACTTCGTCGATATTGTCAAGTGCGATAACAAGACCCTTTAAGATATGCTCTCTTTCCTTAGCCTTGTTAAGGTCAAACTTAGTTCTTCTTGTGATAACATCGACCTGAAAGTCTATATACTGCTCAAGCATTTCCTTGAGGGTCAGCACCTTAGGGATACCGTTCACAAGAGCAAGCATTATAACGCCCACAGTATCCTGAAGCTGTGTATAGCTGAACAGCTTGTTGAGAACTACCTGCGGATTAGCGTCCTTTTTCAGCTCGATAACGATCCTCATTCCGTCCTTGCCGGATTCATCGTTGATATAATGTATTCCGTCGATACGCTTTTCCTTAACAAGGTCAGCGATAGACTCAACAAGTCTTGCCTTGTTTACCATGTAAGGTATCTCAGTGACGATAATGCAGTTTCTGCCCTTTATCTCCTCGATAGAGGTCTTTGAACGCAGTGTTATCTTTCCTCGACCTGTGCCGTAAGCCGCTCTGATACCGGACCTGCCCATGATGATACCGCCTGTAGGGAAGTCAGGACCCTTTATGCTCTGCATAAGCTCATCAAGAGTGCAGTCAGGATTTTTCATGACAGTTTTCATTCCCTCGATAACTTCATGGAGGTTATGAGGAGGGATATTCGTTGCCATGCCCACAGCGATACCTACTGAGCCGTTACAAAGAAGATTTGGAAATCTTGATGGAAGAACGACAGGTTCTTTTTCTGTTTCATCAAAGTTAGGCGCAAAATCTACTGTATCTTTATTA
>OLQT01001633.1_pt1 | contig 13419 bp, 9 predicted proteins | sample 1672651 | NCBI WGS metagenome assembly OLQT01 (sample SAMEA3136709, study PRJEB25190) | human gut metagenome | biome: human gut; feature: human-associated habitat; material: faeces | place: Austria | collected 2013 | reverse complement strand
CCTTTTTAAGCGAGCCATGAGGCCTGTCGCCGAATGGCGGTCTGAATCGGCCACCAAACAGGGAGCCGCACCAGACTCGCGAGCCGCGAGACCTGTTGTCGAGCGGCGGTAGCTTCACGGCCAAGCCGCATGTCGTTCGAGCAGCCCCGCGCCCAAAGGGCGCGGTGTGGGGTGCAGGGCTTTAGCCCTGCTGCTGGCGGAAGACCCATTTGCGCTGGAGGTAGTAGCTGAGGAAGAAGAGAAGAAGATCGACGGGGATCTTGGAGATGTTGTCGCTCCAGCCGAGCCAGAGGTGCATGGTGCTGGTCAGACCGGCGGAGAGCAGCATGTTGAGAATGAAGACGCACAGGTAGCGCAGGAAGCTGCGGCTGCCGGAGCCGTGGTAGTGGAAGACCATCTTCTGATTGAGCAGATAGTTCACCACGCCGGAGCAGATGCGGGCGATCACCGTGGCCAGCCCGATGCGGCTGAGAACGGAAATGAACAGGAAGCGGAACTGGTGCTCCAACCCCGGACAGAAGCGCTTGAACAGATTGTTCAGCAGCAGGTAGAGCAGATAGTCCACCAGAAAGCTGATGACCGACGAACTGATGAAGCGGAAAAAGCCGCCCAGAATCACGCCGTAGATGCGGGCGCTGTCCCGGAAGGCGCGGAAGTGAGAACCTTCGTTGTTGTTCTCGTAGACCGTCTCGATGGGAAGGGCGCGCATGGGAATGCTCTTCTGGGCGCACTCGATGAGGACGTTCATCTCGTATTCGTAGCGCTCGCCCTTCACGCCGATCATCAGGGGAAGCAGAGAACGCTCAAAGCCGCGCAGACCGGTCTGCGTGTCGCTGACCCAGACGCCGTAGAGCAGCTTGAAGACCGCCGAGGTGATCCGATTGCCGTTGCGGCTCTTGAAAGGCACGTTTTCCTGCGAGAAATCCCGGCTGCCCAGCAGAAGCCCCTCGTGGTTCTCGCTCAGGCTTTCGATCATCCGCAGCACGTCCCGGACGGTGTGCTGGCCATCACTGTCCGCTGTGATGATGAAGCGCTGCTCTGGACAGTGGTCCAGCAGGTAGCGCATGCCCTCCCGCATGGCGTGTCCCTTGCCGCCGTTGGGGGTGTAGGAAATGACGTGAGTGACCTCGTCCTGCGGAATGGAACGAAACAGAGGCTGGAATTTTTCGCCGCTGCCGTCATCCACCACCACGATTTTGCCCACTCCGGCGGCTTTCAGCGCCTCCACATAGGGGGGCAGACGGTCGTCCGGCTGATAGGCGGGGATCAGCAGCGCGCTTTGCCGCATCAGGGATGCGTCCATGAAATCATCCTTTCGTATTGCAGGTTCGCCCGGTCAGGGCGTAATCAGCGTGTCCAGATAGTCCTCAAAAAGAGGCGTAAAGTCTTCGTTGGAATATTTGGTGAGAAGGGATAGAAAATCCTGCCGGGAAGCAATGCGAAACGCATAGCGTTCCCGGTAAAAGCGAAGAAAATCGTTCATGCGGCCGTTCAGCAATTCGTCCGCCGCACAGAGCAGCGCCGTGCCCCGGTCGTAAACCAGACTTTTGTATTCGCCCAGACTGGAAAACCAGCTGAGAGGCGCGCCTGCCGTGGCGTTGAGCGTGATCCGCAGGGAAGGGGCGATCTCCTGCTCGTACCATTCAGCCCTTGCGGCGGAGCCGTGGGCGCTTTCCCAGTAGGAAAGCGCGCTGAACTGGCTCAGCGCTTCATCCTGCCAGGCGTTGTTCACCCCGTCGCTGCCCACGACCGCGTACCACCACTGGTGCGCCGCTTCGTGAGCCACGGCTTTTTCCAGCGCGTCCCCGGTCAGAGAAGAGGAGAGCAGGCAAAGCCCCGGATACTCTGCCCCGTCAAAGGGCAGGGTCAGCCCGGCCAAGGTGAGACTGGGGTAGGGATAGTCGCCGTAGAGACGGCTGTAACAGCGCAGCGCCGCCTGAGCAAAGGCAAGAACCTGACAGGCCCAGCCTTCGTCCGAAGCGTATACGCTGATCAGCACCGTTCCTTCCATGGCCTGCGCCGTCTGGAACTGCTGGGACAGGACCAGCGCGAAGTCCCGGACGGCAGGGGCGGAAAAGACCATCACCTGCCCGTCTTCTGTTGTGCGGGTCTCGGCAGGGTAAGCTGTTGCGGCACATTGATAGCCTGCGGGCAGAGTCAGCTCCAGCGAAAAATGAGCACATTCGCTGACGAACGGGTCGCCGATGGGGGAATACTCGTCGGTGCGGTAAGCGCCGTTCTCGTATAGGGCTGGCAGAGGAAAGGCATTGCCCACGGCGTATATGCCGTCCATCACGCCGTACCGGGAGGCGGCTTTGGGCAGCATCAGGGTATAGCGAAGGGTGACGGTCAGCGTTTCTCCGGGCTCCCAGCCTTGAGAAAGGGGCAGGGACAGCACGGTTTTGGCCGTGTCCGTGTAGCGGTAGAAAACTTTCTCTGACGCACCGTCTCCCTGCGCGACGCTGGCCTCTTCCATCACCAGCGCGCCGGTGGAAAAACCGTCCGGGTAAGCCGCGTCGTATAATTCCGTCAGGGTCAATGGAGAGGTTTCCATGCTCTTATAGGCGTTGGGCCAGGTGCGCAGCACCAGCGTATCCCGGCTTTCGCTGACGCGGGAGGTCAGCGTCATGCGCTGCGTGACCCGCAGGGAACGGCTTTCGGGCAGAAATTCCGCCTGAAGGTCGATCACGTCCAGCCCATCGTCTGCCTGCAGAAGCGCCGCGGACGGGGCGGGGGCGGACAGCGGCGCATTCTGCGGACGAAGCAGCAGAAACAGCGCGGCGGCCGCAGCCAGCAGAAGGGGAATCGCCGCCCAGAGCCAGCGCCTGCGGAGGCGATTCACAGCAGTGCCCCCACGTTGGACAGCAGCTGAACCATGTAGTTCAGCACGTTCCGCATCAAACCGCCGCCCACCAGCAGGAACAACAGCAGGGTCAGCAGCAGGGAGATCAGAATGCAGGCGGTTTTGGGCAGGAAAAGCTGCTGCTCGGAGCGGCCGGTGACGTAATGCAGCAGCGCGCCCAGCTGCAAATAGCTGAACGCCATCCCGCACAGGATGCAGACAAACGTCAGCCACGGAGAAAGCAGACTCAGCAGCATTCCGGCCAGCGCGGCCACAGCCGAGGGAATGCTGGGAATGCACACCAGCCCCAAAATCACCGGCCAGGAGAAGGGCACCTTGCATATGCCCATCAGGTACACGCAGCAGACCAGCAGCGGCACCAGCATGGACAAAAGCTGGCAAAGCACCGTAATGCCGCCTACGGAAGGCGCAATGCGTCCGGCCACATAGTTGATGCCCTGATTCATGGAACTGGCGCTCCCGGCCAGACTGACGCCCGTCAGCGAGGAGACCGCAGAGAAAAAGACGCTGACCAGCCCCCGGGCCACGGTCATTCCGGCAAAAAAGCTGAGCAGAAGCGTCACGCCGCAGAGAAGGGGCCCTGTGACCGTGTCGTTCCGTTCCAGCAGACTGTGGAACGCCTCTCCCGGGTTTCGGAAGCTGAGGGAGAACACTTGGGGCAGCTCGCTGACGGCGCTGGAGAAGGGATTCTGCCGGGTTTCTCCATACTGATAGGGCTGCTGATAGCCGGTGGGGTAGGCCTGCTGGCTGTAAGGCGGATAGCCCGGCTGGTATCCGGGCTGCTGAACGGCCTGATAGCCGCCGTAGCCGTTGGGATAGCCATTGACCGGCGGATTCACCGGCTGTTGGGAATAAACCGGCTGCTGACCATAAACGGCGTTGGGATCGTTGGGAAAGCCCTGCGGCGCGCCGACCGGCTGCTGCAGGGGTTCGCTGCATACGGGACAGAAGGGCGCGCCGGGCGTTACCAGCGAACCGCATTTGGGACAGTTCATGCAAACCTCCGCAAAATCAAGAATGGGTCAATCAGAGGAACGGGCAAAGCATAGCACGGCGCGGAGCGCACGTCAATCCTGCGCTGCCAGCGCAGCCTGTGCGATGGGAACCAGCGAGGAATCCAGCAGATAGAGGCGAAGCGCTTCCGTTTCGACGATCTGCTCCGGGGGCAGCTTGCTCAGATAGTCGCTCAGGGTGGAGCGGATCAGATACCGATCATCCCAGAAGGAAGGACTGGTGATGATAACGCCTGCACGGAGACGTTCCAGCTCGCCGGGAATCTCTTCTTCCGTCATGTTCAGGATGGAGGCAATGGGGTTGCTCTGCAAAAGATAGCCTTTGCCTTTCAGCGGATACTGATACCCGGACTGGGTGATCAAAATGGTCTCGTCCTCCGGCAACGCGTCCGCCACCGCCATCATCAGGCTGTAGTGCTTCCGAAAGCCGTTGTCCAGCAGGAGATCGTCATTTTCCATGACGTTCCGGCTGTTTCGGTAAAAGCTGGCGGCATAGCCGGTCTGTTTGGTGCCCTGCACCATGCCCAGAACGCACAAAAGCGCACAGAACCATGCGGGAAGCCGGCGCAGGAAGGAACCCATCCCGGCGGGAATATGCCATTGACGGCGGCGCAGCCAGTGCTTTGCCCAGCCGCACAGCTTGGGCCAACTGTCCGAAAGCGCGGCCAGCGCGGCGCAGATCATCACGCAGGCCATCAGGAACCATTGCAGGGTGTACCGGGGCAGCTTCAGGAACGAGCCGGAAAAGCTGTACAGCGGCGTATCCAGAAAGCCCAGCATGGAAGCGGCGGTCAGCAGGGTACACAGGGAGCAGAATAGAAGCAAGGAGACAGTACGGAAGGAATCGTCCTCCTGAAAGGCCAGATAGACGGTCGTAGGCCCGTCCTGCCCGGATTCCATCATCAGCGTCTGAGACTGGCGGCGAAGGGCGGCCCGCCGATAGAAGAGAAAAACGAGCCCGGCCATGAGGCCGATCAGCGCCAGCCGGAAGCCCCAGATTCCCACAGGACTGGCGTAGCTGAGCAGAATATCGTTGCGGGCCGTCCAGAAATTCAGGTGGGTGGTGGTTTCCTCCAGCTTGTATTCGATCTTCATGTACAGGTCGTACCACGGCGCGTCGGTGAAGCTGGTCATCAGCCGCCAGGGGGACATTTCCCCCCACTGGCGGAAGCACCACAGGTTGCCCAAATAGGCGGTAATGGTGCCCGCCGCGCCTGCCAGCGCGACGCCGACGGCGGAGAGAAGCGTCCGTCCCGCGCCGCCACGGCGCAGCATCAGGGATTCCAGCCAGCGCCAGATCACCCAGGCGATTACCACGAAGGGCAGCACCACGAAGCATACCACATGGGTGCTCATCACTGTGAAGCACAGGCCGAAGGCGAAAAGCAGCTTGCCCAGACAGCGGCCCGCCGTGCGGCTGCGGGGCTGAAGACCCGCAAAGGCCAGCACGCTCAGCAAAATGGCCAGAATGCGCCACAGATCCCGGGGGGCGGAGGCAATGGAGGAATAGAGATTCGGCACCAGATTGAACAGAAGTACGCCCAGCAGCACCCAGCCCTTCTTTTCCCGGCAGAAGGTCAGAAGCAGCGCACCATAGGCGGCAATGGTGTAGAACAGCAACAGACCGATGGCGGTAAAGGCGGGCTTGTCGTAAGGATAGCCGAAGGAATCGCCCCCGGTATGGAACAGGCCGTAGCTCATGTACAGCTCCATCGAGGGAAAGTGGCTGTGGCCGCGGAAATGGCCTTCCGTTTCGTTTTTTTCCAGCAGCTCGCCGATGCTCCGATCCGTGCAGTACCGATGAGCCAGCGCCAGATATTCGCCCGCGTCGTTGGACAGCGCGCAGTTCATGCTGGACAGAAAACGAACGCATACCGGGGCCAGCAGGATCACCATGCACAGGGCGAAGCACAGCGCGATCAGCGCGGGCTTGTCAAAACGGCAAAGGCGGCGGGCAAAAGCCAGACCCCGCCGGAAAAGCGCCGGGATTTGGCGAAGACGGCGCAGCAGCAGGATCGCCAGCAAAAGGCAGGCGGCCAGCGGCGGAACACCGATATAGACCAGCTTGGGCGCGTGGGGCCAGAGAAAGGCCAGCGCCAGCATCCACAGGTATTCCAGCAGCGGCGTCGCTGCCGCGCCGGTCAGAAAGCAGGCCAGACGGCTTCCCTTGGAAAACCAGCGCCGGGCGGCAAACAGCGTTCCCAGCGCCGCTGCCTGCACAAGGACGGAAAGCAGGAAAAGGTTTCGCCAGCCGTTGCCCAGATCCAGCCATGTCATTTGCTCTTCCTCCCCGCTTTGGCCAGCCGCTCCATTTCCCGCATGAAGTAGCCGTTAATATCCACTTTTTCTTCCAGCAGCTTGCGGCGCTTGGCCTGACCCATTTCCACCAGATGGGGCGTTTCCAGCAGCTCAACGGCCTTGTCCGCCGCCTGACGGAAGCGCTCGTCCGGGTCGTGGAAGCAGTACAGCAGGCCGTAGCGTTCGCTTTGCTCCCGGGTGGAACCGCTCTGGATGGTGTTGACGTACAGGGCGTGAACGCCCAGCACCGCCGCCTCGCTGGCGATGGTAGCGCCTTCGCTGAAGACCAGCTGGGCAAAGGCCAGCACATGGTGGATCAGGTGGTAAGGCGTTTTCAGCAGCTTGTCCTTCAGCTCGTCCGGCACGGGGCCTTCGGAGGAAACGTATACCCGGCCATATTTCGACAGCCGGTTCACCAGCGCGATTTTTTCTTCATCGGACATGACCTTGATGCCGATGTCGTGGCTGGCGTTGAAGGCCACGAAACGCACCAGAAGATAAGGCTCGTCCGGGTTGAAGCCCACGTCCCGCAGCTTCTGAGCGTCAGGCGTGAAGACGGAGGGATGCAGGTAGAACAGCTCCTTGTAGGTATCCACCCGCTCCTGCCGGGGGCCCAGATCGGTCAGAAAGGTGCGGGGCGTGAGGATCTTGGTGGAAAGACGGCTGCAGATCCGCAGGGCGAATTTGGCTACTTCCGTGTCTTCGTAAATCAGGTGGGGTTTGCCGGTCAGCCACGCGGCGATGGCCATCATGGGCGAGTCCCGGCCGATGAAAATATCCGGCTTGAATTTCCATGCTTCCCAGAGAAAACGGAAGGTCAGGCCAAGAAACAGAAAGCCCTTTTCGATCACGTTTTTTCCCGTGGATTTGGAGCATAGCACATAGGGGATGCCGTAGTTTTTTAAGAGCGCGGTATCGCCGTCTTTTTCGGAAACCAGCGTCAGAATTTCATTGCCCTGCGCGGCTTCCGTTTCCAGAATGTGGTGGAATTGATGCACCCACGCCGGATGCTGAACGTTGAACATGATTTTCATGGGCAACCTGCCTTTCTGTCAAGCCGGGAAAATCAGGAGCGCGTTTCGTCGCCGCAGCATTCCAGCTTACGCACCCGATACTGCACATCTTCCAGCAGCTTGCGGTTATCGCTGATAATGTCGGCCTGTACACCGGCGATGAAAAACTGCACGCCGATCATCAGAAGCGCGCCGCACAGGATCAGGGACTGAACGTGGCCGCTCCAGGAGCCGCTGGACAGGCTGACCGCAATGAAACGAATGCCCAGCAGGAGGCCAAGGGCAAAAAATACCATGCCGATAATGCCGAAGAAGCGCAGCGGCTTATACATAGCCACGGAACGCAGAATGACCCCTGCGGAGCGTTTCATATAGCGGCCCATGCTGCCGAACAGGCGGGACGGGCGCAGCTCCGGGTTGGTGCGGATGGGAACGCTGGTCATGGCCGTGCGGTTCCATCCTGCCTGAATGATGGTTTCCAGCGTGTAGGTGTAGTCGTTGACCACATTCAGGCGCAGGGCCGCCTCGCGGCTGTAAGCCCGGAAGCCGCTGGGCGCATCGGGAATATCGGTATTGGAAGCCACCCGCACCACCCAGCTGCCCAAATGCTGGAAGAATTTTTTCTTTTTGGAAAAATGCTCCGTTTCATCGATGGGCCGTTCGCCGATGACGATGTCCGCTTTTTCATCCAGAATCGGCCGAACCAGCTTTTCAATGTCATCGCCGCAGTACTGATCGTCGGCGTCGGTGTTGACGATGATGTCCGCTCCCAAATGAAGACAGGCGTCAATGCCCGCCATGAAGCCCCGGGCAAGACCCTTGTTCTGCCGGAAGGAAACGATATGGTTTACGCCCCATTCCCGGGCTACCTGCACGGTCGCGTCCTTGGAGCCGTCGTTGATGACGAGAATTTCCAGCTCATCGATCCCGTCGATCTGCTTGGGCAGATGATCCAGGGCCGTTTTCAGCGTTTCGGCTTCGTTGTAGCAGGGAATCTGAATGATCAGTTTCATTTTTCCTTATTTCCTTTCTTTTGCATGCTCGGAAGATTCAAAGCAGCAGGCGCACAGCCACAGAAGCAGCGGCGCGCACAGGTACAGCGGCATGGCGTAGCGGAAATATCCGTTGACGGCGCTGAGCAGACAGCCGGTCAGCGAAAACAGGGAGGGCACGGCGGCGATCAGCAGCCGCTTCCGGCGGCTCCGCAGAAGGCGCGCAAGGGCGAACAGGCAGGCCCAGGCGTACAGGCCCGGGGCGATCCATACCCGGAAGAGGGCGAAATCGCTGAGCTTGTCCATCAGGGCTTTCAAATCGTCCGCCCGCGGATTGACCGAATAGGGGAAAGCGGCTTCCAATGCGGGGGTCATGGTCTTCTGCCGTCCGATCAGCAGCGTGGGTTTGATCTTGCTCAGAAATCCGGGGCACAGATAGCCGTAGGTGTTGTGGAACGTGGCGCTCAGGCAGGTAAGCGGGTATTTCCGCATTAGGCTGCGCCAGGTGCGGAAGAAAGCCTCGGTCTGCTCCTGCGTCGCGTCCTTGCGCCAGAGGTTTTTCACCGGGTCGCTGAGCTCGCCGTTGTAGCTTTCCGCCAGCTTGTCCAGCTCCAGTACGCCGTCGATGGCGGCGGCTTCTTCATCGGTCAGCGGATGGGTCGCGGCCACCCGCGCTACCTGCTGCAGAGGCAGGGACCAGTTCTCCGTGGCGGGCATGGGCTCGATCCCCAGCGCCGGGATCAGCAGAAGATGAAGCGCACCGTAGACGGCCAGCGTACAGCCCATCGCCCAGACAGGGGCTTTCCACTGTCCCTGCGCCCGGCGTTTTCCGAAAAGGGAAAAAGCAAGCAGAATCAGCAGCGTCAAAAGGGCCAGATAGAAGCCTGGATTACGCAGAAGCGTACAAAGCACCGCTGCCGCACAGAGACAGGGCGTTTCCCAGCGGGAAGGCTTTTCGCCGTCGGGCCGGGGAAGCAGACGGCGGGCAATCAGCAGCGACAGCCAAAGCACCGCCATGGAAAAGTTGGTATCCTTGCCCACGCAGAACGCAAACAGCGGAAAAATAGGGCAGAGGGCATAAAACAAAAAGGAAGCCACGGTCAGCCAGCGGGGCGCGCCGCTGCTGCGCTGGGCGGAAAGGACCGCGCCCAGCAGCCACGCCATCAGCAGGGCCTGCACCATGCAGTACAGAAACACGCCCGCGTCCGCGCTGCCCAGCACCTTGCCGACGCCCCGGAAAAAGTAAATCAGCGCCGTCTGAAAGATGGGGTTGGCATTGCCCAGCTTTTCCACGCCGATAATCTCCAGCACCTGCGTCACGCTGTCGTTGGAAACCGTGCCGGGAAAAATCCAATATAAATAAGGAAGCCAGCAGAGCAGAAGCCCGCCGCCCAGCACCAGCGGCGAAAGCGCCTTGGCCGGGGAGGGACGGTTCAGCAGCCGTTCCAGCAGCGTTCCCAGCAGGGCATACACGACCGTCCGCCATGCGATTTGGCCGAGGGAGCGCCACGGGCTGGCCGTAAAGGCTTCCGCCGTGCCGGTTTGCCAAAAGCTGAGGCTCAGCGTAACGACGCAGGCCAGAAGCAGCGCCAGCAGCCAGTAGGCAGGAATGAAAAAGCGGTTTCTCAAGCGGCTTTCCGCTTTGCGCACAGTATCAGTCCTTCCGGGTGGAAAAATACATCTTATCATAGCCTTTTTTGCGGTATGTGTCAATTCTGGACGAATGGGAAGGCATAAGCTTTTTCCCAAAACAAGGTTGACACGGAAAGAAGGCAGGCGGTATGATAAAAATGGAATAAAGGAGTTGGGGGAAACATCATGATGCTTTTGAAAGGAATGGCGTGGCTGGGCTCCATGGCGGGCTACGTGGGCTTTTTCGCTGAAGCAGGCCCTCGCTGGGCCGCGTCGCTGACAGCCGCCTGTTCCGTTTCGCTGATTTTGTACGCTGCCGGTTTGGCGGGCCTTTTGCAGCCCTGCGCGTGGCTGCTGCTCGTCTGCGGCCTTTGCTTGCTGATTCGGCTGCTGCTTCAGAAGAAGATGGGACGGTTATTCCCGGAATTTTGTCTGATGGCGGCGGCAGGAGCGCTTCTTTGCCTTCGCTATCGGAGCGCGCTGCTGGTGGCTTATGATGATTTTTCCCATTGGGGAATGATTGTTCAAAGAATGCTGACCACCCATGCGTTTCCCGCGGCGGAGGACAGTCTGATCGTCTTTCAGAGCTATCCGCCCGGAGCGGCGTGCTGGCTGTATGATGCGGGGCTTTTTTGGGGCAATGGAGACGGGTTGCTGCTGACGGCCCAGGGCTGGCTGGTATTGGCGGGAATCTGGCCGTTATTCGGTGCAGCCGAAGGAAAATACGCATGGGGAAGGCGAATCGGGATCGCCGTGGTACTGCTGGTATTCCTGTCGCTCTATCAGGGCACGGCTTCCCTCATGGTGGATAACCTGCTTCCGGCGGTGGCGGTCGGCGCTTTATCCACCGGCCTCCTTCTGCAAAGGCAAAAAGAGGAACGAGGGCTCTGGATGGTGGGCGTTCAGCTGGCGCAGCTGTGCCTGCTCAAGGACAGCGGCCTGTTTTTCGCGGCGGCGGTGCTGGTGCTTTTGCTGGCAGCCCGGCGTCTGAAGGGACGGAAAACGAGCCTGAAGGATGGAATCGCCCTGCTCCTTCCGGCACTGGCGGCGCGATGCCTGTGGCTTTTGCATATCAAGCTGGCGTTCCCGGCAGCGGGGGTATCCCGGCACGCTCTGACGCTGGAAAACCTGCGTCGTACCGGGGGACAGAAATCCTTTGAGGAGATGCTGTCCATTGGAAAAAGCCTGCTGGAGCGTATGCTCTCGCCGGATAATCTTGTCCTGCAGATGGTCGCGCTTTCGTTGATGATAGGGTTCTTCGAGGCCTTCCGACGGAAAGCGGGGAAAAAGGAGAAGCGGCAGGCTTGCCTGCTGCCCTTGGCGGAGGCCGTTATAGCTTTGGCTTACGGAGTGGGCCTGTGGGGAATGTATATTTTTTCCATGCCGGGCAGCGGCGCCGGAAACCTTGCGGCGTTCGAACGCTACAACAGCAGCTGCGCGCTGTTTTTGTACGGCGTTACGGCCCTGTGGCTGATGGGAAAACCCTCGGAGGACAAAGGATGGACGGCTGCTTCGGTTCTGGCGCTGTGCGCGGTGCTACTGATTCCCGCATGGCGCTCCGGGGTGCCGAGGTTATTTCAGGAAAACTATCATGTGCCCCTGCGTTATACAATGGAAGAATTGCGCGACGAACGGCCCCTTCAGCCGGGAGAGGAAGCTGTTTTATTGGTGGACGGGGACGAATACGTCAGCTTTGCGTCCTATATGGCCCGGTACGTTTTTCAATCCCCGGATATTCGAGTGGAACAAAGCGTTTCGGAAAATCAGAATGCGGTCATCTATGACGCCCGCCGGAAAAACGCTTCAGAAGAAACGGAGGAACAACCATGAATATCGAAGTCCCATCTCCGTCCGTGATCGACCTGACCGCCTACCCGCGGGCCAGCCACTTCCGCTATTTCCTGAATATGGGATACGCCTATGTGGGCATGACGGTTCAGGCGGACATCACGGAGTTCTATCACTGGCAGAAGAAAAACGGCGTGCCGTTTTTTCTGGCGTTTCTGTGGTGCGCCGCCCGGGCGGCCAACCGGGTGCCCGCCTTCCGGCAGCGGATCCGGGACGGCGAAATTCTGGAATATCCCTGGTGCCCCAGCTCTCATACCGTGGCCCGGGAGGACGGAACCTACGCATACTGCCAGCTGGACTGCCGGGGCGATTTCGCTTCCTTCCTGAAAAGGGCGCTGCCTCTGCACGAAGAGGCGGCCCGACACGGCACCATTGAGGAAGACACGTCGGACATGCTGCCGTATTTCTACGTGTCCACCGTGCCGTGGGTGCATTACACCTCCGTGACCCAGCCCACCCCCATCCCGGCGGACAGCAATCCCCGTCTCGTCTGGGGAAAATACGCTGCCGAAGGGGAACGCATCACCATGCCGGTGACGGTTCTGTGCCACCACGGGCTGGTGGACGGACGGCAGATCGGCGATTTTTACCGGGAGCTGGATGTGGCGATGGGAGAGATCGTAAGCGGCGGGTGAAAAAGAAACGAATGGATTCCGCAGCGCTTTTCCCCTTTGAGGACTGAAAAGTGCTGCGGTCATTTTTTTGTTTTTCCTCTGCATAAGCCCTTGACGAATGGCCCGCCCATGTCTAGAATATGGAAGGTTTTTTGTTTTGAAGGAGGCAACACGGACAGATTGCGGGGGGAGTGTTCAGGATGCAAACGAAGTATATTTTTGTCACCGGCGGCGTGGTTTCGTCTCTGGGAAAAGGCATCACGGCGGCGTCTCTGGGACGGCTGCTGAAACTGCGGGGACTGCGTGTCTCCATGCAGAAGCTGGATCCCTACATTAATGTGGACCCGGGCACCATGAATCCGTACCAGCACGGCGAGGTCTTCGTGACCGACGACGGCGCGGAGACGGACCTTGACCTGGGCCATTACGAGCGGTTCATTGACGAAAGCCTGAGCCAGAACAGCAACGTGACCAGCGGCCGCGTTTATAAGACCGTCATCGACCGGGAACGCCGGGGCGAATATCTGGGCGCGACGATTCAGGTCATTCCGCATATCACCAACGAGATTAAGCGGCGCATGCTGGAGGTTTCCCTCGGCGAGGACGCGCCGGATGTGGTCATCACGGAAATCGGCGGCACGGTCGGCGATATCGAATCTCTGCCGTTTTTGGAGGCGGCGCGTCAGCTCAGGAGCGAGGTCGGGCGTGAGAATGTTCTGTATATCCATGTGACGCTTGTGCCGTATATCTCCGCGGCGGGCGAGCTGAAGACGAAGCCGACGCAGCACTCGGTCAAAGAGCTGACGGGGCTGGGTATTCAGCCGGATATCATCGTCTGCCGAAGCGAAAAGCCGATTCCGCGCGATGTGCGCGCCAAAATCGGTCTGTTCTGCAACATTCCGGCGGACTGCGTTTTTGAAAACCTCAATGCACGCAGCATCTATGAGGTGCCGCTGATGATTCACGAAGAGGGCATGGACGAGAGGGTCTGCCGTCTGCTGGGCATCAGCGCGCCGGAGGCGGATTTGACCGAGTGGCGGGAGATGGTCGAGCGGCTGCTTGCGCCGCAGAAGGATGTGCGCATCGCCATCGTCGGCAAGTATGTCGAGCTGCCGGACGCGTATCTTTCCATCGTTGAGGCGCTGA
>OLQT01001632.1_pt1 | contig 13429 bp, 10 predicted proteins | sample 1672651 | NCBI WGS metagenome assembly OLQT01 (sample SAMEA3136709, study PRJEB25190) | human gut metagenome | biome: human gut; feature: human-associated habitat; material: faeces | place: Austria | collected 2013 | reverse complement strand
TCCTGTCATCCTCACTTTCGTCTGCCGGTACTGCTTTCATACCGACAACCTGAATCCCACTGTATGCCTCATGCAGATAGCCCTGCAGTCTGTCTCCTTCTTCCTCAGATCCTGCCAGTATAAATATCTTACAGCGGTTCTTATGAAAATAATGGAATACCATCTTCAGCATCGTCTGATCCTCCATCTCCTGGATCCGCTTTCTATCTGTGATCTTTGCAGCTTCAAGAATCGCCATATCTCCCGGAAGCAGAAGATCCAGTTTCTCCAACTCTTCCTTCATACCGTCAAGCTGTGTCGCTCTCATCAGGGTATCCACCGTAACAATATCTACTGTGTTAAGTTCTTCTGTCTGCATATATTCTGCAATGATCTTCATCGCATCTTTTGCCGTACAGTTATCAAGCTGTACGTCCAGTACGTTCATTTTTTCATTCATTTGCCTCACCCGTTCCATTTTCTCGGTTTTTGCGGTCAAGCGATTATATCAAACATACAGTGCTTTTTCAACAAACGTTGCAAAATATTCACATTTTTTAAAATTTGTAATATTATTGTAAATTCCCAGTCTCATTCTTCCTGGATTTTTTTGAAATGATTCCTCCGATCCGCCCGGTTTCTTTTGATGACAGACTCTTCCAGCCATCTTCCAGAACCTTATCGAGAAGTCCAAGCTCCTCCGCAATCTCGTATTTTACCCGCTCACTTGTTTCCAGATTGGGGATATCTTCGCGTCTGATTTTCTTTGTCTTTGTGCTTTTCATACCTTTCAACTCCTTTTTCAGAGTGTTTCCCCAATTACGGATTTTATACATTTATACCTGATTATTATAATTATTATAAAAGAAGCCGAAAACATTACTTCCGACTTCTTCTCCTTCTGCCTTTTCTTTATCGGCAAAGCTCTCTTATTTTTTATTCCGGATCCGGAATGATAACTGCTGCAACAAAATAGGCAACCACGGCAGTCCCACAGCTTACGCAAGCCAGCAAAACACCTCCAAGCCGGATCAATGTAGGATCGATATTAAAATATTCTCCAAGGCCTCCACATACACCGCAGATCTTACGGTTTGTTACGGATCTGTATAATCTTTTCTGTTCCATAAAAATTCCTCCTAAAAGTTTCTCCTATTTTTGTGTTTCTTCTATTATATATGTGTTTCATCTGATACATTTTTCTGTCTATGTTAATTCTAATGGAAACGGATCTCCACGCTGCCTGCTCCGTTCGATATCTCAATCGTGCGTTTACTGCCATTATTGATTGACTTCTCTGTGCTTAAGCCGCCAAGATCTATATCTTCTCCAATTTCTACCGAACCGGCACTGCTATCCAGTTCATAATTATAATCCTCCACTTTTCCTTCCAGATTCAGTGTGACGCTTCCAGCACCACAGTCAATGTCCACTTCTTTTTCCACTGTTCCATAAAAATCCAGACTTCCGGCACCTGTTTCTACATCTAACTTCTCTATATCTGCATTTTTTATTGTACAGCCTGATGCCCCGCTTTCAATCTTAAGGCTTTTCGCATTTAGTCCATCGATCTCTGCTGTTACTGCACCATATTCCATGTCCACCTGATCGAACTTGTAATCTCTTGGAAGATAGATCACAAGTGTTCCCTTTGCGTTTCTCACATTTTTGAAACTGAAACTGCTGCGCATTTTCGTTGTTATTTCCAGAGTTTTTCCGTCATGGGACAGCGTTTTCTGCACTGCGTTTTCCGTTTTCATTCCGGAATCATCCACATGGATCTTGTCATCTGTCCCCGTCTTGATCCGCACCTCACTTGCACCGATATCAAGCTTCAGATTCTCCACACCGGAAAATGCCTCTTCCGATACAACATTTTCTGTATCATCCAGCTCATCATCATCATCCCAATCGTCATCGAAAGAAACATAATTCTTTCTCATAATACCAATTCCATTCGGATATGCTTTTTCAAACTGTGAAAATGTGACTCCAAGACATAATGCAATGATACAAAATACAATTCCTGCCCCTGTCATGCTTATAATAACTGTCCAGAAAATCTTCCATCCTTTTTTCATCTGCATTCACCTCTCTTTTTCTGAAATGGTCTGCGACAAAGATTTACAAGCCCACGGAACATCATTGGAATCAGTTTGATGCATCCCCATCCGATCAATACTGTAAATACTGCCCCAAGTGCCAGCAGCAGGCAGCCGACACCAAGCATTCCGATTCCAAGAGCCGGGGAATAAAACAGCTGACCAAATCCGTGAATCCCCAACAAAATCCCTACGGCTGCGGTTGCAACTGCTGCCACCCAGATCGCTATTGCTGATATTGCAAGTACGACCAGAACTCCAAATGCCGCCAAAAGAAGACCAAGTGCTGTCGGAACTACAATTGGAAGCCCAATCAAAAGGATACAGATGATCAAAATGATCTTGCCGGCACTGGATTTCTTCCGTGGCATTTCTGTCGTCTGACCCGCACCATATCCCTGATTTCCCGCATATGTATATCCCTGATTAGAATTGGCTGTATAAGAATACTGTCTTTCTGAAAATGGATTCCTGTCATTCTGTGACTGGCTTTCTCCACATGTCTCCGAATAGCTGTCTTTATAATAGCCATCTTTTCCCGCCGGATACTCACTGGTATCAAAACGTCTGTCCTGATATCCTCTCTCTCCATACTCTCCATAACTTTCCGCCTCATCGGTATTGCCATTTACCCCGGAACGAATCGTATCTGCAAGCTTTGCAGGACTTCCCAGCTCTTCGATTACCTTTTCTTCATTCTCGCTTCCGGCATCATCAAAATAATCGTTGTAATACTGCATTGCTTCTTCTCTTTCTTCTTTCGAAATTCCTTGAAGCAGTGCATCTAATTCCCTCATATACTCTGTACGGCTCATTCGGCTGCACCTCCCTCGAACATCTCTGTAATCTTCCTTGTGTAGTTCTTCCATTCGACTTTATACAAATTAAGCTGTGCCATTCCTTTTTCTGTAACTTTATAGTATCTGCGGTTTCTTCCGTCAAACTGCATATCGTAGACTTCCAGGCATTCATCTTTCTGAAGTCTTCTGAGTACCGGGTACATCGTTGATTCCGATACATCCAGAACTCTCCGGACATCCTGTGTGATCTTATATCCATAGGTTCCTTCCTGTTCCCGTGATACAACGGCAAGCACGATTGCATCAAAGAGGGCAGCTCCGGTGTTAAATACCATATGATTCACATCCTTTTATTGTTTGTTATATTGTTTTGTTAAGCATATTATACGTTATATAATATAGTGAGTCAATATAATATTGTATAAGACTTTCTGAAGATTTCCTAAAGAAATGGGTGGGAGACGGATGGTGGGAGGGAGGTTGTGACAGCTTGCGGATAGAAATAAAATCCACCGCTTCCCACGGGGCGAAAGCATTCCGATGAGCCTCTGAATGCGAACATTGTGTCAGCAATGGCTTCCACAATGTTTGAGTCTCATCTCCATTGCCCCTCAAGGGAAGTGGTGGACTTTATTTCTATCTGCAAGCCGCTCAAGGTTATTGAATGACCAGCCATCCGCTTGGGCGGGCTGCCAGGGCTGATGCTGGGGCGAAATTTGAAGGATTGTGAAAAGGGGACACACAGCGCCTGTAAGGCGACTGTGCTGGGGGATCAAATATTTTAAATATGGGGGTAAAGAAAATATGTAATTACTATTTGAATGATTAGAATAATAGGGATTCCTAATTTGAATTTCAGGTGGCGGGTTTTGTGGTGGTAGTGTTTCATGGCGAGGAGGGCGGCTGGAGAGCCGCCCAGAAGGGCCAGGAGGATGAGGGTGCGTTCGGGGATTCGCCATTTGTTTTGGCGGGCTTTGGTTTTATCGGCGGCGTAGGTGAAGTAGGTGATGATGTTGATCAATAGCAGGTATGCAAGGAGTATTATTTTAATCATTTTTGTAGTCCTCCAGGTGGATTTCTTTGCGAAGGGTGAAGGAGTAGATGATCTGTTCTTTTACTTTTTTCCGGATGATCTGTTCAAGGGCTTTGGTGTAAAGGCGGAGCTGTTCCCGGTAGCGGTCTTTTAGTTCGGCTTCGGTTTGTACACGGTCGGTTTTATAATCGAGTACGATGATTTCTCCGTCTTCTTCAAAGTAAGCATCAATAATTCCCTGGATCAGTACCATTTCACCCTTTTTCTGATCCGGATAAAATTCTTTTGCATCTACACCGAGAACAAACGGCTGCTCGCGGTAAAGTGTTTTTGCCCTGGCTGCATTTTGCATTCTTTTTCCCACATTCGTATTAAGAAACTCCATAATTTCTTTTTTTTGAATACACCCGGCTGTTCCCGCATCCAGGTATCCTTCGTTTTTCAGATTCTCTATGTTTTCCCGCAGTAAATCCATCGTATATATTTTCGAAAAATCAAGAAGCTCCATTACTTTATGATAAGCTGTTCCTTTTGTTGCTCCTTTTACCTCTTCTTCCTCTTTCATAAAATTCGGAAGGATTGGAACAATCTCCTCTTCCGGAATCAGTATTTCTCCATCTTCTTCTTCCGAAGCTGCCGCATATTTTTTCAGCTCTGACACGGTGTACTTCATTTTCATCTGATCTTCACCCTGATACGGATATCTGTAGGAAAATGCTTCCTCGATTTTTGCCCGAAAACGTTCATCCGTCACAGCCATCGGATGTTCTTCTGCTTCTATTTTTTCAAGGAACACCTCTTTTTCCAGATAATCTGCTGCTTCCTTATCCACTTCACCTTCTACAAGCGTATCAACACCAATCACTTTTAATTCGATTGGAACTTCTTCTGTTTTACGCACTGCCGCCGGAAGGATCCAGTCATAATAAGACGTTGCACGTGCAAGTTTTGTAAAGTCCAGTGTTTCTTTCTGACTGTTTTCCTGTTCCAGCTGACAGGCTTCCAGTTTGTCTGCCGCATGTGGAACCGTTCCGGTAAGAATCAACTTTTCCTTTGCACGTGTAAGTGCTACATAAAGCACACGAAGCTCCTCACCAAGATTTTCCAGACCGATTTCATTTTGAATAACTTTCTTTAATAGTGTCGGAGATTTGGTTCGCCGCTCCAGATCGATCGCATCGATTCCAAGCCCCAGATCCGGATGGATCACAACGCTTGCCGTGGTATCCTGAATGTTGAACCTCTTTCCCATTCCGGTCACGATCACAACCGGGAATTCCAATCCTTTACTCTTATGGATACTCATCAGACGAACTGCATCCGTCTGCTCATCGTAAAGCCCGGCTTCCCCAAAGTCTACATTATATTTCTTGAGCTGATCAATATAACGGACAAAATGATACAGTCCCTTATAGCTGGTTGCCTCAAATGCCTTTGCCCTGGTGATCAGCATATCAAGATTCGCGCGCCTGCCTTTTCCTCCTGGCATTGCCGCGATATAATCCCGGTATCCTGTCTTTTTCATGATCTCCCACAGGAGATCATGGATTGCCGTGTACGGTATCCGCTCCCGGAAATAAAAAAGCCATCCAAATACATCGCGCACTTTTTTCAGAATGCCCGCCGGAAGATCTGTCTTTTTTTCCGGATCCGCTGTTTCCAGCACATTCTGATAAAATGGTACTTCTGCATTCAATTCTCTGATCTGTGCCAGTTCTTCATTTGTCATTCTTCCAAACGGGGATTTCAGCACTGCAACGAGTGGAATGTCCTGACGAAAATTGTCAAGTACACGCAGATAGTCCATCATCCATCCAATTTCCAGAGTTTCAAAATACCCATCTGCCGATTCAGCCAGAACCGGTATTCCCTCATCCTGCAAAATTCGTGTAACAGTATCGGTCCACCCTGCAGGGCTTCTTGTCAGGATTACAATATCCTGATAGCGTATCGGTCGCAACATTCCCGTTTCTTTATCTACAATCTGCTGATTTTCCATCAGCTCTCCGATTCTTTGTGCGATCAGACGGACTTCCAGCTCTTTTGCCGTCTGGCTTCCGCTTCGCACAGAAAGCCCGGTATCCTCTTCCTCACTTTTTGTATCCAGAAGAAGGATTTCTGTCTCATTCTTTTCGGATTCCGGGTAAGAAGCTCCCACATAAAGTGCAGCATTCTCATCGTATGTGATCCTTCCAAGCTCTTCGGTCATGATCTGTCGGAAAATGAAGTTTACCGCATCCAGCACTTCTGCCCGGCTTCGGAAATTTTTGTGCAGATCGATTCGCCTGTTTCCTCCGTCCGTCAGACTGTAGGTATTGAATTTTTCCATGAAAAGCTCCGGCCTTGACAAGCGGAAACGGTAAATACTCTGCTTCACATCTCCTACCATGAAGAGATTATTTTCCCCTCTGCTGATCCGGGACACACTGGTCAGGATCGCCTCCTGGATCAGGTTACTGTCCTGATATTCATCGATCATTACTTCCTCAAATGTATTCTGATACTCCTTGGCCACCTCAGAAGGCACTCTTTTTCCGTTTTCTTTTCTTGTCAGGATCTGCAAGGCAAACTGTTCCATATCCCGGAAATCGATCAGATTTTTTTCTGCCTTCTTAGCTGCAAGTACCCTCTGGTATTCTTTTACCAGACTAACCAGCTCATGCATCACCGGAATGCAGATTTTCCGATCTGCTTCCATCTCAGATGGCGGCTGGAAAAAATAATTGTTTCGAATATCATCGATAAGTTTCTTCCAGGTATCCCGATAGGCTCTTACCTGCTCTCTTTTTGTCGGATCTACTGCGTCATCTTTCTTTCTGGACAGAGTTTTCCATGCCGGCTTTTCTTTCAGTGCCTCATACATTTCTTCATAGCTCTTTGCCGCAAAAAGCTTTCTCAGAACTTTCTGATCCGCTTCCAGCATATCTCCATACATATACGGTCCGTCCGGTTCCATGCAGATCTGGTCCGCTTTTTCCATCAGCATCTGCATATCCGCAACTGTTCTCCGGATATACTCCATCACCTTTTCAATATAAATGGCTTTTTCCCCGCTCTCTTCGTACATCCTTGCACAGTCATCCAGCCACTCCTCCGGATCCGGATAACTTCCGGCAAATTCATACAGTCTGCTGATGATTTCTTCCACCTGCAGATCTTCCCTTCCGGTTGCAAAAGTCTCCACAAAACGCAGGAAATCCTCGTTTCCTTCTTCATATTTTGCTTCCAGAAGCTCTTTCATCACGTCCTGCTTCAAAAGCTTTAGTTCTCCTTCTTCCGCAATACGGAATCCCGGATCCAGATCGATCGTGTGAAAATACTCCCGGATCACAGACAGGCAGAAGCTGTGGATCGTTGTAATCTTTGCTGTATGGATCAGGGCAGACTGCCGCTTCAGATGTTCACTTGACGGATTCTCCTCCAGCTCCTTCTCAATCGCAGCACCGATCCTTTCTTTCATCTCAGCAGCAGCCGCCTCAGTGTAGGTCACGATCAGCATATGGTCGACATCCACCGGATTTGCATCCCTTGTCAGCCTCGCAATAATCCGCTCCACCAGAACAGCAGTTTTCCCGGAGCCAGCGGCTGCTGACACCAGAATATTATGATCGCGCAGGTCGATCACCTGCTGCTGTTCTTCGGTCCATTTTACTCCCATGTCTGCTTCTCCTCTTCCAGCTTCGCCATAATTTTCTCCATTACAATTTCCTTCGGAAGCTTCTCAAGCTTCCGGTATTCATATCCTTCGATCTGCTCATCAAATCCGCAGATATCCCGGTATGGGCAATACGTACAGCCATTTTGTGTACCCATCTCATACGGCAGTGCCTCCGCCTTTCCGCGGTACATTGCTCCCTGAAGATCAGTCCGTCTTTTCTGTGCATAAGTCAGCACTGCATCAAACTCTTCCGGCAGGAGCATTTTGGATGCTTTGGAATAGCCGCTTTTCGTCTTTCCTGCCGGAATCACAAGCGAATTCCCCGAAAAATCCGCATCCAGTCTCTGAATCACGGCATCCTCCTGACGGATGATTCCATCCAGCCGAAGCTCCTTTAAAATTGCCTCTTCCAGTTTTTCTTCATCCAGCTCTTTCCCGACGATCGGATCCTTCATCCGATAGTAAAAAATGCCTGCCGGCACAATCTTTTTACCCGGATGTTTTCTTTCCTCCAGCCGGACTGCTTCTTCCATATACACCACCAGCTGCATCTGCAGACCATGATAAAAAGCTGCCATATCAAAACTCTTTGCCCCGGTTTTATAATCCAGGATCTTCACATAGACCTGATCTTCCGTCTCACATGTATCGATCCTGTCAATCTTTCCGCTTCCAAAGCTTACCTCATAGCCCTCCGGTTTAAAGCTTCCCTTCCGAAGCTGCTTTGTCATCGCCCAGACCGTCCGGTTCATCATACGTTTCATACGTGGCACGATATACGCGTTCCGCGCACTGCTGTAGATTACGGTATTGCTGTAATCTACGATACTCTCATCCACGCTTTCCGACGCAAACTGTTCCTGCTGCTCCTTTGTAACCTCAGTCCATTCCAGGCCTTCCCGTTCTACCCGTCGGGCATATTTTTCCAGTGCTTTATGAAAAATATTTCCAAAATCAAGAGCAGCAAATTCATAGACCTCTCTCTCCTTAAGGCGAAGTCCATAGGTCAGAAAATGCGCACAGGCACAGGCAGCAAATTTCTCCAGTCTTGAAATGCTTGGTGCCCAGTCTCCATAAAGCTTCCGTGCGGTCTGCAAAGTCAGATTGTCCTCCGGCCTGCGGTATCTGCTGATCCTTGCCAGATCGTGCACCTTTTCGTTCCAGTCCTCCTGCGCACAATACCAACGGTACAGCTCCTGCCAGCTGCCTTCCTCCATCTTTTTCGGGTTCTGTAATCCTTCGATCAATGACCCGATCCCGGTCTGTGGAAGCATTTCTTTTGTCTCCATCCCATACTGATCCATATTAAATACAGGAAGCTTTGTATACATCCGCTTCAGATCCCCGATCAGATATGCCGCCCTCCTGCTCTTTCCATCGGCCGATACTTTACTGTAGGTCAGCATCAATTCTTCCGTCGGCTTTGTCATGTGCAGATACAGATAAAATTTCTGGATGTAACTTTTTTCTCTTGTTCCCGGTGCAAGCGCAATTCCTCTTTCTTCAAAACGCTCCCGGTCTCTGTCTGAAATCAGTCCACCTGCGGATGCATTTCCCGGAATCAGAGAATCATTGACTCCCAGAAGGATCAGCGCCCGGATATCTTTCAGTCTCGTTCGCTCAATATCTCCTGCCATCACTTCATCCAGACTTGGCGGAATTACACCGATCCTTGCCTCTTCCATTCCGGCATCCAGAAGCTCCCTGTACTCTTTGAGCGCAATCCGCTCATCTCCAAGAAGACTTACAAACTTGTCAAACAGCTCCATCACCACACGATAGATCTGTGCATATTCTTTTGCAAGTGCAAGCTCTCCTGCTTCTGTAAATTGATTCTCCAATACTTTTACCTGCTTCTGGATTTCTTCTTTTTCCAGAAATTCACAGATTGCAAGCGTCACATCCCGCACTGTCTTCTGACGCTGCTTTAAGACAAACACCAGCTCTTCTGTTTTTTCCACAAAGCATACCCGGAGATGATTCAGTACCTCCAACTCTTCCTCTGTCGTATCCTTCGCTCTGCGGATCCATTTTTCCTGCCATTTTTTGTAACCACGGATGCCCAGCGCAAGTACATAATTTTCCAGAAGATCCAATTCCTCACCGGTAAATCCGACCAGATCCGTTCTTAAGAAACGGAACACACTTTCTGCAGAAAAATTCTGTTCTGCCATCGCAAGAAGACTCCGGATATACTCCACAAAAGAATTTAAAAGTACATTCCGCTTATAATCCATGAAAACCGGAATCTCATACTCCCGGAAAGTCTTCTCGATCTCATCCGCATAGAGATTCATGTCACTTGCGATCACCGCGATCTCCCGGTAACGATATTCTTTCTTGCGAATTAAAAAACGTATCCTCTGGGCAGCGCATTCTACTTCCATCCTGGGATTTGCCGCTGCATAAACCCGCACATTTGACTGCTTTTCCCTGTAAGTCCTGCCACTGTAACGGAACAGTTCCTTCTCCAGAAATGCAAGTGCCGGCGCATTTTTAAAACGCCAGACCGGCTCCTGGTACAGACAGACCGGCTCTTCGACCAGCACCTTTTCCTCCCCTGCAATCTTCACAAGAGACGTCACCATCTGCTTACTCAGCGCAAACAGCTGATACTTGTCTTTCATCACGTAAGGATCTTCCCTCTTATCCATCGTGACAGTAATCATCACCTTCTGACAATGATGCAGCATTTCCCCCAGCACCTTGTTCTGAAGCGGCGTAAATCCGGTAAACCCATCCAGCGCGATCACACTGTCCTTCAGCATTCTCGATTTGTCCATCACATTGCAGAGAATGTCCAGAATTTCTTCTTTTGTAATATATTTATCTGCAAGATATTCTTCAAATGCCTGATACATCACCTGGATATCCTTCAATTTCCAGGCAAGATACGAAGACTCATCTGCCTCCGTGATCATATCATCCATGCCATCCGGGGAAATGTTGTACTGCGTCAGCTCGGAAATAACGGATTTCACCTCACTGATGTAACCTGGCTTTTTGATATTTCCTTTTAAAACCTTTAGCGAATCTTCTTCTTTCCCCGCGAGTCGCCTGAGAATCAGATTCTTTCCTTCATCATCCAGAATCTCCCTGCTTCCATTCCCTGTTTCTTCCAGAACACGAAAAGCAAGACGTGCAAAACTCAGCACGTCTATGTTCATAATTCCATGTCTCGGATGCCGCAGGACCAGTTCCTTCTGCGTCTGCATCGTGAACTGTTCCGGCACCAGAATAATATAATTAATATCAGGATGTTTCATTGATTCCCGAATGATATGTTCATATAGATAATGTGACTTGCCCGAACCCGGATTTCCAAAAATAAACTGTAAAGCCATCTGTTATACCCTCCCGTCAAGCTCTTTCGGCACGTATGCAGATACATGGATTCCATCTTCTTTGTATTCTTCCTCCAGCAGTTCTCCATACTTCCGGATGAGCTGGATTTTCCCGGATTCCTGATAGGAATAAACTCGTTCGATATAAATTTTCTGCTCCCGCAGGATCTCTTCTATTGCCTGAAGAAGCGCCTCCAGACCTTCTCCGGTCTTTGCAGACACCTGTACGATCCGGTCTGCCTTAAAGTCACGTACCGTCAGGCTTTCCCCGATCCTGTCCATCTTGTTAAATGCCGTGACCACCGGTTTGTCCATTGCCTCCAGACGCTGCAGTGTCTCATACACCACATACATCTGCTCATCCATCTGTGGATTGGATGCATCGACTACATGCAGGATCAGATCCGCATACTTCGCTTCTTCCAGCGTACTTTTAAATGCATCGATCAGATGATGAGGCAACTTCCGGATAAAGCCTACCGTATCTGTCAGAAGAATCTCCTGCCCACTTGGCAGCTTCCGGCTTCTTGTCGTCGGATCAAGAGTTGCAAAAAGCTGATCCTCCTGCAGCACACCGGCTCCGGTCAGTGTGTTGAGAAGCGTGGACTTTCCGGCATTGGTATAACCGACAATTGCCACGACCGGGATCCGGTTCTTCGTCCGCTGTTCGCGTGTCAGTTCCCGGTGTCTCTTCACCTCCCTGAGTTCACGGTTCAGCTGTGCGATCCGGTTCTTGATGAGTCTCCGGTCCATCTCCAGCTTCTTTTCTCCCGGTCCTCTGGTTCCGATTCCACCTCCCAGACGTGACATCGCCCTTCCTGCCCCAGTAAGCTGTGACTGCCGGTACTTAAGCTGTGCCAGTTCTACCTGGATCTTTCCTTCACTTGTAGAAGCCCGTCCTGCAAAAATATCCAGAATGACCATCGTCCGGTCCATTACCTTCACATCCAGAATATCCGTCAGATTGTTCATCTGTGCCGGAGACAGCTCATCATCACAGACGATCCCGGTTGCGTCAAGCTCCCACAAAAGCTCCCGGATTTCCTCAATCTTGCCTTTTCCGACATAAGTTCCCGGATGGACAAGCTCTCTTTTCTGGATTACCCGTCCGACCGCTTCCGCACCTGCGGTCTTCACCAGATCCTTTAACTCATCCAGAGAATCTTCCGTGTCATCGTTCTCCCTTGTACTGACACCGACCAGAATTACCCTTTCCTTTTCTTCTTTTATTTCATAAAGTGCCATATTATTCTCCCCTGCCAGATTTCTTTCCGTCCCGGATCAGATCTGCTCATCCGATCCGCTCTACTGCTGATCTCCTTCCGAAATCTGTGTATTTAAAAATTCCTGCTCTTTCAGCGCTTTTTTGTCATCTGGATTTGCTTTCAGATAACTGTCCAGCTTCTCTTTTGCAGACTGGTAATCCCCTGCTTTTTCATAGGCAACTACCAGATTATATGCCATTTCTTTTAGCAGCTCTTTTCCTGCGCCTGAAAGCTCCTGCCCATTTTCGAAATAATACACTGCCTTTTCCGGTTTATCCAGTTCCAGATCGCAGATTCCCAGAATATTATAAAGAGTTGCTGTCTCTTCCGTTCCATTCTTCAATGCTTTTTCCAACGCCTTCTCTGCCTTTTCATACTTTTTCTGTTCCCAGTAGCAGAGTCCGAGTCCGCGATAAGCCTCTCCCAGATTCTTCTTTTTGTCTACCGCATCCTGGAATTCCACCTCTGCATTTTTATAGTCTTTTTCTTCCAGATACTTCGTTCCTTTTTTTACAGAACCAGCACATCCCGTTACTGTCATACAAAGTGCTACAAGGATCCCTATGATTACCTTTTTCTTTCTTCCTGCTGTCACTGTTATCGTTTCCTTCCTTCTATATTGATATATCATCTGTTATTCCAGAATATGCTCCATTCCCTGGTTCATGATGGTCTGGATATGATCATCAGCAAGGGAATAGAACACCGTTTTTCCTTCCCGTCTGTTCTTCACAAGCTTCATCTGCTTGAGCATCCGGAGCTGATGGGAAATCGCGGACTGCGTCATTCCAAGAACTTCCGCCAGATCACAAACACACATCTCAGACTGAAAAAGAACACATAAAATCCGGATCCGCGTGGTATCTGCAAATACCTTGAAAAAATCAGCAAGATCCTTCAAAACCTCTTCATCCGGTATATGCCCCTCTGCCTTATGTACAAGTTCTTCGTGTATACAAAATGTATCACAACATTCTACTTCTGTCTTTTTCATAGTTACCCCTTTCATATGAACAAGTATTCATATATCTATTATGCCAAATGATCTCTTTACGGTCAACTGTTTCCATTGATTCCGGCATGCAAAGTAAAAAAGAAGTTACTGTTCACTCCCCAATGTCATTTAGTTAAGTTACAGGGTTAGCCCCTAATTGTGGGTCTAACCCAAATTTTTTCAAAAAAGCTACCCAAAGGGTTGACATAGGGTGCAAAATGTGCGGCCGCTCTCGCTACTGATAAATTTGTTGA
>OLQT01001630.1_pt1 | contig 13440 bp, 6 predicted proteins | sample 1672651 | NCBI WGS metagenome assembly OLQT01 (sample SAMEA3136709, study PRJEB25190) | human gut metagenome | biome: human gut; feature: human-associated habitat; material: faeces | place: Austria | collected 2013 | reverse complement strand
TGAAGCCTTTGTGCGCTTCCGGGCCAAAATCAATTCCGTATTTTCCAAACATATTTTTCCTCCTTGTCTGTTCCATTGTGTGGAATTGAAAGAAGGCAGCAAAAAAGGCTGCCACAAAACGCACCTGTCCTGCGAACGCAGCAGATGTGTTATGTAACAGCCTTACTCTTAAATGGTAAAAGCAAATACTCTGATTCAAAATCAGAGTCAAGTGGGGCTTGCCCACAATATGTCAGAAAAATAAACTATTCAATTTTAAGTTCATTCTACACGATGCGGCAAGATTTGGCAAGTATTTGCCTCTGGTGTTAAAGAAAAATTTTCAATTTGCCACATGGAACAGAAGCAAAAATGCAAAATCTGGTTTTTGAAAAGCCATCGGAACGATGGCACAGCCGCTGCCGCAAGGCAGCGTTCGAGGGGTTTGGGGCGTTTCCCCGACAAGCGATTTACAAAAATTATGCGGAGTAGAATTTTTGTAAGCGGGTAAACAGGGCCCTGTTTACACTGCTTGCGAATTTGTAAAGCGGCAAAGTGGTACCACTTTGCACTGCTTGCCAAGTTGTGAAGGGCCTCATTCGGAGCCGCCCGTTCAAAATCCGGTCATGCTTTGACTTCGGTCCAATTCGGTCTGAAGTTGAAACCGGCTTCCGAGAAATTCCCATAAGCAAAATCAGAGGGACTCCGATTTTCCGGAAGCCCTCTGCTGATGAATTGCTCAACTATGTGCGGATCAGATGCCAGAAAAGCACCTGTCACAAAGTGGCAAGCAGTGGAAACCTGTACAGGTTTCCTCATTTTCGCAGATTCGCCCGCTGGCCGTATCCGCAAAAATTGCTTGCTGGGGGAAGCATCCCCAGTCCCCTTTGAAACCATCTGCGATGGTGGCTGCAAAAGATCTATACGATTCGGGTATCAACTCATTTCTTGATCTTTTAAATATCTCCTGTAATTTCTTTTAGTACAATCGGCTTTGCATATTTGATTAGGGCATCACTAATGAAAATTGTATCAGACCCTCTTGGCTTAGCCCACATCGCCGGATAGATGACCAGTTTCTTGCTGGACCATTTTCCCCGAACAGTTATGCGATGTCCATCAAAATCGACAGAAAAACCAGAACGCTGGAGAATTCGTGTCATCGGAGCCAGAATTTCTTTCTGTTGGACGGGACTCAGTTCTGCCGGTAATTTTGTTTGTTCACCCCAGTCCAGCAAATTCAGCGCTGCCTTTCGATCCAACATTCCATGAACAAATTGATTTCGATAGTGCTTCAGGCACTTATGGCAGGCACTTTCACAGGTGCATCCCTCCAACAGCTCTCTGGTCTTTGAGAGCAGTGTATGGATCTGAGATTCCATACTGACTGCATAACCGGCGCCGCTGGAAAGACTGTCGTACAGATAGATGTCCACGTAATCACCGCTGGAATTTTGACGGATACGATACCCTGTTACCAGCTCCGTAAATTCTATATCCAATTCCTGGCAAGCGGCAAGTCGCAAGGCTTCTGCCAAAGATTGACCAGCTCGATTCAACCAGGAGCTCTTCTCTGCATTGACATCTACCTTCATCCTATCCAGTTCGAATTCCAGAACCAGCATATCGGTGATAAAATCGTACCCTAAATTCACATTGATGGTATCCGTATGCTTGCATCGAGTCCGATTAAATTTTGAGCGATAGGGCCGCATAACATTTTTCAGAACGCTTTCATCATCACCAGGCATGGCAGCACCGCAGTCACAACAGACCGTGAATCCCTTATTACCTACACCTTTATTCAGCATAATAATTCTCTGGTTCGGTCGAACTGCCATTCGAATATTGGCACATCCATTGATCTCGGATACATCATCTGCCTCCGGCAATGTGGAGTATAGCGGCTGCTGGGTAGCAGAGTATTCTTCATTCAACTGAGCTGTTTCAATGGATCGGGCATCCTTGGGTGCAAAACCCCAAGGCCGCAGCATTTCACGCATAGGGGTCAGTGTTGGATTGCCGCAGAAGGGACAATGCTCCATATGGTCTTCCCGTAAACCAAACCATCCACACTTCTCGCAAGTCATAACGCCCTTGCGATAGTTGGCATCCTGAATAAAAGGCCGTGCAGGAGAGGCTGCAGTTGCTTCAGTTCGGTCTCCGCCGGGATAATAGAAACCACCGATCTGATAGGTCGTTTTGTCTACAACAATGGCTCTGCCGGGAGCGTATTCTCCAATGGCCATATCAAGTCCCCGTTCAACCTGATATTTCAGTTGTCCGTTTGGTTTGGAAATATAGGTGCTGACCACATTCTTAGGAAAGGAATATGTAGGGATGATGCCTTCTTCATAAAGCGCATCCAGCAAAGACTTTCTGCCGGATTCACTTCCGTCATCTGTTTCAAAGAGCTCGGGGTGTTTGTCACGCTTCGTCTTTAGCTGCGCCAAAGCCGTTGAAAGTGCATCCTTGTAGCTATCCAGCGCCTGTTTGGCCTGGGCAGGAATCAGAATATCATTGTCGGAAATCTGGTGGGTTTTCAGATAAACGCCAAACGCTTCCAAATGCTCATCCAAAAAAGTAATCGCCGGAATCGCATCCAGGCTCTCGGATTTTAATTTTAAGTAGCTTTGCAGTGCAACCATTCCTAAGTGACGCTGCACAATTTTTTCACTGCTGGTATCCACCCACGGTCTGCGAGGGTCTCCCCTGAACATGGGAACAGGATTAGCAAAGTACAGAGCATCATGGGGGCCATCTTCACAGAACGTCACAATGGTGGACAGACTGGAACCACGCCGACCAGCACGGCCGGCACGCTGTTGGTAGTTCTCTCTCATAGGAGGAATATTTCGCAATCCGACGGCCACCAGAGAGCCAATATCGATACCGACTTCCATGGTGGTCGTACTGCTGAGGATATCTACCGGTGCCTGACCAGCTTGCAAAAAGTCCTGAAAGCGCAGTTCATACTGCTCCGTTTTTGACCACAATTCATCTCGCTGATCCTTATGAGACAGCTGAGCAGTATGCTCTTCTGTGTCAATGACCCGAATCGTTTCTCCGTTCATTGCGTCAGTAATCGGAGATCTCCAGAAATCCAGTGCATCAATTTCTTCTTGTGTCATAGGATGGATCTGCTCACATTGACAGCTGGGGCATTTTCCATGCATAGGATACGCTGTTAATTCAGAGCAGCGTTCACAACGGTACCACGAATGATTTAAGCCGAACCGAGGCTTTACACGAGAAAGATCAACATAGTACTTTCCTTCGTCGTGCTGTCCTTCTGCCATAAAGGTTTCACGAAGGACCCGTACCCAAATTGCTTCTTCTGGATCATTGTCCTTCCATCCCATCAACTCTTTGAGCGTGTTGGAAAAATGCCAATCCTTATCCATGCCATAGCCTGCGTAGTTGGGACGGACCTTAAGTCGTACATCGTTGGAAATTGTTTGTCCAAGCACGACAAAGGAATCGCAGGCCCATAAAATCCAGGCGTTAAAAAACTCCAGAAAAGCATCTTCCTCAATATCAACCCCGGCTTCCTCCAGTGCGTCGATTGCATCCCATTTTGCGGAGTCGGTCGGCTCAATCCAACTGATGGCAGAATCCACCAACGTATTATATCCTCCGCAATACAAGCGCAGGAGTTGCTCTTTCATCTGACTGGGAGCATGTTCTGCTATCGAAAACCGTGGTTCATAATCCCTGTGCCGTCGTTGGCTCTTCTCATAGCTTCTGATCGCCTGCTGCCCATGCTCCAGAAGAACTTCTTGCTGCTGTTCCTGGAACAAATGCACATGATTTTCGGCAGCAGCCATGGCAAAGAAGTCATACAAAGAATTTAACGAATATTCTTTCGTTCCCTGCTCCATTCGGTGGATTGCCAGAGCAGTTAGCTGTCTTGCTGCGGTCATATCCGAAGCATCTGACATATCCCGAGCCAGTTTTGCGGCTCTTTGACGGCTATCAGAAAAGAGAAGAACCTTTCTTCCTTCATTCGGCAGCTGATCCGGGCATCCCATTTTCTTCGGAACCGGAGGCTGCGCTTGGAACTGTGCTTTGATTAGATTAAACGAAAGGTTGCCTCTGGTGCTGAAAGAAGTCAGCTGCATTTTGGAAAGCTCATGCCGACAATGGGGGCATGTGGAAAATGTCAGAATGTTGGGACGTCCCTTCGCAGTAAAATCGCTGTAATAGAGTTTTCTAATTCCGGGTTTGCCATCCAAAGAATCATCTGCGAAATCAATAAATCCGCTTTCAATGTCCAGATAACAGGGGAATATTTTATTCTTACCTTGCTTTTGGGGTAACTGATAATCTGTATCTGGCAAGAACAGGTGGATTTCTTTTACCTCATCCTCATTAACAATTCCAGGTTGGTGCCACAAATAAGTTTTTTTGCGATTTTCAAAATCAGCAGTTAGAACATACCCTTTGATGAAAATACTGCCGCAGCGACGGTCGTTATAAAGCTCGTAAACTGCACTACCGCATTCCTTGCAGGTCATTCTGCCATCAGAAAAATAAATTTCTCCCAAGGTCAGCCCATTTTCAGAGTGACAATGGGGACAATTCGGATTTGTGCAGGCGTAAACGCCTTTGATTCCACGAAATAGCATGTGCATTCGGGCAGGAAACAGGACGCTGCCTTCTTCGCTGCGAGCCAGGGGAGCAATCGCCAACATAGCACTCACAGCATGAATGGCATCCTCTGTTTCACCTTCCGGAAAAATGGAGTCTGCCAGTTCCTGCAAGGAAACGGCAGTCCCTCGGCAAAGCTGAAACATCTCACAGAACGGTTTATACGCAACGAGATGATCATATAGCCAATGACATGCGCAATCCACATCCATAAAGGGAGCTGGTGCCCCCGGAATACCGGACCAGAAATGATTCAGTGCATCCAATCGTTGGGTGTCATCGCCCTCGAAAGGTTCGGCTTCCATCCCAACAAAATGAGATAGTGGAAGATCATTGCAGCGCTCTGCACCAAGCTTTTCTTTTTCACCGGTCAGATAGCAGAACGAATGATTATCATCCGAGGCAGTCAACGCATTGGCGAAGTCCCGCACCTCCTTGCGGTCTTCTTCGTCATTGTTTGGCATACTGGCAGTGGTCAGAATAAATTGGACTCGGCTCCGATCGATTCCTAAACGGTGAAACAATCTTCGGATCAACAGAGAAACTTCTCCACCGGCAGAACCACGATACATATGTGCTTCATCAATAACAAACAGAAGCTTGTTTTTGGGATCACTTTCTAACCATCTTTTGGTATCATCCCAGATTTTTTTCTCTCTGGGGCGAAGAAGCATATACTCCAGCATAGAATAGTTGGTGATCAGAATATCGGGGCAGAACTGCTGCATCTCAAAACGAGTGACTAATTCCGCATCTTCTGCATCGGGGATATGTTTGCTGTTGTGTAATTTCTCCAGGAAAGCATCAAAATTTTCCTTGGATGGAATTTTACCTTCCTTCGTCAATTGACGCAGAAAATCTTCACCTTCATCCGTTTCCGGGTGGACCATTTTAGAATAGGTATTTTCCAGCCTATGATCGCCGTCCTTTCTGGGTTCCGGTCCTGCATAAGGGGTACGGCCTGTATACATACCGAACTGTGGACGCCGGACACCATTTCCGCAAATCTCACGGAAAATTTTCACAAAGCGATGATCCGGGTCGCCGATCAGTCTGCGAAGACGACTCACCTGGTCAGAGACCAGTGCGTTCATGGGATACATGATAACCGTGCGTACACCACGAAGCTCCCAACTGTCTGTTCGATTTCTGGCCTCATCAGCAAGCTTTGCCATCAAGGGCCACATAAAACACTCAGTTTTACCGGAGCCTGTACCAGTGGACACAAACAAATCTTCCCCACTGAAGGCTGCCTCCAGAGCAGAAATCTGATGGCAGAAGGGTGCAGGATAGACACCCAGGTCTGCGATGGACAGCTGGGTAAAATAGTTTTTCAGCCAGTCAGGCAATACTTCGGAATCTTGTATTCCATTTTCTTTACTCATATAGGCAGGCGAGGATTCAATATAAGGTTTCTGATATAAAACTCCTTCTTGATCCAGCTTTCCCTGCAGCGCAGAAAGCAGAATGGGGGACTTCCCGAAATACTGGGATTTTATATAGTTTTCCAAAGCTTGCCGCAGCTGCATATGTACGGCATTTGCTCCATTTGCCATGTTTTATTCCTCCACAAAGCGGTATCCAATGGATTCCAGATGCTGCTTGAACACCGGATACACAATTTCGGACATTTCACGCTGAAACACTTGTGGTGTTTTCTGCGTAATATCAAAGTTGATCGGCCAGCTGTATAGCTTGAAGAAGTCCTCTTCTGCAGGGGGCAGACGATATCCCAATTTAATCGACACCGTATGATTTGAGGCAGATTTAACGACCACTGGCGGGAGCTTCTGCGCAGCCTCTAAAAGTCCACAGGCGATGCGCCGATACTCTCCATAGCCAGGCTGACCAATGGTTCTGAAATCGTCTACCCTCCAGGAGGGAATGGACTTTTGCTCAAAATGGCCGTTAAGCCAGCGATAAAAGACGTACAGCTTATTGGGAGCTCCGTAACGGGCCATTGAGGGTATTTCAACCTTGTCCGGTTTTTCCTGCCAATATCCTCTGGAAAATGGTGGCTTCAAGCGCAAAAATTCCGCATCTTCGGGCCACTCCACTTCGTTCCAGTCATTGCTCGCCAAAACTTCCTGTAAATAGTCGGAAAGGGGCTGCTTCTGCAGCTCAAACATCTCTGCCGCAGATTGACCATGCTCTGCAGCTTTTGTAACACCATACAGCCCCAATCCGCTCATGTAACACGGCTTCTCCGGCGGAACGCCCCGGTACAAGGAGCATTGTCCCGTCCCTCCGGTACTTGGTGCCGCAGGATACAACCGATGAGAAGAATGGTAAAAGAATCCGTTCCTTCTGTAGGTTTCGTATATATCCTCAATGATACCGCTCCGATCCGATGGGAAGCGATGTGCAGCCTCTGGGTAAATGGAAAGATATGCGTCCAAAACCTGGGCCGCTCTCTTCTTAAAGTGCTGAATAGAGACGAACTTTTCATCTTCGGGATGGTCCCAAATTGATGCAAGAGCCATCTTACCCGTTGCACTATAAATTGCTTTACAGAGGCTTTCTGTACCAGCAGTTTCTGCAATATTTAGCTGTTTTGATATTTCAGAAATCAGTTGATCTTTCATAATATCACTCCTCTACGTAACGCTGAAGCTCCGCCCGGACTTCTGATTTTATGTTTTTCTCACTATCCAGCAACTCAGTCAGTGCTTCCTGTTTACCGCTTAAAACGCACATGGGCAACATTCCAAACAGGCATTCCATGCTGGTATCAGAAATGGAGCCTATACACTTGGCGTCTGCCAAAACCTTTTCCAGACGGCTCAGCATCAGCCGACTCAAGCCCAGCTTTTTGACCGGGCCCATCTTAGCCCGATACTTTGGATCTGGCTTGAATTCATCGTATTCAACCGTTTCCTGACCAGCGTCCATATTTTCTACAGAGGGAAGCTGATCAACAAAGCATTCCGTAAAAACGGGATAAGCATAATGGTACAAACTGCGAGGCTCGATCTGAAGGTCTTCGGTGAACGGATGAAGCCACAAGGCAAAACCGTTGTTGGAATGAGAGATACAGGAAACCCAGTCTGGGTGGAACGGATTTTGCACCGCAGCCATGTCTGATTCCACAAACCCGGAAATTGCTTCGGCATCCTGTTCACCGCAGCATTTAAGTAGATCGATTTTTTGACCGCAGATCGTTATAGACAAGGCATCTGCAATGGCGTTTGCGTTGGGGCCGGCCAGTAACAGCGGCATACGATTCAGATATGAAGAGTAAAGGAAGGAGGACAGCATAGTTGTCCATTGCGATCCGATACCCGCAAGCTGAAGGTTGTCACATAGCAGTTCGAAAGTATCCCTCCAGCTGCTGCATCCTTCCAGGTTGTCCATACTATGGCACACCTCGCCGGGGATAAATGTCCAACGGTTTGTCGAACCACTCTGCATGGATTGCTGGGGCATAAAGGCTGACAATTCTGCAATAAAGCCAGCCATATCCTGCTGTGCCAAGCCAATTTTATCATGGATGGCCTGAACGGTTTTAGTGCCTAATGCCTCATACTCTTCAATTTTCTTCAAAATGCTATCAAGTTTTGATTGTGCTTTTGATGTATCCGCAAGTAATTTTTTATAGGCAGCTTCAGCATCAGCCGCATCCTTATGTTTTTGATCAATTTCAGACTGAGCTGTAGCAATTTCTTCAGCATGAGTAGCCAGCCATTGACTTTTAACAGCGGCTTCACATTGAGCACGCAATGCATCGTGATTTAATGCAATTTGTGCTAAAACATCAGAATCAATGTCTCCCTCCTGAATAAGGCTACCGGCTCTCTTTACGAATTGTTCAACGTTTTCACTGGCAATTTCCAAGGGACAACCAAGTTTTTCTGAAACTTCTTCATACAGAGACTCCATACACGCTCGGTCAAAAAGTGCTTTACAATCCCTCCATTCAGCTTTAGTTTTCCCGATACAATCTTTATAAAGCTTCCATGACATGCGATCTGAAATTGTAGTCCGAATCAATTCATCGACATTACCAACAGGGATATACTTTTCAGGTTCTCCCAATCTTATACGCCTCATAAAGCGTAGATTCTTATCATCCCAATTGTAAATGTCGCTGCTCTGGAAGGAAAAACAAGGGAGTGAATAGGTAGTATCCTTAAGCTTTGCATATTGGTTGCAGACAACAAACTCTTCAGGACGACACAGAACTCCTATGAAATTACCCCATGTTCTTTCGTAGCAAAATAACGTGTCACAAATATACGGCTTTGTCCAAACTGAACCGTCTTTTAAAGATTCAATTAGTTTTTGCGTGGATTTTACGCCTTGACTAACCACTACACGTATCGGCAAAATATCCGACACAAAAAAAGATTGCACGTAGTCGGTTTCCGAATCGTTAAGATTAGGAGTTGCTGTCCAGCGCCATACGCCTATCGTGTCCACCTGAGAAGGGCCGTCATTACGATATAATCTATCACGGTTTTCAAAATAGGTTGTGCTTCGATTGGATTTGTAAGGAACCGATAGTTGCTGATCGTTGATGTCAGCAATTCGAGTTAGCCAAATACGTCCATTATAATCTTCCGAAATACGGCATACTGAAACAAACTCCACCATATCATTAGTCATGTTTCACAGCCCCCTTCTTTCTGTTTTGATAAGATACCATGAGCTTAAAAGCATCTACAGGAACATTCCCTTTCCGAATCATTCGATATAACCATTTTTTTGACTGTGGGAAATTCGAAAGGCTCTTTGCTATTACCCCTACACTATGGGGAACAGCCATCGCAGGTCCATTGCAATTGTTTAATTTTTGAATCATTTCTTGATCAAAATCAGCGTAATTTTTGTTTTCCTTTGACTTTTCGAATCTTATACTTCGAACTATGTCGCAGCTCTGGAAAATCCGAACCTCACACCCAAACGAAAGATCATCTACGGTGAGTATTTCCTCAGCAACAATATGTCGTATTTCTAAGATCTTATTATTTTTTAGGAGGATAACCTTTCCGTCAAAAGGTGTTTGAATGGTTAGTTGTTTTCCTTTAGGAAGTCGATTGCAGGTATCTTCTGCAATCAAATTTCCATCGATACTTTTGATCTGTACCTCCGGAAATGCTGCAACCATATCCAGGGGTTTTGTCATGAGGTAAGAAAAACCAATTGCGCCCGACTGCCCCAGAGATAATAACTGTTCTTTTGATGCTGCATAAATCCTATAGAGTTTCCCATCACCAAGATTTTGGTGCTGAGCATATATGGTAGCTGGGTAAATATTAAGTTCAGCATCTCCACCCTGCATATAAAAATAAATTCTTGGGTCGTGGTGGTACAAGAAATAAGGATCTTCAACATACGGTGGCCAAATTGGATAAAAAACTACTGGTTTTTCCGTTAAGAAAATCGACCTCTCCAAGAAAAATCGAGCAACTGAGGCAGAGAAATCCTGCACATGGATTTTATATAAATACCAGGTTGTAAAGGAGCCTGTTCTGGTTTCAGCAATGCTTTCATAGGAGATTCCATGAGGTACATATCCAATGGATCTGCGCTGAAGGAGATAGTAATCTCGATAAGGATATGCTTTACTGCCAGAATACAATATTTTCCCGGTAGAACAATCAAAAAATGAACCTCTGATATTGATGCCTGTTGTTTTAGACGGCCAATATCTATCCAAATTTGATGATGGATGATCATAAGAAAGATGGTACTCTGTGCTGGGAATATTTCCTACGTTTAGATAAGTAACACCTTCTAAAGAAAGTCTCTCAAATGAGTAAATATGCTGCTGCTTGTTATCATCTGTAATTATGATTTTTTGGCACCTGGGACCGCTTGTAGCAGAAGATGGTGTATGAAAAAAGCCTAATTCCAACGAGTAGCTTCCGTGAGCCACCTTAATGCGAAGTGGCATCGGATGACAGTTATATCCCGTGCATACGCTTGCGCACGATCTTCACACTCTTTTTTCTGTGCAGCAGATGTATGACGAAAATGTCGTACATTGGCGCCAGGAGCTGTCAGTCCAACATTTTGCGCACACAAAGAGCAAACAAAAATCCCTCTATTAGCTGCGACTGTATACGGGTACATGGAGCATGCTTCTTCTATTGATACACGACGATATCCAGCTTTTCCATCCCATACACATACATGGGTTAAGGGCATGTATGATCACCTCAATCCTGCTATCATTCTTTCGGATCTATAGCTGCAGAATTACTTTCTTTGATAAAGTCCATCATGTCTCCAGCGTTACAATCCATTACCTCTGCAATATGCAGTAAAACAGATAGGTTTACTTCCTGATTTTTACCTAACTTTGTGAAGGTAGCAGAAGAAAGCCCTGCTTTCTTTCTCAACTCAGCACGGGTTATTTCTTTCTCGGCACATAGTATCCACAGCTTTTTATAGCTAACTTTTATGTGTATCCCCCCACAGAAATATGTTACTTACATTATAATCTTTTTTTCGACGTTCTCAATAGCAATCTCACAATTACAACAGAATTTTATGCTCTTGCATTATCTTTGTTGTGAAACTAAACAATATAGATACTGTATCCTAAAATGTATTTTGATTTAACAAAAGGGAATCTATCGTTTATAGGAAAAACCAGGCATCATCAAGATTTTCATCTCAATGATGCCTGGTTCATGTTTTCCAACCCTGTCAGACAGATGCCATATATCAGTAATTTTCGTGGGCTACTGTTTTATGGCCACCTATCTAACGGTCTGCTTTCCCTTTATCTTGCTTTATCTCATTACAGCAGGCTGCCAACTGCCAGGAACAGAGGCGCGAATACCAGAGATACAACTGTCATCAGTTTGATCAGGATGTTGATGGAAGGACCGGAAGTATCCTTGAAGGGGTCACCAACGGTATCACCGATAACGGCTGCTGCGTGTGCATCGGAGCCTTTACCGCCGTGGTTGCCTTCTTCAATGTACTTCTTCGCATTGTCCCATGCACCGCCGGCATTGGACATGAAGATAGCCATCATAACACCTGTTACCAGAGCACCTGCAAGCAGGCCGCCCAGTGCATCAACGCCCAGCAGCAGACCAACTACCAGAGGAGCTGCAACTGCCATGATACCGGGAACCAGCATTTCCTTCAGTGCTGCTGTTGTAGAAATCTCTACGCATTTCTTGTAGTCGGGCTTGCCTGTACCTTCCATGATGCCGGGGATGGTACGGAACTGTCTTCTTACTTCTTCAATCATTTCAAATGCAGCTTTCCCTACGGACTGCATTGTGAATGCAGAGAACAGGAAGGGCAACATACCACCGATCAGCAGACCGATGATAACACGAGGATTCAGCATGTCGATTGTGGACAGGCCAACAGCCTCTGCATAGGATACGAACAGAGCCAGTGCTGTCAGTGCTGCGGAACCGATTGCGAAGCCTTTACCCATAGCTGCTGTTGTGTTACCAACTGCGTCCAGCTTATCTGTGATGTTTCTTACGGAATGATCCAGACCTGCCATTTCTGCGATACCACCTGCGTTATCGGCGATAGGGCCGTAAGCGTCAACCGCTACAGTGATACCTGTTGTTGCCAGCATACCTACTGCGGACAGAGCGATACCATACAGACCACATACGGTGTATGCAATGTAGATACCTACGCAGATCAGGATGATGGGAATAGCTGTGGATTCCATACCTACAGCCAGACCGGAAATGATTGTGGTTGCAGGGCCTGTTTCGGACTGGTCTGCAATCTTCTTAACGGATTTGTAGTCACCGGAGGTGTAGATTTCTGTGATGATACCGATAATCTGACCAACGATCAGACCTGCGATAACTGCGATGGCAGCCTTCATGTTGCCAAAGCAGGTTTTGGACAGAATCACAGATACAATCGCAACCAGAATTGCTGCTGTATAAGAGCCTGTCTTCAGAGCCTTGTGAGGGTTTGCGTTTTCGTCACCCTTAACAAAGAATGTACCGATGATGGAAGCCAGAATACCAACTGCTGCCAGTACCAGAGGATACAGAGCGCCTTCTGCGCTGTAGTATACCAGACCCAGTGTGATTGCAGAGATAACGGAACCAACATAGGATTCAAACAGGTCAGCACCCATACCTGCAACGTCACCAACGTTGTCGCCTACGTTATCGGCGATAACTGCGGGGTTACGAGGGTCATCCTCAGGGATACCTGCTTCAACCTTACCTACCAGGTCAGCACCAACGTCGGCAGCCTTTGTGTAGATACCGCCGCCAACACGGCCGAACAGAGCGATGGAGGAAGCACCCAGAGAGAAACCGAACAGGATGTCTGCATTGCCTGTCAATACATAGATTGCGCCTACGCCCAGAAGGCCCAGACCAACTACGCACATACCCATAACTGCGCCGCCGCTGAATGCGATAGACAGGGCTTTGTTCATACCGCCTGTTCTAGCTGCGTTTGCAGTTCTTACGTTTGCATTTGTTGCAACTGTCATACCGAAGAAGCCTGCCAGTGTGGAGAAGATTGCACCAACAACGAAGCAGATTGCTGTAGGCCAGCTTACGCCGAAGCCAATCAGAATAAACAGTACAGCTGCGAAGATAACCAGAATTTTGTATTCTGCGGACAGGAACGCTCTTGCACCCTCTCTGATGCTTGCAGCGATTTCCTGCATTCTGTCTGTACCCTCGTCCATTTTGTTAACCTTACCTGCCAGGACGAAAGCAAACAGCAGCGCCACGATACCAAGTACAGGCGCCAGATAGATTAAACTTGCCATAATAATCCCCCTGTTTCTTAAAAAATTTAGAATGTGGATAATAATAAAAATGCGGAATATAACTTCCTTCCCGCCGGGGCGGA
>OLQT01001627.1_pt1 | contig 13456 bp, 10 predicted proteins | sample 1672651 | NCBI WGS metagenome assembly OLQT01 (sample SAMEA3136709, study PRJEB25190) | human gut metagenome | biome: human gut; feature: human-associated habitat; material: faeces | place: Austria | collected 2013 | reverse complement strand
TTTATCTGTATCTGAATGATATGGATGGAGATTTCCTGGATGATAACGGATATTCAAGGGAGGAAGTTTTGGAAGGTATGAAAGATCTTGCTTCAGACTGGGGTGTTACAGGATTAGAGGCTTTTTGAGAGAAAGGAAAAAGCATAGCATATGCGCAGAGAACAGACACTGGAAGAGATTTCGGATGGTAAATTATATGATTCTAATGATATGGTAAAGGCAGACTGCCATGACTGTGAAGGCTGCTGTGACTGTTGTCAGGGAATGGGAGATTCTGTGCTCCTGGATCCATATGATGTATACAGATTGTCGGCAGGATTACAGAAATCAGCAGAGCAGCTTTTACAGGAATATCTGGAACTGGGAGTGACAGATGGAAATATCCTTCCGCATCTTCGGATGACAGGAGTTAAGGAACAGTGTATATTCCTTAACAGTGAAGGACGCTGTCACATCCACTCTATTCGGCCGGGATTCTGCAGATTATTCCCGCTGGGAAGATTCTACGAGAATGGCAGTTTTAAATATATTCTTCAGATCCATGAATGTCCCAAAACAAACAGAAGTAAGATCAAGGTAAAAAAATGGATCGACACACCGGATCTGAAAAATTATGAGAAATTTGTCAATGATTGGCATTATTTTCTGCTGGATGTGCAGGAAGTACTGTACAATGCTGAGGATCCAGATCTGATCAGAAATCTGAACCTCTTTGTGGTGAACAGATTCTATCTCAAACCATATGATCAAAATCAGGATTTCTACATACAGTTTTATGAGAGACTGAAAGAAGGAAAAGAATTGCTGGCATTGGCGTAGGAGAGACATATGAGTTATCAGAACGAATGGCTTCTTTTTGAGGCAGAAGATGAGTTTGATGAAATTAAGCACAGAGAACCGACAGAGGAATTATTGTTCTATCGTGCAGTTGCAAGTGGAGATATAAAAACTGTTAAGAAGAATTGTGAACGGCAGAGATTTACAGAGTGTGATGGTGTGGGAGTACTGTCAAAGAATGCGGTCACAAATATGAAATATCATTTTGTTATCACTACCGCAATGATAACCAGACTCTGTAAACAAAATGGAATGGAGATGGAACAGGCATTTCGCTTGAGTGATTTTTATATTCAAAAGCTGGATGGCATTCATACAGTAGAAGAGGTTCAGAGCCTTCATGATGAGATGGTGATGGATTATACTGAAAAAATGCGCAGATATTTCAGAGACAACACTTATTCTAAACATATCAACGCAAGTAAAGAATACATTTATTCTCATATCAAAGAACGAATTACAATAGAAGATCTTGCAGATTCACTTGGAGTATCTGCGAGCTATCTCTCCAGATTATTTAAAAAAGAAACAGGAATATCGGTCAGTGCCTATATCCGCAGACAGAAGATAGAAATGGCGAAAAATCTTTTGCAGTACAGTGATTATCCGATCATTGAGATTGCAAACCGTCTTTCCTTTTCTTCCCAGAGTCATTTCATCCAGCAGTTTAGGGAAGTTACGGGAATGACACCGGGCAAATACAGGGATGAACATTATATGATACACTGGGATATAGAAAAAGAACTTTGTGTCGCATCAGAGTCGGAACTGAAAAAAGAACAGGATTAATCAAAATATTAAGATAAGTAAAACAGGCGGCTAGCTTACAGGGAATATAAATTTTCTGTAAGCCGGCCGCTTATTTTCATCTGGTAATATCGGGGGATTAAAGAGTTAATATGACTTCGTTCTTATCCTGAAGAAGTTTTTCAGGGATATAATTATCTGCTAATTTCTGTCCGTTAAGAACCAGACTGCAGCAGCCAGATTCTTTTTCGTCTGGATTTTCTACAGAGATATGAAGCTGTTTTCCACGGAAAACTTTCTCAATCTCAAAGTGTTTCCAGCTTTTTGGCACAGAAGGAGACAGTCGAAGTCCTTCAAGATCAGGGCGAAGCCCGAGGATACCTTCCACACATCCTACCATTACAGTAGAAGCAGTTCCTGTCAGCCAGTGAACATGAGAGCGTCCAAAGTGTTTGCTTGCTTTTCCCTCTGTAAACTGACCATAGCAGTATGGCTCAAGACGACGGATTTCGGCACAGTCATTCTGCGCAGCAGGAGAATTTTCCATAAAATAGGTAAAAGCGCGTTCTCCATGACCGCGGAGTGCTTCAGCAAGAATCAGCCAGCCCTGGGATTGGGAGAAAATACCGGAGTTTTCTTTGGTACCCTGATTATAGATAACTGCCAGTGCACCATCGAAAGCATGCGCATGATAAGGCGGATCCATAAGGATTGCACCATATTTTGTGTTTAGACGTTCGTATACATTGTTCAGTGCAGCGTCTCCCTGTTCAGGGCTGGCAAGACCACTGATGACTGCCCAGCTCTGAGGATTCAGCCACATATTTGCTTCAGGAGCAGCAGCTTCACCGATTCTTTCTCCTGATTCTGTATAACCACGTACGAAGCGGTCGTTATCCCAGCACAGTTCCTGAACTTTTTCGCCAAATGCTTTCTGAGTTTCTTCAAGATACTGTACATATTCTGTATCTTTTTTATATTCGGCAAAGATTTTCAGGATTGTCATTGCATAATAGAACTGTAAAGCAACAAAAGAAGATTCTCCGTTTGCACCCAGACGGAGACAGTCATTCCAGTCTGCATAAAGTCCGGCGGGCATTCCATGAGGTCCAAGGTGATTAAGAGAGAAAGCAACCGCACGTTTCAGATGTTCATATACAGTAGCTTCATCTTTGTTGGCAAAAGGAATCACTTCATCAAGAAAAGCAGTGTTTCCGGTTTCTGAAATATATTTATATACAGTTGGGAAAAGCCATAATGCATCATCTGCACGGTAAGCCGGATGGCCGGTTTCCTGTACATAAGAAGCATCATCCGGAGTATCTTCTTTTCCTGGTGTGTGAGTAAACTTGACAAGAGGGAGTCCGCCACCGTTATTTACCTGCGCAGACAGCATGAAACGAATCTTTTCCAGTGCCATTTCCGGTGCCAGATGGATGATTCCCTGAATATCCTGTACAGTATCTCTGTATCCGTATCCATTTCTGAGTCCACAGTAAATGAAGGAAGCTGCACGGGACCAGATGAAAGTCATAAAACAGTTGTATGCGTTCCAGGTATTAATCATAGTATCAAATTCCGGACTTGGAGTGCTGACTTTAAGATTATCAAGCTTACTGTTCCAGTCAGCTTTTAATGCTTCCAGTTCTTCTGCTACAGTTGGAGCCGGATTTTCGTAACATCTGATTACTTCAGCAGCTTCAGATGACGGTTTCATTCCAAGAAGAAAAGCAATTGTTCTGGTTTCACCTGCTTTAAGAGTTATTTTGCAGGAGAGAGCACCACAGGAGTTTTCATTATAGCTTGTCTTATCACCAAGATCACCACAGACAATACCTTCAGGGTTTCCATATCCATGGTAACTTCCGAGAAATTCATTTTTGTCCCCACAGTAAGAAGAAACCTCAGCACCTGCAAGTCCAAAGAAACGTTCTGTCACATTTTTCTCATCTACATTCTCATTTTCAGGAATTGCATCAAGATTTCCATGAATCTGCTGAGTAATTCTGTTTCCTTCGAACAGTGTACGAGAAATAAAAAGAGAGTACTGTAAATTAACCTGATCCTGTTCGTAATTGCTGTGGTTGGTAAACTCTGCATATCCGCTGAGAGTCAGGTTCCTTTCGTGATCAGAATGATTGGTCACAGATAATGCCCATACTTCATAACTTTTTCCAAGAGGAACATAGTAAAGGGCTTCTGAGTGAATATCGCTGTAGTCGGCAGAAATTTTTGTATAACCGATTCCGTGACGGCATTCGCTCTTATACTGAGCCAGATCTTTGCCTACAGGCTGCCAGGATGCAGACCAGAAGTCTGATGATCTGTCATCGCGAATGTAAATGTAACGTCCCGGCTGGTCAAAGTTATTAAAAACATAGCGCAGGATACGTCCGTTTGCACCGGATTTTGCAAAACTGTAGCCCCCTGCATTATTGGAAATGATTGCACCGTACTCCGGGGAACCCAGATAGTTTACCCATGGTGCAGGTGTTGCCGGATTAGTAATCACGTATTCTCGGTTTTCATTGTCAAAATATCCGTATTTCATATAGTAAATCCTTTCTGTTAGAACAATATTTATAACAGCCTGTCGCCTGCTTTTATGGAGGCTGAGCAGCTATTGTTTTCAGGCAAGTGTCACTGTAATTTCATGAAGATCAGAAGAGAGGTTGTTAATAAATTCTCTGGAGATCATAATATGGGAATCTTCTACGATTTCTATTGCTGTTTTGTCGCAGTCCGCAGCGGCGATATGATAAGAACCATAATCTTTTCTGTCTGTGTTTCGGTAGGTAACATGGAACTGTTTTCCTGCAAAAGTAACAGAGACAGAAGCAGTTCCTGCTTCATCGAACTGTTCTGCCAGAAGTTTTGGATGAACCAAAAGGTTTCCGAAAACTCCACGGACACCAAAGACCTCTGTGATCATGGTAAAAAGATACCAGCTTGCAGCACCTGTCAGATAATGATACATGCCACGTCCGTCTGAACGGAAATATTCAGGAATTCCCGGGTAAATATGGCTGGTATCAAAGTCGAGAGCTGTATCAGACAGAGAACGCAATGCTTTCCAGCCTTCTTTTGCAAAGCCTCTCTGATATAAGGCATTTGCATACATAACTGCCATATGAGAGAAAACAGCACCGTTTTCTTTTTCGCCATAAGCGAAACCGAACATACGTCCCATATCAAACTTCAGTTCCTGAAAATCTGTGTTCAGGCGGTAACCGCCAATTTCTTTTCTGTAAAGATAATGATCTGCGCTTTTTACGATTTTTCTGATCTGCGCATCAGTGGCAACATTTCCCATAATAGAGAAAACCTGGCCCGTGAGCATCATACGCACCTGTTCATGGTGGAAACCTTCCACTGCCTCTCCATGATTATCGTAATAGCTGTTATACCATCCTTCTTCGTTGTCTTTGCCATCAATCCATTCCTGTGAACGGATATGATCTGTCAGCCAGTTGGATTTCTGGATCAGGTTGGCAGCAAGTGTGGAGAGAGAGAAGTTTTTCTTTCTGCCGCTCAGGTTATGCCTGCAGCTTTTGGCATATTCAGTAAGAATCTTTTTCTTTTCAGATACACTGTCAAACATATCTGTCTGGTCGTTCAGCAGGATTTCAATTTCCTCTGACAGCGGGATACTGGTTTCGCCTGCAGATTCCATAAGGCGTAATATGGAAGCAAGAGTGTGGAGATTGCCCGCATAAGCACAGGTAAAGGCAACACTTTCACCATTTTCTGCTGCCATATCCAGGGCATCGTTCCAGTCAGCTCCGCGGAGACGGTAAATATTATGAACACCTACATCATAAAAAGCGGCAAGCTGCTGGATCAGAATGTGCTCCAGAACACTTCCGGTATATACCTGACCGTCTTCGGTGCGCTGTTTATTTCCATATGCGTCATTCCAGAGAGTATCAATTTCTGTGCCGCGCATGGTTTGTGCATCTTTAAAATAAGGAACCTGTTTCTTAAGGATCTCTATATCTCCGGTCTGATTAATATAAAGACTGGTCGTGATTAGCGGCCAGAGTGCATGATCCATCCATACACGTGCGATTCCGTTTCTGTCAGCGATAAAATTGCCGTCACCGTCTCCGATAATAGTAGCATTTGTACCATCAATACGTACGCCGCCATAATTCTTTTCAATCATGGCACCTACATTCTGAGGATTCATCAGCAGAAGAGAAAGGCAATCCTGCCACAGATCACGCCATCCGCGTCCACCGCGTCCGTAATCATGATGAGGAAGGAAAGAACAGCCAAATAAACGGCGCAGGAATGGCTGGAAACTTACCCATTTCATATAACTGTCAAAGTCAGGATCCTGTGTGTGGAAGTCAACGTTTACCTGTTTTTTCCAGTAAATTCTGGTTTCTTCCAGTGCATTTTTCACTTTATCGGAAGTATTGTATTTTTCAAAAATATTTTCAATTTCTTCTTTACTGTCGGCAATACCTGATAATAAAATAAAGTCTGTTTTTTCACCGGGAGCCAGTGTGAAAGATGAGAAACAGAAAGCACCCATTGCTTCCTTTCCTGCTGCCAGACTGTGTGCGGGAACTCCTTTATATCCTTCATATACTGTGCGTGGATGTGTATAGGTACCACCTTCTCCGATAAAATCTTCTACAGTCGGATAATAGGAAATCGGATTTTCTCCCTTTCCGGAACAGCCATTTACATAATAGATTTTATGATTTGGCTGATGTCCCCGCTCGTCAAATGACATGGTGGGGCAGACGTTGATTCCATGTTCTGTTGTCTCGATACGATGGAGCATGGAAGTGACATTTCGATGATCACGAATGTTATCCGCACTTCTTCCGTAAACAGGAATTGCACCATATGCAGTAAATTTCTGTACAGTATCTGTCTGGTTTTCAACCGTCACATACATAATCTCCACATTATCACTTTTGGGGATAAAAGAAGTAACTGTGGAGATGAGCCCAAGTTCTCTGGAAGTCCTTTTCAAAGTCTGCCACATGAATCCGGCGGTTAGTTCACTGTCTTCCTGCCTGTCAGTAAAACGGTCGGCTTCCTGCTGAGCAGAGGAACCTGTTACTGAATAAGGAATGTGTCCTTCTTTTACGATCCAGAAATTTCTGGAAGAACGATTGTTATGAAGATTTTCGGAACTGACCGGTTCCAGCAGGAAGGTATCCTGATCAATTTTGCTGTCACCTCCAAGCACTGGTGTGACGGAACTTTTCAGACCTGCTTCTGATGCAAGAGGAAAATAAAGATAACTGGTATTTTCCGGTCTGTTCACACAAAAGCTTCCATGATTATCAATAAACTTAATATGTTTCAACATTTTTCTCCTTCCATAAATATTGTATGGAAATTATATCGGAAATGAGATCTTTCGGAAATAAGAAACATGAAGTAAGTATCAGAATCATGACATAAAATAACACAATTTCAGAAAAATATATGAGCAGGTAATGAATCAGATTGCGAATATTCATCTGGCTGATTTATAGAAAAATGGTACTTTTTATACAAAAATACTAATAAAAAAACAGAAAGATTATGATTTTAGGAAAGATTTCCTTATTAAATGACAAAATCTGTCTGTATATAAAAAGAACACAATGAGGTCATGAATCTGACATTTTGGTGGAAATTATAATATACCCGAAAAGCAGTTTAAGCTATAATCTGATACATCAGGTGAGGCAAGAAACTCACAAAGAGAAAAAAAGAAAAAGGAGGGCTTTTTTAATGAAAAAGAAAGCATTAGCTGTTTTACTTACAGCATCCGTAATTGCAGGTACAATGGGCGGAACCGCTACAATCGTACATGCAGATGAAGAAGGAAAAGTAATCAATATTTATTCCTGGAATGATGAATTCCGTCAGCGTCTGGAAGCAGTATATCCTGAAGTAAAAGAAACATCCAAAGACGGAACAGTAACAACATTAAAGGATGGAACAGAAATTCACTGGATCATAAATCCAAATCAGGATGGTGTTTATCAGCAGAAACTTGATGAAGCTCTTATGAATCAGGCTGATGCATCAGCAGATGATAAGGTAGATATCTTCTTATCAGAAACAGATTATGTATACAAATATACAGATGCAGCAGCGGATGTGGCAATGCCTCTGAAAGATCTTGGAATTGATCCTGACAAAGATCTTGCAGATCAGTATGACTTTACAAAAACAACTGCATCTGATGCAGATGGAGTACAGAGAGGATCTACATGGCAGTGCTGCCCTGGACTTCTTGTATATCGTCGTGATATTGCCAAAGATGTGTTCGGAACCGACGATCCTGAAGAAGTAGGCAAGAGAATGAAAGACTGGGATACAGCAAAAGCTACAGCTGAAGAACTGAAAGCAAAAGGATATTACACATTTGCTTCTTATGCTGATACATTTAGACTGTATGGAAACAGCATTTCCCAGCCATGGGTAGAAGACGGTGCAACAACTGTTAATGTAGACCAGCAGGTAATGAACTGGATCAAAGATTCCAAAGAATGGCTGGATGCAGGATACCTGAACAAAACTGTAAAAGGTCAGTGGAATGATGACTGGAACAAAGCTATGGGATCTGAATCCAAAGTATTTGCATTCCTCTTCCCGGCATGGGGAATTGACTTTACATTGAAACCAAACTGGGATGGAGAAGACGGAGAATGGGCTGTTACAAATCCACCACAGGAATACAATTGGGGCGGTTCTTACATCCATGCAGCAACAGGAACAGATAATCCGGAACATGCAAAAGATATCATTCTTGCACTGACAGGAAATAAGGACAATTTATTAAAGATTTCCAAAGATTATTCTGACTTTACAAATACAAAGAGTGGTATGCAGGAAGTTGCAAAAGATGATACTTTCGCATCTGACTTCCTTGGCGGACAGAATCCATTTACATATTTCTCACCGGTTGCAGAGAACATCAAGATCGCACCACTTTCTGCTTATGACCAGGGCTGCGTAGAACTGATCCAGAATGCTTTCAGCGATTACTTCCAGGGTCAGGTAGACTATGACAAAGCAAAATCAAACTTTGAAACAGCAATCAAAGAACGTTATCCGGAAATCCAGGAAGTTAACTGGGCTGAATAATAAACGCTTTTGAATTGACAGTTAAAAAGTTTCAGGTGTAAATAACCTGTACAGATGCATTTGTATTTGCCAGACACGCATGAAAGAGATGTGTGTCTGGCACTAATATGTAAAGGAAGGAATGCTGAACTATGAAAAAAAAGAAAAGCATCAGCTATGCAAAATGGGGATACATCTTTATCCTTCCATTTTTTATAACTTTTTTAATCTTTTCTTTGATTCCGCTGGTAGATACTGTACGTTATAGTTTCTATGAATATTATCGTTCAGGAATTAAAGAAATCGGACCGAATTTTATTGGAATTGCAAACTATCTGAGTCTGTTGAAGTCAGATATGCTCAAATACAGTACTAATACGCTGATTCTGTGGGTAATCGGATTTGTACCGCAGATCGTGATCGCACTGGTTCTGGCATGCTGGTTTACAGATGCGCGTCTGAAGATCCATGGACAGCAGTTTTTCAAGGTTGTTATTTATCTTCCTAACCTGATCATGGCTTCTGCATTTGCATTATTGTTCTTTACCATGTTCTCTACCAACGGACCGATTAACTCTATTCTGATGTCTCTGGGATGGGTTAAAAAACCGATAGATTTCCTGGGTTCTGTAATCGGAACCAGATCTCTGGTCGGATTTATGAACTTCCTGATGTGGTTTGGTAATACAACAATTATGCTGATGGCTGCTGTTATGGGTATCAGTATGGATATTTTTGAAGCATCTGAACTGGATGGCTGTAACAGTATCAAGAGATTTTTCTATATCACACTGCCACTGATCCGTCCGATCCTTGCTTATACACTGATCACATCTATCATCGGTGGTCTTCAGATGTTCGATGTTCCTCAGATTCTTACAAATGGACAGGGAAATCCAGACCGTACATCTATGACTCTGATCATGTTCCTGAACAGCCACTTAAAGAGCAAGAACTATGGTATGGCAGGTGCACTGTCCGTATATCTGTTTATTGTCAGCGGTATTTTATGTATGATCGTATATAAGATGACAAATGACACAGACCCGGATGGTTCCAAGAAAGCTGCAAAGAAAAAAGCAAAAGAAGAAAGAAGGAGGAGATAAACTATGAAATCAAATACATCAGGTCGTGTGCGCAGTATTTTTGTTCATCTTGTGCTGATCTTTTTATCCTTCCTGTGTCTGTTTTTCTTTTACATTCTGATTGTAAATGCAACACGTTCCCATGCGGATCTGCAGAAAGGATTTTCAGCACTTCCCGGAAAATATTTTCTTGAGAATCTGAAGAATGTGGCAAATGACGGAAGTTTCCCGATGTTCCGCGGTATTATTAACAGCGTTGTTGTATCTTCCTGCAGTGCTGCACTTTGTACATATTTTTCTTCTTTGACAGCTTATGGTCTATATGCTTATGATTTTAAAATGAAGAAAGCAGCTTTTACCTTTATTATGGCAATTCTTGTTATGCCTACACAGGTAACAGCAATGGGATTTTTACGACTGATCACAAAGATGGGAATGTATGACTCTTTACTTCCGCTGATCATTCCATCCATTGCATCTCCGGCAGTCTTTTACTTTATGTACAGTTACCTTCAGTCTTCCCTTCCTTTATCCCTTGTGGAAGCGGCAAGAATTGATGGCTCCGGAGAATTCAGAACCTTTAACAGTATTGTACTTCCGATCATGAAACCGGCAGTAGCAGTACAGGCAATCTTTACTTTCGTAGGATCCTGGAACAATTACTTCGTTCCTGCCCTGATCATTCAGTCAAAGAGCAAAATGACAGTGCCGATCCTGATTGCAACTCTGCGTGGTGCTGATTATATGAACTTTGATATGGGTAAAATTTACATGATGATCACTGTTGCGATCGTGCCAATCATTATTGTATATCTGCTTTTATCCAAATACATTATTGCAGGTGTAACACTTGGTGGTGTAAAAGAATAATGAGAATTAAGAACCCCCATAGAGAGAATGCTATGGAGGTTCTTTTCATGAGAATTATAATATTAAAAACAGGAGTATAATTATATGAAGAAATGGATTTACAGTGGAACTAGAGAAGAACAGCCGTCAGAGAGAGAACTGATGCATGGAAAGCTTGCCAGAAAAGCGGCGTCAGAAGGCATTGTTCTGCTGAAAAATGAAGGAATCCTTCCATTAAAGAAAGATACAGCTGCTGCACTTCTTGGGTATGGAGCAGAGAAAACCGTAAAGGGTGGAATTGGTTCTGGAGATGTTAACAACAGAAAGAATATTTCTATTTATCAGGGACTGAAAGAAGCAGGAGTAAAAATTGTAAGCGAAGACTGGATCAGCGATTATCACAATCGCTATGAGCAGGCGAGAGAGGCGTGGAAAGAAAAAGTTCTGGAAGAAGCTAAGAAAGTAGATAATCCTTTTGATGCCTATGCAGAGAATCCTTTTGCAATGCCGCTGGGACGTAAGGTGGCAGAGGAAGATATCTGTGAAGCAGATGTGGTGATTTATGTGATCAGTCGTATTTCAGGAGAAGGAAAAGACCGCCGCAAAGTAAAGGGAGATTACTATTTAAGCGAGAGAGAAGAGGAAGATTTACGTTATCTTGCAGAAATGAACAAACCTGTGATCCTTATTCTTAATGCAGGTGGTCCTGTGGAGCTGACAGATATTCTGGAACAGACAGACAATATAAAAGGAATCTTAAATATTTCTCAGCTTGGTCAGGAAGGGGGAGATGCCCTGGCTGATGTACTTCTGGGAAAAGAAGTGCCGGGCGGTAAACTGACAACAACCTGGGCAAGGCGATACGAGGATTATCCGGCTTCAGAAGAGTATGGGTATCTGAATGGCAATCTGGAAAAGGAAAAATACAAAGAAGGTATTTATGTAGGTTACAGATATTTTGACAGCTTTGACAAAAAGGTGATGTTTCCGTTTGGGTTTGGTCTTTCTTATACTATGTTTGAGATGAAGTGTTGTAGCATAAATATGGAAGAAAGTAAGATCAGAGCAGAGGTTCAGGTTACAAATACAGGAAATGAATATGCTGGTAAAGAAGTGGTACAGATTTATGTTACGCTTCCGCAGACAGAACTGGAAAAAGAGTATAAGAGACTGGCAGGTTTTGCAAAAACCAGAATTCTGAAGCCGGGAGAAACACAAACACTTACTGTTGAGATTCCACAGAAACAACTGGCTTCTTTCAATGAGGAAACACATACATGGATAGTGGAAAAAGGCAAATATGGCATTCTGGTCGGAAACAGTTCAGACAAACTGAAACTGGAAGCAGTTCTGGTAGTTTCAGATGATACAGTACTGGAACAGATGGATAAAATCTGTCCGCTTCAGGAAGAACTGGAACAGATTTATCTGACAAAAGAATTGAAAGAAAAATCTGTGCAGAGACAGGAAAAACTGATAACAGCGCAGGTTCCGGAATATTATTTTAAACCTGCGATGATACCGGCAAAATCGGAAAATGCCGGAAAAAATCAGGAAAATCTGACAGAGGAAGAAAAAAGATTTGTTTCTGTTCTGGAAGACAGAACTACAGAAGAGCTGATTCCTCTGCTTTATGGAAAGATTTCAGAGAATATCAGTACTCTTGGTGCAGCAGGGATTCGAGTACCGGGATCAGCAGGTGAAACCTGCGGTACTTTGGAAGAGTATGGAATCCCGTCTCTTGTTATGGCAGACGGTCCGGCAGGAATCCGCCTCAGACAGTGGTATGAGGTAGATAAAGAGACAGACAGCATCTATGAAATGGGAGTTCTTGGTTCACTGGAAAATGGAATTCTGGAACCTGGTGTGCATCATGAGAATGCAGACACTTATTATCAGTACTGTACTGCTTTTCCGGTAGGAACAGCACTGGCACAGACCTGGGATACAGATCTTATGACAGAGTTTGGAAAAGCAATCGCAGAAGAAATGGAAGAATTTCATGTAAATCTGTGGCTTGCACCGGGTATGAATATCCACAGAAATCCATTATGTGGAAGAAATTATGAATATTATTCAGAAGATCCATATCTGTCAGGGATGCTGGCAGCAGCAGTGATCCGGGGTGTTCAGAGCAAGTCAGGATGTGGCGTAACAATCAAGCATTTTGCATGCAATAATCAGGAAGATAACCGCATGGGTGTTGACTCCTGTGTATCCGAACGTGCGCTCAGAGAAATCTATCTCCGCGGATTTGAAATTGCAGTAAAAGAAGGAAATCCTGTTTCTATTATGACTTCCTATAATCTTATCAACGGTATTCATGCGGCGAACAGCAAAGATCTGTGCATGACAGTTGCCAGAAAAGAATGGGGATTTGACGGAGCAATTATGTCAGACTGGAACACAACAGTTCCGGAAGATGGAAGCGTTCCATGGAAATGTGTGGCAGCAGGCAATGACATTATCATGCCTGGAAATCCGGATGATGATAAGAATATTCGCCAGGCATATAAAGAAGGTAAACTTACAGAAGAAGAAATCCGAAATTGTGCCGGACATCTGGTATCTATGATCCGTAGATTAGAGCGTACAGATTGTTGAAATGATTTTTCAAACATGCTCTAAATGAAAACAGATAGAATTCTGGCATATGCTGAAAATACAGTAATGAGAGGACAATATTAATTATTAAAATCAATCGGAAGACCATCAGAGGCCTTCCGATTGATTTAGTGCTCATAATAACTGGATTTTTTATTTGCATCAGCAGATTTTCAGCAGATTTTCAAAGGAGAAAATCTCTTTTTCAGACATTAATTCTTCAAATCTGTTCAGGTTAAGATCTGAGTGTT
>OLQT01001619.1_pt1 | contig 13512 bp, 25 predicted proteins | sample 1672651 | NCBI WGS metagenome assembly OLQT01 (sample SAMEA3136709, study PRJEB25190) | human gut metagenome | biome: human gut; feature: human-associated habitat; material: faeces | place: Austria | collected 2013 | reverse complement strand
AAATATCAAGAAAAAAATAATATATTTTCGTGTATTTTTCTCTTGACATAATAGTCACTATCGTGTATAATGTGAGTAAATCAAGAGAGGAGATACAAAGAAATGAAAAAATACAATTTATCAAACATTATGAAAAGAGCATGGGAGTTAGTTAAAAAGGCAGGTCTTTGCATCTCCGAAGGATTGAAATTAGCATGGAAGGAAGCAAAGAACATGGGAGAAACAATGGAGGAAAAGCTTATCCGCCTTGGCTATAAGGTGTGGGAGAAGGGTGACATGAAACGCATCTATATTAATGACTTTCAGAAATATTTGGAAGTTGAAGAAACTAATACGCCAGCAGCAATGGGAAGCGGCAGAATAGTAAACGGTATTTGCACAGACGAATGCAATGCTCCGACACGACGTCAAGTATTAAGTCTGATTGATTGGGGATTTGGCGCAAAATTATATTATGATTGCAAGAAAGAAGACTGGGGATGCAAAAATCCAGGCAACAACTTAATTAAGAAAATCCTCTGGACAGTTGCTGACAAAATAGAATCTTTATAATAAATACACGACCGGCGGCGGAACCGCCGGAGAAAGAAGGAAAATATGACAGCAGAAGAAAGAAACAAGTACATAGAGTTTATGTACGATTATAAAAATGAATATAATTGTGAAAATTGCCCGGAAAATAGAGGGGATTTTCCGCATGACAGATTGCCTTGCGGACAACAAAATTGCTGGGTAACCTGCCACTGTAAGGAGATGTAAATATTATTACCGCCCGGCGGCGAATTCCGCCGGAGAAAGAAAGACGAGGAGAAATTATCATGTTAGGAATTTTAAGAAAAGAATTAGTAGGAAATATAGTATCATTTTATGAATTAGACGAAATTATGACAGAGTTCGGGTGCCCTTCCGAACTGGACTGGATAAACGATGAGGGCGCGTGGGATGATGTTTTAAAGGATAAAAATATCTTTTATAAAGTTCCTGATTCTGACGACCATTTTGCAATTTCTTTTGAAATTGAAAGCGAGTACAATTTGGAGGAAGAAAGTGCAGATTGCACACTTGTTAATATCGTTAATATAGAGGTTCAGTAATTAAATACCCGCCGCGGAGGTTGCGAGGGCAGAGGAGAGTAATATGCAAGAATTAAAATTTAATAAAAGAAGAAAATTGGACAGATTCTTAGCCACCTTGCCTGAGGACATGGTTTTTAAGTCAAATAATGAGTTCAGGATAAAAATGCCAAACGGATACATTGGTATTGGATATTATTACCATACTTATTATGCATTTGGGGGACATCGGTATTCTGAATACAATACCATACAAGAAAATATAGATAAGGCAAAAGAACTCATTGACAAATACTGAGAAAAGAAGTAATATATAGACATGGTTTTAATAGTTACATTTTGGGATGTGAATGTTAGCTTAGTTTTGACCTTAAAAACATTAATAGTTCCATACTGGAAGATAAAGCGCTTGTTTCGACAGGTGCTTTTTATTGTTTTGAGAAAAAAAAGAAGGAAGAATTGATTCTTCCCTCTTGTTCGTTGTCCTGTTAGTGGACTAATTATTTTAAATTAATAGTTATCTTCTTGTCTGTCCAGAACGAAGCACTATATTCTAAAATCACTTTCTTTGCATCTTTTGGTACTTCGTAGTATGCTGTAAAGCTTACGTTCTTTCCTGGAGACAAATTAGTGTTAACAAAATCACTGTTTCCTATGTATTGCTGTTCGCAGGCTGAATTGTCCGCATAGCATTCGCAATCAGATACAGATACATATTTGTCACCTTTTTCTGCAATATTTTCACAGGTAAAGTCTACAGCTACATATTCGCATCCATCTTTTGGAGTAAAATATTCTCCACCATCATATCCAAATTCAGCCTTTTTAGCAGTTACTTTTAAACCGTCATTCTCAAAAGATTCGCCAACCTTTACGCTGTCTTTCTCTTTTGTTTCTTCCTTTTTAGCAGTTTCTTTTTTGGCCGCTGTTGTTGCGGTGGTACTCTTTGAAGAATCGGTGGAAGAACTGTCATCGTCACCACCACCCATTGCCATTCCTAAAACAGCCAGAACGATGATAATGATAATTACCCATTTCAACTTGCCGCCCTGTTTCTTCCGGCAATGAGGACACACTTTAGCTTTTGCGTCAATTTCTTCTTTGCAGTACTTACAAACTTTAGTTTTTTCTTTGCTCATATTTTCTGCTCCTTTTTCATTATTACCATATTGCAAATATTAGCAAAATGGTTTGTTGTAAATAATTATATAATAAATAAAATGATTTGTCATTATAAATCTGAATAAATTTGCATATTTTCTTTAACAAAAACATAAAAATATTATAACAAAGGCTCTTGATAAATCAGAACGAATGTTCTATAATTAAACATGAGAGGATGTGAAGCGATGTATAAAGACAAATTAATTGAACTGATTGAAAATTGCAACGACGAACATTTTTGCAAATTTGTTTTTGCATTTGCAAACAAATTAAAAAAAGGGTGGGGGTGCTAGTCCCCACACCTTAGTTATTCTTCTGTTATTCTGTCAATGTAGCCGTAAACTTTATATTTGCGGCTACATTCCATACGTAGTATTTTTTCTGCGTATCCTAATAACTCAAAGTCCATTGCTATCTCGGCAAGTAATTCGGCGTTTTCTACTGTTGCGTTTTCTTCCCAGCCCATTAACTCTGGCTGACTAACACCTAAAGCTTTCGCAAACAGCTCGATTTTTGATTGTTGCAAATCAACTTCGCCTTTTTCGATTTTGGCAATAGATGAGCGGCTCGTGTACCCTGTTTTCTTTGCTAGTTCATCTTGAGACATTCCGATTTGTACACGACGTTCCTTGATGTTCTTGTATAATTGTATCATTTTTCCTCCTTTCTACGATTCTTAATATAGCATAAGTGTGAAAATAAATCAACATTTTTATTTAAAAGTGTTGACACAAATTCAACAACGTGGTATAGTAAGAGTGTGAAAGGAAATCACACAAACAAAAAAGAAAGGAGTGATACCTTGGCAGACGTTAAGGCACTTAGAAAAAAGATAGAAGATTCTGGAATGAGCATTTCTTTTGTAGCTAGAAAAATGGGCATGACTAGAGAATCTTTCTATAACAGAATGAATAAGCCTGATTTCAGAGCTTCGGAAATTGTAGCATTAACAAATATTCTTAGGTTGACTAAGAAAGAGAGAGACGCTATTTTTTTTAACTAAAATGTTGAATTTAATTCAACAAAAAAGGAGGATGACCAGATGGAAACAAGAAATCTATACAGAGATAATGAGAAAGTAGTCGAGGCTACATTTCACAACGACAAACTTCTTTACATAGTAACTTATTTCTTTGGTGCGGATTTATTTGAGCGCGGAAGGGTTACTGTCTGCAACGACGGCACAGTGATAACATCAGGTGATGTAAATGTAATTTAGGAAGGTGACTAGATGAATAATATTCAAATCTTCGAAAACAATGAGTTTGGAGCAATTCGAACCAAGATAATTAATGACGAGCCGCATTTCTGCTTGCCAGATGTTTGCGGAGCGTTAGAAATTAAAAATATCAGTCAGTTAAAAACCAGACTGAATAAAGATGGGGTCATTATTAGTGAGGTCATCGACAGTGTGGGAAGAAAACAAAATGCAAACTTTGTGAACGAACTCAACCTTTACAAAGTAATCTTCCAGAGCCGCAAAGAAAGTGCAGAACGCTTTACTGACTGGGTAGCCGGAGAGGTTCTTCCGTCCATCAGAAAGACAGGTGGTTATCAGAAGCCTGCAACAATAGCGGAGCAGATAGGCTTACTCGCCACGGGCTACGGAGACCACGAAGACCGCATAAAGAACCTTGAGAGCAACATGGTGATTGACTACGGTCAACAACAAGCCTTGCGACAGCACGTCAATAAGGCAGTTCTGAACGCATTAGGTGGCAAGGACACAGAAGCATATACATATATCAGCAAAGTTGTATTCGCCGAATGTAACAGGGATTTACAAGACCGGTTTAAAGTTAATAGCCGAAATAACATCCCTCGTAAACGGTATGAGGAAGCTATTGACTATGTAGACAACTGGGAACCGAAAACAAACACAAAGTTAAGAATTGACGAATATAACCGTCAACAGAGATTCGAGGTGTAAAGATGGAAGTAGGAGATATAAGGGGGATGCTTGCAATAGTAAGAAAAGCACGTGGAATCACCCAGAAAGAACTGGCTGAAAGATGTGGATTAGCTGAAGTTACAATCAGAAAATACGAAACGGGCAGACGATTTCCTAATGCGGAAACTTTGAAACGCATCACTAAGGAGCTGGGCGTGAAAATAGTTGTGATACCTGAAAAGGAGTTAGGGGGTGAATAAAAAATGAATGAACCTCCAAGACCTGAGTATGTTGCCAGACTACTCTACACCCTCTTGGGAAAAGAACAGGGCGTAGAGTATGACAAAGTGTTTTACACTGATAAAGACGGCGTAGAACACGAGGTAAAAAAGGAAGAGCCCTACCATTAAGCTCTTGCTAAATAAAACATAACTAGATTTTACAAAAGACTTGGCGATTTGTCAAGATAGGAGGTAGACATGGCAGTAATGAGAATAAATAAAACGACAGACTACACCGTTATGTCGAATTATCATTTTAGAGAAAAGGATATGTCTTTAAAAGCAAAAGGTCTACTGAGTCTTATGCTTAGTTTACCGGAAGACTGGGATTTCACAGTTAAGGGGCTGGCAAATTTGAACAAAGACGGCGTAGACGGCGTAAGAGCCGCATTAGAAGAGTTAAAGACGTTCGGATACCTGAAAGTGACTCGTGAGAGAAACGAAAAAGGACAGGTAAGCGGTACAGTTTACGACATTTACGAAAAGCCAACACAGGAAAAACCTGTATTGGAAGAACCTAAAGAGGAAAAGCCTATATTGGAAAAACCAACACAGGAAAAACCTATACAGGAAAATCCAACGCAATTAAATACTAAAGGAATAAAATACTTAAATAATAAAATACTTAAGGAATCAAGTACTAAAGGAATAAAAGAGAGTGTGCGTGCGAAGAAAGAGCCGGAACAGTATTTCGAGGATGAAGAACTTAAAACAAAGTTTTTCCCAAACGACTTGGAGGAAAAGAGATTTGCGGGGGAATGGACGAAAGTGTGTGGAAGAATAAGGGGGAATGAAAGATGTTAGAGGACAAAGAAATTATGCTTATCCAGAACGAAGATGGAACATTTAGCGAATATGATGATAGCAATGACATTACTATTAGCTGCGAAAATGAAAAACAATGCGAGGAAGTGGTGGAACTACTGAAAAGACAGCTCAAACCAGTAAAACCGATTATCTTAGATGCATTAAATGGAGACATTGATTATGAATGTCCCTTGTGTGGAAGGCAAGTAATGGCGGATGTAGAAAGCAGGAATAAATACTGCGGCGAATGTGGCTGTAAATTTGATTGGAGCGAAATTGATACATGATCGGAGGCGTAAATGGACAGCAGCGCAACAAAAACAGACACCTACATGAGCATATCAGAAAAATTCATGCAAGGTAATATAAGCGAGGACGAATTTGTGGAGCAGTATAACCGATTGGTTGAGCAGGAAGCTGAAAAACACTGGGAACCAGTCGAACCACATGAGCATATTTAGAAAAGAGGTTTTTATGAGAGTAGCATTGATTGATGTAGACAGTCATAATTTCCCCAATCTTTTCTTAATGAAGTTATCGGCATATCATAAACAAATCGGAGATACGGTCGAATGGTATGATGCATTAACAGCATGGAGACAACCACCAGACAGGGTATATATGAGCAAAATTTTCACATTTACGGAAGATTATTTGCATCCAGTAAATGGAAAAGAGATTATTCGTAGCGGAACCGGTTATGATTATCCAACCGGCGGCCATCCATTGCCTGAAAAAATTGAACATATCTATCCGGACTACAGTCTTTATCCAGGGCTATGTAAAGATACGGCTTATGGCTTTCTCACTAGGGGGTGCCCGCGTAATTGCGACTTTTGCATAGTTGGAAAAAAAGAGGGAAAAATAAGCCGAAAAGTAGCTAACTTATCCGAATTCTGGAACGGACAGAAAAATATCGTTCTTTTAGATCCAAATTTATTTGCTTGCCGAGACTGGAAAGATTTGAGCCAGCAACTGATTGATAGTAACGCATACATAAATTTTTCACAAGGCTGCGATATTCGAGTTATGACAGAGGAAAAAGTCGAATTTATCAAAAAAATGAAGATAAGACAAATACATTTCGCATGGGATAAATATGAGGACAGGGGAATGATTGTCCCGAAATTTGAAAAGTTTCAAAAAATGACAGGATGGACTAAAGGAAAAATGACAGTGTATGTCTTATGTGGTTTTAACACTACGATCGAGCAAGACCTAGAACGAATATATACATTACGAGATCTGGGATATTCGCCCTATGTGATGATTTACAACAAGCACGAATTAAAAAAAAGAGATCCGTTGCGACGGTTACAACGGTGGGTGAATTTTAGAGCTATTTTTGCAGTTTGCAAACGATTCGAAGATTACAAAGGGTAAAAGCATGAAGACAAGAAAGGGAAAAAGAAGATAAGATTTATGCAGCAGTAATGATGATATTAGCGATGATTACGCGGAGGTAAGAAAAATGAGCAACCCCAAACACGACTGGTACGGACACGCAGTAAAGCAGGTAAAAAAATACCCAGACAAACTGATTGCAGAAAATACAGCTCAGTCAGCCCTATGGATGTACGCTATTAACAAGGCGATAAAACAGACAGAGGGTATGGACAACGGTGAGGACAGAATGAAAGCTGTACAGCTGGTGTATTTTGAGGATAGATACACGATAGCAGGGGCGGCGGATAAGCTTGGATATGCAGAAATGACTATACGCAGATGGCTTAGTGCTTTCGCCAATTTGGCTGGGAAATATGCGGGATATTAGAGAGGGGGAATTATCTCCCTCTCTTTTTTATGTTTGTCTAACACAGCTTAAAAGATGTCGTACAATACACTTGTACGGACGAGTACTGGTAACTTTTTGTGAGACATAACCTCCTCTATCTTTTTGTGGTAAAAGTGTAAACTCTCACCCGCGTAAAAGAGAGTACGTAAGACGCCTATCCCACGGTGCCTTGCGTTCCATACAGGTTGCGGATCTACAAGTGTTTAGAGACCAGTCGCTTATTAGTCTTACCCCGGTGGCTGTTAAGGTGCAATTCCTTATACTTGTATTTAGTTGCATTATTGCAACTGGCGTAAACGATTTTTTTCATATTTTCTTTCCTTTCATATAACCCCGTAATGGATTGTTTACGGGGTTATGGTTGTATTTAGGAGGTGACCCCCAAAATGGGATAAGTAAATACCAGGAGTGGCTGACCCAAGAAGGGTTGCTCAAACTAGAGGGATGGGCACGAGATGGATGCACAGACAAAGAGATTGCGGCAAACATCGGTATTAACCCAGATACCTTGTATACATGGAAGAAAAAATTTCCAATTTTAGCCGATACCTTAAAAAAGGGAAAGGATGTTGTGGACAGGCAGGTGGAAAAAAGCCTGTTACAACGGGCACTAGGGTACAGCTACGAGGAGACGAGTGAAAAGTACGAAGGCGGAGTAATGACGGAGCGAAAGGTTACAAAAAAGCACGTTGCGCCGGATACAACAGCACAGATATTTTGGTTAAAGAACAGGAAGCCAGAACAATGGCGAGATAAGCCGCAGTCAGAGAGCGCAAGCGACAAAGCACTGGCAAAAGCTATTGAAATCCTTGGGGGTGTCAATAGTGCCATTGACTAGCAAACAGGCAGAATATCTACAAGGTTGTAACCATCGTTGGAACGTAAAGACCGGGGCGACAGGTTCCGGGAAATCGTTTGTGGACTACGCAATCGTAATCCCTCAACGCCTGACACATCTAAAAGGATTAGGGCTTGCTGTGATGTTGGGAAACACCAGAGGCACGCTACAACGTAACATACTTGACCCTATGCGAGAGATTTGGGGCGAGGAGCTAGTTGGCGAGATACGGAGCGACAACACAGTACAGCTATTTGGCAAAAAGGTATATGCACTAGGCGCTGACAACAAGAAGCACGTTGCAAGGATACAGGGAGCAACGATTGAGTATGCATACGGCGACGAAGTAACGACGTGGAACCAAGAAGTATTTGAGATGTTAAAATCTCGTCTCAGAACGCCACACAGTCATTTTGATGGGACGTGCAACCCGGCGGGACCGAAGCACTGGTTCAAAGGCTTTCTGGATTCTGATGCAGATATATTCCAACAGGCGTACAACATACACGATGGCTGCCTGCCTCCGGCGGTAGTAGACGAACTGATAAAAGAGTACTCAGGGACACACAGGTATCAACGATACATACTAGGCAAGCGGAACAGAATCAGTAACGAGAAAGAGCGTACAGATATGATTCTTGAGGCAGCAAACTATCTGGACGAAGAAACCATCCTAAAAAAATTACCGTTTGTCGCACCAGAGGAAGTGCCGGACATTTTGGCAAAGCTAGACGAAGAATCATATAACCGCTACACGGAGCCGATTGAACCCGATGCGCCGGAAGATATCCCGGAAGGGGATGAATAACTATGTATCCATCCGACAAGTGGACAGAGCAGGAGTTACAAAAGCTAGAAAAACGGCTGACAGACGTATATAAGCAGGCTGAAAAAGAGCTTGACGGCAAGGCGAGAAACTATTTTAAACAATTTTCCAGACGGTACGCCAAAGAATATGCGGCATACCAGGCAGGAAAGTACACCAAGAAAGAGTTTGAAGCATGGCTAATGAATCAGTATGGCAGAGGGCAGAGGTGGGAGGCACTACGCGAGGACATGGCACGGCGACTGACAGAGTCAAACCAGATTGCCGCGGCATACATCAACGAGAAGACCCCTCTTGTTATCGCCCTCAATCGCAATTTTGAGGCGTACATGATTAAATCTCTTATGCCTGATAAGCAGATAAAGGAGATTGGAGATATTGCATTTAATTTGGTTGATGAACACACAGTTAAGCGGCTGACGGTCAGAAAACAAAAGATTCTCCCGCCGCGTAGAGTACTAAAAAGCAAAGATGTGCATTGGAACAAGAAGAAACTGCAAAATGCACTATTGCAAGGAATATTGCAAGGCGACAGTATAGGAAAGCTCGCAGGGCGATTTCAGGACGTTACAGGAATGAATCATACTGCCGCAATCCGAAACGCCCGCACAGCGTTCACAGGAGCGCAGAACGGAGGCAGGCAGGCGGCATACGAGGAAGCCTACCAGATGGGAATTGATGTAGTGAAACACTGGACAGCAACAAAGGACTTGAGGACACGAGACAGTCACAGAGCGCTAGATGGCGAAGAAGTACCGTTTAACATGGCGTACTCAAACGGTCTCATGTATCCGGGAGACCCAAGTGGAATCCCGGCGGAAGTTTATAACTGCCGCTGTACGCAGAGAACTGCACTACCCGCCGAACTAGCACAACCGCGAATGATACGCGTCAGAAACCCAGAGACAGGCAGAAACGAAGTCATAGAAGACATGACCTACTACGAATGGTTAGCAACGCAAAGGGGGCGAATATAATGGCGGATATTGATGTTGTGAGTCACGTGGACGAAGTAATACTTAAAACCACCATGGCACTTGCAAGGGCATTAGAACAGGCAGGAGCCGCCGCAGAAGGGCACGCAAAAGACCTTTGCCCGGTCGATACGGGCGCATTAAGAAACAGCATTACGCATCGGACCGACTTGGAAAATCTCACGGAAACAATAGGCAGCAACGAAGAATACGCCGCCTATGTGGAACTAGGAACTGGCGTGTATTACAAGGGAGGAAGAAAGACCCCGTGGACTTATCAGGACGATAAGGGACAATGGCACATCACAAACGGTCAGAGGGCGCAGTCGTATTTAAAACCGGCGGCGGCAAATTACGCGAAAGAATACACAGCAATCATTGCAGATGAATTAAAAGGAGCGATGGAATAATGGACAGATTGTCTTTGCTCGTCAAGGCAAAGGAAACGGCGGAGTATTTTGTTGATAAAAAGTTTAAATACTCTCAAAACGTGGCGAATAGCTGGGCGGGCGCAAAGAAGAAAAAGGTAAGCAACTGCGCATCGTTCGTGTGCTATTGCTTACAGCAGTTAGGAATCCTCAAGGCCGGGCAGATGTTTTACTGCAATAAAAGCGGAAACATCGTCTGGAAGGGAACAGGGACCAAGACAGCTATGTTAAAACACTACAAACTGATTACAGTCAACAAGTTGCCGCGGGATTATAAAAGTAAATTAAAGCCTGGAGACATTTGCCTTTATCGCCTACATACTAACATTTTTGCAGGAATAAACGAGAGCAATAAAATGGTCTGGTGGGATGCTGGAAAGGCTAGTACAAATACTAAAAAAGCAGGTGGAACATACAAAAAGATACATAGGATTATTAACAGCAACCAGAAAATCTTATATGTGCTGAGATGGAAAGGGTGAGAAAATGACACAGAGAAAAATTATTGATGTATCTACATACAACGGCACGATTGACTGGAAGAAAGTAAAGAAATACGGTTGCGATGGTGCGATCATTAAGATTATCCGCAAGGATTTAGGCAAAGATAAAAAATTTGAGGAGAACTATAAAAAGTGTGAGAAATTAGGTATCCCATGGGGCGTGTATAACTACACATACGCTACTACAGTGGCAAAAGCTAAGTCAGACATGGAACTTGTATGCGACATCCTCGACAAGATTAGTAAGAAGCATTTTAAATACGGCGTTTGGTTTGACATTGAAGACAAAGTGCAGGCAGGGCTAAGCAAAGTAAAGATTGCCGAGATTATCAATGCGGCACAGACTGTCGTTGAGTCAAGAGGCTATAAATTTGGTGTTTACACCGGGATGTCGTATTTTTCGGAGCATATTGATAAAAACAAGGTCAAGTGTAAAAACTGGTGGATTGCACGTTATTACAAAGGCTATAACCGCATGGCATTTAAAGCGACACCAAACAAATCTTATAAGCCTACAAACGTAGCCGACCTTATGGCGTGGCAATATACTAGCTCTGGCGTGTTTCCAGCCAAGGCTTCAACCGGCAACGGCGGCAAGTTTGATTTAAATATTTTGTATCACGACTTCCCGGCGACGGTGCAGAAGGAAGAAACAACAAAAAAGGTTAAATACACCGGGAAATTTCCTAAATTGCCGCCACGCGGCTACTATGCGTTTTTAGACGGCATCACGGTATTAAAAAACACAAGGGAAGAAATTGAGAAATTGCAGAAGTTTTTAAACTGGGCTATCGGCTCAAAATTAGAAACTGACGGCAAATATGGAGAAAAGACAGAAGATGCAGTTAGTATTTTCCAGTCGAAATGTAAATTAAAAATTGACGGCAAATTTGGGGCGAAATCCCTTAAAGCTGCAAAATTATTTAGTAAGTAATCACGAAGTACTGTGATTTACATATAAAGTCATTTAGGGAAAGAAATCCCTCAAAGAAAAGGAGTAATCAAATGGCATTAACAAGAGCTTTTTTAAAAAGCATGACACTTACAGATGAACAGGTTTCCGCGATTATCGAGGAGCACTCTGCAACCGTTACAGGTTTAAAAGGCGAGATCACTAAATACAAAGAGGACGCAGAGAAAGTCCCAGGCCTTCAGAAGAAATTGGAGGACTACGAAAAGGACGACTGGAAAGGCAAGTATGAGAAAGAACACGCAGGTTTTGAGAACTACAAAGCCGAGCAGGACAAGAAGGCATCGTACGATGCGAAAGAAGCCGCATACAAAAAGATGCTTGAAGATTCCGGCGTGTCCAGTAAAGTAATTGGCCTTGCATTAAAAGCGTCAAAAGAAACTATTGATAATTTAAAAATCGGAACTGACGGGAAATTTGAGAACGCAACAGAGGTAGAAAAAGGCATCAAAGAATCGTATGCCGATTATATTACAACCGAAACGACTCAAGGCGCTAACGTATCAAATCCACCGGGAGGAGAACCGGGGAAAATGACCAAGAAAGAAATCATGGAAATTAAAGATGCAGGCGAACGTCAGAAAGCGATTGCGGAAAATCACGAACTTTTTGGATTTTGAAAGGAGTAGACAATGCCAGGAATAACCACTAGTACTGTATTAAATACAGATAGCGCTCTCAAAGCGAGAGAAATTGATTTTGTAACACAATTTGAAAAAAACTGGGATGCATTAAGAACCATCTTGGGAATCTTTAGACCTATTAGAAAAGAGCCGGGCACTAGCTTAGTAACCTACGAAGCACAGATGAAAGATGAGGCCTTACAGGGCGGCGCAAGCGTAGGTGAGGGTGAGGCAATCCCTTTTACGCAGTTTAAAGTTGTGGAAAGCAAGAAAGAAGATATTGTTGTAGAAAAATACGCTAAATCTTTAACTCTTGAGTCTGTGGCAAAATGGGGCGCAACGGTCGCAATCGAAAAGACAGATGATGCCTTTATGGTTGAGCTGCAGAACAAGGTTTTAAAAGATTTTTACACATTTTTAAAAACGGGAACATTAAAAGGTACGCAGAAGAAATGGCAGAAAGCACTTGCGATCGCAAAAGGTGCTGTACTCAACAAATTCGCAGGCATGAACAGAAATGTAACCGAAGTCGTAGGATTTGCAAATGTAATGGATTTTTACGACTGGTTAGGTGATAAAGAGATTACTGTGCAGACAATGTTTGGATTGCAGTATATCAAAGACTTCTTTGGTTTCTCTACACTGTTCCTCCTCCCTGACGCCTACATCCCGGCAAAAACTGTTATTGCAACACCTGTAGAAAATATTGACTTGTATTATATTGATCCCGGCGATAGTGATTTTAAAAAACTTGGCCTGGACTACACAACATCTGGCGAAACAAATCTGATTGGATTCCACGCAGGCGGCAACTATACAAACGCCACAGGCGAAACATACGCCATTATGGGCATGAAGCTGTGGGCAGAATACCTTGACGGTGTTTGCGTAGTTACTGTCGGAACCACAGAAACTATCCCAGAAGTATCAAGTGCCGTTTCGGAAGTAAGTTCGAACGGAAAATAAAAGGGGATGATTGAGTGCTTTATGAAATCATGAATCACATTCACAATTTCTTCCCGGTCAAAGGGGCGGCAATCACGGGAGAAATAACAATCGGAGATTGGATTTTTGACACGCTTAATTTTGATGTAGGCGTGACAGAAGATACTAAAGACCTGCGTTATTCTACTACCGCGATTCGCCTCCCGCTACAAGATGGGCAGTACTATTTAGTAAGCGGCTCTATCTTTAATGACGGGGTTTATCAGTACCACAAAGGCAATACTGCTCCGTTACAGGAGGAGACTTTTAACGGCGTAGTTGTTCCGCTGGCTATCCCCAAACCGTTTTTGTCACTGGTGGACGAAATCAGCGAGTGAATTAATAGATACATTAT
>OLQT01001617.1_pt1 | contig 13519 bp, 9 predicted proteins | sample 1672651 | NCBI WGS metagenome assembly OLQT01 (sample SAMEA3136709, study PRJEB25190) | human gut metagenome | biome: human gut; feature: human-associated habitat; material: faeces | place: Austria | collected 2013 | reverse complement strand
CACTTCCTCGCGCTTCGCGCTCAGGGCGCCACGTCGGCCTGCGGCCTCCTCGCAACGACAATTCGGTGGCCAGTGCCATTTTAATGCGCCAATGCAGCGCCGGGCCGGGCATGCCCCTCCCCTACAACGCATGACATTATCCCTGCAAATACACACAACAAGTGAGGTAGCTTATGAAATACGGATTCGGTGTCGACGTCGGCGGAACGACGGTCAAGCTCGGTCTGCTCAGCGAGGCGGGCGAGCTTCTGGAAAAGTGGGAGCTTCCCTCGCGCACGGAAAACGGCGGCGAGAACATTCTGCCGGACATCGCGCGTAGCGTGCAGGACTGCATGGCCCGCCGCGGGCTTTCGCGGGACGACTGCCTTGGCCTCGGCATCGGCGTGCCGGGCCCGGTGGATGCCTCCGGCATGGTCAACCGCTGCGTGAACCTGAACTGGGGCGTATTCAACCTGCACGATGCCCTCGGCATTCTGACGGGCCTGCGCGTGCGCGCCGGGAACGACGCGAACTGTGCCGCCCTCGGCGAATTCTGGATGGGCGGCGGCTCAGGCTGCCGGTCCGCCATCTTCGTCACGCTCGGCACGGGCATCGGCGGCGGCGTCATCGTGGACGGCCGCCTGCTCACGGGCGCGCACGGCGTCGGCGGCGAGCTTGGCCATATCGAGATCAGTGCGCCGGACAAGGCCCCCTGCACCTGCGGCAAACGCGGCTGCGTCGAGCAGTATGCCTCGGCGAACGGCATCGTCCGCGTGACGAAAAAGCGCCTTGCCGAATCGGCCGAGCCGTCCTGCCTGCGTGCGATGGAGCACTTTGCCTGCAAGGACGTGTTCGACGCCGCCCGCGGCGGCGACGCCTTCGCGGTCGAAACGCTTGAGCAGGTGTTCGACTATCTGGGCGAGGCACTGGCAGACGCCTGCTGCGTCTGCGACCCGGAGCGCATCATCCTCGGCGGCGGCGTGTCCCGCGCGGGCGACTACCTGCTGCGCGGCGTCGAGCGCCATTTCCGCGCGCACATGTTCCACGCCTGCAAGGACACGCAGTTCGCGCTGGCTACGCTCGGCAACGACGCCGGGATGTACGGTGCGTTCCGCCTGCTGGCCTGATTTTTCCGCATAAAAAGAGCACCCTCCCGCCAAACTAGCGCGGGAGGGATTTTTTATGGAACGAAAAGGGCGAAAGAACGAGCTGGCGGACCCGCAGCTGCCCGCCATCCGCAGCATCGCGGACGGCCGCGCCATGCCGGCATGTCAGGCCCCCGTGCCGGAGAGGCTGGAGAAGCCGGATAAATAAAATTGCAGGGGAGGGGCATGCCCCTCCCGGCGACGCACTTGCAGCCAGTACAGGCTATCGTTAAAATGGTATGCACCAATTGCGTCTGTAGCGGCGCTCACTGTGTCAAGAGCAACATGCCCCGCCCCTACATATTTTTTTACAACAAATTTTACAGCAAATAGTGCTCCAGCTCACGGAGAAAGCGGCTGAGGTTTTCGCAGTCCGGCTCATAATACAGGCTCGTGCCGCGGCGCGTGGCCGTGAGAAGCCCCTCGTTGCACAGCAGGTTCATGTGGTGCGAGATCGTGGCCGGGGCGAGGGACAGCTTTTCGGCGATATCCTGCCCGTTGCACGGGCCGTCCTTCACGGCGCGCAGGATCTCCAGGCGGCTCTTGTCGCCGATGGACTTCAGCCGCCGGACAAGCGAGGCCGACTGGTCGGAATATTTCACGATCAGCTCGCCGAGCTGGGTGTAGTACACGCCGTAATACAGCGTTTCCGCCGCAAAGTCCCACTGCACGCCGTGGAACGCCATCATCGACGGCACGACGGTCAGACGCTCCGGGCGCTGCGGCAGGCTTAGGTTGACGAACAGAGCCACGGGATCGTCGCCGATCTTGGCCTTTGCGTCCTTCATTGCGCTGCGGCAAAGCGACGCGGCCGTGTCCGGCACATGCTCGAGGAACAGGGCCGTCGCCTTGCGCAGGATGATGTCCAGCTCCTCCATATATTCATCAATGGAATAGAACAGCGCTGTGCAGATCCACTTCACATCCTCAGTCGCCGGGCTTTGCAGCAGGAAGCGGATGAGAGCGTCGAAGCTGTCGATCCCGGCAAGGTCCTCCGTCTCCAGCCCGAGCACGCGGGCCAGCACGCGCTTGAGCGCGCCGAGCTTTTCGGCCTCCGGCAGGCTGCCGTAGTGCGGGCGGCTGTGCAGCACGGCATAGAGCGGCCGGGCCAGCGCCGAGGTCGTGCCGCCGCGCGAGGAGAAGAAAAAGCGCAGCCGCTCCTCGCTGACCTGCAGATTGGAGACGACGTAGTTTTCCAGATCGATGAGCGGCTGCAGCATGGCCTCCAGCTCAAACATCGGGATATTGTATTTCCCGGAGAGATAATCGCGCAGGGCGGGGATGCTGTGCGGGGCATCCTCCCCGGCCTGATAACGGCGCTCCAGCAGATAGATGCACTCCATCTCCGGATTGAGGCGCTCAAAATATTGGATCTGCAAGTCAGAAGTCCTCCTGAAGGTGGTCTTTCGATTTCTATCGTAATTCATGCATATTGTATCCGGGATGAGCGGAAAAGTCAAGCACTGGATTCGGACGGATATCGAAGTTTGACGAAATATCTCGTGCAAAATGTAGAATTTACCGGAAAAATTCACAACAAATGTGCGTGCACTGCGGACAAATGGAAATAATTTGAAGATAAAACTTCTTGGAATATTGAAAATATCCAGATAATCTGATGAAATAGTGCGGATTATATAAAATTTTCTTCTGATATTTCGATTTATAACGTTCATCGAATTTTGATAAGATGAATATAGAATTTCTATTGATTTTCTTTGAGCGACGTGGTAGAATACCGCCAAGGCAGAAAGTTAGCACTGCCATCTATCGAAATGAAAGGAAGAAGGACCATGAAAATGAAACGGTTTCTGGCGATCCTGTTGGTTCTGGCAATGTGCCTGACAACGCTCGGCGTTGTTCCGGCCATGGCCGTCGAACCCGCGGCCGAAGAGAGCGACGACGCGATCTCCGCCCGCTGGACCGATAAGAATTCCCTGTCCCCCGCGGATCAGGAGATCACCCCGCATGAGGTCGAGGGTGAAATTCCTTCTGCGGACGAAGTTGATCTCTCGAACGACGAAAACTCCCTCAAGGCCTCCGACATCGTCACGGTGATCGTGGAGCTGGAGGGCGAGCCTCTGGCAGACGCAGCCACGGGAGAACTCGACACGTTTGTCAGCTCCCCCGCCGGCCTGCAGCTCGAGCAGGACCTCCTGAACGAGCAGGCTTCCGTCCGTGCCGAGATCGAGGCACGGACCGGAAAGACCGAGACCGCTTCCGTCAATGGCGCAAGCGACCTCACCTATTCCTATACGACCGTCCTGAACGGCTTCTCCATGAAGCTCCCCTACGGCAAGCTCGACGAGGTCCGTTCGCTGAACGGCGTCAAGAACGTCTGGGTCGCGGAGCAGTACAGCCTGCCCGAGGACCTCAGTGCCGACGACTACACGATCTCCATGAACAGCTCCACCGGCATGGTCGGCTCGACCGAGGCCAATGCCATGGGCTATGACGGCACCGGCACGATCGTCGCCATCCTTGACACCGGCTTCATGAAGGCGCACGAGGCCTTCTCCGTCATGCCGACGAATACGAAGTATTCCAAGGACGACATCGCCTCCCTGCTGCAGAGCCAGACGCTTGCAAGCAAGGTGACGGATGCCGATTCCGTGTACATCAACGAAAAGGCCCCCTACGGCTATGACTACGCGAACGGCGATACCGATGCCGAGGCCGTCGGTCAGGCGCACGGCGTCCACGTTGCAGGCACCGTCGCGGGCAACAACGGCAAGGACTTCTATGGCGTGGCCCCGAACGCCCAGCTGATGATCATGAAGATCTTCGGCGACAACTCCGGCTCCACCTCCGACGATATCATCCTCGCCGGTGTGGACGATTCCGTCAAGCTCGGCGCGGATTCCATCAACATGTCGCTCGGCTCCCCGGCCGGCTTTACGGATTACGGCGATGAGAACGAGAGCGAGGAAGAGCACCTGACGTACTACGGCGTTTATACCCGTGCCGAAAAGGCCGGCGTCAACGTCCTGGTCGCAGCCGGCAACGAGACGTCCTCCACGAACTACAATGCGCACAACAACCTGACCTACGCGGAGTATCCCGACAACGCCATCGTTGCGTCTCCGTCCACGCTGGAGGCGAGCCTGTCCGTTGCCTCCGTGGATAACGCCAAGACCACCTCTTATTACATGCTGCTCGGCGAGGAAAAGCTTGCCTACAACAACGCCGTGAACAGCGCCACCTCCACGCCATATGACATTCTGGACACCATGGACGGCAAGACGCTGGAATATGTCATGGTTCCGGGTCTCGGCGAGGAAGCCGACTATGAGGGCCTCGACGTGACCGGCAAGATTGCCGTGGTGCAGCGCGGCGGCCTCAACTTCGGCACCAAGGCGGAGAACGCCTCCAAGGCCGGCGCGGCTGCCTGCATCATCTATGACAACGTCAACGGCGCGATCATCAATGCTGCGCTGGAAAGCTTCTTCATCCCCACCGTCACCGTGACCAAGATCGCGGGCGCCAAGCTGGCCGCCGCATCCGAGAAGAAGGTCTCCTTCTCCAAGGAAAACTACGGTCTGGTAGACAACCCCATCGGCGGCGGCGTCAGCTCCTTCTCAAGCAAGGGCCCGGCTCCCGACCTGACCATCAAGCCGGAGATCTCCGCTCCCGGCGGCGGCATCCGCTCCTCCGTCCTCGGCGCGAACAATGCCTATGAGGTCTACTCCGGTACCTCCATGGCCACGCCGCACATGGCCGGTGAGGCCGCGCTGCTGCGCCAGTATATCGAGAAGAATTATCCCGATGTCAAGGGCGAGGCACTCGGCGATCTGGTCAACAGCCTGCTCATGAGCACTGCCTCCCCCTCCAGGGAGCTGGACGGGACCTATTATCCGGTCCGCCGCCAGGGCGCAGGCGTTGCCAATATTGCCAATGCCATCGAATCCGGTGCATACCTCTCCGTCGAGGGCAGCAAGCGCCCGAAGGCTGAGGTCGGCTCCAGCAAGGACGGCGTCTACACCTACACCGCGACCGTCCACAACATGACGGGCGAGGCCAAGTCCTACACCGTCGATACCACCGCCATGATCGAGACCATCACGGTCATCAACGGCGAAAACTTCGCATCCAACTCCAACCGCGACCTGACGGCCGATGAAGTGACCATCACCTATACCGGCCTGACCGCGGACAACAAGATCACCGCCCCCGCCAACGGCGAGGCGACCTTCTCCGTGAAGATCGAGCTGACCGCCGCGGGCAAGCAGGCCTATCAGGACAACTTCCCGAACGGCTCCTATGTCGAGGGCTTCACCTTCCTGACCGCCGACGAGGGCGTCAGCCTGAGCCTGCCGGTTCTCGGCTTCTATGGCGACTGGAACAGCCTGAAGGTTTTCCAGGGCACCTATGACGAGGGCCCGGCCAACATCACCTATTCCGTTCTGGCTGACGTCAACGCTGCCCTCTCCGGCAACTATGTCGGCGTGAACAGCCGCACGGATGCCTTTGCACGTCGCTGGATGGGCTTCGGCCCGGCGCGCGGCGGCCGCACCCTGGTGCATCAGTCCAGCCTGCTGCGCAACTCCGAGGCCTATCAGATCACGGTCAAGAACGCCAAGGGCGAGACCATGTGGGATTCCGGCGACCTCGGTTCTGTCCGCAAGACCTACATCGCCGTTACGCAGTCCGGCTATCAGGCCACGTCGACGCTCGTTCAGAAGGGCTGGAACGGCCGCCTGCCCGGTGCGGACGGCAGCTACAATGCCGGCGACTGGGCGCCTGAGGGTGAGTACACCTTCTCCGTCCGCGGCCGCGGCGTCGGCTCTGACGTGGACGACTATCAGAGCTACACCTTCTATGTCGATAACACGAAACCGGAGCTGAAGAGTGCCGAGCTGTTCGAGGACGAAAACGGCGATCTGAAGCTGGCCCTGACCGTCTCCGACAACAAGTACCTCCAGTTCGCGTGGGTCATCGACTCCGCGCAGCAGTACTACTATCTGGAGGCTGCCGACGAGTTCAAGGACGCCGAAGAGGGTGCAGCGGTCCGCGTCGTGCTCGACGCCTCCGATCTGGTCCAGCAGCTATCCCTGAAGGCCGCCAACCCCGGCCGCGTCGGCATCATGCTCGGCGACTGCGCGAACAATACCTCCACGACCTTCATCGATATCGGCCCGCAGGGCATCGAGATCGAGCCTGCTCAGATCAGCATCGGTCAGACGAAGCAGCTCTCCTACAAGGTCTATCCCGCCTCCATGCAGGATATCGCTCTCGAGTGGAGCTCCTCCGATGAGTCCGTCGCGACCGTCAACGAAAAGGGTGAGGTCACGGGCGTGTCCGACGGCACCGTCCGCATCACAGCCACGGCCTTCTCCCGCCTGTCCTCCTACTGCATGGTCACGGTCGGTCAGGGTGTTCCCACGGAGCGCAACTTTGGCGAGTGCGAGAATCTCGGCGAGATCTTCACGACCGAGGACGGCCTGTGGTGGAAGGTCTCCGGCCCGGATACGGTCCTGCTCCTGCCGGAGAACAACAAGACCCAGAACTACAGCGGCTCCTATTCCTCCATGGCAGAGATCACCGTTCCGGCGACCGTCAGCTATGAGGGCAAGACCTACCGCGTGACGGCAATTGCTGCCGAGGCCTTCTACTTCAACATGAAGACCACCTCCATCACCCTGCCCGAGGGCCTAGAGACCATCGGCGGTTCGGCCTTCTTCTTTGCCAGCGGCATCAAGACCCTGCACATTCCCGACAGCGTCAAGACCATCGGCAGCATGGCCTTCAACGGCGTGGCCAGCGCTCCGCTGACGCTTCCGTCCTCTCTGGAATTCATCGGAGACTCTGCCTTCAACATGTCCGGTGTGGTCGACGGCGATATCCCCAACACGGTCACCTATATCGGTGAAAAGGCCTTCATGGGCTGCAAGGGCCTGACGACCATCAGCCTTCCCTCCTCGGTCGAGACTTACGGCGCGAATATTTTCTACGGCTGCGCGAACGTCACCTATGTTGAGCTGCCGCAGGACATGGAGAAGATCCCGAGCGGCCTGCTGTGGAACTGCACCGGTCTGAAACGCATCTACATTCCGTCCTCTGTCAAGACCATCGGCAATGCGGCCTTCTATGGCTCCGGCCTCGAGAAGCTGAACCTGCCGGACGGCCTGAAGAAGATCGACCAGTGGGCCTTCTGCTCCACGAAACTCAAGGAGATCATCATTCCGGACTCCGTCGAGACCATCGGCTTCAACGCCTTTATCTACTGCGAGGGCGTTCAGAATTGCTATGTCGGCTCCGGCGTAAAGTCCATCGGCAAGGATGCCTTCTATTTCTGGAACAACAAGTATGAGGATCAGACCGGCGTTATGCATGCCGCAACGACCGAGACGGCCAAGCTCCTGCGCTACTCCGGCTACGGCCATGAGATCCTCATCAATGGCGCCCCCTACACCTCCTACTTCGGCGGCCAGTTCGCCGTGGACGGCATCAGCTACATGCCGACGTCCGACACGACCGTTGCCATCACCGCCATTAGCGATGATGCAAAGACGGAGACGTTCGCCATCCCCGCTACCGTCACGAACGAGGGCGACGGCCGCACCTACACCGTCACCGAGCTGGCAGATAAGCTCCTGTTCCAGAATCAGTCCATCCTGACTATGGAGGACCTGCCGGACACGATCGAAAAGACCGGTGACCGCACCTTCGACCAGATGTTCAACGTCCGTACCTTCGGCGAGCTGCCTGCCAACCTGAAGTACGTCGGCTATCAGTCCTTCGGCTACCTCGGCTGGGAGCGTCAGCTGGAGAACCAGGGTCTCATTCCCACCTGGCAGACAAAGGAGCTCAACATCCCCGGCACGATCGAGTTCATGGATCAGTGTGCCTTTGCGGGCAACCGTCACGAGACGATCAACGTCGGCGAGGGCATCACGGAGCTGAGCTACTACTCCCTCTTCGGTGAGGCTGCCACGACCATCAACCTGCCGAGCACCCTGAAGCGCATCAATGAGAGCGCGATTGCATCCAGCTCCAACGCAACCGTCAACCTGCCCGACAGCCTCGAGTACATCGGAAAGTCTGCCTTCGCCGGTACGCCGGTCGGCGAGACTGTCCATATGCCGGAGAACCTGACCTACATCGGCGACAAGGCCTTCGGCTCCCAGATGTACAACTCCGACTATACCGCCAAGTACTGGGTCGGGCCGACGACGGTCTACCTGAACGGCAAGCTCGATAACATCGGCGCGAGCGTCTTCCGCCCGGATGCCAAGATCATCGCCGTGCTGAACAGCCAGCGCAACATGGTCGGCGGCTGCACCGATCTCGACGAGCTGCCCACCGTTATCTGGGACGGCAAGACCGACATCGGCTACAATGACGGCTCCTGCATCCCCGAGGGCGTGACCGTTACCCTGAGCGGCAATGTCACCGTCGACGGCAAGCTCTGCATCGAGGGTAAGCTCATCGTCCCGTTCGACGCCAAGCTCACCATCACCGGGAACGCTGTCATTGTCGGCGAGGACAACATCGTCTACGAGGGCTGCAAGCACGAGCATGTCAAGGAGAACATCGTTCCCGCCACCTGCACCGAGGACGGCAGCAAGACCGTCGTCTGTGAGGACTGCGGCGAGACCATCTCCACCGAGGTCATCCCGGCCACCGGTCACAGCTTCGGCGACTGGACCGTCACGAAGGAGGCCGCCTGCTTCGAAGACGGCGAAGAGACCCGCACCTGCTCCGTCTGCCAGGCAGTCGAGACGCGTCCGATCTTCGCAAACTCCGACCACTGCCCGTCCAAGGCCTTCACCGACCTTGATGCGGACGCCTGGTACCACGAAGGCGTGGACTACGCCCTGACGAATGGCCTCATGAACGGCGTCGGCGGCGGCAAGTTCGAGCCGGACGGCCAGCTGACCCGCGCGCAGCTCGTCACCGTGCTCTACCGCGCAGCGGGCGAGCCCGACACCGGCAAGCAGGTCAACCCGTTCACCGATGTGGCGGACGACACCTGGTACACGAAGGCCGTCATCTGGGCCGCGAACAACGGCATCGTCAATGGCGTCGCCAAGAACACCTTCGCCCCGGACGACAGCATCACCCGTGAGCAGATCGCCGCGATGCTCTACCGCTACGCCGGTGCAGAGGCTGCCAAGGAAGACAAGCTCTCCGCCTTCCCGGATGCCGCCAAGGTCTCCGATTGGGCGAAGGAAGCCCTGAACTGGGCAGTCGCCAGCGGCCTCATCAACGGCGTCGCCGATGCCAACGGCACGGCCAGCCTCGAGCCGCAGGCCACCGCGACCCGCGCACAGATCGCCACGATCCTCATGCGCTGGCTCGAAAAGTAAGCAGAATCCCACCGCAGGTCTTCCATCCTTCCTCCCTGCGGGTATAAAAGCCATGGCCGGGGCGCAAGCCCCGGCCATTTGGCGTCTTAGTATAGGCATTGTAGGGGAGCGGCATGCCGCTCCCGGCGCTGCACTCGCAGCCCGTACCGGCCGCCGCTAAAACGGCACCGGCTCCCGAATTGTCATTGCGAGGAGGCCGCAGGCCGACGTGGCAATCTCGGGAAGGCACTTGCAGTTCGCACAGGGCGTCGATAAAAACGCACAAACCGATTGCGTCTGTAGCGGCGCTCAGTGAGCGCCATTGGCAGTTGCAAATATGGAGGCATTCCCGGTGAACGTGCAATGCCCCCAAGTTTGTCATTCCGAGGAGCGAAGCGACGTGGGAATCTCCTGCAACCGGTTACGTTTTCGCCGGGAGTGACCTGTTATCCAACCGGGTCCTGCGAGATTGCCGCGTCGCTGCGCTCCTCGCAATGACAAGTCGGAGGTGCTTGCCATTTTAGCGATGCCCTGAACCTATCGGCAGTGCCTGCAAGGCCCTCTCAGTCACCTTCGGTGACAGCTCTCCCAGAGGGAGAGCCAAGGGCGGCTCCATCACAAAAAAGCTCCGGGACCCGTATGGGCCCCGGAGACGCTTTATTCCGCTTTGCCGTCCTGCTCGGGCGGCGTTTTTTTCGGCCGGTCGAAAAACAGGACATACACGATGAGCAGCGCGCAGCCCGTTGTTACGAAGCAGTCGGCCACGTTGAATACGGGGAAATTGACGAATTCCAGACGGATCATGTCCGTCACTGCGCCGGAGACGACGCGGTCGATGAGGTTGCCGAGCGCGCCGCCCGCGATCATCGCGAGACATACAAGCTCAAATTTCTTCTGCAGGACCTTTTTCCAGATCAGCACGCCGACAATGGCGAAAAACGCCGCTGTCACCAGCACGAACAGCCACGTCTGCCCCTCGAGCATCGACCACGCCGCGCCGGTGTTCTTGATGTGTGTGATGTGGAAAAACCCCGGAATGGCCTTGACGACGGCCGAGCCGTTCGTGCTCGGAATGTGCGTCACCGTCAGCCACTTCGTCCACTGATCCAGCCCGACGATCACGGCCGCAAGGGCGGCCAGAATTCCGTAAAACATGCGTTCTCCCTCCGTTACGCGCGGGCGTGTGCCCGGCTCTGCGCCACGGCAAGCTCGTCGCAGCGGTTGTTTTTGGCGTTGTCGGCGTGGCCCTTCACCCAGTTCCAGCTCACGCGGTGCGTCTCGAGCAGGGGCAGCAGCTCCTGCCACAGGTCGACGTTCAGCGCGGGCTTTTTGTCGGCCTTGATCCAGCCGCGCGCACGCCAGCCATAGACCCAGCGCTTCTGCACGGCGTCGCAGACGTATTTCGAGTCGGTGTAGAGCGACACCTCGCACGGCTCCTTCAGCGCGCGCAGGGCGGAGATGACGGCCGTCAGCTCCATGCGGTTGTTCGTCGTCTGCGCCTCGCCGCCGGAAAGCTCCTTCTCCGTGCCGTTCCACTCCAAAATCGCGCCCCAGCCGCCGGGGCCGGGGTTGCCGGAGCAGGCCCCGTCGGTATAGATGGTGATGTGCTTCATTCGTCCATTTTCAGAACCGCCATAAACGCCTCGGAGGGCACGGACACCGTGCCGAACGTGCGCATGCGCTTCTTGCCTTCCTTCTGCTTTTCAAGCAGCTTCTTCTTGCGGGTGATGTCGCCGCCGTAGCACTTGGCCAGCACGTCCTTGCGCAGGGCCTTGATGGTCTCACGGGCGATGATCTTGCCGCCGACGGCCGCCTGCACCGGAATTTCAAACATCTGGCGCGGGATATTCTCCTTGAGCTTTTCGCAAATTTTGCGCGCGCGGGCGTAGGCGTTGTCCGCAAACAGGATGAAGGACAGCGCGTCGACGATCTCGCCGTTGAGCAGGATGTCGAGCTTCACAAGGCGCGACGGACGGTAGCCGTCCATCTCGTAGTCCAGCGAGCCGTAGCCGCGCGTGCGGGACTTCAGCGCGTCAAAGAAGTCGTAGATGATCTCATTGAGCGGCATGAAATAGTGCAGCTCCACGCGGCCCTCGTCAAGGTAGGTCATGTCGCGGTATTCGCCGCGGCGCTGTTGGCAAAGCTCCATGATGTTGCCAACGTATTCCGGCGGCGTCAGGATGCTGGCCCGGACGAACGGCTCCTCGCACTGCAGAATTTCGGCGGGGTCGGGGTAATTCAGCGGGGTATAGACCTCAATGGTTTCGCCGCTCGTCTTCGTGATGCGGTAGACGACGTTCGGCGCGGTCGTGATGAGGTCGAGGTTGTATTCGCGCTCCAGGCGCTCCATGATGATCTCCATGTGCAGAAGGCCCAAAAAGCCGCAGCGGAAGCCGAAGCCGAGGGCAATGGAATTTTCCTGCGTATAGGACATGGAGGCATCGTTGAGCTTCAGCTTCTCCAGCGCGTCGCGCAGGTCGCCGTATTTGCTGCCGTCGGCCGGATAGACGCCGGAGTAGACCATGGGCTGCACGGCCTTGTAGCCGGGCAGAGGCTCGCTGCAGGGGTCCTCCACGCCGGTGACGGTGTCGCCGACGCGGGTGTCCGCCACGGTCTTGATGGAGGCCGTGAGATAGCCGACCTCGCCCGCGCCGAGAGCATCGGCAGGGATCATGCCGTTCGGGTGCAGGTAGCCGACCTCGACGATCTTGTATTCCGCACCCGTGGCCATCATGCGGATGTCCATGCCGGGGCGCAGCACGCCGTTCTTCACGCGGAGATAGACGATCACGCCGCGGTAGGAGTCGTATTGACTGTCGAAGATCAGAGCCTGCACGGGGGCCTCACGGTCGCCCTGCGGGGCGGGAATGTTCCGCACGACGTCCTCAAGCACAGCGTGGATGTTGATGCCGTTTTTGGCGGAAATTTCCGGCGCTTCCATGGCGGGGATGCCGATGACGTCCTCGATCTCGTGCTTGACCTCCAGCGGGCGGGCGGACGGCAGGTCGATCTTGTTCACCACGGGGATGACCTCCAGCCCGGCGTCAATGGCAAGGTAGGTGTTGGCCAGCGTCTGGGCCTCGATGCCCTGCGAGGCATCCACGACGAGCACGGCGCCCTCGCAGGCGGCCAGCGACCGGGAGACCTCGTAGTTGAAGTCCACATGGCCCGGCGTGTCGATGAGGTTTAGGGTATAGGTCTCGCCGTTGTCGGCGTGATAGGTCAGCTTGACGGCGCGGGCCTTGATGGTGATGCCGCGCTCACGCTCCAGCTCCATGGAGTCGAGGATCTGGTCCTCCATCTCACGCTTGTCCACGGTGTTGCACTCCTCGAGCAGGCGGTCTGCCAGCGTGGATTTGCCGTGGTCAATATGGGCGACGATGGAAAAATTCCGGATGTGGTTCAAATCGGTCATGGGGCAACCTCTTACTTCATGAATTTATCAATGGCGGCGCACAGGCTCGCAATGGCCTGATCGTCGCCCTCCTCCACGGCGTCGACGATGCAGTGCTGGATATGGTCCTGCAGGATCACCTTGCCGGTGTTCTCTATGGCGGCGCGTACCGCAGCGATCTGGATGAGCACCTCGGCACAGTCGCAGTCGTCCTCGACCATGCGCTTGACCTTTTCCAGATGGCCGATGGCGCGGGCCAGACGGTTGACGACGTTTTTCTTGCTCTCGTGGACGTGCGGGTGGGAGTGGGAATGGGCTTCGGTATGGGAATGCGCGTGCGTCGGCACGCCGAATTCATTTGGTTCATGCATGGCGGAATTCCTCGCTGCAGAGATTAAATCATTACTACCATATCATATCACATTCCGGCTGGAATGAAAACCCTCCCCGGGGGAATTTTTCGACACCGCAAAGGGAAATGTAGGGGAGCGGACAGCCGGGCCCGGCGCTGAACCAGCGCAAGAAACAGGCTGACGATAAAAACGTACAAACCGATTGCGTCTGTAGCGGCGGTCAGTGACCGCCATGCAGGTTGGCAATGATTACGGAACAAATTCAGTGGCGCAATGCCCCTGAATTTATCATTGCGAGGAGGCCGAAGGCCGACGTGGCGCCCTGAGCGCGAAGCGCGAGGAAGTGCCCTTGGGGTGCAA
>OLQT01001616.1_pt1 | contig 13529 bp, 10 predicted proteins | sample 1672651 | NCBI WGS metagenome assembly OLQT01 (sample SAMEA3136709, study PRJEB25190) | human gut metagenome | biome: human gut; feature: human-associated habitat; material: faeces | place: Austria | collected 2013 | reverse complement strand
GTGCCGTCGGGGATCGTAAGCAGCTTTTCGCTTTTTTCGCTGGCGGATGCGCGCAGACGCAGGCCGCCGTCCGCGCGTACCGTAGCGCCGCGGCGTGTGCTCTGCGTGGGCGTGGCGGCCGCGGAGGACGAAGCGGCAGAGCTGGACGCCGGCACGCTGCTTGCCGCCTCCGATGACGCCGCGCTGCTGGAGCTTGCAGGCTGCGACGATGCGCTTGCCGGCGGTACGCTGGAGCTTGCAGGCGGTGTTGAAACGCTCTGCGGACGCGAAGACGAGCTGTCATCCTTTGAACACGCGGCAAACAGCACAGCGGCACAGAGCGCCGGTGCGAACAGCTTCCATACAGTTTTTTTCACAACAAAGCACTTCCTTTCCCTCTGGGGCATCCCTTTGTTTGTTATACGTCCGGCAGGAACAAAATATTTCATATTTCCGCATGTTTTGCGCAAATTTCACAAAACGCAAATGAAAAAGAGGGGGAGGCGCCGTCTCCCCGTTTTGTGCTTATTTGTCCAGGCCTCGCGCCCGCTCACGGGCAGCCCTTTGGGCCTGCCCGCAGTGATTTTCAATGAAAGGGGCCCGCCCCTTTCAAGCTATCCCCGCTCACGCCGCATACAGCGCGATGATATTTAAAATGATCTCCACGGCCTTGTCCATACTTTCTGCTGTGATACACTCGTAAGGCCCGTGGAAGTTATGGCCCCCGGTTCCCAGGTTCGGACAGGGCAAACCCATATACGACAGCCGCGCACCGTCTGTACCCCCGCGCGTCGCCTCCTCAAACCACTGTACGCCCGCCGCCTCGCAGGCCTTTTTCGCATTGTCAATGAGGTGCATGCAGGGACGGATCTGCTCCAGCATGTTGTAGTAGCTGTCCTTGAGCGCAAGCTCCACCCGCGCCGTGGGATACTTTTCCGTCATGGCCTTTTCCACGCCGCGCAGCAGCTCCTTGCGCGCCTCAAACTTTTCCCGGTCATGGTCGCGCACGATATATTCCAGACGCGCGGCAGCCGTGTCTCCGGACAGAGCGTCCATGTGGAAAAAGCCCTCCCGGCCCTCGGTGTGCTCAGGCACCTCCCGCGGCGGCAGCATGCCGTCGATCTCGCAGGCCAGCTTCAGCGCGTTTACCATGGTGTCCTTGGCGCTGCCCGGGTGTACCGAAACGCCCGTGATGCGGAACACAGCGGACGCGGCGTTGAAGTTCTCGTAGGATATCTCGCCCACCTCGCCTCCGTCCATCGTATAGGCATAAGCCGCCCCGAAGCCCGGCACGTCGAAATGGTCTGCGCCTTCGCCCACTTCCTCGTCCGGCGTGAAGGCGATCTTCACCGGGCCATGGGGCGCGCCGCTTTGCAGGAGCTGTTCACATGCCGTCAATATCTCCGCAATGCCCGCCTTATCGTCCGCGCCCAGAAGCGTGGAGCCGTCGGCCGTGATGAGCGTTTTTCCCTTCAGCTCTTTCAGGAACGGGAACTCGGACGTTTTCAGTACGCGGCCGCACTGCGGCAGGGCCACGTCGCCGCCATCATAATTCTCATGCAGAATGGGCTTCACATTCTCGCCGGAGAATGCCTGGGCCGTATCCATGTGGGCGATCCAGCCGATGGCCGGGCTTTTTTCGCAGCCGGGCGTAGCGGGCAGGCTTCCGTACACATAGCCGAAGCCGTCCACGCGCGCGTCGGCTATGCCCATTGCGCGCATCTCCTCCGCCAGCATCCGCGCCAGGTCCAGCTGGCGCTCCGTAGTGGGCGTTCGCCCCGTGCCGTCCTGGGATGTGGTGTGTACTTTTACATAATTCATCAGGCGTTCATAAGCGCGCATTGTTCAGCTCTCCTTTGTTTTATCGCCACACCGGGCTTTGTGGTTCAGGCGCCCGGACAAGTCCATGCCCGGGTTTGCGCCTGCTTTCGTTCCGGGACAGGCTCACTTTTCCCCGTCCCTGTCTTTTTTGCGTCCGAAGCGGCGCTTCTGCTCCGGCGCGGGCTGCGGGTCGGCCGTTTTTTCAGCCGTGCGGGTGATGGTCACCTTCGTCACAGCGCGGGGCGTGGCTTCCGCTACGGTGAGGGTATAGCCCAGCGTCTCCAGCGGCAGCGTCTCGCCCGCCTGCGGGATACGGCCCAATGTCTCGGTGATGAAGCCGCCGATGGTATCACAGTCGGCATTTTCAAAAATGTCCTCGCCCAAAAGGCCCTCCAGTTCATTCACCGGCACATCGCCGCCCACCTCATACACGCCGTCCGCCAGCGTGACGACGGCATTGTCGTCCTCGTGCTCGTCGTCCAGATCGCCCACGATCGTCTCCAGCAGGTCCTCCATGGTTACCATGCCTTCCGTGCCGCCGTATTCGTCTACGACGATGGCCAGGTGCACACGCGCTTTCTGAAATGCGTGCAGCAGGTTGGAGCACGTCATACCCTCGGGCACATACAACACGCTTCGCATGTATTTTTCCGGCGTGGCGTCGGCATATCGGCCCGGCTCAAGCAGGGGGACAAGGTCTTTTACGAACACAGCGCCCACGATATCGTCCAGGTCCTCTTTATATACCGGGATGCGAGAGAAACGGTTTTCCGCCTGCAGCGCCACGATGTCCTGCAGCGTGGCCGTCACGGGCACGCCCACCACATCGGTGCGGTGCGTCATGATCTCGGACACCTTGCGGTCGTCGAACTCGAAGATGTTTTTGATCATCTCGTGCTCGCGTTCGTCCACGGTGCCTGTCTCCTCGCCGGCCTCCACCATCATCAGAATATCTTCCTCCGCCACCGGCTCCTCATCACTGGCCGGGCCGATGCCCAGCGGACGCAGCACAAGGTTGGTGGACGCGGCGATCAGCTTGATGACGGGCTTGCACACCTTGTTCAGCGCCCATATGACGCCCACGACCTTGAGCGCCACGCCGTCCGGATTCTTCATAGCGATGCGCTTGGGCGCAAGCTCGCCGAAAATCAGCATGAAATAAGAAAGAATAATGGTAATGAGAAACACCGTCACGCCGCGCAGCGTAGACGCGGGAATGGGAATGAACGACAGCGCGGAGACCAATGGGTCCGCGAAGCTGTCCGCGGCTGCGGCCGAAGCCAGAAAGCCGGACAGCGTAACGCCCACCTGAATGGTGGCCAGGAAGTCCGACGGAGCCTCGGTGATGACGAGCAGACGCGCGGCGGGCTTGCTGCCGCCCTCGGCCAGGCGCTTCATCTTCTGTGTGTTGACGGACACCACCGCAAACTCGCTCATGGCGAAAAACGCGTTGGAGGCAATGAGTATGACCTGCAGAAATAAACTGGGCAGGACTGTGTCCATAAAAATCGATCAATCTCCTTTTTTAATAATGGGAAGCTTTGTCTTTTTTGAAGCCGCGCTGAATCTCTTCACACCTGCAGACGGACAGGCTTGTTTTCGCACGCGCCTTTGTTGCGCAGGCGCTGCTTTCCGCGCCGCGCGCCGCTGCGCAGGACAGCTAAGAAAATAATACCAGAACCAAAGCGGACCGTCAAACGGCGAAATCCGTCAAAATCTTGGCATCCCGGGCGGATTATGGTATACTGTACAAGGTTATACTTTTCTTACGTGACATTACAGGGCCGCGCGCCCATTCTTGGAGGTTTCGATATGGAATCCACAGTATTTGCAGGTAAAACACTGCTCATCACGGGCGGCACCGGTTCTTTCGGCAATACGGTGCTCAAACACTTTTTATCCACAGACATCGGCGAGATCCGCATCTTTTCCCGCGACGAAAAAAAGCAGGACGATATGCGCCACGATTACCAGCTCAAATATCCGGAGCTGAGCGGCAAGATCAAATTTTATATCGGCGACGTGCGCAATCCGGACAGCCTGCGCGGCGTGATGCGCGGCGTGGACTATATCTTCCATGCGGCCGCGCTCAAGCAGGTTCCGAGCTGCGAGTTCTTTCCCATGGAGGCCGTGCGCACCAACGTGCTGGGCACCGACAACGTATTGACAGCCGCCATCGACGCGGGCGTAAAAAAGGTCGTCTGCCTCTCCACCGATAAAGCGGCGTACCCCATCAATGCCATGGGAATCAGCAAGGCAATGATGGAAAAAGTTATCGGCGCGAAGGCGCGCACCGTCAAGGCCGAGGCTACCACCATCTGCTGCACCCGCTACGGCAACGTCATGGCCAGCCGCGGCAGCGTTATCCCCCTGTTTATCGACCAGATCAAAGCGGGCAAGCCCATCACCATCACCGACCCGGAGATGACCCGCTTCCTGATGAGCCTGGACGAAGCCGTGGACCTTGTGGCCTTTGCGTTCGGGCACGCCAACCCCGGCGACCTGTTTGTGCAGAAAAGCCCCGCCTCCACCATTGGGGACCTTGCCAAAGCCGTGCAGAAGCTGTTCGGCGATACCGGCACGCACATCATCGGCACGCGCCACGGGGAAAAGCTGTATGAAACATTGCTCACCCGAGAGGAAAAAACGCGCAGCGAGGACCTGGGCGGTTATTACCGCGTCGCCGCCGACGGCCGCGATCTGAACTACGACAAATACTTTGTCAACGGCGAGGTGCGCACCCAGGCGCCCGAGGACTACACCAGCCACAATACCCGCCGCCTGACGGTGGACGAGGTCGTGGACAAGCTGCTGAGCCTTGAATATGTGAAAGAGGAGCTGGCCGCGCTTGGAAAATAAGAAAAAAACGCTGCTCATTACAGGGGCGGGCGGTTTTGTGGGAAAAAACCTTGTCGCCCAGCTTCGCAATGAAGGCTGGAACGACCTGCTTTTGTTCGACGTCGACACGCCAAAAGAGCTTCTGGCGGACTACGCCGCCCGGGCGGACTTTGTGTTCCATCTGGCGGGCGTGAACCGCCCCCAAAATCCGGATGAATTTTACGAGGGCAACCGGGGCTTCACCGAGCACCTGCTCGCCCTGCTGGCCGCGGAGGGCAACAAAGCGCCTGTGCTCGTCACCTCCTCCATCCAGGCGGAGCTGGACAACGACTACGGCAAAAGCAAGCGGGAGGCTGAGGAGCTTATTTTCGCCCACGAGCGCGCCACCGGCGCGCCTGCGCTGGTGTACCGCCTGCCGGGCGTGTTCGGCAAATGGTGCCGCCCGTCCTACAACAGCGTTGTGGCCACGTTCTGCCACAACATCGCAAACGGCCTGCCCATCGACGTGCGGGACCCGGCATACAGCTTCCCTCTGGTATACATCGACGACGTGGTGGCCAGCTTCATCGCCGCGATGGAGGGGCGCGCCGCGCGGGACTGCTCCATTCCCGGCTACTGCCATCTGATGTGCGACGCCTATGATGTGACGCTTGGCCGTCTGGCGGAGCTGATTGAAAGCTTCCGCGGCAGCCGCGGCAAGCTGGACGTACCGGACATGGGCGACGCCTTCACACGGAAATTGTATGCGACATACCTTTCTTATCTTCCCACAGACGGCTTCTCCTATCCGCTGGACATGCACTGCGATGCGCGTGGCAGCTTTACGGAGTTCCTGCGCACCCCGGAGCGCGGGCAGGTGTCCGTCAACATTTCCAGGCCCGGCGTCGTAAAGGGCAATCACTGGCACCACACCAAAAACGAGAAATTTCTGGTGGTGAAGGGCGAGGGCATCATCCGCTTCCGCCGGCTGAACACCGAAGCCGTGTACGAATACCGCGTCTCCGGCGATAAGCTGGAAGTGGTGGACATTCCCACGGGCTACACCCACAACATTGAGAATGTGGGCGAGAGCGATATGGTCACCGTGATGTGGGCCAGCGAGCCCTTTGACCCGGAGCGTCCGGATACCTATTTCCTTGAGGTGTGAACATGGAAAAGATTAAACTCATGACCATCGTCGGCACAAGGCCGGAGATCATCCGCCTTTCCGCCGTCATCAAAAAATGCGACCGGTATTTCAATCAGCTTCTGGTCCACACGGGCCAGAATTACGACTATACGCTCAACCAGATTTTCTTCGAGGATCTGGAACTGCGCGCGCCGGATTTTTACCTGAACGCCGTGGGCAGTGATCTGGGAGAGACCATCGGCAACATCATTGCCAAGAGCTATGCGCTGATGGCGCAGCAGAAGCCCGACGCGCTGCTGATTTTGGGCGACACGAACAGCTGTCTTTCCGCCATCGCAGCCAAGCGCCTGCACATCCCCATCTTTCACATGGAGGCCGGCAACCGCTGCTTTGACGAGTGCCTGCCCGAGGAGACCAACCGCCGCATCGTGGATCACATCAGCGACGTGAACCTGTGCTACTCCGAGCATGCTCGCCGCTATTTGAACGCCGAGGGCACGGCCAAAGAGCGCACCTATGTGACGGGCAGCCCCATGGCCGAGGTCCTGCGTGCCAATTTTGCCAAGATCGAAGCCAGCGATGTGCTGGAGCGGCTGGGCCTTGAAAAAGGGCGCTATATCCTGCTCTCGGCCCATCGGGAGGAGAACATCGACACCGAGAAAAATTTTCTCGACCTGTTCCGTTCCGTCAACCGTCTGGCCGAAGCCTACGACATGCCCATTCTGTATTCGTGCCACCCCCGCAGCAAAAAATTCCTCGAGCAGCGGAATTTCAAGCTGGACGCCCGGGTGCGGCTGCATGAACCGCTGGGCTTCCACGATTACAACCACCTGCAGATGAACGCCTTCTGCGTGGTGAGCGATTCCGGCACGCTGCCCGAGGAATCCAGTTTCTTCACCAGTGTCGGCCGCCCTTTTCCCGCGGTGTGCATCCGCACCTCCACCGAACGGCCCGAGGCGTTGGACAAAGGCTGCTTTATCCTTGCGGGCATCAGCGGGGGCGGCGTGGAGCAGGCCGTGGCTACCGCCGTGGCCATGAATCAAAACGGCGATTTCGGCATTCCCGTACCCAATTACACCGAGGACGTTTCCGTCAAAGTGGTGAAGATCATCCAGAGCTATGTGGGCGTTGTAAACAAAATGGTATGGCGCAAGGATTGATGCTTTGCCGTCTTTTTCCCACCCCGGAACACTGAAAAAAGGAGTTTTTGCGTGAAAGGCAAACGCATTCTTGTGGTGAGCCAGCACTACTGGCCCGAAAATTTCCGCATCACCGACATCTGCGCGGGCTTTGCGGCAGACGGATGTGAGGTGGATGTATTGTGCGGCCTGCCCAACTATCCAAAAGGCGAGTGGTTTGAGGGGTACCGTTATACCGGCCCCCGGCGCGAGAGCCATGCCGGCGTGCAGATCTTCCGCGCGGGCGAAATACGCCGCAGGGGCAACACCTCCCTGCGCATCTTCCTCAATTATATTTCCTTCCCCGTTACGGCGCTGTTCAATCTGCCGCGCCTGCACAGAAGGAAATATGACGCCGTGTTCTGCTACGAAACCAGCCCCGTGCTGATGATGCTGCCCGCCGTCGTGTACGCAAAGCTGCACCGCGTGCCGCTCACCACCTACGTGCTGGACCTCTGGCCGGAAAACCTGTATTCTGTGATGCCTGTGCGAAACAAGGCGCTGCGCGCCGTGGCCGCGGGCGTTTCCCACTGGTTTTACCGCCGCAGCGAACGCCTTGTGGCCATGAGCCCGGCTCTGGACGAACGCCTGGCCGCCATCGCGCCCCGGGCGCAGCGCACCGTGGTGCCCCAATACTGTGAAGACCTGTATGCGCAGGACGTGCATGACGCGGCTCTGGAAAGCCGCTTTGCCGGGCGGTTCAACGTGGTGTTCGCGGGCAACATCAGCCCCGCGCAGAACCTGCCGCTTCTGGTGGAATGCGCGCGGCGGCTGAAAGCGGCGGACCGCCGGGACGTGCATTTTGTTATTGTGGGAGACGGCATGAGCCGCGACGCCCTTGAGCAGGAAATTGCCGCAGCGGATGTAGCGGATTGGTTCACATTCGAGGGACAGCATCCCGTAACGGATATCCCTGCCTATCACACGATGGCGGACGCACTGTTTGCCGCACTGAATGCCAGCGAGGACGTGGGACTGACGGTGCCCGCAAAAATCACCAGCTACTTAGCCGCCGGGCGGCCGTGCCTTGTTTCGGTGAGCGGTGAAGCCGCCCGCGTGATGGACGAAGCCGCCGCCGGTTTAACGAGCCCCGCAGGCGACGTACACGGACTGTACGAAAACCTGCTGGCCCTGGCCGATATGCCGCCGGAGCGGCGCGCGGCCCTTGGCCGTGCGGGCCGGGCCTATTACGAAACCCATTTCCGGCGTGAGCCGCTGCTGCGGCAGCTGGAGGATTTTGTGCTTTCCGGTAAAAAAATGTAACAAAACCTTTTTTTGCCGCGTATTACTACTTGATACGGCGGGCGCGCCCGCCCAAAGAGGTGACGGTTTGAAGACCCTTGTGATCATCCCCTGCTACAACGAAGAAGAAAACCTGGACCGCGTGGTGGAACGCCTGCACGCTGCCGCGCCGGACGTGGATTACCTGATCGTCAACGATTGCTCCACCGACGGCAGCGCGGCGCTGTGCAGAGCCCGCGGCTACAATTACATTTCTCTGCCCGTAAACCTTGGCATCGGCGGCGGCGTACAGAGCGGCTACTTATACGCCCGAGAGCACGGCTATGACGTCACCGTGCAGATGGACGGCGACGGCCAGCACAACCCGTTGTTTCTGGCGGACGTGGTGCGGCCCGTGGCCGAGGGCAGGCTGGACATGTGCATCGGCAGCCGTTTTATCACGAAGGAGGGCTTTCAGACGAGCTTCATGCGCCGGCTGGGCATCAACTTCATCAGCGTGATGATCCGTCTTCTGTGCGGCGTGCGCATACTGGACACCACCAGCGGCTTCCGCGCCTGCAACAAGGAACTGACCGCCTATTTTGCCGACCATTACGCCCAGGACTACCCGGAGCCGGAGGCCATTATCACCGCTGTTCTGAACGGCTACCGCGTGGGCGAAGCCCCGGTCGTCATGGAAGAGCGCATGGGCGGCAAATCGTCCATCAGCCCTTTTAAATCGGTTTATTATATGGTGAAGGTGAGCATTGCGCTGGTGGTGTTCCGCATCACCTCCGGCAGACGGAAGGAGGGCCGCGCATGAACTGGCAGAGCATCAGCCCTATCCTGCGTATCGGCCTTTTGCTGGGTGCGGTGTGCTATCTTGCCCTCATCCTGTGGCTGCTCAAAAAGAAAAAGCTCACGGTGCGGTACTCCATCATCTGGCTCATTTCGGCCGGAGTGCTGCTCGTTTTCGCAGTATTTCCTTATGTCGTTCTGGTGCTGACAGACCTGCTGGGCATGGCTGTGCCCGTGAACGTGGTATTCCTCCTTGTCATCGCGTTCATCCTGCTTTTGCTGCTCAGCCTTTCCAGCATCGTCTCCGGCTTCGCGGAAAAGATCAAGCGCCTTGCGCAGGAAAATGCCCTGCTGGAAAAGCGCGTGCGCGACCTGGAAGAAAAGAAATAATTGCGGAGAATAGGAATCATGACGATAACTTGGGAGCAGGTCCTCGCCTTCCTGTGCGAGGATCAGACCATGGCAATTACCTCGCTGTTGTTCCTCGCCTTTTTTGCGGCAGTGGCGCTCATCAACTATGCCCTGCCCCGTGTGCTGCGGCCCTACTTTCTGCTGGCCGCCAGCTACGGCTTCTTCTGCTATGACCCCGTCAACCGCCCGCTGGTCTGGGTGATCGCCGCCGCCACGGTGCTGACCTGGCTGTGCGGCCTGATCATCGGCAAGGTCAGGGCCAAACCCGTGCGGGTGCTGGCACTGGCTGCGTCGGTGGGGTTCGGCATCGGCATCCTTGTCTATTACAAATACTGGAACCTGCTGGCGGACACAGTGGGCGGCAGCATCCTCTCCCACCGGGAGAATCTGCTGGCCCCGCTGGGGTTGAGCTACTTCACGTTTGCGGCGATGAGCTACACCATCGACGTCTACAAGCGCCGCTGCCGGGTCGAGACAAACCTGCTGCACTACGCGCTGTTTGTCAGCTTCTTCCCCACCCTCATCAACGGGCCCATTGAGCGCTATCCCCAGATGCGCCCGCAGATCCGGAAGAGCCGCCGGTTCAGCTATGGCCGCTGCGCGGGCGGCGCGTTCCGTATGCTGTGGGGCTACACCAAAAAGATGGTCCTTGCCGACAACCTGAGCCACTATGTCTCGCTGGTCTACGGCGATGTCGGCAGCATGAGCGGCCCGAACCTCGTGGCTGCCACGGTGCTGTTTGCCGTGCAGCTGTACATGGACTTTTCCGGCTGCTGCGACATTGCCCTGGGCGCGGCGCGCATTCTGGGCTATGACCTGATTGAGAACTTCCAGTCCCCGTTTGAGGCGCGGACCTTCAACGATTTCTGGCGGCGGTGGCATATCTCGATGACGAGTTGGTTCCGCGACTACGTCTATTTCAGCCTCGGCGGCAGCCGCTGCGCCCCGTGGCGGCACTACTTAAACATCGTCATCGTCTTTGTCTGCTCCGGCCTGTGGCACGGCGCGGACTGGCGGTATCTGGCGTGGGGCCTGTTCACGGGTCTGCTGGCCGCCTTCGGTGTCATGACCGCCAGGGCGCGGCAGAGAATCAACCGCTATAACCCGCTCTACCGCATGGGCTGGTTCAAGGTATTCTGGCAGTGTCTTTTCACCAATGCGCTGTTCTGCCTGACGCTCGTGTTCTTCGCATCGGCTATCTACAACACCGACCCGTTTGCCGTGTACGGCTCGCTTTTACAGGGCTGGGACGGTCTGACAGGGTCGTGGGCGCAGGTGTCGAATCTCATCTACAGCAGCGGCATTGATGGCCGTTTGCCCGTCGTGCTGCTGTTTGGCTGCTTCGTCGTCTTTGCGGCGGAGCATAAGGGCCGCAGCGTCGCCCGCTGGATCCGCCAGCAGGTCTGGCCGCTGCGCTGGACGCTCTACTACGGCATGGCTGCAGCGATTCTGTTCTTCGCCGCCTTCGGCCAGTCGGCGTTCATCTACCAGCAGTATTGAGAAAGGCGGTGTATCATGGCGAAATCCCCTACTCCGATTCCCGCACCGCCGGTCAAGATCCACCGCGGTGCCCCCGGCAGCGCACCCGCCCGGCAGCGCCGCCGCAGAAAGAAGGTCAACCCGTTCGTGCTGTTCCTGCGCGGGCTGGCGCGGCGGCTCTACTTCGGCATCAAGACGGCGTTCAAGTTCCTGCTGTTTGTGCCGGTGCTGGTGTTCATGGTGGCGTTCAGCTACAATGTGGACCGCAGCGGCCTGTTCCAGGGCGCGCTGGCACCCCGCCGCATCGTCGACTTGATGCTCCAGGGCTACGACGTTACAAACTTCGAGCAGATGGACGAGCGCGAGGTGGTACAGTTATTTGCACAGGATGTGCCCGAGACGCCCGAGGCCATCGGCATCGGCTCGAGCCGTGTTCTGCAGTTCAACCGCGAAAACACCGGCATCGAGAGCTTCTTCAACATGGGCGTCACCGGCGCGGACGTGCGCGACAACATGACAAGCTACTACAAGATGGTCACCTACGGCAAGGCCCCAAAGGTTCTTTTGTGGAGCATAGACCCGTGGGTGTTCTACGGCAGCGAGGCCGCGTTTGACGCGCGCGCCGACGCCGACCTGTACAACGAGTTCCTGACGAAGGTCCTGAACGTGCCCACCGATTACGAGGAGCCCGACAAGGTCGAGCTGTGGAAGGCGCTGGCCGACCCGGCGTACTTCCAGGGCAACGTAGACTACTACATAAAGAACCGCGGGCAGGCCACCGTCACCGACGACGAGGGCAACACGATAGAGTTTAACCCCGTCGAGGGCGACCCCTACAACCAGACCACGTCGATCAAGCGGTCCGACGGCAGCGTTTTGTACGATGTAGCGTTCCGCAATCAGACCGAGGACCAGATCCGCACGCTGGCCGCCGAGGCCTGTATGAGCTTTAACAGCGTACACATGGAGGGCTTTGACGAGCTGAGCCAGACCCAGATCCAGGCGTTCGACTCCTTCGTCAGATACGCCCAGTCGCAGGGCACAACGGTCATTCTTGTGCTGTCGCCGTGGCATCCGTATCTCTACGGCTACCTGCTGACCGAGCCGGAGAACCACAAGGGCTTCTTCCAGGTGGAAAACTGGCTGCGGCAGTACTGCGCCGACAACAACGTGCCGATTTACGGCAGCTACGACCCCGCGTGCATTGAAGGCTTGCAGGAGACAGACTTCTTTGACGGTCTGCACTGCGGCGGCACCGGCATTGCCCGGTTCTTCCCCGGCATCCCCCAGGCCCTGAGCGACCTGCAAAACGGCACACTGGCCAATCCGCTGGACGTACACCCCCGTACCAGCCTGGAGGACCCCAACGCACAGCCCGCCGAGGGCGAGACCCCCGACGGTGAAGTAACCCAACAGGAGGGATAACTATGGCATTCATTGAGATCGGTTTCAACACAAAGCGCCCGCTGATCCTGGGCCGCGGCGGCTTTGGCACCCAGCTGAACGACTGGCTGATGGACGAGGGCTGGGGCAGCGCGGACTTTCTGGACGACAACGCCCCCGACGCCGTGGGCGGCCTGCGGGATTACGTTGACCCCGCGATTTTGAAGCGCGGACGCCCCGCCTTTGTGGCGCTGGGCGACAACAAACTGCGCGTTGAGCTGCTGCAAAAGCTGGCAGCAGCGGGCTACAGCACGCCGGTTTTTATCAGTGACGCCGCGTCTGTCAGCCCCAGCGCCGTGCTGGAGCCGGGCTGCATCATCCTGCCGCAGGCGTATGTCGGTGCGGACGCCCATCTGGGCGTGGGCTGCATTGTCAACGCGGGAGCCATCGTAGACCACAACGCCCATCTGGGCCGCGGCGTGCATGTAGCTCCGGGCGGCATCGTCAAGGCCAGCGCAGAGGTCTCCGAGTTCGGCAAGGTCGATTCCGGCGAGATCGTGCGCTCCCCGTGGGAGAACCAATAATGCCCCAGCGCCGCGATTATATTGACGAGCTGAAGGGCCTTGGCATCCTGCTGGTTGTGCTCGGCCATTTTATCGAGCAGTACCGCATGGGGTATTCCTTCGTCAGTGCGTCGTTTTTCTGCATCTATGCGTTCCACATGGCGCTGTTCTGCATCTGCAGCGGGCTGGTAGCGCGGTTCAACCCGCGCAAGCTGGTCACACAGCAGCTATGGCTGTACCTTGTGGGGCAGACGCTGATGCTGGCGTTCCGTGCCGCCGTTCTGCGGGAAAATTTTACCGAGACGGGCGGCCTGCTGGCCGCGTGGCTGCTGCCGTGGCGGCATATATGGTATCTGTACGCACTGATCTTCTGGCATCTGACACTGCCGGTTCTGTGCCGGCTGCGGGACAGGCTGGGGCTGGCCGGTTCCTGCCTTGGCATGGCGCTGGCCGTGGGGCTGGCGCTGGCTGCCGGGCTGGTGGACTGGCCCTTCACGCTGGTGCGGGTATTTGCATTCTACCCATTTTATGCGTGCGGAGTGCTGCTCCGCCCGCAGCTGGACAGGCTGGCCGCGTTTGCGGCGGAGCACCGCCCGGTGCGGCTTGTGGCTGCGGCGGGGCTGGTGCTTGGCTATGGAGCGTATTTTCTCTGGGTGCTGCGGGCTGACCCGATCATGGACCACAGCGCGGAGCTGTTCCACGATGTGAGCTATGCGGGCGGCGACAGGG
>OLQT01001615.1_pt1 | contig 13542 bp, 10 predicted proteins | sample 1672651 | NCBI WGS metagenome assembly OLQT01 (sample SAMEA3136709, study PRJEB25190) | human gut metagenome | biome: human gut; feature: human-associated habitat; material: faeces | place: Austria | collected 2013 | reverse complement strand
TGGACGCGGCTCTACCGCCGCACCCGGTTTCATCGCGCCGCTTTTGTGGCGGAATTAAAGGTAGACGGCGTTTGTTTTACGCAAAAGGAGCAGGATCAGCCCCATGCTGCCAGTACCGGCGGTATGGGACTGTGCTGCGAATACAAATGTCCGGAGCTGGAAAAGGAAACGGAAGTAGGCGGCCTGTGGCTGAAGCCCGGGGTAGGCATTCTGCGTAGAAAAGAAAAAGAATGGACTGCTTTGGATGAAACCACGGCAGAGGCACTGCCCTGCCTGTTGGAAGCTGGAAAGGATACGGCGGTATTTACAACGCAAACGCCGCTGATAAACGAGACTGCCTATGAGGAACAGCGAACGCTGCATTTACAGCCGGGAAAACTGACGCTGGAGGTACGGCTGAGAAATATCGGAATTAAAACGCTGCATCTGTTGGAGTATTGTCACAATTTTGTGTCCCTGGGGGAAACGCCGGTGGGTCCCGGCCAGCGTCTGCTGCTTCCGGCAGTGGATAATTCAAAAGCAATTCAGGCGGCAGGGGAGCTGATTCCTACCAGTACAGGGATCCGCTGGCCGCAAACGCCGGAGAAGGCTTTTTTCCGGCCGAAGCTTCCGGCAAGGAAAGCGGAGCCTGCCTGGCGGCTGGAAATGGAAAACGGAACCAGAGCCGTGGAGGAAAGCGTCAGCTTTTCTCCCTGCTGGGTATCGCTTTGGGGCACCAACTATTGCGTCTGCGCGGAAGTCTATCAAAGCCTGACTCTCCGTCAGGGAGAAGAAGCCAGCTGGCGCCGAACTTGGAAATTTGAGTTATAAGAGGAAAAACATGGAAAATATAGGCGTAGGTGTGATTGGCTGCGGAAAAATCGCAGAAAGTAAGCATATTCCCTGCCTTCTTCGGGAAAAGCAAGCGCATCTGGTGGGATTATGCGATCTGGCCGGTTCTGAAAGGCCACGGATGCTGAAGGAAAAATTTTCTCTTTCGGATTGCCGTGCGTATGCCTCGGTGGAGGAAATGCTGAAGGATCCGGCCATTCATGTCGTCCATATTTGTACGCCCAACGCTTTTCACGCGGAACTGGCGATTGCGGCGCTGCGGAGCGGAAAGCACGTTTTTTGCGAGAAACCTATGGCGGTTTCTCTGAAAGAAGCCAAACAAATGGCACAGGAAGCCGAAAAACAAAAACGAAGTCTGACTGTTTGCGCCAACCATCGTTTCCGACCGGAAAGCCTGTATCTGAAAGAACTGTGCCGCCAAAAGGCCCTTGGAGAAATTTATTACGCCAAGGCTTCCATCCTCCGCAGGCGAGGCGTACCTGCGTGGGGACAGTTTTTGCAGAAGGAGGCGCAGGGCGGGGGCGCGCTGGTGGACGTGGGGGTTCATGCACTGGATCTCTGCCTCTGGCTTTTGGAGGACGATCCTCCGGTGGCAGTCACCGGTCATGTATATGACCGGCTTGGGAAACAGACCAGCGCGGCTAACCCTTATGGAAGCTGGACGCCGGAACAGTTTCAGGTGGAAGATTTCGGCGTGGGAATCATTCGGCTGCAAAGTGGTGCGACGGTTTGTCTGGAAGCGTCCTGGATGCTAAATACACGCCGGGAACGCGGCGTCGGTGTGGAGCTGTATGGAACTCGCGCCGGGGCGGATATGGAAAACGGCTTATGGATAAACGGAGAACGAAATGGCAGGCTCTATAACGAGGAAATTTTGTTTCAGTCTTCCCCTGTGGCTTTCCAGACGCTTGAAACGGAAACGCCGGCGCAAAAAGAGCTGCATTTATGGCTGGAGGCTCTGTCGAACGGACAACCGCCGGTTGTACGGCCGGAGCAGATGGTTCGCGTGATGAGTGTGCTGGAGGGAATTTACCGTTCCAGCCGGGAAGGCCACACCGTGAGACTGAATGATGATTGATCAAATCCCCCGCCAAACGCTTATGATTCTCACCTCTGGTTTCCTGAACGGAAGCCTCTGATGATGGGAATCGATCCTGCAAAAAAGCGCCTGTATTATTTTTCATACAGGCGACTGGTTTAATGGACGCAGGGAGGCGCTGCCTGGCTCATCGGATGATGACAGGTCAGCGCCTTCCTTTTCTGAAAACGGATTTCAAAAGGTCTTCGTTGTCTCTGCTTTTGCGCTTTTCGCCGTACTCCTTTGCTGCTTTCCGGGGGCTTACGCCTTGACCGAGCCCTCCGCCAGCCCGGAAACGACGAAACGCTTCTGGAAAACGGCAAAGAGTGCGATCATGGGAATTTGGGCCAGTATCGAGGCGGCGAAAATCCATTCCCAGCGGGTGGCATGAGCGCCCTTCAGGGATTGAATCATGACCGGCAGGGTGATTCGGCTCTGAACGCCGCCCAGAATGACTTTGGCGGAGAAGAACTCCTCCCAGGTGCCCTGCAGACAGAAGATGGCCAGCGTTCCGATGGATGGCAGCACCAGCGGGAGCATGACGCGGAAAAAGGTGGTCATATGGCCGCCGCCGTCTATCTTGACCGCGTCCTCCAGCTCCTTGGGCAGGGCTGCCATGTGGCCCCGCAGGAAGAAGGTGTTGCCGCAGATTCCCCCGCCGACATATAGCAGAATCAGTCCCGCCTTGGTGCCGATCAGGCCATTCTGAGAGGCTCCGATGCCCTGCAGCACCAGAAACTGCGGAATGATGCCCAAAAAGCCCGGCAGCATCAGGGTAAAAAGGTAAAGACGGAACAGAACCTCCCGTCCAAAAAAATCGATCCGGGCAAAGCCGTAGGCGCTCAGCGAAGCCACCAGCACGGTAAAGAAGGCCGTCAGAAGCGTAATCACCACGCTGTTCAGCGCCGCCTGCGGCAGATTGGACTGGGACAGTACATGCTCATAGGCGGCAAAGCTGATGCGGGAAGGAAACAGATGGGGCGGATTGGGCAGCACATAGCTGAATTCCTCAAAGGAATTGCAGATCATAAACCAAAACGGAAGGATGAAAATCACCACGCTCAGGCAAAGCACAACCCAGAACAGAAATTTGCCCAGATGCTTCATTCGGTTTTGCCCCCTTCCGTATGAAATACTTTGTTCAGCACGAAGGTCGTCAGAAGCACCAGCAGCGCCGTAATGATGCCGATGGCCGCGCCCTGACCAAACTCAAAGAGGTTGAAGGATTTATCGTACAAAAGGTATTGCAGTACACTGGTGGTTCCCCGGGGATTGCCGCTGGTGAGCATCATCACCTGAATGAACACGCCGAAAGAACCGATAATCATATTCACCAGCACATAAAAGGTGGTGCTTTTCAAAAGCGGTACGGTAATGCGCCAGAACTGCTGCGTTCGGCTGGCTCCGTCCAGCATGCTGGCCTCGTACAGATCAGCCGAAATGCCCTGCAGGCCCGCCAGATAGATCACCATGGCCCAGCCGATATTTTTCCAGATGCCCAGCAGCCAGATGACCAGATTGGCCGTCCAGGTGCGGTTTAGCCAGGAAACGTATTCCGGCAACAGGCCGAATACGTCCTTGAGCAGGTAGTTTACCAGCCCCGCGCCGCCGGCATTGAACATATAGGCGAACACATTGCCCACAATGACCCAGCTGGTAATGACCGGCAGGTAAAAGCAGGTGCGGAAGAAAAGCTGGCTGCGCCTGAGCGAGTTGACCATCACGGCGAAAACCAGGCCGAAGAGCATGATAAAGGGCGTGGTGACAAGCGCATAAAGAAAATTATTGCGGATGGCCAGCAGCAGCCGGTCGCCGCGCTCGGTAAACAGCGCCGCAAAATTATCCAGTCCCACCCAGGTCATGGTGCGCTGAACGATCTGATAGTTGGAAAAGCTGATTCGGATATTGAACAGCATGGGATAGATCACAAACACACAGGCCAGAATCAGCCCCGGAAGCACAAAGGGCGCTGCGGGAATCAGGTTTCGCACACGCTTATGCAGCAGCAGCTTCTTCTCATGCCGCAGGGCGGCTTGCGGGTCATAGACAGGCGTCATGGCGTTTTCTCTCCTTTATGGAAGCACGCAATGGAAGCGCGCACAGGAAATGGATACGAAAGCCTCCCGGCTCACGAAGGCTGCCATGCAGTCAGACGTGAACCGGGAGGAACAGGATTACTTGGCCAGTTCCGCGTCGATCTCCGCCTTGCGTTTGCGGATCTGTTCCAGCCGTTCCAGCGCTCGGCGCTTGGAGGCGGACAGAATGATCGCGTCCCCTTCCGGCTCCTGAACAGGCTCCGGCTGTACCACAGCGGGCTGGGCGGACGGATAGGACGGCGGCCCGCTGAAAGGCGAACGGTTTTGCGGCGTTTTGTCCTTTTTCCGGCCCTTGCGCCAGAGGGGTTCCGCGTCGGCGGGCATAACGATTTCATTGTACATTTCCGGCTGCTGGGGCTGCGGCTGCTGCGCCTGCTGCCACGGCTGAGGATTCACCGGCGCGTAATAGGGCTGGCCGTTCGGGGCGTACATCAGCGTATAGCCGGGAGGCACGGCCTGCGGGGCCGCCATCTGCGGCTGCTGGTACGCTGCCTGAGGCTGCTGCTCCGGGGGCTGATCGTCCAGCCGCTCCGCCTTCTGGGGCTTGCGCCGCCGAAGAAAGGCCGGGTAGTTCAGGCTGTTCTGCTCTTCAGCGGCCTGCTGCTGGGCCTGCCACTGCTGCTGCTCGTACTGCTGCTGGGCCAGTTGGGCTTCCCGGGTCTTTTTCCGCTCGCTGTTTTTCTCCTTGATGGTTTCCACCATCTGCAGGAAGTCAAAATGCGTCATCAGAAGCACGCAGGCGATGCAGACCACGCCCAGCACCGTCACGCCGAAAGCCTTGCCCAGAAACATCCACGCAGGCCACGCCAGCAGCATGCCCAGCGCGCCGCCGAACACGCCGCTTCCCGAAGAAATGCGGTAGCCGAAGCGGATCAGGTTCCAGTACCCATCCGCTTGACTCAGGGGCGGATCGTACTGGGTCTGATTGTACTGAACGCCGTAATCCATCAGGTTTTGGGCGCCTACGGAGCTGAGCAGGTTGAAAATACCCAATACGCAGAGGAACAATACCAGCATGGCGAAATAGCTGCGCTTGGGCACGTTTTTTCCGGCGGTAAACATACACAGCGCGCCGCCCCAGATCAGCAGCACGCTCAAGCCGATGCACAGGCTTCCGCCCAGTCCCTGCATCACCTGTTTGATTTTCTCAAAGGCCATCCCTTGAACGCCGCCTACCACCGCCAGCAGGCTGACCACGCCGAGGATGCTCATCAAAATGCCGAGCCCGGCAAAAAGAGCCAGTGTGCCCGGCTCATAAGCTTTTTGTTTTCCGTTTTGATTGGCCATGAATTTATGGTTCCTCCAAGCTCAGCACAGTTGAATGCAGATCAGAACGCCGTTCTCGTCCGCGTACAGGCGCAGCTCATGCTCGCCGAAGCGGTACACGTCGCAGTCTCCGGCGGCAAGCTGGTAGTCGTAAGCCATACTTTCCGTCAGGGTGATGATCTCCGCGGGCTGGCCCAGCGAGGCCTGCCATTCCGTCCGAAGGCTCGTCCCCACCTTCAGGCCGTACAGAGAGCCCCGGCGAAGCTGAACGCCCCGAAGCACGGAATGGTCATAACCCGCCTGCATATCGTCGGAAATGAGATAAATATCCCGAAACAGCGGCGCTTCCATCAGAAAATACCGTCCGCCGGGGAAGGCGTCCGGGGTGCGCACCAGCCGGTACTGCTCCACGATCTCCGTCATGGACTGCCCCAGCGTTAACGGCAGCATGGGCAGTTTTCCTGCCGTCACTGCTTCTGCGATGGCCGTCTTTTGCTCGCCTGCGCTCCTTTCGGCGGCAAGCAGGCCCATTTGAGCGGGAATGCCGTCTTCGTCCGGGAGCCAGAGGCCGTCCAGCTCCTCGTAAAAGAACTGCACCGCCCCCGCCGCGCCGCTGGCAAAGGACAGCTGATCGGCGGGATAGTGAAAGGTAACGCCCCACTCGTCCATGGTGAAAGCATCCGTCGGCAGAGGGGCAACGGCCCGGTTGTCCATATACTCGGTCATTTCCCGGCCCAGGGATTCTTCGGCCAGCGCTTCCATCCGTCCCACGGCCTCCGCCGGATCCGAAAACAGCCGGTTCAGCGTCAGCCTTTCGCCGTCGGAAAGGGCATAGGTCAGCGCCGTTTCGCTCTGCTCCCGGCGGCTTCCGGGCTGTTTGGATTCAACGGTCAGCAGGGTGGAAAAAATCGCTTCATTCAAAAAGCTCTCATGCCCGGCCTGCAGGCTGCCGCCGGAGGCCAGCTTTACCAAAAGGGATGCAATGCCGCCCGACAGCACCACATCGTCGTTGATCTTCTTTTGTACCGATGAACTGGGGAGGCCGGAGAGCTGAGGATAACAGACGGTATTTTCACCCATCGTTGCGGAAACATCCTCAACCTTTGCGGTTTCCGCCTTGCTAAAGGCCACTCCGGAAACCAGCAAAAGAACCGTCAAAAGTGCTGCAAACCTTCTGCGCATCCTCCGTCCTCCCCCTTTCTATATCGGCATGAAAAAGTTTGCGAAACTATTGTACCTTAAAAAGCATTCTGTTGCAAGTTTGTTACAAAATTTCTTCTCCTTTGACACGAATTTCCTGTGCCAGCATGGGCTGCAGCTGAACGCCGCACAGGGCGGAAGCCAGCGTTTTCGGAATCTGCGCAAAGTCCGCCACCAAGGAGCGGGGCTTTTTCACCGGGTCGTCCTGCCGGAAGGGCACGAAGTAAACGCTGCGCCAGGCCATCAGCCGCCCGATGTTCTGCGCGGCGATTCCCAGCCCGTCGTTGGTGGAAACGGCCAGCACCAGCGGCCGCTCGTTGCGCAGGTGGCTCTTGGCGCCCAGCAGCACCGGCGTGTCATAGATTCCATTCACCAGCTTTGCCAGCGTATTGCCAGAAGCAGGCGAGATCAGATACAGATCGGTCATTTTCTTCGGCCCCAGCGGTTCCGCCGCCTGCAGGGTGTCGATGGGCTCGTGACCCGTGATGGATACGACCCGCTCCCGCAGATGCTCTGCGGTCATAAAGCGGGTGTCCTGCTCTCCGGCGTTATAGGAGAGAATCGGCAGAACCTCATAGCCCCGCCTGACCAGTTCTTCCATCTGCGCCAGATTTTTCTCGAAGGTGCAGAAGGAGCCGGTCATGGCGAACCCGACGGTGGTCTTCTTCATAGCGTTTTTTCCTCCATTTCCCGGCTGAAAAGCTGACGGCAGGCCTTTTCCAGCGCTTCCGCCGCCGCTTCCGGCGCGTATTTTCCCGGCAGACCGGGCAGGTTTCTCTGCCGGAGTCCCAGCTTCCGCGCGTCCTCCGGATCAAAGCCGCCGGGCGCGCTGGCCAGCTCCAGCAGTACGCAGCCTTTGGGCAGCGCCGACAGCCGTTCCCGGCTCAGCACGCGGGCAGGCACCGTATTCAGCACCATCCTGCTTTCGCCCGCCAGCGCGGAAAACGCCTCGACCGGGCAGGCGCGCATGCCGTCGGAACGGGCCAGCTGGCGGGTTTCCTCCCGCCGGGCCAGCACCGTGACCCGGGCGCCCAGCGCATTCAGCCGCCGGGCCGTTTCCCGGCCGAACAGGCCGTAGCCCAGCACCATCACCGGCAGCCCTTCCAGCGTGGCTTCCGTCTCCCCCATGGCGTAAAAAACCGCCGCCTCGGCGGATATGGCCGCGTTCCTTTCCGCAAAGCCCTGCGCTTCCCCGTACAGACGAAGTCGCAGTTCCCGGCGGCGTATTTCGTTCATCGCCGGGGTATCCTCCAGCCCGCCGCCCGCCAGCACCAGCGTCCCCGGAGACACGACCCGCAACACGTTTTCCGGGTGAACGGACAAGCCTGTCAGCGTCGGAATCAATCCGCCGCGCACCGACCATGGATAGGGCAGCAGAATCGCGTCCGCCTGCTCGGGCCGCACCGTCTGTTCATCCCCTTCCAGAAGTCCCAGCGTCTGCACCTGTCCTCTGCCCCGTTTCAGCCTTTGCGCCAGCCGGAGGGCGCGGCTGTCGCCCCCGGCAATAAAGAAATTCCCCATCAATCAAAACCGCCTCCTGCCATGATGCCTTACAGCATCCTATGCGGGAGGCGGTTTGAGGTTCTATTTTTCAGGGATCAGACGGCGTGTTCCGCTTCTTTTTCCAGCAGGAGCTTTTCGCCGCAGAGGGTCATTTCCACGGGCTGGCCTTCCAGCAGGCGGACGACCGCCTTGCCGGGCTTCACGTCCAGCCGGATCACGCGGCCGCGGTACTGGAACTGGAAGCCGTAGCCCTTCCAGCAATCCGGCAGGAAGGGATTCAGGCTCAGGCCGTTCACCGTGCGCATGCCCGCGAAGCCATGGGCCATCGACAGCCAGCTTCCGGCCATGCTGGTGATGTGCAGGCCGTCCACGGTATCGTTGTTAATGTTGTCCAGATCCAGACGGGCGGTGCGCTGGTACATTTCCACGGCCTTTTCCCGGTAGCCCAGCTGGGCCGCCAGAATGCTGTGGACGCAGGGCGACAGGCTGCTCTCGTGCACGGTCATGGGCTCGTAGAAATCAAAGTTGCGGCGGATGGTCTCCGTGTCGTACAGGTGATTGAGGAAGTAAAGGCCCTGCAGCACGTCCGCCTGCTTGATGTAGCAGCTGCGGAGGATATGATCCCAGGACCAGTGCTGGTTGATGGGGCGCTCCTCGGCGGGCAGCGCGGAGGCAGGCTCCAGATCCTTATCAAGGAAGGTATCGTGCTGCACGAAGATGCCCAGCTCCGCATCCTCGGGATAGTACATGCTTTCTACTACGTCCTGCATGTGCGCCATTTCGTTGGGCGTGATGTTCAGCTCCGCCCGGCGGGCTTCCCCGGCCTTCTCCGCCTGCTCCAGGAAGTAGGCGATGCTCCACGCGGCGATGCGGTTGGTGTACCAGTTGTTGTTGACGTTGTTCTCGTACTCGTTGGGGCCGGTCACGCCGTGAATCATGTACTTGCCCTTCCGCTTGGAGAAGTGGCAGCGGTCGGTATAGAACCGGGCGATGCCGCACAGCACGTCCAGCCCTTCCTTCACGGGATATTCCTCGTCGCCGGTATAGGTGGCGTAGTCGAAGATGGCGTGAGCGATAGCGCCGTTACGATGAATTTCCTCGAAAGTGATCTCCCACTCGTTATGGCACTCAATGCCGGTGAAGGTCACCATGGGATACAGCGCGCCCTTCAGGCCCTGCTGCTTGGCGTTGAAATACGCGCCGTCCAACTGCAAATAACGGTACAGAAGCAGCTGACGAGCCACGTCCTGCCCGGCCACGGCCATGTAGACCGGCAGGCAGTAGGCTTCAGTGTCCCAATAGGTAGCGCCGCCGTACTTTTCGCCGGTGAAGCCCTTGGGGCCGATGTTCAGCCGCGCGTCCTCGCCGGAATAGGTGCTCAAAAGCTGGAACAGATTGAAGCGGATGCCCTGCTGCGCCGCGTCGTCGCCCTCGATAGTCACGTCGCAGGCGGCCCAGCGCTGCTTCCATGCGTCCACATGTTCCTTTTTCAGGTCTTCGTAGCCCATTTCCCGGGCGCGGCTGGCCGCCTTAACCGCCATGGTCACCAGCAGGTTTTCCTCATGATCCCGGTCGGTGAAGCACAGGGCGAACTTTTCCAGCGTGACCGTTTCTCCGGCGGCGGCCTTGCCCGCATAGGTCAGCTCCACATAGCCCTCGTCCAGCTTGCGCTCCTTCAGCTCCAGCTGATCGGACCAGCAGCTCAGACCGGCGGCCACGGTGAAGCGAGGCGCGCCGAAGGGATTTTCCTTGGTTTTGGTCAGAAGGGCCAGCGCATCCTCGGTCTGCTCCTCCTGCAGCATTTCCCAGAAGGTCTCGTCATAGTTGCTGTCCAGATTGCGCACATTGGCGTCCAGATAGGGCTTCATGACGATGTCGGCCTCAAATTCGGGCGTGATGGAGTAACTGACCGCCAGCAGTTCCTTTTGCGCCAGCGAGACAAAGCGTTCCGCCCGGACTTCGATCTTGCCGTTGGGCGTCCACAGCGTAAAGCAGCGGGAGAAAAGGCCCGTCTGCATGTCCAGCTCCCGGCGGAAGTCCAGCACGTCGGCCTTGGCCAGATCCAGCGGCTTACCGTTGATCTCCACATGGATGCCGTTGAGGCGCACCGCATTGATGACTTTGCCGAAGTACTGGGGATAGCCGTTCTTCCACCAGCCCACGCGGGTCTTATCCGGGAACCACACGCCGCCGATATAGGTGCCCAGATGGGTATCGCCGCTGTAGTCCTCTTCAAAGTTTCCGCGCATGCCCATATAGCCGTTTCCGATGGAGGTCAGGCTTTCGGAAAGGCGCATGTTGTCAGGCTCAAAGCCCGTTTCGATCACTTTCCAGGGATGGATCTCGTATGCCATAAATCCGTTCTCCTTTCGCGCGCAATCGTTTGTATGGCCTGACAATGGTAAACGATTCCCACGCAAATGTCAAGCCCGGCGCGGCTTCCGGCCGGAAAAAAGCATGGGCAGAAACACCAGTCCCAGACAGCACAGTCCCACCGGCGTATACAGGCCGTCCACGATACCGGCAAACCCCACGACGGACACCGCCAGCGGCAGTCCCAGCGTCAGCGCTGCGGAAAGAGTCGATTTGATTCCCCGGCCCTCCATATCGCCGCGAAGCGCATAGAGCACCGCCGTCAGGGTGGTCAGCACTGCCAGATAAAGAAGTACCACGCAGAGCACATACCCAGGCCGTCGGAAATGATGGAAGAGCCGGACGATCGGGAACGCCTCCTGCTGAAGTCCCGGATAGCGCAGATACAGCGCATTAGCGCCAAACAGCAGCCCCGTCAGCACAAGCCCCGTCAGAAGGGCCCGGCGGTCGCAGCAGCGGCACCCGCTTTCCCCTTTTTCCGCCCGGCAGGCCACGCCGATAGCGACGGTCATGTTCATGCTGCCGTAGCCCACCGCCCGAATGGCCCCCCACAGCAGGCTTCCCGGCGCGTCCTGCACCCGGACGGCGCTTTCCCCCGCGCCGGGCTGACGCATCAGCACCAACATCACGCCGATCAGAAGCACCGTCAGAAAGCCGCTGACCGCCGACAGCGGGCCGACGCCCCGGGAGCCCAGCAGCCACGCCAAAAGCAGTGTGCCCACTGCGCCCGCCGGATATGCCCACGAGGACGGCCAGAGCAGCTCCGTCAGATGTCCGGCGGCGGAAACCATCGCGCCGCCCGTCACCAGCATCAGTGCCGTGACGCAGCCCCGGGCCAGCGCGCCCATTTTCGTGCCGGAAAAGCATTGCAGGCTGCACCAGCAGTCCGCCTGTTCCTGCTGGGCCCGCCGCATGCACAGCGTGCACAGGAACACCATCGTCGCCGCCGACAGCAGGATCAGCCCCCAGGAGGCTTCCCCGTAGCGGGTAAAAAAGCTGTAGATCTCCCGGCCTGAAACAAAGCCCGCGCCGATCACCGCGCCCACGCAGGCCAGAACGCTTTTCCATGGATGGGGCTGTTTTTTCATGCAGGCCGCCTCCCTTTTTCGTTTCTCAAGGATATGAAAAGATATGAAAACGCCGCTTTTTCTTATGCGTTGGAGTTTCTCAAAATCCCTGTTTCGATTTCACCCGACTTTCACACAACCGTCAGAATTTTCCAACGTGAACACGGTATGCTGGAACTACGAGCCCACCGGACGGTCCTGCCGCCGGAGCGCTTCAAACATTTTATGGGGAGGCATTTCATGAAAAAGGTGATCTCGATCCTACTGACGCTGTGCATTCTGGGCGCGGCAGGCTATTTCGGCTGGCAGGCCTATCAAAAATATATCGCGAAGCCGGAGGACAGCAGTTCGGCTGCCCTGATGACGCCTTATACCATTGCCAGGGGCAATTTGAGCAAGACCGTGACCGGAACCGGAACGCTGTCCATCAGCCAGACGGAAAATGTGGCGCTGGACTACGGCGTCACCGTCACCGAAGCGCTGGCGGAAGAGGGCGATACCGTCACAGCCGGGCAGGCGCTGCTGTCCATCGATACGGCGGCCCTGCAAACCTCCATCGACACCCTGCAGGAGGAGCTGAACTCCACCGTCAGCCAGCTGGCCGCCCTGAGCGACAGCTACTCCACCGACACCTATGTGAAAATGCCCATGGACGGCCGGGTGAAGGAAGTCTACATCGAGAAGGGCCAGTACCTGCAGGATGTGATGGCCGAGAAGGGCTGCATCGCGCTTTTGTCGCTGGACGGGCTGATGACGGCTGAGATCGCCGCGCCGGAAGGGCTGTCCGTCAACGCCACGGTGAAGGTCAAGGCGGGCAGCGCCTATACGGACGGCAACGTGGCGGATATTGCGGACGGCGTGGCCACCATCACCTTCTCCGACGCCTACGGTTCCGAAGGCGGCGAAGTAACCGTCTTCTATAAAGAAGAGGAGCTGGGCACCACCACGTGCCATATCCATATGCCCTACCGCCTCACAGCCAGCGAAGAAGGCTACATTCAGGCCGTCTATCTGGAAGTAGACGCGAAAAAGTGGCAGAACAACCGGGTCTGCTATCTGACCAACGTTCCCTTCAGCGGCACCTACGAGGCCCTGCTCAGCACCCAGCAGAGCCAGCTGGATCAGCTGTCCGAAATGAAGGCGCTGCTGGCGGCGGGCGTGATCACTGCCCCGGAGGACGGCATCGTTTCCTCCATCGTCAGTCCCTCCGCCGCAGAAGCGGAAGCGCACAGCACGCTGGCTTCCCTGTACGTGGGCGACCAGAAGGAAATGGTGGTCAGCGTGGATGAGCTGGACATCATCAACGTGCAGGTGGGCCAGAACGCCGACATTGCCATGGACGCGCTGACGGACAAGACCTACTCCGCCGTGGTCAGCAAGGTCAGCCAGATCGGCACGCCCAACGGCGGCGTCACGGTGTACAACGTGACCCTGACCATCGATGGCGACGAAAACCTGAAGTTCGGCATGAACGGCACCGCCACCATCCGCATTGAAGAGCTGAACGACGTGCTGCTGGTGCCGCTGACCGCCCTGAACACCTCCCGGGGCGAAAGCTACGTCTGGCTCCAGTCCGACAGCGCTTCCGCCGATGAGCCCGGCGTGCGCACCACTGTGGAAACCGGCCTGTCCGATGAAAACTATGCGCAGGTGCTCAGCGGCCTGAACGAGGGCGACGTGGTGCTCATCACCCGGGAAGCCTCTTCCTCCGGAACGGACAGCCAGAGCGGCGGTTTTGACTTCGGCGGCATGAGCTTCGATATAGGCAGCATGCCTCAGGGCGGCGGTGACATGCCCGGCGGAGGCAGCAATGGCGGAGGCGGCAACGGCGGCAGTGGAAACGGCGGCGGTGGAAACGGCGGCGGTCCCGGCGGAAACCGGTAAGGAGGCCTTTTCATGATTGAAATGCAGGACATTGTGAAGCAATATAAGCTGGGCGGCGAAACGATTTACGCCCTCGATCATATTTCCCTGCGGGTGGAAAAGGGCGAATACGTCACCATTATCGGCCCCTCCGGCAGCGGAAAGAGCACGCTGATGAACCTGATCGGCTGTCTGGATACGGCGGACAGCGGCAGCTATCTGCTCAACGGCAAGCCCATCCGCAAATACCGGGAACGGCAGCTGG
>OLQT01001611.1_pt1 | contig 13599 bp, 15 predicted proteins | sample 1672651 | NCBI WGS metagenome assembly OLQT01 (sample SAMEA3136709, study PRJEB25190) | human gut metagenome | biome: human gut; feature: human-associated habitat; material: faeces | place: Austria | collected 2013 | reverse complement strand
TGAGGGAATGCGGCTGGTAAATGCATGACCTTAACACAATATAACACAACCGTGGGACACACGGGGATAGCTCGCTTATGCTTAGCACGGTAGTGCTATCGAACGAGAACCAAACTTGCCGAGATTTGCCGAGGATGGGAAGCCCCACCTCTATAGGTGGGGGAGGATGTCACACGATAGATTCTCGAATAGAACTTCTGCATAAACAAGATTGGTATAAATGTTGACTGATGATAGTGTAAAAATATAGGGAGGTCGACAATGGCACAAATAAAAATCTTAAAGAGAAAGAAGGGGGAATATGATTCAATTTAATTTAGAGTTTGTCTTGGAAAAACCAGAGTTACCGTTAGAATTAGACCGGCTGCTAGTAAGTTTCTTAAAAGCGTCGTTGGAGAGTGCTTCACCAAAGATGTTTGAGCAATTATATGATAAGAGAAGGTCAGTGATAAAACCATACACTTTTTCTTATTATCTGCCAGGGGCAAAGTTTAAGGACGAGAAGATATATTTAAGGCAGAATAAGTTCTCGATGTTTTTTTCAAACGCAGATATGGAGCAGACTATCTATTTTTTCAATGGATTTAAGAAAATATTACATCAGCATTATCCCATGAACGGTAATTCAATGGAGCTTGTCCAAATTAAAAATGTGAGGAGAAAGGAGATAAAAGATCCAGAGGTTATTGTGAAAATGCAGAGTTCTCTCATAGCAAGAAGGCATGATGTGGAAGAGAACAGAGATACGTATTATGTTTACGACCATCCAGAATTTTCTCAGGTAGTGAAAGAAAATGTACAGACGCTAATTGAGAGATTAGGAGTAGATGTCTCAGTAGAAGGCTTTGAGATTGTTCCAATAAAAGGCAAGAAAATTGTTGCAACGATATTTGGAAGAAAGGTAGATGCGAATATTGGAATTTATAAATTATCAGGAAGTCCAGAACTTCTGACCTTTTTATATCGGACAGGGATGGGAGGCAGACGTTCGGAAGGACATGGGATGTGGGAGATAGTGTATTAATAGGATATTTTTAATCAGGCAAAATCTCCCACAAATTGTAACGCACATCTTACAGAAAGGGGGAGAAAAAGTTGGACAGAGTAATTATTACACTCGGTGATTTTCTGAAGAATGCCGGAATTGTAGGTATGAAATACTTGTTGGATATATCCGAAGCAGAAGAAGATTCAGATTATGGTATTACATCAGATGAGCAGGGGATTTGGCTGGATAGAGACTTTGCACTTCATGCAGACTGGACAGATTTATATTTTAATGCCTGTGTAAAGTATTTTGGCAAAAACACAGTATATCAGGGGGTACTTGACAGAATTGAGCGTTGCCTTACTAAAATAAGGGAAGATAAATGGAATCCAGGAAGAGAAGAAAAGGACGATTTAAAGTTTATCACGGAAAAGCTGCTTTCGAATAGCTATCAGAACGGATTCAATATTATCAAAGAAAAGGTAGAGAACCCTGAAGTTTATCTGGAACTGAAGAAGAATAAACTTAGTGATAAATTTGAATCTGATGTTTTAAGAAAGCGTTTGGAAGAATTACAGCAATTTTTAACACAGCCGTTATGTAGAGAAACTTTTATTATGAAAAGTATAATTTATAATTATATTAACCGATTTTGGGATGGAAAATGTTTCCTTCTTCGGGCAAATGCAAAAAAGGATATGCGGGCTGTTTTTGAAAAGGATTTTTCGGAACCGTTTCATAAGTATTTAGAAGGTGAACATAAAAAAGCAAAAGATACCTGTATTGACTGTGGGAATGGGATTACTGGAAAAGAAAAGGTTTCTATCGCCTTTATGAAAGAAATGGCAGATGATTTGACAAGAAAGCGTTCCGCTTTCTGGAATTGTCAGGTAGATGCCTTTTTATGTCCTGTATGTGCCTTTGTCTATGCATTAAGTCCATTGGGATTTCAAATGTATGCAAATAAGTTCGTATTTATGAATTTGAATGAAAACATATCGGTATTAGTGGATGTGAACGGTAAAAAACGAGGGAACGGTCTTAAGGAAAAAGGAGAAGAAGAAAACTATACAGTATGGTTTGCAAGGATATTGAATAAAGTTCTTTCTGACAAAGTAAAAGAACTCAATAATGTGCAGGTTATTTTAAGAGGAACACGCGCAGAAGATAATTATATGTTCAGTATTATAGGCAGAGATGCCCTACAGATTCTGAAACAGGAAAAGGTACAGAAAGCATTGAAATATCTTGAGCAACACCCATATGTAAAACTTTCTAATGAATTTGTAAATGTTCATGAGAGCGTTGTTATGAATATTTTGCAGTATCATAAACAGTATAGTTTACTTAATCAGATTTTAAAGGAGTCTCTGGAGAATACTGGAGTAATACCAACGGCATATTGGGTTTTTGTAGTTCAATTATGCACAAGTATTGAAAAAAGAATGGAAGTAAATGTGGGGAGCATTTCTGAAGAGTTGGAACAATCGCAGCAGGGTATTGAAGAAAAACTGTCAAAGGCTAAGGAGGGGATATTTATGAGTCGTATTAAAATGAGGGATGCAGGCTATAAATTGCGTAAAGAGATTTTATTAGCAAAAAAAGCGGAAAATGATGAATGTATGAGGGGAACAATCTATCAATTACTGAATGCTTTGTCTGTGCGAAATGAAGGAAAATTTATGGATATTGTAATACGGTTGTATAGTTCAACAAAATTACCTATGGCAGATGGTTTCGTTTATATGCTTGGAAATAAGGAGAAGTTTTCAGAGTATGGCTATTCTTTTATACTGGGATTAAAGGGAAGTTATACAGATAGTAAGGATAGTAAATCAGAAGATACGAAGCAGTCACAGGATGAAAGTGGGGAGGAAAATTAAATGACAAGAGATGGTTTAACATTTACAATGGTATTTTTAGCAGAGAGTGCAAACTATGGTGAGGGAATCGGAAATATCACAACATTAAAGAAAATGACAAGAGGAGATTTCCAGCAGTATTCTTATATTTCAAGACAGGCTATGCGATACAATATCGTAAAGCAGCTTAAATGGGATAATACACCGGTTGACGGCAAGAGTGGTGTAGTACAGTTTGCCCCATCTGCAACAATTGAAGATTATCCAGAAATCGATTTATTTGGATATATGAAAACGACTTCCAAAGCAGATGATAAAAAGGGTGGTGCATCTACAAGAAGCGCAGTAGTGCGATTAAGCAATGCGATTTCTTTAGAGCCATATCAGAGTGACTTGGAGTTTCTCACAAACATGGGACTGGCACAGCGTCAGAACCTCGAAAATGGAATTGCGCAGAGTGAAATCCATCGTTCTTATTACAGCTATACTATATCGATAGATTTAGATAGAATTGGAGTGGATGTGGAAATTGAAGTATCACAGGAAGAAAAAGCAAGCAGAGTAAAGGAGCTTTTAGATACCGTACAGTATTTATACCGAGATATCAGAGGAAGAAGAGAGAACTTAAGCCCACTGTTTATCATCGGTGGAAGATATAAAAGAAAGAATCCATTCTTTGAAAATATTGTGAGTGTAAAGGCAAATAAAATTGGTGTTGCCACGTTAAAAGAGATTGTGGAGGATTCAGAAGAATTAAAGGAATATACTTACACAGGAATCACATCGGGAATTTTCGATAATGAAAAAGACGTAAAAGAAAAATTAAAAGCAGAGTCCGTAGGAAACGTATTCAAACATTTGAAAGAGGAAGTGGATGCTTATTATGAAGGCAATTAGAGTAGAATGTTTTCAGAATCTTGTAAATTATAGGAAACCGAGCAGTTTTATTATTAAAGAAACTTTTCCGCTGCCACCATACTCTACGGTACTGGGCATGATTCATGCTGCCTGTGGTTTTACGACATTTCATCCGATGGAATTAAGTATTCAGGGAAAAAATAAAGGAACGATATCTGAATTATATACAAGATATTCCTTTTCAGCAGGGGTAAAGTTCGAAGAAGGAAGACACCAGATTTGCGTTCATGATAAAGAGGACTATGGAGTATTTAAAGGAATTGCTAATGTCGAACTGATTTGTGAAAATAATATGATTCTTCATATTTTGCCGTCTGAAGAAGATTTTGATACTGTTTATCAGTCATTGTTAAATCCACCACAGTATCTTTCATTGGGAAGATATGAAGATTTACTAGATATTAAAAAGGTAGAAATTGTTCATTTATCATGGGAAGAAGAAGTTAGTGTGCATAATAATATTTATATTCCTGTTGATTATGAAACCGAGGATGGAGAACGCATATTTGAAGATGGTGAAGGTGGCGCAACAATTTATAATCTGACAAGAGAATACGAGATAACAAAAAATGGTTTACGCAGATGGAAGAAAGATGGTGGACGGGTAAGAGCATACTATTATCCGGCTGGCAAGGTATTAGATCAGGGATATGTGGATGATTCTGAGGCAGAAAGTGCTGTTGTATTTAGTAAGAACATAAGATAGATTTTGTGTATTGGGGGAATGAAATATGGAGTTATATGCAAAATCAAAAGCGAAGCAATTGAGCATCAAGGAAGTAGAAGCATTAAAAGAAACTCTGGAAAGTTTTTTAGACAGTTTAGAAGGAATACTCACTCCCAAAGAAGAACAGATAATAATTCAGCAAATTCAGAAAATACAGAATCAAAAAGAAGAAAAGCAGAAAACTTTGAAAGAACATGAAGAAGATATTGTAAAATGTGCCGAAGCTTTTTTCAGAGGATATGGAAAATATTTTACTGAGATAGAAAAAATATTAATTCTCCAAGCTTGCCGCCAGCATGACTGGGGAAAGGCAAATCTCATTTTTCAGTCCAAAGTATGCCGGAAAGTACGAGATAATCTGTCGGAGCCTGAGAAAAAAATTTCTCAGATTCCGCATGGATTTTTAAGTGCAGTATCTATTTCTTATAAGGAATTTCAAAAATTATATGAAGGATTAGAAAAAGATGATTTTAAGGCTTTTATGACAGCGATTTATTATCATCATGATAGAAAAGACGATTTTACTCAGGATGATATAAAAGCATATTGCCAGAAATATTATTTAAAATATCTTTCAGAATATTTGAAAGAAGAGCGGGACAAGGTATACAGCAGCCAGATGAGAAAATTGCTTTTCCGAAATAATATGTCAAGCATAAAGTTAGATGTGAAACCTTCTCTCTGGAACAAATATGTTTTACTCAAAGGAATGCTGAACAAATTTGATTATACAGTAAGTGCTGGTTATGAATTTGCCGAAGAAAATTCAAATCTGGAAGAAAAAAGGCTGGTAAATAATATCAATAAAAATATGAAAGAGCAAAAATTTGCTTTAAAGCCAGCACAAAAATTCATGCAAGAAAATGTAAATAAAAATCTGGTAGTCATTGCCCCGACTGGTTCGGGAAAGACGGAAGCGGCATTGTTATGGCTTAATGGAGAGAAAGGCTTCTATACTTTACCATTAAAGGTTTCGGCCAATGATATTTATCGAAGAATCAAGGATGATTATAATTATAAGGATGTAGAACTGCTTCACTCAGATGCAATGCAAAAATATTTAGAAGAAAGTACAAATGCAGCAGATAGTATATATCAGAGATATGAAAAAGCCAAATTATTATCTAATCCACTTACGATATGTACCGTAGACCAGCTTTTCAAATTTGTATATCGAGCATTAGGAACGGAAATTTTTGCGGCAACTTTAAAATATTCTAAAGTCATTCTTGATGAAGTGCAGTCATATGACCCACATATTATAGCAACGATTATAACTGGACTAAAACAAATTACAGAAATGGGAGGCCGATTTGCGATTATTACAGCAACTTTTCCTCCTGTCCTAAAATATTTCATGGAAAAATGCGGATTAATCCAGGGAGAACAGTATGAATTTCGAGATTTTTCTAAAGAATCAGATATTATCCGGCATAAAGTCAAAATAAAATCAGGAGAAATGAACTTTGATGAAATACTTGAAAAAGGCCGGGATAAAAAAGTGTTAGTTATCTGTAATACTGTCACCAAAGCGCAGGAAGTTTATGAGCAGATTGAGAGCCAGTTAGAAGAGGAAGACCTCCATCTTTTGCATTCTCGATATGTCAAAAAAGACCGCCTGCAACTGGAAAAAATGATTAAGAATTTTTCTGAAAATGAAGAAGAATGCGGAATTTGGATTACAACACAGATAGTAGAAGCCAGCCTGGACATTGACTTTGATGTATTATATACCGAAATGTGTACGGTAGATAGTTTGCTCCAGAGAATGGGACGATGCAATCGAAAAGGGCGTTATATTCCAGAAGAACCGAATGTCATTGTTTATGATAATGCGAATGGAAAGGGAACAGTTTATTATGAAGATATGTATGATCGTTCTCTCGAAAAACTGTATCAATATGAAGATAAAATATTTACAGAAGAGCTGAAAACGGAATATATCAATGCAGTTTACTGCACAGAAGAAATTAAAAAAACAAAGTATTATGAAGAGATTGAATACTGGCTAGAACATTTTTCAACAATTCATCCTATAGAATATACCAAAGAAGATGTCGATAAAAAATTTCGAAATATTCATAGCATAACAGTACTGCCAGATACACTCTATGAAGAAAATCAAGTTCTTTTTGAAGAGGGAGTCAATCTACTCAGAACACCAAATATAAACAAAGACATAAAGAATATCATCACATCTAAATTTAGCAGTCTGACACTGGGACTTACTTACTATCGTTATAAAGATAATGGGCTAAATGGAATAGATGTCACAACAATCGGCTCTCACGGAGATGACAGAAAAAATAATTACCCTGTAACACAAATTCACAGAACATCAATGAAATATGATTTTGACCCGGATGCGGGAAGGGGAAAAGGTCTTATTTTAGGGGAGATAGATGATGAGGCATGTATACTGTAATATATGATTTATGATTGAATAATGAGGACGAAGGTATGACAGATAAAAGAATCACAGGTGTCATGATTTACTATTACTTTGTTTGTAAACGAAAGCTATGGTATTTCTGCCACGAAATCAATATGGAATCGGAAAATGAAAATGTACAGTTGGGAAAGCTTTTGGATGAAAAAAGTTATGAAAGGGATGAGAAACACATCAATATTGATAATGTGATTAACATTGACTTTATCAGGGAACATCAGGAGTTACATGAAATTAAGAAAAGTAAGGCAATTGAAGAAGCCGGAATCTGGCAGGTAAAATATTACCTTTATTATTTAGAAGAACGGGGAGTGAAAAACATTAAAGGTAAAATAGACTACCCTCTTATGAAGAAAACTTTGTTAGTAGAACTATCCGAACAGGACCGTGAAAAATTAAAATCAATTATTGATGAAATTGAATCTATGAAAAAAGAAGAATTTCCACCAAAATTTACAGAACAAAAAATATGTAAAAAATGTGCATATCATGACTTGTGTTTTATATAAAGGCAGCAGGGGGGACAAATGGAGCAGAGCTTCAAATATACAAATTAGGTAAAGATAATCAAGGTGATTTGAAGAGTAGAACAAATGAAACAAAGCTTAAAATATGCTTTACTTATCTTCTGATGAACTGACTTTTCAGGAGGGGTACGAATGAAACAAAGCCTATATATTTATAATAATGGGGATTTAAAAAGAAAAGACAATACATTGCAATTTACAACATATGAAGGGGACAAAAGGGACATACCGATAGAAAGAATTTCAGACATATATATATTGTCGGAAATGTCATTTAACACAGCGTTTATTAACTACATTTCACAGTACGGAATCCCATTACATTTCTTTAACTATTACAACTTCTATACAGGAAGCTACTATCCAAAAGAAAGCTTACTTGCCGGACAACTTCTCGTAAAACAGGTAGAACATTACACCTGCTATGATGAGCGTCTCGTTATAGCAAAAGAATTTATCAAGGCGGCTGCAGATAATATTTATAGAAATTTACGTTACTATAACAGCAGAGGAAAAGATGTAGCTGAGTGTATGAAAGAAGTAAACAGTCTAAGAAAAAAACTAGACCACACAGAGTTTATCGAAGAACTAATGGGAATAGAAGGAAATATACGAAAAAACTATTATAAGGCATGGAACACCATTGTAAATCAGGAAATACAATTTGAGAAAAGAGTGATGCATCCACCAGACAATATGATAAATTCGCTGATTTCTTTTGTAAACTCCTTGATATATGCCAAAACATTGAGCGAGATTTACCACACGCAGCTAGACCCAACAATAAGTTATCTTCATGAACCAGGATTTCGAAGATATTCTTTATGCCTTGATATATCTGAGGTATTCAAACCACTGATTGGAGACAGATTAATATTTTCTCTATTAAATAAAAACCAGATAACAGAAAAAAGTTTTACAAAAGAACTAAACTTTTTACATCTAAAAAAGGAAGCATCCCGCCTGATTGTCACAGAATTTGAAAAACGAATGAAAAAGACAATCATGCACAAAGAATTAGGGAAAAAAGTCTCTTATCAATATTTAATTCGATTGGAAGCATATAAGCTCATAAAACATTTGATAGGAGAAAAAGAATACGAAGGGTTTAGAATATGGTGGTAAAATATGTATGTGATTTTGGTATATAAAAATTTTTGTGTCTTATAGAAGAATGATGACAGAGGTAAAATATGTATGTAGTTTTAGTATATGATATAAGCAAAGACGAAAACGGACAAAAGAGATGGTCGCATATCTTTAAGATATGTAAAAAATATCTATCTCATATTCAAAACTCTGTATTTGAAGGTGAGATATCCAAAGTTCAATTAGTAAAACTCCAACAGGAATTAAAAGTATACATTGATTCCAATCTTGATTCTGTAATTCTATTCAAAAGCCGCCAGCAAAAGTGGCTGGATAAAGAATTTTGGGGTAAGGAAGATGATAAAACAAGCTTTATTTTATAAAACTGTCGATGCCCGACAAGGCAAAAAATGAGGCACATCAATAATAGTATAAGTAAAGGATATGTGATAATTTTTATTTTATAATACATAACAAATTGCGTATTGATTTGATTGACACATAATAAATTATGTATTAAAATATGTTATGTAAGGAGGGATGAGATGAAAAGTTATTCATCCAGAGAAGTGATTGGGATATTGAAGAAAGATGGATGGTATGAGGTTGCTTGTGTTGGCGATCATCACCAATTCAAACATTCAATTAAAAAGGGCAGGGTAACAGTTACTCATCCTAACAAAGATATTCCAATCAAAACCTTACGAAGTATATCAAAGCAGTCTGGAGTTATGTTTCCGTAACTTCTCTGCACATAACGGAGGTGTTAATTATGTCAAAAGACCGATATTCTTATGTAGCTGTTTTTTCTTATGAAGAAGATGGTATTAGTATTGAATTTCCCGATTTACCTGGATGTCTTCCATGTGCTGAGAAAGATAATACAGAGGAAGCTTTAAAAAATGCTAAAGAAGCTCTTGGGCTGCATATATGGGGCATGGAGCAAGATGGTGAAGAGATTCCCGTTCCAACTCCGATTACATCGATTCATTTGGATTCTAACGAAGTTCCTGTATTGATTGAGGTATTTATGCCGCCTGTTCGTGAAAGGATTAATAGTCGTTTTGTAAAGAAAACTTTGTCTTTACCTGCATGGCTGGCGGCCAAAGCCGATGAAGATGGTGTTAATTGTTCCAGAATATTTCAACTTGCTCTGATGAATTATTTACAGGTCAGTGAAGAGAATAAAGCAGGAAGCAACTAATTTAATGAAATTCCGTTTGGTTAATATCGGATGGGATTTCTTTAGGTTCATAGGCGGTTTAAAATGAAAAATATAATTCTAAGTTGCAGTTTGATTATATTACAGTGAGTCTGCTGATAAGTAGAGAAGTAAGAATATACATTTAAAAAATTAAAAGAAATAGCATACGCGGTAAGAAAAATAAAATTATAGAACTGTCGATGTTCGATAAAGTAAAAAACAGGGGACATCGACAATGGCATAAATAAAAGATATATGATAATTTTTAAATGAGAATATAAGGGAAAAACACAGATTGAGTCTAAGATCGACAGAAATAGGAGTGAAAAAGTAGGAAAAATGAGGAAAATTAAGTAACGGGAATTAATAGAAACATTGTGGAATGTAAATATATTTCTGAGGAAACATTAGTAGGAACAATTACGGAATTAATAGAAACATTGTGGAATGTAAATAGCAACAGCACAGAAGATAGTGTTAAAATTATTACGAATTAATAGAAACATTGTGGAATGTAAATGATATAGATAAATATGCGTTAGATTTTATGGGAGAAGAATTAATAGAAACATTGTGGAATGTAAATAAATTTTCCCTGTCTGGCTGGTAGACTGCTACCTGCGAATTAATAGAAACATTGTGGAATGTAAATAATATTTCTGAAAGTCATTAATATAGATGCGTTTCGAATTAATAGAAACATTGTGGAATGTAAATTTTTTTAATTTGTTTGCAAATGCAAAAACAAATTTGGAATTAATAGAAACATTGTGGAATGTAAATTGGAGGAAAATGGCATGAGTTTAATCAATGAATTTTGAATTAATAGAAACATTGTGGAATGTAAATTCTCTTTTAAAGGGTGCCGCTAAAAATGCTGTAAACGGGAATTAATAGAAACATTGTGGAATGTAAATCGTGCTGGGGAAAGATTAAAGCTTTCCTTATCTAAGAATTAATAGAAACATTGTGGAATGTAAATAAAGATGCAAAGAAAGTGATTTTAGAATATAGTGCGAATTAATAGAAACATTGTGGAATGTAAATGGTATCACTCCTTTCTTTTTTGTTTGTGTGATTTCGAATTAATAGAAACATTGTGGAATGTAAATACGCTTGCAACGACAGAAAATTATCTTGCCCTGGACGGAATTAATAGAAACATTGTGGAATGTAAATATCAACTATGAGGAACGCTTAAACGCCTTAGAAAGGGAATTAATAGAAACATTGTGGAATGTAAATTACATAGCAAAGAATAACGATAAATGAAGTCTAAGAATTAATAGAAACATTGTGGAATGTAAATGATATTATTGGAGTTCAGAAGATGGTGACAAGACCTGGAATTAATAGAAACATTGTGGAATGTAAATTTTAATAAATCTATTATTTTATCAGACGGCTTTATGAATTAATAGAAACATTGTGGAATGTAAATATGACCCAGAAGGACGGTTTGCCTTATTGAGCATAGGAATTAATAGAAACATTGTGGAATGTAAATTTTGATACTGCTGCTTATGGATAAACCATTGCCGTCGAATTAATAGAAACATTGTGGAATGTAAATACCGTTATGAGTGGAAGAAAATCAACAGAAGTTTCAGAATTAATAGAAACATTGTGGAATGTAAATCTAACTGTGCCGCAAATAACTGCTGATTCTGCTCGAATTAATAGAAACATTGTGGAATGTAAATTTTTTTGCCCTCCTTTACGCTACTCTCTCGACGATTAGAATTAATAGAAACATTGTGGAATGTAAATCTAACTGTGCCGCAAATAACTGCTGATTCTGCTCGAATTAATAGAAACATTGTGGAATGTAAATTACATCACAGAGGAGCAAGCGCAAAAAATCAACGAAGGAATTAATAGAAACATTGTGGAATGTAAATGATTACATTAACAGATGTATTAGCTATGTCATCTGGGGAATTAATAGAAACATTGTGGAATGTAAATTAGAGAACAAAAAATACACAATAGTATCAATAAATACGAATTAATAGAAACATTGTGGAATGTAAATACACCGGCAGATATTTTGGAGTGTGCCAGTAAGCTGAATTAATAGAAACATTGTGGAATGTAAATAAAATCCTGTCTGTGACTCCTGCAGGTTAACGCAGCCGAATTAATAGAAACATTGTGGAATGTAAATCTTTTAAGAATTTAAAAGAAAGGGGACAGAACGTCCGAATTAATAGAAACATTGTGGAATGTAAATTGCACTCTCGATATGTAAGTCTCCACGGCTCCATTTGAATTAATAGAAACATTGTGGAATGTAAATTTCTGGCATATCCTCTTCGGCATCTTCCGGAATTTCGAATTAATAGAAACATTGTGGAATGTAAATTGAAATCACTCCTTTTTATTTATTTAAAACCCTTTAGAATTAATAGAAACATTGTGGAATGTAAATCTAAATATTGTTCCGATTCCTTTTGTAAACAAATCGAATTAATAGAAACATTGTGGAATGTAAATAAATTTACTAATGTCAAATTTGACTCCAATTCGTGAATTAATAGAAACATTGTGGAATGTAAATAGATTAAAAATTTAGGCAACGAATTAAATGATAAGAATTAATAGAAACATTGTGGAATGTAAATTGAACTTCCTCCGAACCCGGGAACCCAGTCGGGGACATGAATTAATAGAAACATTGTGGAATGTAAATGTGACTATATCTTTTTTAAATCTAGCGAAATGTCCGAATTAATAGAAACATTGTGGAATGTAAATATGTCTTGTAATTAATAAAGCGGCTGTACAAACCTGAATTAATAGATACATATTGGAATGTAGATTATTATCATAATTAATATTTAGCAGATGGGATATATCAAAAAGAAAATATGACAATGATTTTAAACGGGACATGAAATTGCTAACAGTGATATTTTAAGTGAGGTGCTGAAAGGTGATAGAGTATGAGAATTATGGAAAATTAGAGAGTCTTGCAGAATTAGAAAATGCCATAGAGATGGGATTAGATATTGAGTTTCTTCTATATGATACGAGGTATAATATTTCTTGGAGAGATAACAAACCATTTATATGCGAATGTCCAGAAGGAGTGGCTAAGTTTTTTGATACCTCAGAACTTTTGTTACAGAGGTATGAAGTGGGTGACAATCCTCTGAAATCTCTATGGGGAGATATGAAAATATTATCTATGTGATTAACATGTTTGGTAAATGGAAGGCGGACGTGTTAATTTTATACCTATTTTAAGGAGAAATTTTATAGAAATACTCTGGAATACATTTGCACAAACTCCTCGCATAGTTTAAAATAGGAAACAATATTACAGAAATTACGAAACAAAAATTATTAGATTTTAAAATTGAGACAAAGAAAAAAATGAAAAAATGTAAAATCACAGTCATGCGTAAAGCATGCTATAAAGATTTAATGGAAAAATATGAGAATCCTATGGAACATGCTTGTGATATAGAAGAAGGGCAAGTTTTCATCGCCAATGGCTGGTGTAAGCCAGTTGGAATGTGCGATAGTGCCTGGGAGAGTATGTCGCCATTTGTCATGACATTAGCATATGGAGGCAAGGACATTTACAATGGATGGATGAAAAATGAAAAGTCAGCAATGATATCCTGCAATGATGGGTTCCGTCCAGTGAGTTTTCTTATTGAAGCTTTGGAAGAAGAAGCTGATTAGTGCACTGGATTATTGACAGAAAGTTTCATATTAATTGTGAATTGGATTATCTACTATAAATAAGCAAATATCAAAAAGTGCATAAAATTTATCCTCTTACAGCAAGAAGACTCCGACCTCTAAGGTGGGAGATGAATTGCGT